>JAANMW010004009.1_pt1 | contig 10558 bp, 7 predicted proteins | sample 7279671 | NCBI WGS metagenome assembly JAANMW01 (sample SAMN14094541, study PRJNA606508) | bioreactor metagenome | isolation source: A lab-scale SPAN reactor treating ammonium-rich wastewater day 247 | place: Ireland: Galway | collected 2017-09-19
CCTTCAACCAGTTCCTTCTGCGAGACGAAAGGCCGCTGCTTTATCACACGGGCATGAAAGCCCTGTTCCCCGAGGTGCGCGCCGCCGTGGCCAAGCTGATTGACCCTGCGAAGCTCGCTTACATTTCATTTTCGCACTTCGAGGCTGATGAGTCCGGCGCCCTCAACCAATGGCTCGAAGCCGCGCCTCAGGCCGAAACCGTCGTGGGCATGATCGGCGCCATGGTCAACATGGGCGACTACGCGATGCGCCCCGCGCGCGGCCTGGTCGACGGTGAAACCTTCTCGACGGGCAAGTACCGGCTGCGATTTCTGGCCACGCCGCATTTGCCGCATGGCTGGGACGCGGGCCTGTTGTTCGAGGAAACGCGGCGCACGCTGTTCTGCTCCGACCTCATGCACCAGAACGGCAAGAACGCGCCCATCTCAAGCAACGTGATCGAAGGCGTGCGCAACTCGCTTGCGGCCTACGAGAAAACGCCCATGCACAGCTACATGCCCTTTGGGCCGCGCACCGAAAAGCAGATTGACCGGCTGATCGAGCTCAAGCCGCAGACCCTGGCCATCATGCACGGCGCATCTTTCAGCGGCGATGGCGCAGCCGCGCTCAGGGCTTACAAGGACGTGCGTGCTTCGCTATTGAGCTGATGCGAGCTTTGGCGCGGCAACGGCCCCGCTTGCCCTTGAGGGCGCAGGCGGGGCGTCTTGTTGCCGGAGTCATGGGCGGTTTTACATGGCGCTTACAAGTCAGGCTGAAACAGCGCGGCCTTGGGTGCGTATTCCATGTGCCGGCCAATGGTGGCCGAGCCAAACCTGGAGTCGCCATGAGTTTTCCCGCACGCAACACGCTGGCCACACTCGGCATCGCCGCTGTCAGCATGTTTGCCACACTGGCCCTGCTTTCGCCGCGCCACGCTGACGCCGAGGACGAAGAAGTCAAAACCGCCGAGAACCTTCGCGTCATCAAGCCCTACATCGGCGAGCCCAGCGTCGAGCAGGACGGCTGCAAGCTGACGCTCAAGATTGACAAGGAATCCTACGCCGCGGGCGAAAAGCCTGTCGTCACGCTCGAGATCAGCAACACCAGCGGCAAGGCCCTGACGCGCACTTTTGACGTCTCCATGAGCGGTCGCAACGTCGAAGCCATGTCGCGCATGCCTGCCATGCCGCGCCTGCTGTGGGAGGGGAGCCGCGAGGTGACGCTGGCCGCAGGCGAGACCAAGACGATTACCTTCGAAACGGGCTTTGCGTTGAAGGACAACGAGTCGGTGGCGATTCGTATCGGCAAGGAAGAACTGCTGGAAAGGCCCATCCGCATCCGCACCGAAAACTGACCCGTCTGAGCCTGTGAACCCAAGGGGCATCGCCATGACCGACCATCCGCACTCTAATCTGATTCGCTGGCCGCTGGGCATTCTGCTTGGTGTCGCGGCCGCGCTCCTGGCCATGCCCCTGCTGGGCAATGGCAGCCAGGCCAAAGCCTCGACGGTGGGGGCGCTGCAAAGTGACTGCGACGGCACCATCTCGGAACTGGTCATTCACTACACGCCGGATTCCTTTGCCATTGTTTCTGTTCCTTACCGCGACTTCCTGCGACAGCTTCCGGCTGTGAAAGTGCATGTGCTGGTGCGCAGACTGGAGGATTTCGAGCACTTGAAGGCCTTTGTCGGCGACACGACCTGCAGCCTCTCCCCCCTGGTCGTGAACCACGGGATCACTTCGTGGTCGCGCGACCGCTGGCTGGCGCTTCACCCTGCCGGCGGCGCGCGCGCCGTAACATTGGTGGCCCCCCAGGGCGAACTGGGCGCCGATGTCTGGCCCGCGCGCAAGGGTGATGAGTGCGCGGCCGAGAGCCTCGCGGCGGCCCTGGCTGACGTCAACGCCGCGCGCAGCGAGCTTTACTTCGACGGCGGCGACTTCGTGACCGACGGGGAGACTGCCTTCGTGACGCCCAATCTGCGCCGTCGCAACCTCGGCTTGACGGTGCACTCCGATGCGGAACTGAAGCGCCGCCTTGAAAGGTTGCTGGGCCTCAAAGTGGTGCTGCTGGACACGGCGCTGGATCATCACGCGGGCATGTACATGATGGCCACGGGCAACCGCACCGTGCTCGTAGGCGACCCTCGCACCGCCCGAGATCTGCTGACTCCCGCTGAGGCCGCGGCTCTTCCGCTCAAAGGCGGAGTCGATTTCAGCGAGGCCACGCTGGCTGCTTTTGACGCCGTGGCTGAGCAGTGCGCCCGGGCCGGCTACCGCGTGGTGCGCATTCCGCAGGCGCCGGGCGGTGACGGCCGCACTTACTTCACCTACCTCAATGCGATTCTTGACCAGCGCGAGGGCCGGCGCGTGGTCTATGCGCCCACCTTTGACGGCGCCGGGCGGCTGAACGCGGCGGCGGCTGACGTATGGAAAAGCGTTGGCTATGAGGTTCGGCCCGTCAACTGCACGAGCAGCTACCGCTACTTTGGGAGTCTTCGCTGCCTCGTCAGCGTGCTTCGGCGCGGCTAAGCCGCAGAAAACTCGCCGTTCAGGGGCCGGTGCTGGTGCACCGGCCCCGCGTTTTCAGGGGGGCGTGCGCTCGCGCCCTGGCCATTGCTTGCGCCGATGGCCCGTAGATGGTGCGAGCGACACTTACCTGCGCGCCAGTGAGATGCCATAGACTTGCGGTTGGATGTTCGGGCCCCTCACTTTGAGACCCTTGGGAGGTCAGCCAAGAGCTGAAAATATTGCATTTTGTTGGAACTTGGAGCCTCCTTTTCACGTATCATTCTTCCCCGGAAGGGGGCGATTCTCCAGCTTTTGCCGCTATACTTGCGCGTTACGATTTGGCCCAAGCAGGGCCCATACGAGTGAGACCATGACCGAAGGCGAAAAGCCCAAGCACCAGCCTGAAACGCTCATGAACTTCGAGCCGACCAATGCCCCGGTCGGCCCGGCACCCACCCAGGCCCAACCCCGCACCCAGTCAGGTTCGCGCACCGGCGCGTCTCCCCGCATTCCCACCAGTCAAGTGCCTGCCGCCCGCTCTACGCCTGGCACCATGGCCGAGGGTCCTAGCGCGGCGGCCGTGACGGGCGGCAAGATCATGGTCGGCACCAAGCTGGGCCAGATCGAGATTACAGGCGTGCTGGGCAAAGGCGGCATGGGCCAGGTGTTCCGCGGCTATCACGCGGCGCTGGACATCGAGGTCGCCATCAAGGTGTTGCCGGACGAACTATCGCGCAACGAAGTCGTGCGCCAGCGCTTCCTGCGTGAGGCGCGACTGTGCATCAAGCTCGACCACCCCAACGTGGTCCGCGTTTTCAACGTCGATGAGTGGCAGGGCAATCTCTACCTGGTGCTGGAGCTGATTGAGGGCACCGATGCTGCGGGCATGCTCAAAGATGGCGGGCGATTCCGCTACAAGCGCGCCCTGGAAATCGGCAAGGCCGCGGCCGAGGCCCTGGCCTACGCCCATACGCAGGGGCTGGTGCATCGCGACGTCAAGCCGCACAACATTCTGCTGGGCGCCAAGGACGGCAAGATCAAGCTCTCTGACTTCGGGTTGGCGCGCGCGGCTTCTTCGGCCAGTCACCTGACCATGAGCGGCCAGATCATGGGCACGCCGCACTACATGAGCCCCGAGCAGGCGGAGAGCAAGGAAGTCACGGACAAGAGCGACGTCTACTCCCTGGGCGTGACGCTGTATCACATGTTGACGGGCGAGACGCCCTTCATCGGCGATACGCCCATTTCCGTGGCGGTGCAGCACATCGCCAAGGAAATCCTTTATCCCGAGATGCGCTTTTCCGCCTTCCCCAAAGAACTGGTGGCGGTGCTCAAGCGCATGACGGCCAAGGATGCTGCCAAGCGCTGCAGCGCCAAGCAGGCGGCAGTGTGGCTGGCCAAGCTCTATGACATGGCGGGCGATGAAGACGTGCTGGCCGAGCCGGCAGCCATGAAATCGCTCGCGCCAGTGGTAGCCGAGAGCGAGGCGTTCCGGATTGCAGCCGAAAAACGCAAGGCCGCCGATGAGCGGGCGCGCGAAGAGGCCAAAAGCATGGTGGTCATGCAGCAGACCATGCGTGAAGCTATGGCCGTGGCCGAGCGCACCATTCTGGAGAGCCGGCAGGCCCAGTCGGAGCCGGCCACGCCGGCCGCTGCATCCCAGCCGGCCTTAGCGGCTCCGGCACCCAGGTCTTCGGGCATGGGTAAGCTGGTGGCGGCGGCAGCGGTTCTGATTCTGGCCGGAGGCGGTGCAGCGGGCTGGTACTTCCTAGCGGGGCCTGGCGCCAACACCAGAGGTACGCAGAACACGGACCGCATTGCCTCAGATGGCGGCAAGACCGATGGGGTCAAGACGGACGGTTCCAAGACCGACGGCAGTAAGACCGACGGCGGGAAGACTGACGGTTCCAAGACGGACGGCAGCAAGACCGACGGCGGGAAGACTGACGGTTCCAAGACCGACGGAAGCAATACGGACGGCGGCAAGACCGATGGCACGCCCGGCGACGGCACCAAGACCGATGGCACCAAGACCGATGGCGGCAGGACCGATGGCACGCCCGGCGACGGTACGACTCCGCCGCCCGAGCAGGACAATCCCTTCGTAGCGACCAAGATTGCCCAGGCTGAAGAGGCCCTGAATAACGCCAAGACGACCGATGATTTGCGCACGGCCAAGCGCTCCCTGGACTCCGCCCTGCTGGAGATTTCCAAGGCCAGCGCGGCACAGCGCGAGAAACTCAAGGAGCTTGAAGCCTTCTACGCCCGCCAGAATGCCTACTTCGGCGCCAACGAGGCGCTGGACCGCATGGAGCGGGCACTGGAGGCATTCAAGACAGACCCGGAGGCCGATGCCCAGCTCAACACGGCGCTGGAAGCTGCCGAGGCCCTGGGGCGCCTCAATATCCCGGACAATGTCAAGCCGCTGATTGCCGAGCGTCAAGAAGAGCTCCTGCGCGGCGCCCAGGACGCCTTGACGGCCCGCCACGACGTTTTGCTCAAGCGTGCCAATGACGCGGCGGCGGCGCAGAAGTACGAAGAGGCGGAAACTTTGCTCGGGCGCCTGCTGGCCTTGAAGCTGGATGAAACCCGCAAGGCTGCCGTCAATGAGCGGCGCACCGCTGTCGTCTGGGAGGGCCGCGTCTTTGGCACCCGCGCCCAGATCTCCAACAAGAAGTACCGCGATGCCCAAAAACGTCTGGCCGAATATGAGGCTGCAGGCATTCCGGACACCCAGAAAGAAGCCATCGTCGCTCTGGCGAAGCTGCTCAGCGAAACGGTCGAGAAGGAACTGGCCGAGCGCGTGGCAGCTGTGCAGCAGCTCTGCGAAGAAGCCAAGTTCGAGGATGCGCGGCTCAAGCTGGACGAAACCGTCAGCCTGCTGCCCGACAACAACACGCACCTCGTGATCCTGGGCGAGAATCGCCTCCACGTGGACGTGCTGGAGAATCTGCACAAGTCGGGCCTCGCCCTTGATGCTGAAGATTTCAAGGAGTCCCTGCGCCAGCTGGACCTCGCCCGGGCCCGCCTCGATAAGGACAAGGATGCTCGCAACGCCGCAGACCTGGCCACGCGCGTTGCCGCGCTTCAGACGCGCCTTGAGGGGGCTGTAAGCAAGCGCTTTGGCGAATATATGGCGGCGGCCAAAGCCCACATGGCACGCAACGAGTTTGCAGAGGCCGGAGCCGCTATCGACAAAGCATCATTGCTGCCCCTGGGCCCCGATCAGCGCACGCAGCTGACGGACTTCACAGCACAGAACGCCCAGAAGCTGAAGGCCTACGCGAAGTCCCTGCTCGATGAAGTCGAGAAGGCCCTCAACGCTTCGGATTTCGACAAAGCCAGGTCCGGCCTGGACAAGGCCTCGGCCATGTCGCTCGAGGGCGACGAAAAGGCCCGCTATGAGCGACTCTCGCAGCGCTTTTCCGAGGACGCCGCCAAACGTTACCTCACCCTTTTTGATGCCGCGCAGAAGGCCATAGAGTCCGGCGCCTACAGTGATGCCCTGGCGCGCATCGACGAGTTGAAGAAGCTGCCCGTGGAGAAGTCTCTGCGCGACAAGGTGGCGGAGCTGGAAGGCGCCCTGGCGGCCAAGGCGGACAAGGCCGTGGTCGCCAAGTTGCGCGAGTCCGAAGACTTGATGGAAAAGGGAGATTTTGCCAAAGCCAGGGACTCCATCGACGAAGCCGAGCGCCTCGCCCAGCACAGCGATGACCTGAAGCGCAAGGTGCGCCTGGCCAACGATGAGTGGGCCCGCACCGTCGAGGACGAGTTCGACAAATATCTGAAGGAATCGCGCGACGCCTGCGAGAGATTCGATTACAAGTCCAGCAACGCTGCCCTCAAGAATGCAGAAGCCCTGCCTTTGGCCCGCCATTCCAAGCAGCAGCAGCTCACGCTGCGGCTCTCCGGCGCCCGGGACGATCATGACAAGTCCCTGAAAGCCTATATCGGGGACCTCTTCAAGCAGCTGGAAGAGGCCGTTCAGAAGGGCGATGAGCGTGGGGGGAACGCGGCCGCCGACAAACTGGCCGCCCTGGGCAGCGCACTTTCCCTTACGCAGCAGAACCACTTGCGGCGTCTCCGGGAGAGTCTCACCGGCGAGTCGCGCGAAAAGCGCGTCGAGCGCATGCCGACGTGGATGAGGAATCTCCAGTTTGGGACCTACCTCCAGGCAGAGCAGACCTTCAGCGTAGGCGAGAGTATCGAGTGCGTCGCGGCTTCGCCCGATGGCAAGATTGGCGCCATTGGCACGCGTGAAGGCAAGGTCGTTTTCTACAACCTGCGACGCGGCAACCGCATCGGCGAAAGCACGGGAGGTCGTCGCGCCATTCGCTCGCTGGCCGTGAGTGCTGACGGCAAGTGGGGGGCCTGCGGCAACAATGATGGCGCCGTGGTCCTGTTTGACCTTGCAGCGAGTTCCATGCGCACGCTTCAGCTTGGCACGCTGCCCAACGAAGTCACCGCTTTGGGCTTCTCCACGGACAACCGCGTACTCTATGTGGTGGGGCGCAACGGCAACCTGGTGCGCTACAATGTGGCTAACCAGTCGCAGATAGACAGCAACCCAACGGGTATCCCCAAGCCCAATGCTCTGGCCGTGGACCCCACGGGCTCACTGATTGCCGTGGGCGGTGATGACGGCCTGATCAACGTGTTTGAGGCCGGACGTCTGGTGGCCAAACGTGCCAAGCCCATGTCGATGCCAAATGACGACATGGTCCAGAATCTCTGTTTCTCGCCGGACGGTCGATTGCTGGCAGCCGGAAACATGGGCGATGGCGTCGGCGTCTGGAACACGAGCAACCTGACGGAAAAACCTGCTGCTCAGGCCAAGGGGCTTAGTGAATGGGTGCGTGGCGTGGGCTTCTCGCCCGATGGCCGCCGCCTGATCGGGTTTGACAATGAGAAGCGGCTGGCCGTGTGGGACGCGCGCAGCGGCGCACTGAACAAGTCTTACGAGTTTGAGATCTTCAAGCGCGAGAAGAAAACCCTGCCGCGCTCGGGTTACGTCGGGCCGGACGGCACGATTCTGATCGGTACGGAAGACGGTGAGCTGATTCATCTTTCCGCCAAGTAGCTCATGGCCAAGGCGTTTGCCATCAAGGTTCTTGCGGCCTGTGGCGTGTTTGCGGCGCTCTGGTTCCTGGCGTCGCCGTGGTCATGGCTGACGGCGGGCTTGATTCTGCTGGCGGCGTTGGGGCTCATCGCTTGGGGCGTCTTTGACGTCAACAGTTCACTCTGGGCCCGCACGCTCCATCGCGCGCCGGGCGTCTTGGCCGTGGCTTTGACGTTTGACGACGGGCCCGACGCTGATTTCACGCCCAAGGTGCTCGAGATTCTGGCGCGCGAAAAGGTGTCCGCGACGTTCTTTGTCGTCGGCCAGCGCGCTCTGGCGCACCCCGACCTCGTGCGCGAAATCGACCGCCAGGGGCACCTTGTCGGCAACCACAGTTTCACCCACGCCTGGAACATCAACTTCAGCCTTCACTCCAATCTGACGCGCGAGATTACGCGCTGCAACGCAGCAATCGAGGCGGCCACCGGCAAACGACCCTGCTTTTACCGGGCACCTCACGGATTCAAGAACCCTGCTTTGGGGGATGTACTGGAAAGGCTGGGTTTGGTCTGTGTGGGTTGGCAGGTGCGGGGCTTTGACGCTGTTTCTTCCAACGCAAATGCCATAGCTCGTCGCCTCGTTCTCAAGGCCGGGCCGGGGGACGTGCTCCTGCTTCATGACGGTGCCGGACTCCAGGGGACAAACGACCGCAGCGCCACCCTGGAAGCGTTGCCCATGATCATTGATGGCCTGCGTGCGCGCGGCTTTGCCTTCAAGCGGCTGGATGAGTTATTTCCTGCTGCTGCGCCACAGATAGATGCCTGAAATCACTTCCGGCCCTGGCACCTAAAGGGTGGCTGGCCGGAGCAGAGAGAAATTCACTCAGCCTTTCTTGACAGACAGACTGGTCTGTTTATACTCAGGGTATGAGCACGGCCACCAAGACTGACGTTCGGGAGAAGCTGCTGGAGACGGCAGCACGGCTCTTCTATTCCCAAGGCTACAAGGACACAGGCATCAATCAGATCATCGATGAAGCCAGCGTCTGCAAGGCCAGCTTCTACAACCACTTCAAGACCAAGGAAGACCTGCTGATTGCCTACCTTGAGCGCAGCCATGATCAATCCATGGCGGCCCTGAGGCAGCGTCTGGCCCAGGTTTCCAGCCCGCGTGAACAACTGCGCGAACTGTTCCGTTGCCAGGCTGAGAAGCTTGAGAAATCGGGCTTCCGCGGCTGCCCGTTCATGAACACCCTGGCCGAGGTGCCAGGTGCCGAAGACAAAGTGCGCCAGGTGATCGGCTGGCATATGTCTGGCCAGCGGCAGATACTTGAGGAAATTGTGTCCCGGGTCAGCCGGGAACGTGGTCTGGGTGCTCAAAGCTCCCGGCTTGCGGACGACTTGGAAGTCGTGATGACCGGCGGGCTCATGGCTGCGCGCGCCCAAGGCAATGTGGCGATGTTGCGTCACGCGCAGTCGATGGCGGAAAGAATGTTGGGCTTGGATGAAAGTTAGGCTTTTCTTTTCGGAATAAGCAGACAGACCAGTCTGTTCGACTGGTACAGGAAACCAGAGGATTCAAACAAGCAACAAGAGCGGGCGGAATTCGCCCCAGAACAGGAGAGCGCCATGGTTGCCACCTACAAAGACCTCAGGGAAGACTTCGCCCGCGAAGCCCTGCCCCTCCATGACGTGCTCTATCGCCAGGCCATGCACCTGACGCGTAATGCCGAAAACGCCGAGGACCTGGTCCAGGAGACGTACCTCCATGCCTTTGACAAGTTCGAGAGTTTCGAACGGGGCACCAACCTCAAGGCGTGGCTGGCGCGCATTCTGTTCAACCTCTTCGTAAACCAGTATCGCCGGAGCAAGAAGGCCGGCCCGCAGGTTGAGATTTCGTCCGTGGAGCCCTTCCTGGGCGAAGAAGCCCAGGCGGACAGCGAGGCCGAGAGCGAATCGCCCGAGCAGATCATGCGCAACGAGCGCTTCCTCAACAGCCTTGAGGGCCCCGTGCGCCGAGAACTTGAGAGCCTCGATCACCGCTTCCGTGACGTGCTCCTGCTCAACAGCGTGGGCGGCGAAAGCTACGCCGATATTGCCGAGAAGCTCGAGGTGCCCATCGGCACGGTGATGTCGAGGCTGCATCGCGCCAAGGCCACCATGCGCGAACGCCTCGCTGAAACCAAAGTCGGTTCGTGAGTTTCCGGGCCCGGTCGGGCCTTGCGCACCGACCGGGCCTCGCGTTCAATCCCTCCATGTCCGACGCACAGGCTGAACGGGCCCACTGCCCCGGCTGCGGCGCCGCCCTGGAACTTCAGGCCGCTCAGGCCATTGTTTCCTGCAACTTCTGCGGCACCCAGAGCAAGGTCGAGCGCCGCCTGCGCCGTGTCGAGCCCGATCTCGAGCGCGTGGCGCCGCCCTACAAGCCCCGCGACCCCAAGGAGGCCTTCGAATCCTGGGGTTGCGATCGCCTCGTGGCCGGTATCCTGAACGAGACGGATCTGGCGGTACGCGTGGCCATGGCCCGCGCCCTGGATTCCTGGCAGCACGTCCATGCCGGATGCATGCGCACGTATGTCGCCGCCTACGTCGAGGCCATGCTCCAGGCTCCGCCAGAGCTGGACAAGGCCATGTGCGGCATCCTGGGCAAGATGGTCTGCTCCGATGACCTGGCCGACAAGCACTGCGTCATCCGCGCCGGCGAACAGTACGGCTTCAGGCTCCATGGATCGCGCGGCCTTCTGTTCGCCCTCTCACTGGGAGACGCGGCTACGGTCAAGCTGTTGCTCGACATTGCGGAATGGGCCTCACGCAACGGCGACGAGGCCTATGCCAAGGAGGCACTGATCGGCGTCCAGACGGCGATCGGGCGCGAACGCGCGAGGGCGGTCGAGCGCGGCCTGCTCGAAGCCGATCCGACCCGGATTCGCGCCACGCCGCTGGGGCTGCGCTTCCTGAACGATCTGCTGGGGCTGTTCCTGAAGAACGACGACCGGCGTTGAATGGAGAGAGGG
>JAANMW010004013.1_pt1 | contig 10555 bp, 12 predicted proteins | sample 7279671 | NCBI WGS metagenome assembly JAANMW01 (sample SAMN14094541, study PRJNA606508) | bioreactor metagenome | isolation source: A lab-scale SPAN reactor treating ammonium-rich wastewater day 247 | place: Ireland: Galway | collected 2017-09-19
TCGGGCTGGTCCGCGGCGGCGCGGGAACGGCGCTGGTCGGAGATCCCGATACGGTCGCGGCCAGGATCAGGGAATATCAGGACATCGGCATCGATACGTTCATTCTGTCCGGCTATCCACATCTGGAAGAAGCCTACCGGTTTGCCGAGCTGGTGTTCCCGCTGCTGTCGCCGCCGGCGCGGGACAAGGTCAACTCCATCCGACTCAATACCGGACCTTTCGGCGAGACCATCGCCAATGAAAGCCGCCCCGCCGAGGCGCGGCCGCTGCAGCGGGAGGCCGCGCGTCCATGAACATGGCGGAGGCGCTTTCAGGTGATCGCAAATCGCGGTTGCCGCGCCTTGACGGCATCGTTCAGTGGCTTCTGCCGGCTGCTATCCTGCTTGTCTGGCAGGTCGTCTGCAGCAGGGGCTATGTGCCGGCGCGTGTGCTGCCGGCTCCGACCGACGTGGTGCTGGCGGGCTGGAAGTCGCTGCAATCGGGTGAGCTGGTTTACAACATCTGGGTCAGCTTCTGGCGAGCGGTCGTGGGTTTTCTGATCGGCGGCGGCATCGGCTTTGCATTCGGCCTTGCCAATGGGCTGTCGCCGTTCTGCGACAAGCTCACCGACACCACGTTGCAGATGATCCGCAACGTGCCGCATCTGGCGCTGATCCCGCTCGTCATCCTGTGGTTCGGCATCGAGGAATCGGCGAAACTGTTTCTGGTGGCGCTCGGCGTATTCTTTCCGGTTTACCTGAATACGCTGCACGGCATCCGTACTGTCGATCCGCAACTGATCGAGATGGGGCGCATCTACGGCATGAACAGCGGCGAGCTGTTTCGCCGCGTCATCTTTCCGGGTGCGCTGCCATCGATCTTTGTCGGTGTGCGGTTCGCGCTTGGCATCATGTGGCTGACCCTGATCGTGGCGGAGACCATCGCGGCGTCGTCGGGACTTGGCTACATGGCGATGCAGGCGCGCGAGTTCATGCTGATCGACGTCGTCGTGCTCAGCATCCTGATCTATGCGCTGCTTGGCAAGGCGGCTGACAGCGTCTCGCGTTTTCTCGAGCGGATCACTCTGTCGTGGCATCCCGCATTTCAAAAACATTGAGAGCGACCATGCAATTATCCCTTCGTGTGTTTCCCCCGGACGTTGACTTCGTGCCCCCGGCCAAACTCATCGAGCAGGCGCGGAAAGCGCGCCGCGCGGCCGATCCGAAACTCGAACCCAGGCCTGGCGGACTTGCCCTCACCATTCGGGATCTGCGAAAATCGTTTGGTGAGAACCATGTGCTGCGCGGGATCGATCTCCATATTCCGGCGGGCCAGTTTGTTGCTATCGTCGGGCGCAGCGGTTGCGGCAAGAGCACCTTGCTGCGGCTGATCGCCGGTCTCGAGCCGACGACCGCAGGCTCCATCAGCTTCGGCGAGAACATCCGCGCGGAAGATGTCCGCGTGATGTTCCAGGAACCGCGTTTGCTGCCGTGGACGACGGTTGCGGAAAACGTCGAGGTCGGCTTGGGCCGCCAGCGCGCACGACATGACGCGAAGGTGCGCGCCGAGCAGGCGTTGACCGAGGTCGGGCTGCACGACAAACGCGCGCAATGGCCCAGGATCCTGTCGGGCGGGCAGAAGCAGCGTGTGGCGCTGGCCCGCGCTCTGGTCAGCCGTCCGCGCGTGCTTGCGCTCGACGAGCCGCTCGGTGCGCTCGATGCCTTGACGCGCATCTCGATGCAGCGCCTGCTTGAGCGAGTTTGGAGCGATCAGGCATTCACCGCTATTCTCGTCACGCACGATGTCTCTGAGGCGGTAGCGCTGGCTGATCGGGTGCTTGTGATCGAGCAGGGGCGGATCGCCCACGATGTCGAGATCAATATTGCGCATCCACGCCGTCGCGGCTCCGCCGATCTCGCCGCGCTCGAGGGGTCGATCCTGCAGGAACTGTTGAAAGAGGACCGGTCGGCCGATGCTTGATGGAACGGGGCGGATCACTTTTCATTCGAGGCCATCATGAATCTAGCTGTTCGAGACATTTCGCGGGAACGCGAGATCGGATCAGGCGAGTTCCGTAGCGCCATGCGTCACCTGGCAGGTGGCGTCAGCGTCATTACGGCCGGACGTGGCGACGACATTTCGGGTATGACGGTTACGTCGGTCGCCTCGCTGGCAATCGAGCCTGCAACCTTGACCGTCGCCATCAACCGAAAAGCGTCAACATTGCCGTTGCTCCTGCGATATGGCGCCTTTGGCGTCAATATTCTGACCGGCGGCCAGGTCGGTATTGCTGAACGATTTACCGGCAAGGACGGGCATAAGGGAGCGGCGCGCTTCGTCGGCAGTTCGTGGACAACGGATGCGTTTGGCGTGCCGCTGCTCAAGGATGCGCTGGTTGCCATCGCCTGCGAGCTGGAAGAAACCATCGAGCGTCATTCTCACGTTATCGCGCTTGGCCGCGTTGTTCATTTGGCAGCCTCGGAAGGGGACTCATCACTCGCCTATTGGCGAGGTGAATACCTTGCGGTTGAGCAAGGCAGCGGTATATCCCGAATTGCCGGTGTTCTCCTACCAACAGTTGGTGCCTCGGATTAATTAGGACCGAGCGGAAACGAGTGGTTGCATTAGCGGAAACGACCTGCGGCATCTGGCTTGTCCATTTGCCGCGTCCCTCAACGTTTGCGGCACTCCCTGCTTTCAGTTTCCTCCCCCGTTTTTCAGATAGATTTCCCTCTTAGCAGCGAATCTCAACAGAGATTTGGTTGCACGTCGCTGCATCGCCAGCCATCTTCGACATGCTGAGCGCCTTCGGTAATCACGCGGCAACTGATCACGGTGGTTTTTGGATCGAATCGATCCAAAATCATAAACGTGATCGAGTCCATATTTTATTTTGAGACGCGGGATGCGGGTGGAGAACCGCTACACACTTTTCCTCATCCCCAAGGGATCGCGATGAAGCGTGGTATGACGAGCCATGAACGTCGCTATTCACGGCCGGGGATCGGGCGGGACCGCGTCCAGTTCCCGGTTCCTCTCAAGCTCCGCTTCTGCTTGAATGAGACGTGAAGCTTGAGACTGTTGTTCTGGCGTGTTTTCTTCACGCGAAACGGTGCCGTCCTCGAGTCGGGTCCAGGGAACATGCTTCGCTCGAGAACGCTATAGAAAGGTTGTCAGGATGCGCCCCACCAGCCGGTTTGCTGCAGGAGTAGTGGCTGCGTTCACTTTCGCGGCGATAAGCCTACCGGCCGAAGCGACGACAAGCCCGTGTGAGCAGGCAGTCGGGTTCTCGGTCCTGCCCTCGCCGTTTGCGCCTTGGAAGGGGACGCCGCTGCGCGTCATGATTATGACCGAGAAGCCGCTCCAGGGCGTGATCTCGCTGGTCGCGCCGGATGGAAGCGTCGCGGCCAGATCGTCTGACCGGCACGGCAGCGCGCCGTACTCCTGGTTCGCCGAGGTGGCTCAGCCTGCCGCCGGTGTGTGGCACGCCACCTTGACGCTCGACAATGCAACGGCGGATTGCCGCACGATCACACGCGATATCTCCGTGAGCGCGCGCAAGCCAAACCCTCCGCCCATTCCGTCGGGTGCGTTCTGGCAGGTGCGCAATAGCTGGGATCACGTGACCGAATCCTTGTTTTCCGCGTGGATCGAGAAACTGTTTGACGCGCCCCCCGATCAGGATCTGTCCTGGAAAGCCTGGCATGAGGTCCTGCAAAATCGATCACGCAATTTCCTGTTCAACTATCTCGGTCGCGGGGAAGATAACAAGCGGACGGGCCTTCGCCCCGACTGTGCCGATTTCGTGTACTTCCTGCGCGCCTATTTTGCCTATAAGATGGGGCTACCCTTCGGCTACGCCAATTGCTCGCGTGGCGCCCGCGGCAAGGCGCCCAAGTGCTACCAATGGTTTGACATGGAGCACCCCGAGATGACGCGTCCGCAGCCGCCGCCAGAACAGGAAGCCGCGTCGGCTGCGACCTCCAGCGCCACGCCGCCCGGACAAGCGCCTGCGCTGCTGCAGCCCTTTGCCTCGCTGCAACCGGCTCCGGCCGAGATGGCCGCAGCTCCGTCGAAGGCGCGGCCAAAGCGGCCGACGACGTTCAACGAATATCTCCGGGATGTCGGGGACGTCGTGCATACGGGCGCCGTTCGCGCCGCCGCGAGCGACGATAACACCGATTTCTACACTGTCGCGCTGACCCAGGAAGCGCTTCGCCCGGGCACGGTGTACGCCGACCCCTACGGGCATGTGCTGATGCTCGTGCATCGCGTGCCGGAAAAGAACGGCAAGCCGGGCGTATTCCTCGCCGTCGATGCGGAGCCGGACGGCTCGATCACACGAAAGCGTTTCTGGCGCGGCAATTTCCTGTTCGTGCACGACCCCGCGCTGGGCAGCCCGGGCTTCAAACGCTTTCGGCCGATTGTGCGTGGCAAGAGCGGCGCGTTGCGGCGGCTGGTCAACGCCGAAATCACCAGCAATCCCCAGTATGCTGATTTTTCGCTCGATCAATCAAAGATGAGCGCCGAGGATTTTTACGATCGCATGGACGACGTGATGTCGCCGGAACCGCTCGATCCCGTGAAAGCGATGACAGGCGCTATCGAAAGCCTGAACGAGCAGGTGAAGACGCGGGTGACCGCGGTCGAGAACGGACGACAGTATCAGAACAAACATGCTGGAGAGGTAGCTATGCCCAACGGCTCCGCGATCTTCGGCACGACCGGAGCCTGGGAGGATTACTCCACTCCGGCGCGCGATTTCCGTTTGCTGATTGCGATCGATGTCGTGCGGGGATTCCCCGATCGGGTGATTCGGCGGGCGTCGCGTTACGCGATGCCGGGCGGCAAGAGCATCGCGGACGTAAAAAGCGAACTGCAAGGCGTTCTTGCCTCCGAGCTTGCCTCGCGAAAAATATCCTATACGCGCAGTGACGGCTCGCAATGGACGCTTTCGCTCAAGGAAGTTGTCGAACGGGCGCCGCACTTCGAGATGGCCTATAACCCGAACGACTGCGCCGAGGTAAGGTGGGGCGCGCCGGAAGGCGGCGATGAGGCAGCCACATGCAAGCGGCACGCGCCGCAGGCGCAGCGCGAGAAGATGTTGTCGAAATACCGGACCTGGTTTCACGAGCGGAACTGGCCGACGAACAGCTAAAGGACGAGCGATGGCTACTGCCAAGAATACGATCTGCCTGTGGTATGACAGGGATGCCGAGGCGGCGGCCCGCTTCTACGCCGAGACTTTTCCTGACAGTTCGGTGAGCGCCGTTCATCATGCCCCCACCGACTATCCGTCTGGCAAGGCGGGCGACGTGCTGACGGTCGAATTCACCGTTGCCGGCATACCCTGTCTCGGTCTCAATGGCGGTCCCGCGTTCAAGCACAATGAGGCCTTCTCATTCCAGATCGCCACCGACGATCAGGAAGAGACCGACCGCTATTGGAACGCCATCGTCGGCAATGGCGGTCAGGAAAGCGCGTGCGGCTGGTGCAAGGATAAATGGGGCATCTCGTGGCAGATCACGCCGCGCGCGCTCACTGAAGCGATGGCTGCCGGCGGCGACGAAGCAAAACGCGCATTCAGTGCGATGATGACCATGAAGAAAATAGACGTCGCCGCGATCGAGAAGGCACGGCGGGGCTGACGCGTGACCAGATCAAGATCGGAGAGTCCCGTTTCCGCGATAGCGGAACGGCGGGAGCGGCGTCTCGATGTCACTGACTTCGATGTCACGGACCTCGGTGTCATCGATGATGCGTCGGTCGACATCCTTCCGGCGCGGCGACTTGCGGCAAACCGGATCGGTCGCGGAAGCATCGCCGGCAAGCGCCATGGCCTGACACCTGCATCCGCCGAAGTCGATGTCCTTGCGCTTGCAACTTCTGCAAGGCTCCGGCATCCAGCCGTCGCCACGAAAGGCGTTGAAGGCGCCGCCATTGTACCAGATCTCGCCGAGGGGGCGCGCCCGGACGTTATCAAAGGCGAGATGCTTGATGGTTTCGGCGGCGTGGCATGGTAAGACCCGACCCGAAGGCGTGACATTGAATCCGGCGCGGCCCCAGCCGCCCATGCAAGCCTTCGGATATGTCGCGTAGTAATCGGCCGGAACGTAGTCGATCACAAGCACGCCTTCGAGGCGTGCGCGCATCGTCGCCACGATGCTCGTAGCCTTGGCGACCTGATCCATCGTCGGCATCAAAGCCTTCTGATTGAGCATAGCCCATCCGTGGAATTGGACCGTCGCGATTTCGACCCGGCGCGCGCCGAGTTCGACTGCGAGAGATATGATATCCTCGATCTCCCCCATGTTCCGGCGATGGCAGACCGCATTGAGGGTCAGCGGAATGCCGGCGTCGCGCAGCCAGCCGGCGACGGATAATTTGCGTGCATGGCCACCGTCGCAGCCGGAAACATGATCGGCGCTGGGCGCTCTCGTCCCCTGAATCGACAGTTGCACGTGATCCAGTCCCGCGGCCGAGAGCTTGCCGACGCGCGCTTCCGTCAAACCGAGGCCGGACGTTATCAGGTTGGTGTAGAGGCCCAGGGATACGGCAGCCTTCGTCAGATCGATCAGGTCGCGCCGCGAGGCCGGCTCTCCACCGGACAGATGCAGATGAAGAACGCCAAGAGCGGCGGCCTGCCGAAAGGTTTCGATCCACTCGCTCGTCGACAATTCCTCGTTCGCCCGTGCCAGCTCCAGGGGATTGGAACAGTAGGGACAAGCGAGCGGACAGCGATGGGTGAGTTCGGCAAGCATCGCGATCGGAGGCGGGGTCGCGACTTGTCCCGTCTCTTTTGCGGGGAGGGTCATCCGACGATCTCCATCGTCCGCCGGTTGATGAATTCGCGGATGAAGGGAATGATGTCCTGGAGAATCTGTTCTTTCGGCGCCTCGAACCGGCGGGAGAGATCATCGGCGATCCGATCCAGATTCCGATGGCCATCGATCTCCTTTATGATCGCGACCGCGATCTCATCGAGCGCGATCGCGCGCTCCGGCGCCAGAAGCACGGTCTGGTTTCGAACCGTATCCTCCCGCAGCCGGACACCCCGCGCCAGATGCACGACGGTGCCGCCGTCAATCTCGGGCCTCGCAGTGTTCGGTATCATGACCTGAAGTCCTTTCGGCCTGGGCGATCTCGCCTACATCCGCGCTGACGCCGTCGCGGCCGTTCCACGCGCCCGGAGGGATGAACCCCGGCGCGACATAGGCGAAATGGAGCGCGTCGAGCTGGGACCACAGCACGTCGGTCTTGAAGATCAACGCCGCTGCCGCGGCATCCTGCTTCTCCATCGTGTCGGCATTGTCGAGAACATAGGACAGACCGAATTCAACCTCGCGCGGCGCTTCTTTCAGACGTTGACGGAAATAGGACAGGGCATTGTCGTTGGCAAAGGCGTAATGCTCCAGAAGACCGGCGATGCGATCCTCATGGATGGCCCGCGCGAACATCTCCGTCAGCGATGAGGCGACAGCCTCCAGCATCGGCTTCTCCCGGACGAAAGACACATAGGCATCGACCGCGAAGCGCGTCCCGGGAAGAACGCCTCGGGTCGAAGCGACGTAATCGGGATCGAGTCCTGTGGCTTCCGCCAGTTTCAGCCAACGCCTCAGTCCTCCGCCTTCCTGAAGGCCGCCGTCATGTTCCTCGATGCGCCTGCGCCAGGCGCGGCGCAGTCCGGGATCATCTACCCGCGACATGAAAGCTGCATCCTTCATCGGGATCCGGCTCTGATAATAGTATCGGTTGATCACCCAGGCGCGCACCTGGGTCAGGGTGCATTGCCCGCCATGCAGCATCCGGTGAAACACGTGCTTGTCGTGATAGCGCTCGGCGCCGATCGCCCTGAGGCGGGCTTCGAACGCGTTTCTGTCAGGAGCGGGGTGCAAGGGAAATCCCGGCGCCGTCGCAGCCGACTTCGAAACCATGCCGCAGAACCAGATCGCGCTCCGGTCCGTCCCGCCAGATGGGATTGGTGTTGTTGATGTGAATGTAGACGATCCGCCCGATATCGAGTCCCGCCAGAACCTTGAGGCTGCCGCCTTCGCCGCTGATGGGCATGTGCCCCATGCGCCGCCCGGTCTTCGTCCCCGTTCGGGTGCGGATCATTTCGTCGTCGGTGAAGAGCGTGCCGTCGAAAAAGACGATGTCCGCACCGCGAATCCTGGTTGCCAGCGATTCCGTGAGGTGAGCGCATCCCGGAATGTAGAAAGCTCTCAGGCCGCCGGCGGACAGCGCAACACCTGTCACATGCTCACTTTCACCCCCGATTGTCGCATCCTCGTCCTCCATGAAAAGCGCCACCTTGCCGGGCACCGCGAATAACGACGCATCCAGCCCCGGCAGCAGCGGAAAGCTCTTATTCAGAACAACCAGATTGCGCTGCACGGTATCCGGATCGAGCACACGGAAGACGGGATTGGAATCGAGGATGCCGGCAATCGCCCCGGTCAGGAATATCTGAAATGGCTGCCTTTCACGCAACGTCAACAGGCCGACGATATGGTCGAGGTCGCCATTGGTGAGGACCACGCTCATGATCGGCGTAACGCGCGGGCCACGCGGATGAAGCTGCGCAGTGTCGTTGATCTGCTGACGGATATCGGGAGAAGCGTTCAGAATCGCCCAGCTCAATCCATCCAGGCTGACTGCCAGCGATGATTGTGTCTGAGGGCGCAAGTCTAGGGAGCGCGCCATCGCACAGTTCTGGCATCCGCAGTTCCACTGCGGCAGGCCTCCGCCGGCAGCGGCGCCAAGCACGACAAAACGCATGGGCTGTCGATCTCCCGCGCCGCCTTCCGGGCGGTCTTGGGGCCTCAGAGCCGAACCGGCGCGCGCCCGTCAGCCGGAGCGTAGCTATTGATTTCCATGCCGCAGCTGATTTCCGCAAACCTCGGTGGATGCCACTTCATCTCATTCTCCTTTCAAGGTTCTGCTTTTCAGGATTATGCCTTTCCAGAGGTCCGCGCCAACGCCAAGGGTAGATACCAAGGGTCAGATACCAAGGGTCAGACGCCAAGCGTCATCGACAGGCTAGCTGTCTGTAACGTTCTGCTGAGAGGTGGGTTCCGCAGCCCTACTGGTATGCGCACGGTCAGAGAGGGAGCTATTCGGTGCATTCGCCAGGGGCGTCATGCCGCTCCCGGCTCTCTGGCTTGCGTATTTAACGCAACGGCATCGGCGGTCGGGGAGCGCTGTCGTCGCCCGGCCGTGGCGGAAGCCGGGCGGGTACGGGCGCTTGCGAGGCAATGTAGGCGTCACGTTGCGGGGGCGGTAGTTGCCTTTCGGTCGCCTCCGGCGGCGGAGGGGACGGACGAGAAGGAGAGGGCGGAACCGCCGCTTGAGGCGAGGTGCGTGGTCGCTGTGGCGAAGCAGGCTTTGCTCGTTGTTGTACGGGTTTGGGGTGAGCTTCACGCTCTGCGGCTGCTGCGAGTTCTCGGCGCAGTTGCTGCTGGCCGGCCTTCAAATCTTCGACCGTACTTTTTAGCGCGGCGATATCGTTCGCCATCGTCTCAAGCGATTGAGCAAGTTCGGCCGGAAGCGCGGCTTGAACTGGCGGAGCCTGCGTCGCCGTCGTGATGGAATCGGTGGACGGTGACGGCGGCTCGGGTGCGATCGTCGCGGTCTCCTGCGGGGGATTCGCTTCGGCGGTGGGTTGAGGTTGAGGTGTGGCTGCTTGAGTTGCCGCCGTATCCTGCGCTTCACCCGCGTTTTCATTCTGTGGAGGGACAGGAGTCTCCATCAGAAGCTGCGGGACGAGTTGCGCAAGACCCTGTTTGGCCTGTTCACCATAGGAATGCCACGCCGCAGCTCCGCCAATGCCGATACAGATAGCCAGCAGCACGGTTACGACGCCGCGACGAGATCGTGCGCGGGGGATCGCATCGTGGAGCGCGGCGGCGTTGTCGTTCGACGGCGCGGCCTGGAACGACGGCTCGCCTATCGGCGGAAAGGATTCCAGCGATGGAGACATCTCTTCTAGCTGAGACGGTTCATGCTTGATCCGTGGCGCCAGGTCGCGAAGCTGCGCGACGATAGCCTCGTGCGGATCGGCCTGAGAACCCGCGGGTTGCGATCTGAATAACATCGGAGTTCCAGGTTGCGTGTTGGACGGCCGGATCCCGGCTTGTCTGCAAATGTCGAGAAAGAAGCTGCCCGTTTGGCATCAGCAAGGCGGCAAGATGAAAAGTGTAAGGCAGGGAGGGGGATCTGCCATGTGTGCCAGGTCTTTCCGTAAGTGTTGACGAGACTATCGCGGATGCCGGGCATTCCCGAGACTGTCGAGCACACCGGCATGCTTCCGCCTCCAGCCGTCAACTTCGCAACCGGACGGCTTCCCGTTGCAACCAAGTGCTGCATCGCGAGTTGTGAGGATTCAAACTTCCCGGGAAACGGCCATGCCCATGAAAACCGCAATCGGACTCGCCACAGTGATCGCCGCCGCTTTGGTTTCGGCATTCGCCGCCAACTCCGATCCATTGCCGCCCGATTCGACCTATCGTCCCTTGCCGACCCAGCCGTTCTCGACGGTGAAGGAGAATGACGAAGCGCAGAAGCCGTCCGTCATGGA
>JAANMW010004016.1_pt1 | contig 10546 bp, 9 predicted proteins | sample 7279671 | NCBI WGS metagenome assembly JAANMW01 (sample SAMN14094541, study PRJNA606508) | bioreactor metagenome | isolation source: A lab-scale SPAN reactor treating ammonium-rich wastewater day 247 | place: Ireland: Galway | collected 2017-09-19
GGCGTGTGTGTGGACACGTGTCATATTTTTGCGGCGGGGTATGACTTCCGTACGGAAGAATCGTATGCGGAGACTTGGAAGAAGTTTGATAAAGAGATCGGATTACATTTCTTGCGGGCGTTTCATCTGAACGATTCAAAGTTCGAGCTGGGGCAGCATCGCGACCGGCATGCGGCTATCGGCAAAGGATTCATCGGACTGAGCGGCTTCAAGCTGCTGGCCACAGATCCGCGATTTGCCGGGCTTCCCGCTACGACGGAACTGCCGGATGAGGACACACCGTCAAGCATTGCGACTCTAAAGAGCCTACGGGATGAGTAGTCTCTTAAAGTTCCGAAAAACAAGCAGGGCCGCACGAAAGTGCGGCTTTTTTTCGACACTACGGGTGCTTCGAGTTGGACAGCTTTCCAAGAAATGCGTTAGAGGTGCACCTTTAGATCTCCGAAGTTTCGATGCTTAAATATATAAAAAACAAAATTATATCAACTATCGGATCATGAATCGTTTGACTCTAATCACTCAGAGCCGTATATTTAATTGTGGATATAAATATCGGATTATCCATTAGCACATGGAGAGAAAGAAAGTTTCTCCCGATTAATTTTGGATATTTTAATCCATTATATTATTGAGGTGAATGCATGAAGCATTTGACTATCGCTCGAAAACACGATTTCGCAGTTCTGGTTGTGGTCGTGAGCATACTTGGAATGTCCGTAACAGCCTGCAACACGGACGCCAGTGCCGCACGTGGGAAATACGAGAATCAGGTTCACGGCTCCGAGAAGTCCGTGGTGTCGATGACCCCTCCAACGACTAAGGCGATGTACGACGGTCCATCGTTAAGTTTCGCACCGAACGTGAAGCCGTTAGTTCCAGCACGTGAGCGCGATGTCCGCATCGATTGTGCTCACAATCAGATTGAGGTGGAGGACGGAGTGAACTTTGCGGCCTGGACATTCGGGGGAACACTGCCCGGACCAGTCTTACGAGTGAAACAGGGAGACCTTGTTCATTTCACGATGACGAATCGTTCGGACAAGACCATGGCCGTTTCTCCCCCTTCACCCCACTCCATAGACTTCCACGCGGCGATGGTGAATCCGCACGACAAATATCAGGAGGTCTTGCCGGGCGCAACAATCAAGTTTGATTGGACCGCAAATTACCCGGGAGTTTTCATGTACCATTGCGGGTCACCGGCAATTCTGCAGCATATGATTTACGGAATGGTGGGAATGACGATCGTTGAGCCAAAGGACGGCTATCCGACGGAAGTAGACAAGGAATTTGCAATTGTCCAGAGCGAGTACTACCTCACGAAGTTGGAAGACGGTACGTACGTCACGGATATGGTTGCAGCCGTGGACAAGAACGCAACCTACGTTACGTTTAACGGGAAGCCTCGTCAATACGTGACAAACCCACTCAAGGCGCGCGCAGGAGACCGTATACGCATGTTCATCTGTAACGTCGGCCCGTGCGGAACATCGAGTTTTCACGTGGTAGGGACGATCTTCGACCGTGTGTGGCTCGACGGGAATCCTCACAACGAACTTCGCGGCATGCAAACAGTTTTGCTTGGATCGTCGAGCGGTGCGATTGTCGAATTCGTAATACCGGAAGCCGGCACATATCCATTCGTGGATCACGAATTCGCGGACGCAGAAAAAGGAGCCGTTGGTTTGATCGTGGCCGAGGACGGTGAATTAGCCTCGCGAAAATAGGACAAGGAGTCAACAGATGCTGAAACTCATCCATGCAGCATGTCTTATGCTGATTGTGAATCACCTCTATGCTGCGACTCCACTGAATCGGATGACGAGCCATGTGCCGGGTTCGCGCGGAACGGTGTTAATCTTCGTTTCAAGCATGTGCCCATGCACGGATCAACACAAGTTGGAAGTTCGGCAGCTAGTATCTTTGACTCGTTCGCGTGGAATCGGGTATTACTGTGTTTTCTCCAACATAGTTGAAAGCGACGCGAGAGTCGGACAGTTTTTCAAGAATGTGGGATGGGACATGCCTTACATTTTGGATGCGGAGGGCACGATGGCAAAGCGATTCGGCGCGACACACACGCCACAAGTTATCGTCCTAAATCAAGAGGGAAAGCCAGTGTTTCGCGGTCCGATTGACGATTCAAGCAAAAATCTCGGTCGGATTGAACACGCATACCTTCGAGACAGTGTGAACCGGCTACTTGAAGGCAAAGATGACACTTTCGTTGAGGTCCCGCCTCTTGGCTGCTGGCTCGTCACAGTAGATGACCTGAAGAAATGAAGGACAATACCGAAATCAAGAAAGCCGCTCTTATGAGCGGCCTTCAACACGCAGAAAAAACCCTCGCCAGTTGCGAGGGTTTCTGTTTTGCAATTGGATTAAGATCTCATAGCGGAGATCGAATGTCAGGACGAGAAGCGGGTCGGACATGGGAATAGGAGCTCGCGGCGATTGATATAGACGCCGAGCCACAATATGTCCTGCAGACAAAGTACTGGCTGGTATTACGATGAGTTGTTGGGATTTTCGTCACTCTCTGCACAATCCGGGGATGTGTCAAAAACCTCCGCTACTCAAGCTGCACAATTGGACCGCGAGCCACATCGATCTGCTGACACGGCATGCATGGGAACGGAGCAAGAACGCTTCATGGCGTATCGTAGGTGCGGCCCGTGTATCTGAGGTCGGCAAAGGCTATTGCGAGCAGCTGTGCACGACAACGAGAAACTGTTGAGCAGACAAACTGTTTAGGATGGTCGACGCGAGTCCCGGGGCGGGAACATCTTCCCCTGCAACAAGTGACCAGCCCGCACTGGGCGGCGGCGTGACGAGCGTGGCATCAGACGTTCCATATACGTCGTAGTGACCGAGTTGCGGAGCGACCCAATGCAGTGCGACCTGATCGTCAGCCTCCCATGCAATCACAACGTTTTCCGGCGGCAGGCAGGGCGCGGGGGCTTCAACCGTCACGGAGCCGATCATACCTGAAGCCGCATGCACTTCACAGCGGTAATTGTAGGTCCCCACCAGCGGTGCGGCGAAGACAAACGAATAGGTGAAGGCACTCCCCGTCGGTTCGCCGCTGCGAAAGACGGGTGTTGGTGAAATTTCGGCAACATTGTGAATGCCGATGGTCTTCACCCAGCGGACGGTGTCACCCTGTTGAATGGTTATGTTCGCCGGACTGAAGGACAGCGAATTCACGGTCACAGTATGCAGCGTAGCAAAGGCGCTGCTCGCGCAGAAGAGTACGATACAAATCCACAGCTTTTTCATCATCATCTCCCCATCTGGTAGTTGAAAGTTCAAAGGTGCAAACGACCACAGCTAACGTGCTATTGTTGAGGCGCATTGTCAAGGAATCTCAGACAAAAAAGAAAACCCGCGACTGTGGCGGGTTTTCAACATGAAAGAAGCTTAAGATCAGAAAAACAGGTGCAATTGACACTCGAACTGCTTCTTATTACGTGGCTGCGATGTCCCAGTCGTCGGTGACGCCTCTTCAGTGGCGTACAGCCGATGCTTGGCTGAAACTTCCACCCACGGCAGCAAATACGTGGAGAGTCCGATAGTCGTGCGCTCCGCTTCTCCCGCGATATTTGAGGTTTCCGCGTTGTCAAGCCAGTCATACGCGCCGATCAGCCATACGCCTTGATAGACCATCACTTCGAGCTGAGCTGTCGAGTAGGCACTCGTCACAGCGAAAGGCGCCCAGAACGGAGTCCAATCCTTGCGGTCGTATTCGAAGAGCAGTGTCGTGGCCAGCCAGCCGAAATTGGAAGCACCGCCTCCGGTTCCCATGCGGTTGTGCATGCCTTCGAAAGCAAGACTACCGAAGCTTCCCCACGCTACTTCGCGGGATGCGGCCTGCGGAAAGCCAAGCTCGGGATCGCGTGCTTTGCCGGGTGCGTGCATCCCACTTGCGCCGGCGCTGGCAATTAACTTTTTCGCAAAGGGCAGACGCTTCTGTCCGTAGATTCGCCCAATCCAGCGTTTCTGCTGATCGCGATCAATCGGATAGTTCGATTGACCTGCGGTGTAGGATGCGCTCATGTCGATTCCCACGATGCGTGTGCCCGCTTCCAAGCCAACGCCATAATGCGGCGGAGTCGGTGCGGAGAAAGCTCCACCGTCGAATCCGGCCCACAGACCAGTGCGAACATAGGAGGTATGATCGGCAAAGCGGTAGCCGTAGTTTTCCTGAAACTGGCCACCCTTGACCCACGCTTTGAAGCCTTTCAGGTTGGCAAGGCCGTAAGCCTCCATTCGCCCGCTGGCATCGGCCACCCCGCGAGAGACGTAAACCATGAAATGGTCCGTCGGGCGGATTTCGAGATAGACATTGCCTTCCATTTGTGCGACTGAACCGGTATTGGTGGAAAACGGCGCCGAGAGTCCCGTTTCCGTGGTATCACTAAGCGTATTCGTGGAGAGCCATATCGTTCGCAGGTCGGCTCCGATGGTCACGTTCTCAGAGAGCCTCGGTTTGATCTTCTCAAGGAACTCATATTCGACGGGCTTCACAGGCAGATACTGGGGACCAAAGAACGTGCTGCCGTAGAGTTCGCGCATGCCGTTTCCGGTAGGGTTGACATGGCAGAGGAAACAGCTTTGTCCGAACAGCGCACTATACTGGGGACGCGCCAGAGCGGAAGAGGCTGATAAGAGTACCAGTAGTATCAGGAGGCAAAGTGGAAAGCGCATGAGCGGGCCTTTAAGGAACATGGGGTGTCCGTTCACTTAATGTTGAATTATAGCAATATACACAACGAGATAAGAGTGCGCAAGGGTGTTTGCCTTGTGACCTAAAACCTCTTATATTGTGTTTCTACTCGAATTGGCACTAATGCCACAGAAATTTCAGTCCTCCCCTCGCAACCCCGTGTGCCGAAATCGGCCCGACTTGCGCCAGTAACCATGTTTCACTTTAGTAAATACCACGGTCTCGGTAACGACTTTCTGCTGTTTGACGGGCACAGCATAAGCCCGGAACAATTTACGCCTGAGCGCGTTCGTAAGGTTTGTCACCGACAGACCGGCGTTGGGGCGGATGGTGTGCTTTTACGCACAAACAGCGACATAGCGGTGCACCGTATGTGGCTGTGGAACGCCGACGGGTCGCCCGCGGAGATTTCAGGCAACGGGCTGCGCTGTTTTGTGTTGTTTCTGAAGGACCGGGGATATGATGTCTCTGGCGAACTAACGATAGAAACGGGGGGAGGGGTACTGCGGACGTGGTATCGTGGAGATAATGTTGTGGAAACAACCATGCCGTCACCCGATTTCAGCAATGGCGGCGGACCGCGCAGCTTGACATTGAGTGCACACGACCAGACTTTCGATGTTCTCGCGGTCAATGTGGGGAATCCGCACGGGGTCATTTTCGGGCCTGTGCGTGACATTCCGTTCGCGGAGAAGTATGGTCCGAATCTGGAGAGGAACAGCGCATTTCCCGAAGGCGCAAACATCGAGTTTGTGAACGTGATGTCGCCGGAAAGTTGCCAGCTCGTGGTTTGGGAACGCGGTGCGGGGATAACGCTCGCCTGCGGCTCGGGCTCTGTTGCCACGGCGTGCGCGGGCTGCGCGATAGGCCACTTCCGGTTTGATACGCCGATCGCGGTTCATCAGCCCGGCGGGACACTGCACATTACCGTGGCGCACGACTTCAGTGAAATCCGCCAGCGCTCAATCGCGGAAAAGGTGTTTGAAGGGGAAATCGATCTGTTGCGCTCGGCACCTTGAGGACGATGCCGGGAGTGCATCACACAGTGCAACTCTTGTCAAGCGATATAAGTATAGTCACAGACACAAATAATTAGCTCTCCCTTGTCCACACCTGCTACAAGACTTGCCCGACTGCCGGAATACCTTTTCGCCGATCTTGAGAAGAAGATTGCGGAGCGAACAGCCGCCGGACGGGATGTCATCAATCTCGGAATCGGCGATCCCGACTTACCTCCGCCGGAGTCATTTACCAGAAGCTTGCAGGAGCACGCCTCAGACCCCGACGCGCATTTCTATTCGTCATCGCGCGGAGATGCCGGAGTGCGCAGGGAGATTGCGAAGTATTTCAAAGGACGATTCGGCATAGAGCTTGATCCGGATTCGCAGGTGTGCGTCGTTCTCGGCGGGAAGGAAGGGCTGTCTTCGCTCGGTCGCGCCTTTGTGAATCCAGGGGACTACGTCGCCTGCCCGTCGCCGGCCTATCCGGTCTACGCGCAAGGCGTCGCCACGCTATGCGACGGTCACGTGCGGACGATGCCACTGACTAAAGAGAATGGTTTTCTGCCGGACCTGAACATGGCCGAAACCACGAGAATGCTGTTCGTGAACTACCCGAACAACCCGACAGGTGCGATTGCCACGGATTTGTTCTGGCAGCAGCTTGCAGACTTTGCAGACACGCATCCCACGACGGTGGTATGCCACGATCATGCCTACAGCGAAATGACATTTGGAGATTATGTCGCACCGTCGTTCCTCCAATACACGCAAAATGCCGTTGAGATGCACTCGCTTTCGAAAGTCTTTAACGCGACGGGTTTCCGAATCGGATTTTGTGTTGGACGCGCGGACTTGATCTCGGCGCTCGTCAAAGTCAAGTCGCAAATCGATTCCGGCGCACCGTTGATGATTCAGCGCGCAATGGCGGACGGGCTTGCAGGTTACCGCGGCACACAACCTCCGAATGAAGTCGTGACCATCCGCAAGATTTACGGCGAACGCCGTGCATATACCGAAAAGGCGCTGCGTGACCTCGGCCTCGATGTCATCGAAAGTCCGGCCACATTCTATGTGTGGGCGCGAGTCGGCGACGACGAACTGTCGTTCGTGCAGCGTGCGCTGGAGCACGACGTCGTCGTGACGCCGGGCCGCGGCTTTGGTCAAGAAGGCACCGGCTATATCCGGCTTGCGCTGACGCAACCGCTCGATCGCATCAAACTTGCCATGAAGCGACTCGCATGAAATCCAATTCTTCTTCTTCAAAATCCCAACTCTTTTCCCGTGGCTGATCGCTTCCGACAAGTTGTGAGCGGCCGACCGATCATTCTCGGCCATCGCGGTTCGCCGAAGAACGCGCGAGAAAACACGATTGATTCCTTTCACATCGCCATAGATGAAGGCGCAGACGGTGTCGAACTGGATGTGCAGATTACGCGCGACGGCGTGCCGGTCGTTTATCATGACGACAACTTCGTAACCGGCGAGCGATTGATTGACCTGACTTTCTCGGAAATGCGCGAGGTGATGCACGGTCTGGGTGCGCATGTTCATACGCTCGATGAAGTGCTGCGCGAACTGGCGGGCCGGGGGTTTGTGAACATCGAAGTGAAAGTCGGCGGTCACGAGCAAACAGTTATCGCCATCGCGCGCGGGACGCTGCCCAAGGATACCTTTCTGTTTTCGAGTTTCCTGCCGGAAGTCGTCGCGACCTATCGCGCACTGGCGCCGGACGTACCTGCAATCTGGATCGTCGCGCAGCGAATTGAGTTAGTTGACGCGCTCGAGCTGGTGCAACAATGCGGGGCGCGCGGCATCGCCTTTTGGCATGAACTGATTACGCCGGAATTGGCGGGTTTCTTTCAAATCCACAACGTGCCGCTGTTCACCTGGACGGTGAACGACCCGGAAGAGTTTAAGCGCGTCATAGAGTTGGGAGTTTCAGGCGTGATAACCGACGAACCTGCTCGGCTGGTTGCGGTTCAATGATTGGACTGGCCACGGCGAGTATTCATCCCGAACTCTCCGGCGGCGAACATCTCCTCTTTGAAGAATTGGCAAGATGCGGTACCTGCCGGATCATCATTTGGGACGATCCGCGCGAATCGTGGCGCGAGTGCGATCAGATTATCATTCGCACGACGTGGGACTATAGCTGGCGTTTGCCGGAATTCCTGAAATGGATTGAGTGCGTAGAGCGCGCAGGCATTCGCCTGCACAATCCGCCAGCGACGCTGCGGTGGAACATGGACAAGCGCTATCTGCTCGAGCTTCAGGAGCGCGGGGTAGAAATTCCGGAAACGACGTGGATACCGCACGGCACACTCAGCGAGACGCTGCTCAAACGCCTTGTTTCCAAGCCGTCCGTCCTCAAACCAGCGGTTTCGGCAGGAGCCTACGACACGTTTCGCGTGTCGACCGACAACATCCCCGAGGTTTCGGACAAGCTGAAGGATGTTGCACGTCACAAGGATCTGCTGCTGCAGGAGTTCGTTCCGGAGATCCTCACTCCGGGTGAGTATTCCTTAATCTTCTTTCGCGGTGAATATTCGCATGCTGTTTTGAAAAGGCCAGCAGCAGGCGACTATCGCGTGCAGCCGCGTTACGGCGGCCAGCAGGAGAAGACGCAGGTTGACGCAGACGTCGTCGATCAAGCGCAGAAAATTCTCTTGACAATCCCGTTTGAGGACGTTCCGCTCTATGCGCGCGTAGACGGAGTGCTGCGCGACGGGCGGTTCATCCTGATGGAACTCGAACTTGTTGAGCCGTATTTGTTTTTGGAGTGCCAGACGGAAGCTGTCACGCATCTTGCTTCTTACGTATGAGTTCTAATTATCAACTGTAGATACCCATGCAACCATCGAAACCACACAACCGTTTAGGCGACATCACCGAGGCGATCGGGAATACGCCGCTCGTCAGGCTGAACAAAATCGGGAAGGGTCTCGAGTCGGAGATCTGGGTTAAGTGCGAACACATGAATCCCTCCGGCTCGGTGAAGGACCGCATCGCAATTTACATGATAGAGAAAGCCGCACGTGATGGCGAATTGAAGCCCGGCGGGTTGATCGTCGAAAACACGAGCGGCAACACCGGACAAGGCGTCGCGATGGTCGCCGCGGTAAAAGGCTATCGCTGCATCTTTACGATGCCCGACAAGATGTCGCAGGAAAAAGCCGACGGAATGAAAGCGTACGGCGCGAAAGTGGTCGTGACACCGACCAACGTGCCCGCAGACTCTCCGCAGAGCTACTACGAAACCGCCAAGCGCATTCACAAGGAAACGCCGGGCAGCTACTATGTGAACCAGTATCACAATCCCGTGAACACCGAAGCGCACTATCATCTGACGGGCAAGGAGATCTGGGAGCAGACGGAAGGGCAGATTACTCATCTCGTTGCGGGCGTTGGCACGTTCGGAACGTTTGCGGGCATCGCGAAGTATTTGAAGGAGAAGAATCCGAAGATCAAGTGCATCGCCATTGATCCTATGGGCTCAATCTTCTACAGCATGTGGAAGACGGGCAAGATGAGCGAGCCGTTCGTGTATAAAGTTGAAGGCATGGGCGAGGATATGATCACGGGCAATATGGATCTCTCGCTTGTCGACGATATGATTCAGGTCGACGATGCGATGTGTTTTACGACCGCACGCAAACTTTGCCGTGAAGAAGGCATTATGGCGGGAGGTTCATCCGGCGGCGCGATTTATGGCGCGCTAGAAGTTGCGCGCAAGGCTCCTCCCGGATCGGTAATTGTCACGATTCTGCCCGATAGCGGCTCGCGCTATCTTTCCAAAATGTTCAGCGACGAGTGGATGCGCTACAACGGGTTTGAGAGTTCATCGCAGTTCGGAACGGTGCACGATCTTCTGCAGGCTCGTCTGCCGTTTACGCTGATATCCGTGCAGTGCGGCGACAAAGTCGGCGACGTGATTGGCAAAATGAAGGCGAACGGCATTTCACAGCTGCCGGTGGTGGAAGAAGGCCGCGTGAAGGGTTTGATTCAAGAAGCAGATCTCCTGAATTTCCTGCTGGCCGGAGTCGGGTCGGCGCAGTCGAGCATTGAACCAATCATTCAGAGCGACTTCCCAACGGTGACGGAAGAGGAATCTCTGGAAGCTGTGAGTGAGATATTCACCCGTCTTGCGCGCAACGCTGTGATGGTCGTGAGGGATGACGTCCCACGGGATATCATCACGAAGATTGACTTGATAGACTTTCTACTGCATCGCAACCCCGCGAGAGCATAAAGCAAAGGACGGCGGTGGCCGTCCTTTCAGTCAGAAAAGTTTTGCTTTGTCGCGGGGAACTCAGTAGTCCTCTTCCACCTCGCTCAGCATTCTTTGAAAACTTCTAAATCGTGATTTCGGCAATTGTCCGTCGTCGAGCGCCTCGGCCACCGCGCAGTCCGGTTCGGAGATGTGCTTGCAATTGCGGAACCGGCAGTTGGCCGCCAGCTCTTCAATATCGGGGAATAGTGACACGAGGTTTTGACGAGTCAGACCGTAGGGGACGAAACTCTTCATTCCCGGGGTATCAATCAGCGCGGCGCTTTCTCCGTACGGAACGAGCAGAGCGGCAGAGGTCGTGTGGGTGCCTTTGCCTGACCACGCGCTGACATCGCGCACCCGCAATTCAATCCCGGGGACAAGCGAATTCGTAAGCGAACTTTTGCCGACGCCGGAGTTTCCGATGATCGCAGACACACCTTGACTCACGATTTGCCTCACGCCGTCAATGCCTTCTCCGGTGACGTTGCTGACTGCGTGGATCGGAAACTCAAATGGCGCGTAGAGTTCCCTAACTTCGCGCAGGTGCTC
>JAANMW010004017.1_pt1 | contig 10542 bp, 9 predicted proteins | sample 7279671 | NCBI WGS metagenome assembly JAANMW01 (sample SAMN14094541, study PRJNA606508) | bioreactor metagenome | isolation source: A lab-scale SPAN reactor treating ammonium-rich wastewater day 247 | place: Ireland: Galway | collected 2017-09-19
GGCCCCGAGACCCCGCCCACGACCTCGGCGGCTTCGCTGGCTCCGTCGGGTCCGGTCGTGCAGGACGTGGTCGTGCCGGGGAGTAGCTATTGAAATTTGTAAAAATGTAAGATTTTGCTTATCTTTGTCTATTCCAATTTAATAACGTTTTACATTAAAGTGAGGTAAATATGAAAAAAATTAGTATTCTATTTTTCGTTTTACTTATTTCAACCGGTGTTAACGCCCAGTTTAAGGATTATAAAGTAAAAGGCGGAGCACATTATTTTGTTATTTCTCCCAGCGGTGAATTTGTAAAAGATCTCAGTTCATTTATGGCGAGAGCTTTTATTGCAATTGAAATAGGTAAATATGTTGATGTAGAAATTGGAGGCGGTTATTTAAAGTGGAAACAAAAAGACCAATACAATGGAAACGGTGAAGGTAAAGTAGAAGCCAATCTGATACCAATTGACCTTCGTTTAAGATTAGAACCATTTGCCCCGAAAATGAAACATGTCAATCCATACTTATATTTAGGAGGCGGATTAGTTAAACATGAATTGAAAACAATTCCTGAGTTTACATCGTATAATTACCAATATGATGACTCAACAGATGAGATAAACAGGTGGGATGCATTTTTCCCGGTTGGCGCTGGAATGGAAATCAAGCTTTCCAAGCAGGTACTGCTTGATATACAAGTTGGTACAGCAATGACATTAACTGATAAAATTAATGGTATTGTTATAGGCGATCCAAAGGACGGCTGGTTTAACTACGGTTTAGGTTTGGTAGTTACCGGAAGAACAGGCAAAGATGACACAGACAGGGATGGATTATATGATGATGATGAAGAAGAAATATACGGAACAGATCCTGAAAATCCGGATACAGATGGTGACGGTTTAAAAGATGGAGAAGAAGTAAAAACTTATTTCACAGACCCTAAAAATCCGGATTCTGACGGAGACGGTTTAAACGATGGCGACGAAGTTAAGAAATATCTGACGAAACCAAATAATCCAGATACAGACGGCGACGGACTGCGTGACGGTTCTGAAGTCACATCGTACATGACTAACGCACTTCTGCAGGATACAGATGGTGACGGACTTGGCGATGGGCAGGAAGTAAATGATTTTAAAACAAATCCGCTAGTAACTGATACAGATGGCGATTTACTTGGTGATGGTGATGAAGTTATTAAATATAAAACAAACCCGTTAAAAGCAGATACTGATAACGGCAGTGTTGATGACGGTACAGAAGTTAGACGCGGAACTGACCCGCTTAATCCTGAAGACGATGTTGTTAAGGAAGAAATTAAAGTTGGAGAAGTAATTATACTTGAAGGAATAAACTTCGAAACCAACAGCGCAAGAATAACCCCGGATTCGGAAGAAAGGCTGTTGAAGGCTTACAACACTATGATAAATAATCCTAATATCGAGGTTGAAATTTCAGGACATACAGACAGCCGCGGATCGAATGCAAAGAACCAGGTACTTAGTGAACAGAGAGCAAGTTCTGTAAAAGACTGGCTTGTTGCAAAAGGGATAGCTCCTGACAGAATTACAACTATTGGTTATGGTGAAGATAACCCAATAGCACCAAACGATTCAGAAGAAAATATGCTGAAAAACAGAAGGATAGAATTTAAGAGAACAAAATAATCAGGTTTGTATTCTGAATTTCTTCAGAATAAGCAATATATAATTTATTAAAGGCTGTAACTTAAAGGGTTACAGCCTTTTTATTTAAGGGTATTTACAGGCACTTTTTATAATCAGAATAATTCCTCAAATTTGAAGGGTTATGACTGAAAATTCTTCAAAAAACAGTATAAATGATGAAATTTCGATTCATCAGAACCCTTTTATAAGATGGATCTTACTTATCAGCGGATTTGTTTTGGTTGGTATTGGAATACTTGGAATGTTTTTGCCATTACTTCCAACTACAATATTTTTTATTCTAGCTGCATGGTGCTTTGCACGAAGCTCTGAAAAATTCCATAAATGGCTTCATACCAACAGAGTTTTCGGAAAATATCTGAGGAACTACAGGGTAAAAGGCGGTATGACAGTTAAAAGCAAAGTTATCACTATATTTTTTTTACTGGCAGGTATATTTTTTTCTGCAATGTATGCTACCGATAATTTTTTTGTAAAGTTACTGCTGGCAGTAATAGGTATAGGTGTAAGCTGGCATATCATTACTTTAACAACTATAAAAGAAAATTCGGATTAACTTTTAAATCATAATAAATAATTGAACAGCAGGAATACAGGAAAATTCTCACCTGAAAAACAACCTGAAGACAGGGAAATACTGAATGAGCTTAGGCCTGATAATTTTAATGAATTCACCGGTCAGGATAAGATAAAAAGAAATATCGGCATTTCAATTGAGAGCTCAAAAAAGAGAAATGATTCCCTTGACCATGTATTATTTACCGGACCGCCGGGTCTGGGTAAGACTACGCTTGCATATATAATAGCATCAGAAATGGGTTCACGGATTATTTCAACATCAGGTCCGGTACTGGAAAAACCCGGTGATATTGCGGGAATGTTAACCAAGCTGGAAGCAAAAGATATACTTTTTATAGACGAAATACACCGTATACCAAAAGTAATCGAAGAATACCTTTATTCTGCAATGGAAGATTATAAGCTGGATATTATTATTGAGCAGGGTCCGGGTGCAAGAAGTGTAAGCCTGCAGCTTGAAAAATTCACGCTCATCGGTTCTACTACACGCGCAGGTTTGTTAAGCTCTCCTCTGTTAGACAGGTTCGGCATAAGATGCAGGCTTAATTATTATAACATCGATGAACTTGCAGAAATTGTCAGGAGATCAGCGGGAATTTTAAAGATTAAGATAGATGATAACGGAGCCGCAATTATTGCCAGAAGGGCAAGGGGAACACCCAGAATTGCAAACAGGCTGCTTAAGCTTACAAGAGACCTTGCTATAGTAAAAAATAAAGGTATAATTACTGAAGATGTTGCCGATGAATGCCTTAACAACTGGGAAATTGACCACCTTGGACTTGACGAACTGGATAAAAGAATACTTACAACTATAATTGAAACATATAAGGGCGGACCGGTCGGGCTTAATTCAATTGCTGTTTCTGTTGGTGAAGAGCCGGGAACAATTGAAGAGGTATATGAACCTTTCCTTGTGCAGGAAGGATTTATCAGGAGAACATCCAGGGGAAGGGAAGCAACTGACCTTGCATATTCTCATTTAGGGCTTTCAAAGAAAAAAAGTAAACCGCAAAACGGTTTGTTTGATTGAATATTGTTTGTTGAATGAATAAAGTTAAAATAGTGTAAACGGGATAAGTATTGGTTTTTTTTAAGCCGGACTGAAAGCAATAGTTGAAGTACAAAAAACTGAATAAAGAATTTTACATGCAGCCATGCCTTAAAGCAGCTAAAGAACTTGTCGGTAAAATTCTGGTCAGAGTAAAAGAGGACAGGATTTATTCCGGGAAGATTGTTGAAACTGAAGCATATCTTGGAAGCAGGGATGCTGCTTCCCATTCATATAAGGGCTTAACACAAAGAAACAGGTTTATGTTTTCAGAAGGAGGAATTGCATATGTTTATTTTACTTATGGGAATCATTACTGTGTAAATGCAGTAATCGGAAAAGAAGGCACTGCACATGCTGTTCTTATCAGGGCTGTTGAGCCTTTGACAGGAATTGAGTATATGAAAAAGAACAGGGGAATAAACGATATTTATTCATTATGCAGCGGACCCGGAAAGCTGACTAAAGCAATGGAAATAAGTACTTCACTTAACGGTGAAAACCTGAGCGGTGATGTATTGTTTATTACAGTACCGGGAGGTCTCCATAAACCAGTGATAAAACGTACTAAAAGGATAGGTATTACAAAAAATACGGATGTTTTATACAGGTTTATCGAAAAGGGAAGCAATTTTATTTCAAGATCAAAATTTAACCGAATAACTTAAGCAAATCTGAATAATTGATAACAGTACAAAACCTGGTAAAAATTTACCCGGGCAATATTAAAGCCCTGGATAATATTTCTTTTATTATCCCCCCGGGAGAAGTATGCGGATACCTGGGTTCAAACGGAGCTGGTAAAAGTACAACTATAAAAATACTTTGCGGAATTCTTGAAGCTGATTCCGGAGAAGTAACTGTGAACGGGTTCAGTTACAGAACTGATGCGGAAAAAATCAAAAGATCGATAGGCTACGTTCCGGAATCCGGTGCATTATTCCTTTCACTTACACCTCTGGATTTCCTTGAATTTGTCTGCAGGATGTATGATATCCCGAAGGATATATACCTGAAAAGAATATTTGGTTTTATGGAAATGTTCGATCTTAAAAATGAGATCAATACCCCGATGTATTCTTTTTCAAAGGGGATGAGGCAGAAAGTGCTTATTATTTCATCTTTAATTCATGACCCGGATGTTATTATATGGGATGAGCCGTTAAGCGGGATAGATTTCAGTACTACGCTTGTAATAAGAAACCTGGTGGAAGAATTAAGGAACAAAGGAAAAACTTTTTTTTATTCCACTCATTTGGTTGAAAGTGCGGAAAAAATTTGCACCAGGGTTATAATTCTAAATAAGGGAGTTGTATTATATGATGCTCACCCGGATGCCGGTAATCCCAAAGAACTTGAAGAACTGATGACAAAATACTGCGGCAGGCCGGCCGAAAATGAAAAAATTGCCGGATTGTATAAAAATTTAACTGTTTAATGAAAAACCGAAATTAATCCGAAAAAGTGATTCAGAGGATCGTTATATGTGCAGTAATTTTGTTGACAAGCCGGTACCAGGTGCCTGCACAAAGCGATTTTACAGATGTTGAAACTTTCATAGATTCTAACATTACCCGCAGCTTTCTTCTTACCTATTTTGATAATAATAAAAATACAGCGACCCTGCTTTCCCGGTTCAATTACTACAGTAAATATGACCGCTTTGAAGTAATTCTTAAAAATTATTATTCTTCTTCAGTTACCAAGCTTAATGAAAACCTGTACCGTGATTTTGACAACGTAAAATTAACTGCCGGATACAACCTGAATGAAAAACTGAATATTTCAGCAAATTATTTCGGGCAGTTCTTCAGTGATGACAGAACTTTTCAGCTGAAAGGCTCATCTTCCAGTATGGGTTATATCAGCACCAGGTATGAGGACCTTATAAACGGGGCGCAGCTTTATAATATTGTTAATGCCGGTTATAAAGCAGAAAGCCAGTACGACGAGCTTAATAAAGGTCCAAGTGTATCCGGAGAGTTCAGTATTTATAACCTTAATATATCAGATTTCCTGGTTGACGGACAGTTAAAGCTTGGGTACGAAACCATTGACCCGAGGAAAAAAAGTCTTGTTTACAGCCGGATATATTTTGATAAGCCGTTCGATAATAATCTGGCAAGAAATGAGTTTGACGGTACTTATTCAAGGATACGCAAGGATTTTTATTTCCCTGCCGATAACAATACCATTTCGCAGTTTGGGGTTAAAAACAATATTGAAAAACGAATTGAAAATATATTTAAGTTCTTCAACAGGTTTGATTATACTATTTCAAAATCAATGTATGTTGTATTTAATATAAATCCTGACTACAGAAGAATTACAAAAGAAAACACATATATACCTGTTGCGGTGAACCTACAGCCCGGAATTTATGATACTGATATCCAGGAATTAAGCTTTGCCGGAGATATTGCCCTGAATTTCCAGTTCCCGAAATTTGATTACCAGTTTAAGGCATATTACAGGGAGCGTGATGAAAAACACTTTCTGCTGAACAAAAACAGGATAAGCCAGAATTTTGTAAGTATCATTGAAAATAATGAATCTGCAAAAAATAATCACTCCTCTATATTCAAGCTTAATTCTAACCTGTATTACAATATAAACCTTATGAACAGGGTAGAGCTAAGCGGAAGCGCTTCGATTCTTAAATATGATACGCAGAGTGAAATTAATTATGATGACAGGGATGAGCTTGGATATATGGTATATATTGCACACAGGTTCAACAACCTGAGGAATTTAATACTAGTTACATCTGTGGACCTGAATTTATACCATACCGTATACATTTTTTCGCAGAAAAGCTCGAATAATAACTGGAACCGTGTAATTAGATTTACAAGCAAAAGTTATTTTGAACCTTCGGAAAATTTCAGGAATATTGGCACTTTCAGCGTGCTGGCCAATTATACTGTTTATGATTTCCAGGATATTATATCAACCGTAAAGAGCTATTCTTTCAGGCAGCTTAATCTAAAGGATTCTTTAATAATAAAGTTCACAAAACATCTGGGGACAGATGTTTTCGGAGAAATTAAATTTTATGAGCGCGGTGAGCTAAACTGGAACGCCTTTACCCAGCGCCCGGTGAATTATTTTGAGGATAAAATTATTAATTCTGAATTAAATTATTTTTTTAATAAATTTATAACTTTATCAGGCGGTTACAGGTGGTTTGAACAAAGAAGGTATAATTATGTTAACGGCGAGCGGCAATTTGATAATTATGTCCGTACTATGGGACCGTTCTTTAAGCTGAGGGCTGAGTGGAAAAGGAACAGTATAATTGAATTACTGGGCAGTTATGATTATTACAGGTACGGAGACGGTACGCCGGGAAGCGATAACGGAAATATATATCTTAATGCAAGCTGGAATTTTTAAAATGTTATAAACTCCCCAAAAAAGGAGAAGAGAATAACTTCAGGCGGAAAAATTAACCGCCGAAGGGATCGATGTTAAGCATAAATCTTCAAACAAACTGAATTTAAATAAAATTATAACACATTATTCCCCTTTGTAATGGGGAATAAATAAACAATATTGAAAAAATATTTTCTTGAAATAAGCTCTGAACGCAGGAATATCCGTGAGGTGGAAAACCTTATGCTGAATATCAACAAGGAATTCGGGCTGCCTGAAGAAGAATACAATAAAATGATGATTGCTGTAACTGAGGTTGCAATGAATGCAATAGTTCACGGCAACAAGGAAAATATTTTTAAAAAAGTTAAGATATATGCTGAACATGACGAAAATGAGATGAAAATAGTATTGATGGATGAAGGTGAAGGTTTTGAAATAGATAAACTTCCTGACCCGACCGATATGGAAAATATACTTGACCTTCACGGGAGGGGAGTATTCATTGCCCGTGCAATGGTGGATGAATTCTTTTACCAGCATCTTGATGGCGGAGGCAGCGAATTTGTAATGATAGTAAGAAAGAAACAGAAATAATATTTTAACTGATCATCAGTAAATTGAAATGAAATAGCTTTATACCCTTATGTACAGTATTAAATTATAACCGGAGATCCCTGCTTTCGCGGGATAGATATCAAAAAATGTTCAATAAAATAGGTAATATTAAAATGCTGCCTCCGGTAAGCTGGTTTAATTTAAAACAGCTTGCCGGAACTGCTTATAAATCAATTATATCAACAATCATCGGGGAGCAGTCAGACCGAAGGCTGATGCTTGCGCTTGCTTCAAGCGAAAAAGAATTTTACAATTATACCCGCCATCATAAAATTGTAAACGGTAAAATTGTCCCGGATGAAAACTCTAAAAGACAGGAGCTGTGGCTGGATTTTATTGCAGATACCGCAGACGGCTGGGACCCTACTTATTCAGTTGCTTATTATGCTTCCAAGCCTGAATTGAATTTAAGTGACGGAAAAAATTCATACCGGACAAATAGAGGAGAAGTCCTGGTTTTCGGCGGTGATGAAGTTTACCCTGCTCCTTCCAAAAAAGCTTACAGGGAAAGACTTATAACGCCATTTGAACAGGCTTTTGGTGATGATAAACCCGCAGACCCCCCTCATATATTTGCATTGCCCGGCAATCATGACTGGTATGACGGGCTGGAGGCTTTTACAAGGCTTTTCTGCAGTGACCTTGGTTCAAGAAAGTTTGCAGGGTGGTACTCCCGCCAAAAACGCAGTTATTTTGCATTGAAGCTGCCGCAGAACTGGTGGCTGCTGGGAAGCGACGGGCAGCTTCATTCAAATATAGATACAGCACAGCTTGATTATTTCCGCGCAATTGCTGACGGGCATATGAAGGAAGGTGATAAAGTAATTCTGTGTATTTCTGAACCTGTCTGGATCTATGCCCATAAATATAAAAAATACGGGGAGCAGTATGATGAAAGCGACCTTATCTTTCTGCAGGAAGAAATTTTAAAACCAAGGGGAGCTGAAGTAAAAGTATATTTGACAGGCGACCTTCATCATTACCGCAGGCATGAAGAAGTAACAGGTAAAGAAAGCAAAACTCAGAAAATAACAGCCGGAGGCGGCGGGTCTTTTCTTCACCCCACTCATGGGGCTGATTTCAGTTTATTGACCGAAGAGCTGCAGCTGCCTGAACAAAAACCACGGGAATTTAAGCTGAAGAAAAGCTACCCTGATGAGAAAACTTCTAAAAAGCTGGGATGGAAAAATATTCTGTTTCCTTTTATGAATCCAGGGTTTGGATTCTTAACCGGTGCATTATATTTAATAACGATCTGGATAATAAGCTCAACATTTCATTTTGATTTTGCTCATAATTTAAGGGAATTCCTTGGACAGACAATCAAAGCATTTTATATTAATCCGGTTGCAGCTTTATGGCTTGGCGCTGTAGCTGCCGGATTTGTGTTTTTTAATGATACTCATTCAAAGCTATATAAGTGGATAGGCGGGCTTGTACATTTCTTTATGAACCTTGTAAGCATTGCTTATATCGGATTATTTGCAACCTATATTAATAACACTGTATTCAATGAAAACCTGATAACAGGTTTTACATTTATACCAATAATTATTTTCGGACTGGGCTGGTTCTTTGGAGCATTTAATATGGGGATCTATTTGACTGTTTCCATGAATTTCTTTGACAGGCACGATAATGAAGCATTTTCTGCACTCAGGTGCATGGATTATAAGAACTTTCTAAGGCTGCATATTGATAAAGAAGGAACACTTACAATCTACCCGGTAAAAATACAAAAAGCAGCACGTAAATGGCGGTTCAGAAAAAGCGGTGAGAATGATAATTCATTCATTATACCCGAAGACGGCTCAAAGCCTGAGCTGATAGAAGAACCGATAGTGATTAAACGTGAAACGTGAAATATCAAACGTGAAACGTTAAATGTGTAAAGTTAAAAATCAATTAGTCAATTGTTGGCTATAAGTGAAATTGCTTCGCAAGTCATCGGTTGACTGTAAAACTAATTGAATTTAGGAAGAAAAATATTAGTTGTAGGTGCTAACGGCAGCGGAAAAACAACCTTTGCAGATAAGCTTTCCCGTAAGCTAAACAAAACGCATTACGAACTGGATAATATATACTGGAAACCGGACTGGCAGGAAACAGACAGGGCTGTTTTCAGGGCTGAGATTGAAAAAATAACCCTGCTTGATAGCTGGATAATAGACGGAAATTATTCACGTATTCAGGATCTTACTATTGGAAGGGCTGATACAATAATCTGGCTGGATGTTCCTTATTTAACAGTGCTGTTCAGAGTAACTAAACGATCCTTATACAGAATTTTCACACAAAAACCACTATGGCATAATAACAGGGAAACTATTGGAAAATTGTTTTCAAAGGGTTCAATTATACTTTTTGCATCAAGAACTTTTAAGATCAAAAATGAAAAGTATAAAAGCCATATTAATAGCCGCGAGTTACCTGAAAATAAATGGATTCGTTTGAGAAGTAACAGTGAGCATAAGAAATTCTGGAGAGAATTGACTGCTTGAAAGCTGCATCAACACAGTTGATGCACTCCAGAATAATTCAGTTGATGCACTCCAAAAAAAAGTCATCCGATGACTTATAGTCATCGGATGACTGGAAAAACTTTAAATAACAAAAATCAGCTTACGAACGGGCAGGCAGCAAGGTGACCGGGTTTCTTTTCTTCCAGAGGCGGAACAGCATCAGCGCATGATGGCTGGGCAATAGGGCAGCGTGTTCTGAACCCGCAGCCGCTGGGTTTTCTGAGCGGTGTTGGTACATCGCCCTTTAAAATTATTCTTTCCTTATCCCTGAAATCAGGATTCGGCAGCGGCACTGCTGAAAGCAGAGCCTTGCTGTACGGATGTACAGGGTGGTGATAAACATTCCTGCCTTCACCAACTTCAACAATATTTCCAAGATACATTACTGCAATTCTGGAGCTGATATGCTCAACAACAGAAAGATCGTGAGCTATGAACAGTAAGCTAAGGTCAAATTCCTTCTGCAGTTCCTGCATCAGGTTAATTACCTGTGCCTGGATAGATACATCAAGCGCAGAAACCGGTTCATCTGCAATAATAAGCTTTGGGTTGGTAGCAAGCGAGCGTGCTATACCAATCCTTTGCCGCTGCCCGCCTGAAAATTCATGCGGGTAACGTTTTGACTGCTCAGCCTGCAGCCCTACTTTTTCCAGCAGCCAGCTGATCCTTTCCAAACGCTCTTTCTTTTCCATATTAGTATGGTAGAGCATTGGTTCTTCTA
>JAANMW010004019.1_pt1 | contig 10530 bp, 8 predicted proteins | sample 7279671 | NCBI WGS metagenome assembly JAANMW01 (sample SAMN14094541, study PRJNA606508) | bioreactor metagenome | isolation source: A lab-scale SPAN reactor treating ammonium-rich wastewater day 247 | place: Ireland: Galway | collected 2017-09-19
TCGCTTGAAAACCAGGAGTTAATTCACCCGAAATAAACGATTTTAAATGTACTAAATTTCCAGCTTTAACTGTTTTAGCATCAGTAATAATAAGATTATTTACTTTATCTTTTACTTTAGTTACTATGTAATCGGTTACAAATTGCTGTTCTTCGATTTCTTTGGTGGCCCAAATTACATTTTCAGAATACAATTGCGTTCCCGCCAAAGCTACGGTTTCAAACTGATTTTGATTGATTTTCACCAATTGTTCCGGCGTGGCTCCCATCCATAAACCAATTTTAGGATGAAAAAACAAATAGCGAAAAGCTGTTGGATAAGTCGAAATTAAATTTTCAAAGGAATCTATAATAGCAATTGGTTCCTTTAGAACAATTTTTCGAGATAAAACTACTTTATCGAAATCACCTTTTCGAATTGCAGTAATTCCATCGGAAACTAAATTCTCAAAAGTTGCTTTTTGATCATATCCAGAAGTGAAATTTTCAGTTGGTTTCTTTTCTAAATTTTCAAGATTTCCTTGCGAATAGGAATTTCCTTGAAACGGAATTACTACTTGTTTCCCATCATGAAAAGGCATAAATACAAATCCCGATTGATTGCTAAATTCAACTAGTTCATCATTTTGTTGTACAAGTAAATTCCAAACAGTTTCGTTGGGTTTCACATAACAAACAAAAGGTTCTTGTTGCGATAATAAAACTTGTATTTCTTCAAAAACTTGCATTATTGTCTTCTCGATAATACCATATTCGTTAATTTACATAGCGAAATTAACTTTCCTTCTTCGTCTACGATTCTAATTTCCCACAAGTGAATGCTTGCGCCTTTGTGAATGATTTTAGCGGTAGCTGTTACTATTCCTTCACGCTTGCTTTTCAAGTGATTTGCCGAAATTTCAATGCCACGAACTTCTTGTTTTTCTGGATTTACAAACATTAACGAAGCGGCACTTCCTACGCTTTCAGCTAATGCAACTGTTGCACCACCGTGTAATAATCCCATCGGTTGGTGAACTCTCGGATTTACTGGCATTGTAGCAGTTAAGAAATCTTCACCAGCATCGGTGTAAACAATATCTAAGGTATTCATTAAAGTATTTTTGCTCCAATCGTTACACAATTGCAACATTTTTTCTCTATCAAACATCATAACTTTATTTTTGGTAAAATTAAGCATTTTTATAAACAACAAAATAAAGTATATTAAAAAAATATATTAAATCAATTATAATACTGAAATGAACATACCGGCTTTAAGAATTTCAATTTTTTTAATATCAGCATTTGCATTATTTTCATGCACCAAAGAAGTACCCAAAGAGCTTTTAAATAATCAGAAGCCTCAGCAAAACCAGCAGCAGGTTGATAAAAACCAGATGCCTGATGATTCTATTCACCGCAATTTAAGCAAAAACAATACAGGGGATAATACTTCAGGCGATACTAAAGGCGATCCAAAAGCAGAAGAATATATGAAGATCGCAGATGATTCTGAGGCAAAATACCTGAAATCTAAATCTGATGCAGATAAAAAAGAATATATCACAAAACAGATGACGGCTGCCAATTACCTGATGTTTGAAGCTAACCTTTCACCAAAGAAAAAATATAAACCAGCGCTTCAGAGATATAATAAGATACTGGAAATTGATCCGAAAAATGCCGAAGCATTGGAAAACAAGCAGCAAATTGAAGATATTTACCAGTCAATGGGAATGCCGATTCCTAATTAACTGAGGGAGAATCTATAAATGGACGGAATTTATAATTTTTTTAATACTCACCAGTTTTACAGCATTTTGGTTATCATTATGATTGTATGGCTGGGAATTTTTCTGTATTTAAAGAATCTGGGCAGCAATATTAACAGGCTGCAAAAAGATAACGGGCAGTTATCCTGAATTGAAACAATTTAAATTTTAACTCAATGGGACCATATTTAATCTACGGAGCATTTGCAGCAGCATTGCTTTCATCCATTCTGTATTATTTATCTGCCGGCGGGCAGCAGAACTACATTAAACAGGCAAGATTCCTTTTTCATGCATGCGCTATATTAACTATTTCATCTGCAGCATTTTTGCTGTACCTGATTATTACACACCAGTTCCAGTACACTTATGTGTGGAACTATTCTTCTAAGGATCTTCCCGCAAATCTTCTGATCTCAACATTTTATGCCGGACAGGAAGGCAGCTTTCATCTATGGTCTTTCCTGATGGCAATCCTGGGAGTTTTCCTGCTTCCCTACCTGGCAAACCGTGACTCGGAAAAACTTCCGGGCAACCAGCCCAACGATAAATACGAACCGCTTGTTATGGGTACTTTTACATTACTGCAGGCATTTCTGCTGTTTATATTAATTGTAAAATCTCCCTATATGTTTGTATGGGAATCATTCCCCGGTGATGTTCAGATGGGTTTTATGCCTGAAGACGGGCGCGGATTAAATCCGCTGCTGCAGAATTTCTGGATGACAATTCATCCTCCTATTCTGTTTGTCGGATTTACATCACTTTCAATTCCTTTCAGCTTTGCAATAGCTGCATTAATTAAAAACAGGTATGATAAATGGATGAAGCTTGCTTTGCCCTGGACACTATTCGGCGGCATGGTTCTAGGCTTGGGAATTATGCTGGGTGGTTACTGGGCATACGGCGTTTTAGGATGGGGCGGTTACTGGGCATGGGATCCTGTTGAAAATTCATCTTTTGTTCCCTGGCTTTTAATAGTTGCAGCAATACATACAATGGTTGCAGAAGAAAAAGTAGGTAAGTATAAAAAAACAAGCTTGGTTTTATGTGTATTGGCTTATAGCACAGTATTATATTCTACTTTTTTAACCAGAAGCGGTGTGCTTGGTGATGCATCTGTTCACTCATTTGTAGATCCCGGGCAGGAAGTATATCTTTTCCTGGTAGTATTCTTAAGCCTGTTCGCCGGCGGCGGATTAGGACTGATACTTTTCAGATTTAAAAGTTTAAAAACAGAAAAAACCGAAGCGCAGGTTAACCTGCTTTCAAGGGAATCAGCTTTATTTGTCGGTGCAATTACAATCTGCGCTGCTGCGCTTGTTATTGCAGTAGGCACAAGCTGGCCTATAATTTCCAAAGGCACTGTTGAACCTGATTTTTACAACCGGATGAACCTGCCGCTTGCAATTCTGATTGCAGCAATAAACGGTATAAGTATTCTTTTGAGATGGAAACACTCAGACGAAAAATCATTCTTCAAAAGTCTGTATATGCCGCTCATATTTACAGGGGCTATTACAATACTTCTTGTTATACTTGGGGTAAGAGACCTGCTTATAGCGCTGCTTGCAGCAGCATCATTTTTTGCAGTATTTATTAACGGCGAAATTGCTTATACAATATTTATAAAGAACAAATCTAAAGCGGGCGCATATATTGCGCACATGGGTTTAATGCTGCTTTTTCTTGGTGTAATAGGCTCTGCCAGATACTCTGTAGAAGAAAATGTAGCCTTACCGCTTGGTGAACCTAAAGAAGCATTAGGATACATATTAACTTATAAAGGAGCTACGGAGATTCCAAATGACCCGGAAAAATATCACTTTAATGTAATTGTTCAGAAAGATGATAAAGCATTTCTTTTACAGCCTGTTATGTATTACAGCGAATACTCCGAAGGAATTATGAAAAATCCGGATATTGCTAACCTTGTAACAAAAGACCTGTATCTTTCACCAATGGCTCTGGAAGAACCGGGTCAGTTTACACCTAATGATATACATTCATTCCAGAAAGGCGAAGAAAAAGAAATCAACGGAATGAAGGTTAAATTCATTGATTTTGACCGCTCAAAGTTTAACCGCGAAGAAATGGAATCCGGCAAGCTTAATATAATGGGCGCAGAGCTTGAAGTAACGGTTGACGGAAAAACTGAAAAACTTGTCATTGAGCAGGAAATGTCTGAAAGCGGAAGTATGCCGATTCCTGCCCAGCTCCAGAGCAATCACAATATCACATTCTATTTTACAAAAATGAGTGTTGCCGGTGAATCATCAATTGATATAGCTATAGTTGACAGCCATAAAATGCAGCAGGAGCAGAATGCGCCTGAAACATTAATTCTTACAGCAAGTATAAAGCCGTTTATAAACCTGGTTTGGGCCGGTACAATTGTAATGGTTATTGGCTTCTATTTATCACTGTTGGTTAGGCACCGCAGAATGAAATCAGAAACACGCAAAGCTGAACATATCAGCACAAACGGAAATCATAATAACGGAAACGATAAAACACAGCATTCAAAGAAACATAAGCATGAAGAGGAAATCGGTTGATTGGTTAATTGATTCATTGGTTAATTAAATTAACAAGCAATAAATTAAAGACGGTCAATTGACCGTCTTTTTTTTCTATTTCCGGGATTTAATGAAAAACTAATTGATAATTCTTGTTTTTTTACAAAAATACAGCTTTTTACAACTATTTACATTTCAAACAGGTATAATCTTACGCTAATTATATTATTTTTGTATTAAGAGACACAAAGTATTTTAAGTTAAATTTACTATAAAGCCATGAATAAAAAGATAATTATGCTCATGGCTCTTGCTGCAATCTCATCCATATCCATTGCACTCAGCTTTCAAACATTTGATAATTATTCAGATTTCATTTCGGGTCGTATTTCATTTTCACAAAATATTGATGATAAAGAAGCCGAAGGTTTAAAATATATGCGCGAGGAAGAAAAATTAGCACGGGATGTATACAATAAAATGTATGAAAAATATGACATACGCCCGTTCAGGAATATTCCGAAAGCTGAACAGACACATATGGATTTTGTAAAAGACCTGCTTGTTAAATACAATATAGATGACCCCGTTACAAATGATGCCGCCGGTGAATTCACCAATAAAGATCTGAGAGAGCTTTATAATAAGCTTATAGAACAGGGTAATTTATCGCTTATTGATGCCCTGAAAGCTGGTGCATTAATCGAAGAAACAGATATAAATGATCTTAATGCCTATATCGAAAAAACCACATCTGCTGATATTAAACAGACATATTATTATCTGAAAAGCGGTTCAGAAAATCACCTGCGTGCATTTGTCCGAAACCTGAGATCAAATGGGATTGAATACATTCCGGTTGTTTTAAGCAAAGATGAATATGATAAAATTATTGTTTCTGCTGACAGTAACCGGAAGTATCTGGGTAACGGAAACTGTATTAACCGGAACTATAATTACTGCGACAGTACCGGCAAAAGATCAGGCTATGGTAAAGGAAAAGGCAATGGAAGAGGAAACTGGAATTGCAATAACAGAGGTAATGGATACGGTAATGGTGATGGTGATGGTTATGGCAGAGGTAATCGTAACTGGAATAATGACACTGAAAATAAAAGCTGGTATTGCCCGCGGTTAAATATTTACCGTAATAAATAAAATTTCTTCTAAATTATTTTTATTGGAGAGATTACCGGTTAATCTCTCCTTTTTAATTATTTCCAAATCTGACTCAAAAAATATATCCTTTTTTATTTAAATATCAGTTTTTTTAAGTTCTGCATCCACTACAATAGCGGGAGAAATTTTTAATAAGAATGTAAAAAAATATTAAACCGCATGGAATTTATTAAAAATTTTTTTAATTATATAATACACACATCATATTTATTAACTAAATTCCAAATAACATGAAAAACAAATGTTTAATAAATTTCCTGTTGTTTGCCGGTTTCTTATTATTCCTCCAGGTAAATATTTTTTCTTTTTCATTCAACGCTTCTGCAAGATCAGCTGCGGTAATTAATGATGAAGAAAAAAGATCTCTTGAACATATAACGGAAGAAGTAAAGCTGGCAAGAGACTTTGCAGTACTTATGGGTTCAAAACATAATTCTGATTTTTTCAATAAGATCGGGGAAACAAAACAAAGTGATCTTGATAAGCTTAAAGATATCCTTGAATCAAAAAATATTGACGATCCTGTTAAAAATGATGAATCCGGTATATACAAATCTGATAATTTTACTGATCTTTATAAAGGATTTACAGAAAGCGGCAATACAAATATCAGCAATGCTTTAAAAGCCGGCGCTGAAATATCTGAATTACAGATTTCTGACTGTAATAAATTTTTGAATATTGCCACAGACCAGGAAATAAAAGATATTTTTTCGCTGATTAAGAAAAATTCTGAAAAAAATCTAAAAAGCTATATAAACCAGCTTTCTCAAAAGGGTATTGGATATATCCCAAAACATTTAACATCAGAAGATTTTAATAAAATTCTGAATTAATTTTATCCATTCAGAAATAAAAGGAAAAAATTAAACAGGGGAATACATTGCGTACTCCCCTGTTCTTTTATATATTTAAATAAAATATTAAGTAATAATGCATTAAGCTAACGCAGTTTGAAAGCTGCGCATATACTTAATGCAAATTCATTGCACTGAGATCAATAATCTATCATACCGTTAATATGCAGATCTTTATTGATAATCTGCCCCTGCCCGTTCATAACTGTGCTGTGGCACACATAACAAGTTGTGCTGTTCATAAATGAATAGTGCGGCGGTGTAAATACCCCGTTTGTCCTTGGTGTTGGATTACCGGTTGTCGGGTCCCCGTGACAAGTACCGCAAACAACGCTGCTTTTATTTGTCCACACAGCTGTTGCATCAACATTACCTTCCTTAAATGTACCGTGGCAATATACCCCTGAACAAGTAGCAGTATTCCTTTCCCAAACCGGGTTCGGTCTTACCGGTCCGCCAAGAGTATCATAAGCCCTGGTTCCGAATACTATTTCAGCAATACCGTCTGCCATCGGGTCTATATGGTTGGGGTCACTGAATCCGTTAATATCCCTGTGGCAGTCATCACAAGATAAAGCTTTTCCGTAAACAGAATTCCTGTGGCTCATATGAACACCTACTCCAATTGACGATACTGCGGTATCACCATTCAAAGCAGCTGGAGGATTTGCATGTTCGCTGTTACCATGGCATAATCTGCAGTTTTCTGGTCCGTTGCTGCTGCTATGGCAGCCAAGACAGCTTGAGCCTGATGTTCCACCTGAGTAATCGCCTCCATGGCAGGTTTTACACTGTCCTAAATTCCATTTAGTGGATGCAATATAGCTCCCATGAAAATTAGCTGAGCTTGGATTACTCCAGCCCTCTCCGTGTGTTCTTACTTCCGGCGCCAGTGAAACACCGTTATCCAGCTCGCTGCATCCCTGGTAAGCCAGCATAGAAGTTATAAAAATTAAAAATAATCCGTAAAACAATAATATCTTTTTCATTTCTTATGAAATTTAATTTTTTTCATTTTAGTTATCATTTCCTGAACCTGTCGTTATCACCGCCATGACAATAACCGCAGAATCCTCTTCCGGCAGTTCCGTTAGGCTTGGCATTAGCATCAGTATGACAACTGTAGCAGTTTGCGCCTTCAGTATCATGCCAGATACCTTTTTCATCCCTCATAAACCCTGATTCATGGGTTTTGGGATTAGTGCCTTTAACACCATCGTTATCAAAATGGCATCTAACACAAGCCGGGTCTTTACCTTCCACATCATGACATGAAGCGCATGATTCTATATCACGCCTTGCAAGGTCTGAATGCAGCCCGCCGCCTGTATTTACCCCGAATGTTGTAAATCCTGCAACCTGGTGGCTTGTAGGCATTATTCCTGTTACAAGTTCACCTCCGGTCATATGACATGATGCACAGAATGAACTTGTTTCGTGGCAGGTTTTGCACTCAAAGCTCTTTTGATTTGCATCAAGTCCGTGCGTAAACCTGTAATTCAATGTATGAGCCGTTGTAAGTTTCTGCAAAGCGCTTCTGTCCGTTCTTACTCCTGTTTCTTTGGTATAATACGGCGCATAAAATCCATCTTTGCTGTTATTGCCTTTAAATCCAGCAGGTGAATGGCATACTTGGCAGAAATTATCGCTGTGGCACATCATACAGTTGTTCTTTCCGCTTGTCAGGTCTGTGAGCCGGTGTTCATTCAGGAAATTCGGGCTTTTATGGTCCTTTGGCGTTAAATTTGTTAAATTGCTGTGGCATTGTTCGCAATTGCCTGATGCCTTTTGGGTATTATGGCAGCTGTAGCAGCTTTCCATATTTGGAATTCCGGAGAACAATGCTTCTTTGGAGAATTTTACATTATCAAGCCCTGCATGGCAGTCAATACACTGTTTCTTTTCTTCAGTAATGTGTTGTTTATGCGAAAAGATCAGTTCAGTTTTACTTGTTTTCAGTTTTTTATATACACCTTCATAATGGCAAAGGTTGCAGGTTTTTTCGTCTTTTACATCGTGGCATCCGCTGCAGTTCTCTTTCTTTGGATTAAGATTATCCTTTGATGAAATACTGCCAACAGCACCGGTGTGACAGTCTTCACACTTTACTCCAGCATCTTTTACATGAAGCTTATGGTCAAACTTGATAATTTTACTGTTATCATACCTGACAGCTTCATTTTTTACTTCTGTAAATACTTTAGATTTAATATTCTTATTCAGGCTATTGGAATCTTTCACAAGATAAGCCGTAGAGCTTAAAAATATCATCAGCCCGGCAATAAGAAATAAATACAGTTTAATTACTTTCATATTATCTCACCTCAAAATTTCTTAAACAGCCAGTAGCTGAATCCGACAAGGAATCTAGCGTCTGATTTATAGATCCTGTTAATTAAAAATTGTCCCTGCAGGTCAACAGAAAACCGCGGCATAGGTCTGTATGTAATGCCAAGCTGTCCGCTGAACGCATTTACTTTATCTACTTCATAATCACCCAGCTTGTAATTGCTGTAATTCAATGAAGCAGATGCAGAAACTTTATCTTTGTAAACATCCTTTTGTCCGTAAACTGATACACCGTCAGATTCGCCGGAATATCCCATATACCTTGTGAAGTTTAAGCCGTAATTAGGATGTGAAAATCCGGCCTGAATTTTTACAGAATTGTTCTTTAACTTGTATGATGAACCTTCAGGTTCTTCATACAGTACAATGGCAGCTTTTCCGTAAATGTTTATTCCGTTTTTAAGGGTATAATCAAGTCCACCGCCAATTTCCTGGTTCTTGTTATAATTAAATACCCAGAAAATACTGTTATAGCTGTAATGAGGTTCGCGGTAGATATATTCAACAAAGCCCCGCATTTCGTTATTTATCTTAACTCTTACATTAGCTTCTGCTCTGTACAGCTTTTTTTGTTTAATATCAAAATAAGCTTTGGCAAAAAAATTATGTTTCATCAGATATGTATAATTCAAGTCAAGCCCCAAAAGCTGTTCAGCGGGTCCGTCAAATGTTATTGTTCTTTCAACCAGGTTGTAAACACTGTCTGCCCTGTAGGTTGTATAAGGCTCCGGTGTGCGTTTTTTATTGGAATAGCTCAAAGAAGCCATCAGGTCTTTTACACCGTAATAGGTGAACATTGCTCCGAAATGGTAGTTATTCTTTATTTCGGGATATTCACCTAATTCATATGAATACGGAGCGAGGGCTCCTCCATATAAATTGAAATGATATTCTTTGAATTTTCCTGCTTTAACTTTAAAATTAATTCCATCCAGCGTTCCCTTGCCGGTTCCGGCAAAGATCTGCTGTCTTCCAAGTTTTACATCAAGCACACCAAACAGGTTAGAGCCTTTAACATACAGGTTATAAAACCTGTATGCAAAGCCTCTTCCAACTCTTTCTGTAACATCTTCTTCAGTCTGGGCAAGTGTGTTAAAGCTCCACTGCCCGCCTTTAAGCTCCAGAAGATAATTCTGGTATCCCCTTACATGAAGTGTTTTTGCGCTTGATTCATTTGAGAGGCTGTCAATCCTTTGCCAGCCGTAAAAATAATTATTAAACCTGAAATTAACTGACTGGGCATAAATATTTCCAGCAAGAAATATAACGCCCGCCAGAAGCAGTAGTTTAGGTTTCATTTTATTTATAGTTTAATGAATCGTTTCTATATAACTCAGTAAATTACTGCAGTTACTATATATATCGCACTATACTATATAATAGAGCAGAAAAAATTATTACTGCGGTTTATTATGTGCTATCTTAGACCACATTTCATCATAATTAAAGCCTTTGAATGTCGGGCTTTCCGAATTATGACAGCCGGTGCAGAATGCTGCTTTATCATCATGAACTATCAATCCGTTCTCTTTGGATTTTTCTTTATCTTTCATGATTGAAAGCTTTTTGTATTCAGAACCGGGACCGTGGCAGGTTTCACACTGTACACCGTCTTCTTTATTGAATGATGCTTCCAGTTCTGAGGGATCTATATCCTTGCCCAATACATGGCATTTTAAACAGGCAGGTGTTTCTGCTGCCGGAGTTGTAAATCCTTTATCCTGAGCAATTTTATCAGCTTCAGGGGTTAACAAAACTTTATAAGCATTTGAATGCTTGCTGTTCTGCCAGATATCAAGCTGTTTGCCCTGAGCATCTGTTTTATGGCATGCGCCAACACAGCTTGTAACGCCAACATATTTAAATGCGCCTG
>JAANMW010004026.1_pt1 | contig 10503 bp, 11 predicted proteins | sample 7279671 | NCBI WGS metagenome assembly JAANMW01 (sample SAMN14094541, study PRJNA606508) | bioreactor metagenome | isolation source: A lab-scale SPAN reactor treating ammonium-rich wastewater day 247 | place: Ireland: Galway | collected 2017-09-19
CGCCATGATGCGGAAGCGCGCTGGGGTGGGCGCGACTAAACGCAGCACAGGTTGGGGATGACCTGTCCACCCCACCTACTCATCTCTGCGACGGTGTTTCCTGCGCCGCCTGCGCCGCCGGGGCAGCAGCCCCCGGTCGGGCAGCTCGGCTTGGACGAGATCATCCGCGACGTGCAGCGCTACTTTGAGCGCGGGATGCTGCGCCCGGACGTGACCCCGCAAGACGTCGCCCGCGAGGTCCGTTTCCGGGCCGACAAGGTGTTCAAGCGATATCGCGAGGGGCGGTTTGCCAGCTCCTTCAGCGACCCGTCGATGGTGCGACCGCCCGAGCAGGACCCTCTGGGCCTGGCCCCAGCCAACTGACCTGGTTCGATCTGACGGCAGGGATTCCCGGTTGGCCGCGACCCGAAGCTGAACCGGCCTTGTCGAAAGGGCAGCGATTCCGGCATCGCGTTTCGTCACATCCAGACGGAAAATCAGTCTGCCAAAACGCCTTTACGGGACAGCACGCGGTCTCCATAATATCGCCCTGTTGAGCCGTCGAGATGAATTCGGGAGAACGCGCCGCGAGCGGGCCCGTCGGGGCGCTGCGTCGGGCGACGTTCCCCTGGGTCGGCAGCGCCCCGCCGCTGCCGCGCCCCCGGCAGCGCGATTTCAGGAGAAACCGTGAAAGTCCACGAGTATCAGGCCAGGGAGGTGCTGGTCCAGGCCGGGGTCGCCATGCCACCGGCCGAGCTGGCCCGCACCGGCGAGCAGGCGGCCGAGGCTTTTGCCCGGCTGGGGGTGGACATGGCGGCGGTCAAGGCCCAGGTGCACGCCGGGGGGCGCGGCAAGGGCGGCGGCGTCAAGCTGGTCCGCTCGCCCGACCAGGCTCGTGCCGAGGCGGCGCGAATGCTGTCGGCGCCGCTGGTTACCCACCAGACCGGACCGGAGGGCGTGCCCGTGCGGGCGGTCCTGGTCGCCGCCGGCGTGAGCATCGACCGGGAGTTCTACATCGGCGTGGTGATCGACCGGGCGCGGGGCCGACCGGTGATGATGGCCAGCGCCGAGGGCGGCGTCGAGATCGAAGAGGTCGCCCGCACCCGTCCGGAGGCGATCCACAAGGAGCACTTCCACCCGCTGCTGGGCCTTCAGCCGTTCCAGGCCCGCAAGCTGTCGGCCGCGATCGGGCTGAGCGGCAAGCCCGCGTCGGCGGCTGCCGGATTGATGCTGGCCCTGGCCCGCGTGTTCGTCGCCAAGGACTGCTCCCTGGCTGAGATCAACCCGCTGGTGCTCACCAAGTCCGGGCAGGTGACGGCCATCGACGCGAAGATCAACTTCGACGACAACGCCGTCTTCCGGCACGCCGACGTGCAGGCGATGCACGACACGAGCGAGGAGGACCCGGCCGAGCTGCGGGCCCGGGGGGCGGGGCTCAGCTACATCCCCCTGGACGGCAACATAGGATGCCTGGTCAACGGCGCCGGGCTGGCCATGGCGACCATGGACATCATCAAGCTGCACGGCGGGGAGCCGGCCAATTTCCTGGACGTCGGCGGCAGCGTGACGGCCGAGGGCGCGATCGAGGCGTTCCGGATCATCCTGGCCGACGCGAAGGTGCGGGCGGTGCTGGTGAACATCTTCGGCGGGATCGCCAAGTGCGACCTGATCGCCGAGGCCCTGATCAAGGCCGGCCGCGACGTCGGCTTCAACGTGCCCATCGTCGTGCGGCTGGAGGGCACCAACGTCGAGCGGGCGCGGGAGTTGCTGGGCCAGGCCGCCAGGGGCCTGCCCACGCTGACGACCGCGACGGACCTGACCGCCGCGGCCGCGAAGGTCGTTGCCGCGGTGCGGACGGGGGCCGTGACGTGAACGGCACGTCGCGTGGACGAGCCGCGAGCGGCCGCTCGCGGTCGCCTTCGAAGCCGGCGGCGCATGCCGATTGCGATGCAACCGCGAGCTTCCGCTCGCGGTTGGGAGACTACAGCGGAAGCAAACCATGAGCATACTGGTTGACGCGAACACGAAGGTCCTCTGCCAGGGCATCACCGGCGCGGCCGGGGCCTTCCACACCAAGGGCTGCCTGGACTACGGCACGAAGGTGGTCGGGGGTGTGACCCCGGGCAAGGGCGGGACGCGGGACCCCAACGGGCTGCCCATCTTCGACACCGTCGCCGAGGCCGTCGCCGAGACCGGCGCCGACGCGACGATGATCTTCGTGCCGGCCGCCTTCGCCGGCGACGCCGTCGCCGAGGCCGTCGACGCCTCCATCCGCCTGGTCGTCGCCATCACCGAGGGCATCCCGACGCTGGACATGGTGCGGGCGACCCGCCTGGTCGCGGAGCGCGGGGCCTTGCTGATCGGGCCGAACTGTCCCGGCGTCATCACGCCCGGGGCGTGCAAGATCGGCATCATGCCCGGCTACATCCACACCCCCGGCGGCGTCGGGGTCATCTCCCGCTCCGGCACACTGACCTACGAGGCGGTCTGGCAGCTCACCAGCCGGGGCATCGGCCAGTCCACCTGCGTCGGCATGGGCGGCGATCCGGTGCACGGGCTGGGCTTCGTCGACCTGCTGGGCCTGTTCCAGAACGACGAGAAGACGCGGGCGGTCGTGATGATCGGCGAGATCGGCGGGACCGACGAGGAGTCCGCCGCCGCCTTCATCGCCGAGCACGTCACCAAGCCGGTCGTCGCCTTCATCGCCGGCCGGACCGCCCCGCCCGGGCGACGCATGGGGCACGCAGGCGCGATCATCAGCGGCGGCAGCGGGACGGCCGAGTCCAAGATCCAGGCCCTGCGCGAGGCCGGCGCGACCGTCGTGGACAGCCCGGCCGACATCGGCGCCGCCGTCGCCGAGCGCCTGGGCGCCAAGGCTCGATAAGTGGATTGAGCGCGAGCCACAACTCGGGTAAACTGCAAGCAGGCGGGAGTTACGGTCATGCACCGAAACACGAACTCCGAAGAGGGCTTGGACGCCGCGATTCAGATTCGTTCCTTTCGCGCGCAATTGGACGTCCTTGAGGCCAAGCTTCGCCGGCAGCGGGCGCCGCAGGCTCATACCCTGGGAGACCTGCGGGGGATGCTGGAAGGTGAGACGCAGACGACGGCCGAGGAGATCGACGCGGTGAAGTACCGTGGACGCCAAGAGCCAGCGGCATGATCTACGTGCTCGACACTCATCCGCTCGTGTGGCACCTGGAGAGCAACCCGAGGCTCCCTTCACGAGTGGCCGACATTCTGTCCTCCGCCGACGCCGAGATTGTGATCCCCAGCATCGTGCTTGCAGAGATATGGCACCTCTATCAGCGCAAGCGCATCCGAACGTCTCCCGCCGACATCCGCTCCCGGGTCCTCTCCGCGGCCAATTGTTCACTGTACCCGCTGGATGAGGCGGTCCTTGATCTGCTCCCGACCGGGCTGGAAATTCACGACGCCATCGTGGTCGGCACGAGCCTGGTTTATCGGGACGTGATCCAGCGGCCCACGCAATTGATCACGCGGGATCAGGCGATCACTGATTCCCGTCTGATCGACATTTTGTGGTAGGGCCGCGCCTCAGGCGCGTGTCGGCGTCGTATAGGAAGCCAAGGCGCTAATCCATTCACTTGCGGGCAAATGAACTCGACGCAAGACTGCTGCTTTGCCTGGTCGTGGCGCGCCATGTCTTCATAATTGGCGGGGGCATCGGAGGGCTCTTTCGGAGTTCCGCCCATTAAAGTCATCCTCGACACCGACATCGGCTCCGACATCGACGACGCGGTCGCCCTGGCGTATCTGCTGGCTAACCCCGACTGCGAGCTGCTGGGCATCACCACGGTCAGCGGGCAGGCGGCCGAGCGGGCGAAGATGTGCTCGGCCATGTGCCGCGCCGCCGGGGTCGATGTCCCGATCTATCCCGGCCTCGAGCGCCCGCTGCTGATCGAGTCGCTCCAGAAGGATTGTCCGCAGGCGGCGGCGCTGGCCCGCTGGCCGCACGCGTCGAGCTTCCCAGCCGGCCAGGCGGTGCGGTTCCTGGCCCAGACGATCCGGGCCCATCCCCGCGAGGTGGTGCTGCTGGCGATCGGTCCGTTGACGAACATCGGAGCATTGTTTGCCTCCGACCCGGAGATTCCCTCGCTGCTGAAGGCGCTGGTCCTGATGGGCGGGCGGTTCTTCAACCGCCTGGCGGACCTGCCGGCGGTCGAGTGGAACGCGATGAACGACCCGCATGCGGCGGCGATCGTCTACCGGGCCCGTCCGCCCGTCCACCGCTCGATCGGATTGGACGTGACCAGGCAGGTGACGATGGATCGCGAGCAGGTGCGGGCGCGATTCGCCGCCCACCGGCAACTGGCGATCGTCGCCGACTTCGCGGAGATCTGGTTCAGCCAGGCCCGCGAGCGGTTGACCTTCCACGACCCGCTGGCGGCGACGACGATTTTCGACGAGGGCATCTGCACCTTTCAGCGGGGCGAGGTCCGCGTCGAACTGCTCAGTCCGGACCTGGCCGGGACGACTCTGTGGCGGTCCGACCCGTCCGGCCCGCACGAGGCGGCCGCCGCCGTCGAACCGCGGCGGTTCTTCGAGCACTACTTCGCGGCGTTTCAAACGGATTGACATCCAGCATCACAGGGATGCATCCGTTCCCGTAAGTGTATTATTATCAACCTATTAGGTGTGTATATTTTTTGCGAATGACTTTTGACAAAGGCCGTCGTTTCTGGCATAATACCCGAAGGGTTTCTGGTTCAAGGTGCGGCTTTGTGGAGGTTTCGCGATGGCGAATCTGGATGTAAAGGTAGACCCCGATCTGTGCGCCGGCTGTGCGGTCTGCGAGAGCACCGCGCCGGAAGTGTTCAAGATGAACGACGACAATCTGGCCGAGGTCAACGCCCAGGGCCTGACCGCGGCCGATAAGGACGCTGTCGTCGAGGCGGCTGAAAGCTGCCCCAGCGAGGCGATCATCGTCGTGGACAAGGAGTCGGGCAAGCAGGTCGTGCCCGCATAGGCGGGATTCGATTCAGTACGCACCAAGCCCAGGCATTGCCATGCCTGGGCTTCGGTTTTTCAGGGGACCGGCGCCGCGCTCAGCCGTCGGTGGACTCGCGGATCTTCGCCAGCACCGAATAGTCCTCCAGCGTCGTCGTGTCGCCGACCTTCTCGGCGCCGCTGGCGATGTCCTTGAGCAGCCGGCGCATGATCTTGCCCGACCGCGTCTTGGGCAGGGACTCGGTGAAACGGATGTCGTCCGGCCGCGCCAGGGCGCCGATCTCCTTGGTCACGTGCTTCTTCAGGGCGGCGCGAAGTTCTTCGTCCGGCTCGTAGCCGTTCTCCAGCGTCACGAACGCGCAGATCGCCTGGCCCTTGAGCTCGTCGGGCCGGCCGACCACCGCCGCCTCGGCCACCGCCTCGTGGCTGACGAGGGCGCTCTCGACCTCCATCGTGCCCAGGCGGTGTCCGGCGACGTTGATCACGTCGTCGACCCGGCCCATGATCCAGAAGTAGCCGTCCGCGTCGCGGCGGGCGCCGTCGCCGGTGAAGTAGACCCCTTCGATCTCGCTCCAGTACTGGCGCTGGTAGCGCTCCGGGTCGCCGTAGACCGTCCGCAGCATCGACGGCCAGGGTTCCTTGATGACCAGGAACCCGCCGGCGTTGGCTGGAAGCTCCGTCCCGTCTTTGCTCATGATCGCCGGCACGACGCCGAAGAACGGTCGGGTGGCCGAGCCCGGCTTGGTCGGCGTCGCCCCGGGCAGCGGGGTGATCATGATCGCCCCGGTCTCGGTCTGCCACCAGGTGTCGACGATCGGGCAGCGCTGCCCGCCGATCACCCGCTGATACCACATCCAGGCCTCCGGGTTGATCGGCTCGCCCACCGTGCCCAGCAGGCGCAGGCTGGACAGGTCGTGCTTTTCGGGCCATTGGCCGCCCCACTTGATGAACGCCCGTATCGCGGTCGGGGCGGTGTAGAAGACGCTCACCCGGTACTTCTCGACGATCTGCCAGAAGCGGTCCGGCTGCGGGTGGTTCGGCGCCCCCTCGTACATCAGCGTGGTCACCCCGTTGTTCAAGATGCCGTAAATGATGTAGCTGTGCCCGGTCACCCAGCCGATGTCGGCCGTGCACCAGTAGATGTCGTCGTCCTTCAGGTCGAAGACGTACTGGCTGGTCAGGTAGGTCCCGACCATGTAGCCCCCGGTGGTGTGCACCACTCCCTTCGGCTTGCCCGTCGTGCCGGAGGTGTAGAGGATGTAGAGCATGTCCTCGCTGTCCATCGGCTCTGCGGGGCAGTCGGCCGGCGCGTCTTTCATCAGGTCGTGCCACCAATGGTCCCGTCCGACTTTCCAGGCGACGGGGTTCTTGGCCCGGCGAAGCACGACCACCGTCTCGACCAGCCTGGTCCGCGTGCAGGCCTCGTCGACGTTGGACTTCAGCTCGATCACCTTGCCGCGCCGCCACCCGCCGTCGGCGGTGACGACGATGCGGCTGCCGCAGTCCTCGATCCGGCCGACCAGGGCCTCGGCGCTGAACCCGCCGAACACCACCGAGTGCGGCGCCCCGATGCGGGCGCAGGCGAGCATGGCGATCGCCAGCTCCGGCACCATCGGCATGTAGAGCGTCACCCGGTCGCCCTTCTTCACGCCCAGCTTCCTGAGCACGTTGGCGAACCGGCAGACTTCCCCGAGCAGGTCCTGATACGTCAGCGCCCGCTCGTCACCAGGTTCGCCTTCCCACAGGATCGCGGTCTTGTTCCCGCGGCCGGCCTGCACCTGGCGGTCCAGGCAGTTGTAGCACAGATTGGTCTGCCCTCCGACGAACCACTTGGCGAACGGCCGATCCCACTGCCGCACCTTGTCCCATTTCCTGAACCAGTGAAGCTGCCCGGCCACGTCGCCCCAGAACCCCTCGGGGTCCTCGACGCTTCGGCGGTATAGCCGCTCGTATTCCTCGATGCTGTCGATGTGGGCCCGCTCGGAAAAACCCGAGTCCGGGGGAAAGACGCGATCTTCCTTCAGCACTGATTCAATGCTGTCCTGCGCCATGCACCGGCTCCTTTTCGATCAGGAAGCTTGATTTGCGACCCCTCTACAGAGACGCGCACGACCGGGTCCGGCCAACGCGGTCTACCGCGTTAAAGCCCCGCCGCGGCGCTCCGAATGTTGCCGGGTGTGACGTCGGGTTGATTGACTCGAAACGCCGCATCCAATTATAACGGTCCCCCCGGTTCAGGCAACCGCGCCGGCGGAGGTTTTCGAGGGTGACAGTGGCCTGACAACAGACTATGCTATCAGCGAATCGGGCGGCGCCGCCGCGCCGCCCGGCGAGGTCGGCCGGTCCGGCCCTGGAAGGCAGCGGAGGGTCACCGCCCGGGCGGGCGCCATGGTGACGGGACTCTGGAGGGTTCGCCCGCCGGTCGAACGGGAAATCACGCCGCCGTCCCGCCGCCTGTGAGCGAAGGCCCTGCGTCCCTGGAGGGGTTCGCCATGGACAGACTCCTGAGCTGTAGCGAAATATGGGGGGGCGGCGACGCGATCGACACCAGCTTCCTGGCCCCGGGAATGCACGGGGCCCTGTTCAGCAAACCCCTGAACGGGCCCCGCGGAGGCGACATCTACCTGCTGAGCAGTTGCGAGCAAGGCGTGGTCTGCAAGGTCGTGCTCGCGGACGTCTCCGGCCACGGCGAGGAAGTCGCCCGACTGGGCGAGATGCTGATCGGTCTGCTGCGGGCCAACGTCGGCGAGCGCGACAACGATCGCTTCCTCGACCAGCTCAACTCGCAATTTGAGGTGGAGACCGACCTGGGCGTCGTGTTCGCCACGCTCGCCTGCGGCACCTACTTCATCGGGACCCGGCAGTTCCATTTCGCCTACGCCGGGCACCCCCACATCATCCTCGGCAGGGACGGGCATTTCCAGCCGCTCTCCCTGACCCCCGGATGCCTTTCGAGTTCGCCGGGGGCGTCGGGCCCGCCCAGCCGCGGGCGGTTCGCCAACCTGCCCATCGGCGTCTCCGACCAGGTCGAGTTCCACGAAGGCTGCATCGAGCTGCGCCCCAACGACTGGCTGATCCTGTTCTCCGACGGCCTGATCGAGGCCCACAACCAGAACGGTCAGCAGTATGGGCTGGCCCGGCTGCTGAACGACCTCAAGCGCGTCTCGCTCGATTCGCCGATGGCGGTCAAGAACGGGCTGCTGACCCGGATGCGCGACTTCGTCGCCCCTCGCCCCTTCAGCCAGGACGACCTGACGCTGATCGTGCTGCGGCTGCTGTCCACCACGGACCGCTCGATCACGCGGATGGCGCCGGAACTGGCGGCCCAGCTCGCCCGGCGCGGACGGCCCGTGCCGGCGGCGCCGGCGTGACCGGGGCGCGGCCTCCGTCCGCCCAGTTGGTCGCGCCTTGACCCCGGCGAAAGGGGCATTCGTCCCGACCGGTACCCAGCGTCACTTCAGCGAACGAATTGCGGCGATCAGCTTGTCGCGGTCCGGGGCCAGCTTCTCGCTCTGGCCGCCCGCCTCGACCAGCGCGATCGTCGAACCATCCACGTAGACCGCCACCAGATACGTGTGGTCAATCCCGCCCACCGGGGTGCGGAAGTCGAACAGCGTGCCTTCCACCCGGCCGGCCTTGATCGGCTGGCTCTCCTTCAGCGTGTAGCCGGCCACCTCGGTCATCTCCCGGCTGATCGCCTTGGTCCAGTAGTCCAGGTCGCCGCCCTTGGGGTTCTCCATCGAGCGCGAGGCGATCACGTTGCCGTCGACGGAGAGGAATCGCTGGGCATACTGCGGGCCGGTCTGGATTTCCAGGTAGCCGTCCGGCCGCTCGATCTGCCCCGTCGTGCACCCCCCGGCCAGAACCAGGGCGGCTACCGCCATACCGCAGATGAATCGCACCATGGATCGCTCCTTGCCGGCGCAAACGCACCGGTCGTTGTCATCCGTCATCTGGAATTTGGCATTCGTCACTTGGCATTTCTCGTTTGCCATTTCCGTCAATAGTCCAGCAGGGCGTTGACGCCCAGCGTATGCAGCCAGTCGAACGGCAGCTTCCGCCCGAGCAGGGCCGGGCGCGGGGCCTCGCTGAGCCGGTGGAACTGGATGGCGACGGTGCTCAGGGCGGCCTGGGTCTCCAGCAGGCGGATGCGCCCCTGAAGCCGCTCGATCTCGGTCATCACCCGGGCGATCTCCCGTTCGACTTCCAGCGCTTGCTTGGCGTCCGGGGCCTTCTCCAGCAGCGCCTCCAGGCGCTTCAGCATCGCCTGGCTGCTCGACAGCCGCATCCGCAGGTCCACGTACTCCTCGGTGATGTCCTGGGCCTGAATCTGGCGGCTGACGAGCTGGCCCATCCGTTCGACCCGCGCCGTCGCGGCGGAGAACTTGTCGGCCGGGATGCGGAGGACGACCCGGTCTTCGGTGATGGACTGGACGTATCCGTTCAGCTCGGCAGCCAGCTTCTCGGCCTCGCCTTGCGCCGCCTGGGTGTTGGCGACGGCGACGTGATACTCCGCGGTGTAAACGATCACCCGCTTCTCGACCAGCTCGGCCGCCCGGACGCCCCAGTCGGGGACGTCGACGGCGGGCGTGCCGCTGGAGGGCGGGGTGGTCGGCGGTCCGGGCGGAGGCGCTTCGCTCCCGGCGAGCGCCGCGGGCAGATTCCTGCCCAGGTCCGCCTGCCATCGATCGGCCTGCCTGCTCTGGAGCGCAGCCGGATGGGCCTCCGAGGGGGGGCCGCCATAGCCGGCCTGCATGCACCCCGACCCCAACAGGGTCGCCGGGCCCAGCGCCACCGCCAGATACATGACTCTCCTCATCGATGTCTCCTTGCTTCGGTCACCAACGGTTCGGTCCGGACGACGAAATGGAATGGATGAGATCGCTCCACCATCGGCCCCTCGTGTCGGCGCACGCGGATTGTCTCCGGGAACGGCCTGGCCTGCACGCGCTTTCCGCCACAGCCTGTATCCCCCCCACGGCCCGATGCGCAAAGGCCGGCCCGACCGGCGACGCCGGGTGGGACCGCCCTGGGCTCGGCCCGGCCGGCGACGCCGGGTGGTCTCGCCTTGGGCCTGGCCCGACTGACGACGCCGGGTGATATCGCCTTGGGCCCGGTCTGACTGGCCCACGACCTGGGCCCGCTCCGCGCCCCAGTGGACCGACGCCGCCGACTGGGACCTATCGGCCCGATGCCCAATCCCCACTGCCGCCTGGGCTGTCCCTGGGCCCGGCCCTCGACAACCGCTGAGAAGTACGGTAACCATGTGTCGCCCGACCCAGCGTCCTTGCCGGGGAGCCTTGGCCTTGGGGATATGCCGATCCATCGCCGTTGCCGCGCTGATGCCTTTGCTGGTGCTGCTGGGCGGATGCGGCGACGATCCCGTCCCGCTCCAGGCCCGATTCCCGTTCAGCTCCGATCAGCCTGTCTTCCTGCCGCATTCGGCCGTTTCCATCGAACAGGCCCTGATGCTGGCCCATCGGCAGTGCGGGCTGCACTGGGCGGCGGTGGCCGGCACGCTGGATCGACCCGGCGCCTCCTGCGTCGGGCCGT
>JAANMW010004027.1_pt1 | contig 10503 bp, 10 predicted proteins | sample 7279671 | NCBI WGS metagenome assembly JAANMW01 (sample SAMN14094541, study PRJNA606508) | bioreactor metagenome | isolation source: A lab-scale SPAN reactor treating ammonium-rich wastewater day 247 | place: Ireland: Galway | collected 2017-09-19
CCGCGCCCATTCACCGGATGGCGAGCATCCGGGCTACGCCTGCTCCCTGAAAAATAATTTTTTGGTCGCACACGCGAGCGGAGATGGACCTTCGGCCGAAAATCAATTAGGTTAACACCCGCTTATGCGTTGCCCCGATCTCCCCGCCCCAGGAGCATCTCATGCTCTCCCTCTACGACCGACATTCTGGGTATGGCCGCCGGGAATTCCTCAAGATCGGCAGCCTGGCATTGGGCGGTTTAACACTGCCCGGCCTGTTGGCGGCCAAGGCCGCGGCCAATCAGCGGCCCGTGGCAACGAATAAATCGGTCATTCTGCTGTTCATGCACGGCGGGCCCAGCCAGATCGAAACATTCGATCCCAAGATGTCTGCCCCTGTGGAGATTCGCAGCGCGACGGGCGAGGTCTCCACCCGGCTGCCCGGCATCACCTTTGGCGGCACGTACCCCAAGCTGGCGGCGCTGGCAGACCGAATGAGCATCGTCCGCTCCTTCGCCTCCGGAGACAGTAAGCACGATATCAAGCCTGTCGTCGGTGAAGACACCCTCAAAGCGAATCTTGGATCGTTGTATGCGCGTGTCGTCGGAACGACGCATCCCGAAACAGGCATGCCGACCAATGCGATCCTGGGGCCGAAGGCCATCGACCCGGATTATCCGGACCTGGTCAAAGCGTTCGGCAACTTCAACGAGACTGGCTCTTTGGGCCTGGCGTACGCGCCCTTCGTGCCGGGCGGCGGCGGCCAGTTGCAGAAGAACATGACACTCGAAATACCGCGCGACCGTTTGGACGATCGCCGCGGTCTGCTCACGCGGTTGGACGGCATCAAGCGGCAGATCGATGCCACCGGCGCGCTGCAAGGGATGGATTACTTTCAGCAGCAAGCGTTCGCCACCATTCTGGGCGGCGTCGCAGATGCCTTCGATCTGTCCCAGGAAGACCCCAAGACCGTGGCCCGTTACGACACGGCCCCGTTGTTGCGGCCGGATCAGATCAATCGCACGTTCATTAATTACAAGCATTACGTGGCACACGCTCAATCGCTCGGACGGTTGCTGCTGATGGCCCGCCGCTTGTGCGAGGCCGGCTGCGGCTTCGTGACCGTCACGACCGGTTTCGTATGGGACAATCATGCGGATGCGGGCAACGCCGGCATGGAAGTAGGCCAGAAGTATTGCGGCATCCCGTTCGATCATGCCGTGTCTGCATTCATGGAAGACGTGCGGGAGCGCGGCCTGGACGACAAGATCCTGCTGGTGGCCACCGGCGAAATGGGTCGCACGCCGCGCATCAACAAACGCGGCGGCCGCGATCACTGGGGCGGCCTGACACCCCTGTTGCTCTCCGGCGGCGGCCTCCAGATGGGCCGCGTGATCGGCCAGTCGACGCGTGACGCTGGTGAGCCGCTCACGGAACCGTTTGGCATCAGGAACCTGATCGCCACGATGATGCACACGCTGTTCGATGTTGGCCAGTTGCGCCTCGAGCGTGGCTTGCCGACCAACTTGGCTCGCACGCTCACCGAAGGCGAGCCGATTCGCGAGTTGCTATAGAATATGGCCCGATTCCGTCCGTCCTAGCGGGCGTAGCCCGGATGCTTGCATCCGGTTCCGGGGCCGACGCGCTGCATTGCGATGCGTGCGATCGCTGGCTTACAATGCCAACCATGAGCAAGTTCAGACGCTTTCGCATCGAAGGCGGCACGTATTTTTTTCACGGTCGTTTTGTATGCCGTTGTTCAACGAGCGAAGGATGGGCCCTGGTCGTCGTTTCACCGGTATGTCGCGCTCGGCGAATACGATGCAAATTGGGGCTGCGCGGTAGAGCCGTTCGCAGCGGAGTTCGACCGCGCAGAATAGGTTTTGTTCCAGCGCCGCGCCCGTTCACCGGATCGCGAGCATCCGGGCTACGCCTGCTGGAAACCCTCACCGGAACAAGAAGTTAGTGTACGCTGGCCCTGAGGGATCACACCCCAACGAAACATGGAGCACGGCGGGCGAATACGATCCAAATTGGGGCGGTACGCCTCAGCAATCGGAGCTACTGACATGCGTGGCCTATTTGCTTCTGAGGCGCGCTGCGTCAACAACATGATTAAAAAAAGATGGGGAAAAACAAACGACCGCGCGCCAACTATCGTTTCGGCATACGTCGCCGATCCGGACAAGACTAAAAGGAAACCTTGGTTCAATTGTGATTTCTGCATCGACTTCATCGAGCGACGTGACGCAGACTGGTGCGATTGCGAGATTACAGCAAATTCGATACTGCCAAGTACTTTGGGCGCTGAGCTATTTTTGGCCATAGATCCTTCAGAGATCAAACCAATGCGGCTTGAGTTGATTGGGGGCCAGGCATTCTCAATCAAGCACTACGTCACCTATATTCAGCACGTTGAGGAGGCGATTCAACACTCGCTGGCCTCACAAGCCGGCCGACCGTCACCCTACCCTTGGCGGGAATGGCTTCGGTTGGTTCCCGTCAAGAAATCCGCCTTCGCCCGTGTTTTGATTATCGGGGAAGACATCACATTCCTGTATTTTCCCGCAGATATGAAACCCGCGATGCAAGGGCAGTGCGTCAACCTCGTCCAGCAAGACGGCTGCGAGATCAACGTCTACGTCGATAATGGGCAATTGGTATGTTTTGACGGTTGGATTCGCACGAAAGTTGAACCATCCGAAATGAAACTCGTGGCGACGTGGGAATAGCATGGACACCACCGCCGTAGCGGGCGTAGCCTGGTCGCCGATTCGTAGCAAGCGTAGCGCGGTTGCTGGCAACCGCCATTCCACGGTGGACCATGTTCATGGCGACGATCCGCTGGATGAATTCGGCTGGCGCGGCACTAACAACAGCCAGCAGCACCCGATAAATTCCATTCGCCGATAGCGCCACCCCGCCGGTGTTCTTAACGCGGGTTAACCACAATCGCACGTTGATCTCCAAAACTTCTCTGAAGCTTGCACAAATGACAACGAGGAAGAAACTAGCCAAGAACAAATAACGCGGCGAAGACGGTAGCGGCCAGTCCCCCCGCGACCCATGCCACGCGACGTTCCCAAACGGCGAGCCTAACGCCAGGAATGCTCGCAATGCTGATTGCAGCTAGCCCGCAGATGGCGGTGGGAAGTGCAACCAGCGGCAAACCCATTAACACCATGTTGGCTCCGGGTGTCGGATCGAAGGAACTGGCAACGAGCCAAATGGACAGGGTAAATCCCAGGCCGACAAGTGCAAGAACAAGCCACAATGCAACACGCATCATTGGGTTCACCCGCCAAACGGATTGAGTTCAACCCCCCGGGCCGCCGATGAAACAGTGAACCACAGAAAGCCGTGATGCGGCCCTGGTCTGGTACGGCGTTAGGCTCGGCGCCACTTATGCATCGGGAAAGAACGTGACCACAGTGTACCATGCAAAGCTGGCCGCGATGACCGCACAAACGCGACTGGCGAAGGATTGCCAACGGCCTGGAGGGTACGGCGGCAAGAGCGCAGCCACCAGCGCTACCGCGAACGCCAAAGGGTTTCCGAAGAACAAGACCGGCCACACATGGAACCACAAGCGCCAAAGGTCGAAACCGGATTCACCGGCTAGCTGGGCAACATTCGATGAGCCGCCGATGACAAACACGCGGAGGAACAACAACAGGGTGAGGGCTGGCGGAACGGAGGCCACCGCCGACACGATGAGCGATCCGAGTTCCTTGTGCCCGCTGGAATCTGTTTTTTGGCGAACAGCGAGAACGGCGAAGGTCAATTGCAGCGCCTGTGAGCCCACCCAGAGGATCAGGAACATCCAAGGGGCCATATGCATTCCTGCCGCCAAACGTGTTTACTCTTGAGGTGCAAGACGACGCCAGTCTGCGCCTCGTCTTGTCGAGCTTAGCTCGCCCGGTCGAGGCCTGTCTGCTCGAAACGTGGGCCAGCAAGCGTAGCGCGGTTGCTGGCAACCGCCATTCCACGGTGGACCATGTTCCTGGCTATGACCGGGCGGGCGGATTCGCGATTCTGCATCGCGGATTGCATCGCCAAGCCAATTGCGTCTGCCCCCAGTTTACATCAGTTTCGCCCCGCGTGACCCATGTTTCGTTCGTGCGTGCCAGCCTGGGGAACCACGGCATTCGGGCCGTTGGGGCCAAGCGTGAATGCCAACGGGAAACAACTTCAGCCCGAAGGCGATGGTTGCAAGCACCCATCCTCCGAATTGGCAAGCGGGCGACGCTCGCTGCGTTTGTCGCGGCGCTGGCACGGACGACGAGGCGATGCGGCGCAATATCGATTGGCGGGTCGAGGTACCTTCCGGCAGAAGGTACCTACGACGAGCGCGCAGATTCCCATAGCGTTTTGCTTGCCGTCAATCCTCCGCCCGGCTGCCGTCGCCGCACATTTTGACGATCCGCGGCTGGAATTCGCCCACAATCTCGACCAACTCGCGCTGGGCGTCCATCACTTCGCGAATGTTTTTATAAACGTACGGCACTTCGTCGGAGCCGGCGGAAAGCACGATGATGCCGCGGGCCTCCAGGTCTTTCTTCACGGCGCTAAACCGATACTGGTTTTTCGCCTGGGTGCGCGACATGCGGCGGCCGGCCCCGTGGCTGGCCGAGTCGAGGCTTTCGGGGTTGCCGCGACCGCGGACGATGTAGGCCGGGTCGGCCATCGAACCGGGGATCACCCCCAGCACGCCCGCCCCGGCCGGCGTGGCCCCCTTGCGGTGCACGATCAGTTCCTGGCCGCCGTGGGTTTCTTTCCAGGCAAAGTTGTGATGGTTTTCCACGCCGGCGACGATCTCCACGCCGAGCAATTCGCTCACACGGCGATGGATCACGGCGTGGTTGGCCGCGGCGTAATCGCCCATCAGGTTCATCGCCGCCCAATATTCCTGCCCGGCCTCGGTATCGAGATCGAGCCACGCCAACCGGCCGGCTTCGGCGTAGCGGTCGGGCAGGCGCGAGCGGGCAATGTTGCTGTAGGTGGAACACACGGCGGCGCCCGCGCCGCGGCTGCCGCTGTGGGTCATCAGGGCCACGTACTGGCCGGGTTCCAGGCCCAGTTCGTCATCCTGTTCGGGCAGCGTGAGCACGCCAAACTCGGCGAAGTGGTTGCCCGACCCCGAGGTGCCCAGTTGCCGCCAGGCGGTGTCCTTCTTTTCGCGGGTGATGCGGGTGACGTCCCAATCTTCGTCCATCACGGGGTGCGACTGCGGACGTCGATATTCGCCGCCCACGCCAAACAGCGTGCCCTTCTCCAGGGCCTGCTGGAACTGGAACGACTTTTTGTCGAGATCGCTGACGGGCACGTCGAGCACCGAGAACTTCATCCGGCAGGCAATGTCCACGCCTACCGCGTAGGGGACCACGGCGTTGTCGCAGGCCAGCACGCCCCCGATGGGCAAACCGTAGCCGACGTGGGCATCCGGCATGAGGGCCGCGCCGGCGGCAACGGGCAGCGCGCAGGCCTCGCGCATTTGCTGATGCGCGGCCAGGTCGATATCGGCGCCCCAGGCGCGATAGTCGATTGGCGCCGGCGGCGCGTACTCGCTTTCGCGAAGCAGTTCTTGGGCCAGCGCCGCGAAGTGTTCGTCTTGCAGGTAGTTTTGGGGACTTTCCACGATTTGCTGGATGCGGCGTTTGGATTCCTTGCCGCGGATTCCGGCCGCGGCGGCGAGTTGAATGCCTTGAATGGCCAGCGGCACGCACGATCGCGGCACGCCGATGGCTTGCAGTTGCTTGGCGTTCATGTGGGGAGCCCCGTGGAAAGAAATGAGTAAACCATGCCAGGGTTGCGCGCAGCGCTCGCCGGCACGACGGGCAGCGCCTGTCTGGATTGTTGATGACAAGCCCAGGCAGGACAAGGTTCGATTCGCGAGGGCATGGCCGCGGGGGAATCGCGCGCCGAAATGCTGGCGGCGTTTGACCAAATGCCGGTTGCGCCGCGAACGCGGGCCACAAGCATGATTTCTGCCCGCGCAAACAAACACGCCTGCGGCTGCCGGGCGAGCAACCGCAGGCGCGTGGTGTAGGGCGTTTTGCCGGGCAAGGCTGGCTTGGAGCCGATCCGAGAACTCCAGCCCCCTCACCCCAACCCCTTTCCCGCCAGGGGAAAAAGGGACCGCGGGGAGGGCACTTAGAAGCCGCGGAAGGGGTGGGCGGCGGTATCTTTGCCGGCGATCATTTCGTCGGCCGAGGGCTTGTTGCCCATGGCGTTGACGATGGCCAGTTTGGTGGCTTCGTAGTTGTAGTCGTGAATTTTCTTGTCGTCTTCGGCGGCGGGGTGAATGAACACGCCGCAGACGATGCACAGGTTTTCGGCCTGATCTTTGGGAATCACGCCGTCGGCCACGCAATCGGCCACGGCCTTGGCCACCGCGGCTTGGGCCGGGCCAAACATTTGCACGGCCTGCTTCATGCCTTTGATGGTCACCTTGGTGACCAGCACCGTGGCCGGTTTCACGGCCAGGTTGGGAGTGAGCACGGCCAGCAGGTTGGTGTGGCCTTCGCTTTGACGGGCCAGGGCATTGGCAAACGCGTTGCCAACCGGGCCATCTTTGCTGCCAATCAGCAGATCGATGTGGGCGATTTCGTTCCCATCGCCAACCAGTGCTTCTCCAACATACATCGACATGACGCGACTCCCTGAGACAAGTTCGTAATGGCGGCATTTACCGCCGGGCCGATTCCAAACGCGGGTTAAGCCAGAACCATAACAGACCAGGGGGCGATTGCAAGCCAGGGGACCGCAAACTGGGCTCGCCGCCGGGGTGCGCTCGCTTGCCGGCGGGTGGAGGTTCGCGAACCCGGCAGGCGAACCCTTGCACGGCGCAGAGGCGCGGGCGAGAATCGAGGGCGGTTGCGCTCCGCGCCCCGGCGAAAGCGCTCCAGGCGTTGCCTTGTGGTTTGAACTCCTTTCGACTAGAGAGCCTCTTCCCATGAAATCGGTGTTTTCCCGCGGTCGAGCGGCGTGGATGGGTGTTTGTGGAGCGCTGGCCGCGCTGGCGGTGGGCTGGGGTACCGCCGGCCTGATGGCCGCGGACGAGATCGCCCGCCAAACGACCAAACAGGCGGAAATCAAAACGGCCGACGGCAAGACCAGCATGCATTACGTGCTGTACTTGCCCTCGGGCTACGAGAACAACGTGGATCAGAACTACGCCTTGGTGTTGTTCTTGCACGGGGCGGGGGAGCGGGGGACGGATTTGACGAAGGTGCTCAAGCATGGGCCGCCCAAGCTGGCCGAGTCCAAGGACTTTCCCTGCATCATTGTTTCGCCGCAATGTGCCGAGGGTCAGCGGTGGGAGGCCGCGGCCCTGTCGCAGTTGCTGAACCAGGTGGAACGCGAGTTGCGCGTCGACCCCAATCGGATTTACGTCACCGGGCTGTCGATGGGAGGTTACGGCACCTGGAACCTGATTGCGGCCGAGCCGAATCGCTTTGCGGCGGCGGCGCCAATTTGCGGCGGCGGACAGCCCGACACGGCGGAGAAAATCAAGCATTTGCCGATCTGGGTGTTTCACGGCACCGACGACAAGGCCGTGCCGCACTCGGCTTCGGAAGCCATGGTGAAAGCCCTCAAAGAAGCCGGCAGCAATGTGCGGTTCACCAGCTACCAGGGCGTGGGTCACGATTCGTGGACCGCAACGTACAACGACCCCGTTTTCTGGGAATGGCTGCTGTCGCAAGAGCGGAAGAGCAAGTGATGCGGCGCAGCGTTTGGCATTCGCGGTTGAGCAGCGGCGCGGCCGCCAGCCAGCGAGCAGCAAAAAGAGGTTCACCATGGTGACGGACAACAGATCGGCTCTCCAGCGGCGCTGCCGGTTGCGCGTGGCGCGGATGACCCTGCTCGCGGTGGCGGTGGGTTGGTGGGGCGCGGCGACGAGGCCGGCCGGGGCCGATGAGATCCACCGGGCGGCCGCGCAGGGCAACATCGAAACCCTGACCTCGCTCTTGGCCAACGACGCGCAACTGGCCAACGCCCGCAGCGAGGTCGGCGAAACGCCGCTGTTCGTCGCGGCCAATCGAGGGCAGTTGGCGGCCGTGAAATTGCTCTTGGAAAAGGGCGCCGAGGTGGATGCCAAGGTGCAGGATTCCACCCCGCTGCTGACGGCCTGCGCCAGCGGCCACGCGGCGGTGGCCACGCATTTGCTGCAGCAAGGCGCGCAGGCCACGGCCGCGGATGCGGAAGGCCGCACGCCGCTGTACTTCGCCGCGGCCGACGGCAAGTTGGAACTGGCGAAAGCCCTGCTGGAAAAAAAGGCCGACATCAAAGCCGCCGATCGCGAAGGAGACACTCCGCTGCATCTGGCGGCCATTTACCGGCGGGCGGAAATGGTGCGGTGGTTGATCGAGCAGCAGGCGCCGGTGAATGCCGCCAACCGGCAAGGCTATTCGCCGCTGCACGTTCCGGCGGCCAAGGGCTATGCCGACATTGTGACGCTGCTGCTTGAAGCGGGCGCCGACGTGGGAGCCGCCACCAAGGAAGGCGATACCCCGCTGCACGCCGCGGCGGCCGAAAATCGGCTGGAAATGATGCGGCTGCTCTTGGCCGCCAAGGCCGACGCCAACGCCGCCAACAAGGAAGGTTTAACGCCGCTGTACGTGGCAGTGTTCGAAGAGCACGCCGAGGCGATCGAGTTGCTCCTTACCGAAGGCAAGGCAAAATTGGACGTGGCCGACGGCGATGGCCACACGCCGCTGCACGTGGCGGCCTACCTGGGCAACGCACCGCTGTGCAAACTGCTGCTGGACCACCGCGCGGCGGTCAATGCGGTCGACAAGTCGGGCGGCACGCCCCTGCACCTGGCGGCGGCCAACGATCAGCCCGAGTCGGCCAAGGTGCTGCTGCAAAACGGGGCCCAGGCCGACAGCAAAGATGGCAAGGGTCGCACCCCGCTGGCGATCGCCGAAGCGAAAAAATTTGCCGACGTGGCCGAAGTCCTTCGCCAGCACATGCAGGAACGACCGTGAATCTAGTTGAATTGTTGCAGCAGCGAATGGGTGGCGGCGCGGCGACGGCGATCCGCGCCAAGAACGGCCACGATGCGTTTGTTCCGCTCAGTTGGGACGACTTCTTCCGCTTGGTGCGGCAAACCGCGGCCGCGTTCCACCATCTGGGCGTGCAGCCCGGCGATCGCGTGGCGCAGGTCTCGGCCAATCGGCTCGAGTGGATCGTGTCGGACCTGGCGATCGCCGCCTGCCAGGCCGTGCACGTTCCCATCCATGCTTCGCTCTCCGGCCCGCAAATCGCCTGGCAGGTACTCGATTCCGAGCCTGCGCTGCTGTTGCTTTCGGGCCCGGTGCAGGCGGAGAAACTGCTGGCCCAAAAACTGCCCGAAGGGCTGCGGCTGGTTTCTTTCGATCGCATCCAACAACCATTGGGGGGAATTCCGGTTTACCCCTTGGCCGAGCTGCAGGCGGCTGCCGGCGAGGAACAAGGGCAGTTGCTGCTGGAAGCGGCCGCCCAGCAGCTTGCCGACGACAGCCTGGCCACCATTCTGTACACCTCGGGCACAACGGGCGAGCCCAAGGGGGTGATGCTCACGCACGGCAATTTGACCAGCAACGCGGCGGGTTCGTGCGAGATCTTCAAGCAAGTGCCGGGCGACGTGCGGCTGTGCTGGCTGCCGCTGTCGCACGTGTTCGCGCGCACCTGTGATCTTTACACCTGGCTGGCGGCCGACGGCGTCGAGTTGGCGCTGGCCGAAAGCCGCGACACCATTCTGGGCGATTGCAGCCAGGTGAGCCCCACGCTGCTCAACGGCGTGCCGTACTTTTTTGAAAAGGTCATGCGGTTTCTGGTCGACCAGGGGGTGGGCGACACGCCAGGCGCGGCCGTGCAACTGCTAGGCGGAAACATCCGGATGTGCTGTTCCGGCGGCGCCGCTCTGCCCGACCACGTGGCCAGGTTTTACCTGCGGCAGGGCCTGTTCCTGGTGCAAGGCTATGGGCTGACCGAAACCTCGCCGGTGATTACCGTTGCCGATGATCCCCAGAAAATCGGCAGCGTGGGCCGCCCGCTCTCCGGCGTGCAGGTGCGGATTGCCGACGACGGAGAAATTCTCACCGCCGGGCCGCACGTGATGCAGGGGTACTGGCGGCGAAACGATGCCACGCGGGAAATCCTGCACGAGGGCTGGCTGGCCACCGGCGACCTGGGTCGAGTGGACGACGACGGTTATCTCTACATTACCGGCCGGAAGAAGGAAATCATTGTCACCGCGGCCGGCAAGAACATCGCCCCGGTGTTGCTCGAATCGCTGCTGTGCGAAGACCCGCTGATCCAGCAGGCGGTGGTGCTGGGCGATGGCCGCAACTATTTGACGGCCCTGCTGGTGGCCGACCGCGCGGCGGTGCAAGCCCGTTTGACCGAACAAGAACTCCCCTGGGACGAAAACTGGCGCGCCGATCCACGCGTTCTCGATCTGCTGGCCCAGCGGGTGAAAGCCCAATTGAGCGAGCTTTCGCCGTCGGAATAGATCGGCCGGTTCGTGCTGCTCGCGGA
>JAANMW010004031.1_pt1 | contig 10486 bp, 6 predicted proteins | sample 7279671 | NCBI WGS metagenome assembly JAANMW01 (sample SAMN14094541, study PRJNA606508) | bioreactor metagenome | isolation source: A lab-scale SPAN reactor treating ammonium-rich wastewater day 247 | place: Ireland: Galway | collected 2017-09-19
CCCGGCCGGCACGCGGACGATGCCCGAAATGCGCGACACTACCTGCGCTCCTGCTGCGGTGACGTCCGTTGACCCCGGCGCGCCCGCGGTGGCCGCGAGGACGGTGCCATCGGAAACGTGGTCGCCATCCTTGCAAAGCACGTCCGCACCGGCAGGAACGACATACTCCTCGACATGGGAGAACTGGTTGACGATGCGGACGACGCGCCTCTCGTTCTCCTGGGCGACTTCCACGAGACCATCGATCTCGCTGATGATCGCTTCGCCGCGCGGTGCGCGCGCCTCGAAGATCTCTTCGACGCGCGGGAGGCCGCTGGTGATGTCGGCGACGCTGGCGACGCCACCGGTGTGGAAGGTACGCATGGTGAGCTGCGTGCCAGGTTCGCCGATGGATTGCGCGGCGATGATGCCGACTGCCGTGCGCAGCTTCACAAGCTCGCCGCGGCCCAGGTCGCGGCCGTAGCAGAGGGCGCAGATCCCCCGTTCGGCCTCACACGACATGGGGGTGCGAACAAGGACGCGCATGAGGCCGCGCGTGTCGATGGCGAGCGCGACTTCCTCGGTGATCTCCTCGTCGCGGTCGCAGAGGACTTCGCCTGTTTCCTCGTCGACGACGGGTGCGGCGGCGTAGCGGCCGATCACGCGGTCGGCCATGGTCTCAAGGACGTCGGACTTCTCCTCGCGCTCGATCCAGAGCCCGGTCATGGTGCCGCAGTCCTCTTCGAGGATAATGACATCCTGGGCGACGTCGATGAGGCGGCGGGTGAGGTAGCCCGAGTCTGCCGTGCGGAGGGCGGTGTCGGCGAGACCCTTGCGGGCGCCGTGGGTGGAGATGAAGTACTCGAGGACCGTGAGGCCTTCGCGGAAGGAGCCCCGGATGGGGAGCTCGATCACCTTGCCGTTGGGGTCGGCCATGAGGCCGCGCATCCCTGCCATCTGGCGGATCTGGGTGATATTGCCCTTGGTCCCGGAGCTGGCCATGTAGTTGAGGGAGCCGTATTCGGGCATCCGGTCCTTAATGGCCTTCTCGATCTTCCGCGTGGTTTCGCTCCAGACATCGACAGTGCCCTGGTAGCGCTCTTCTTCGGTGATGAGGCCCATCTGGTACTGCTCGACCAGGCTATCAACTTCGCGGTCGGCCTCCTCAAGGAGCTGGCCCTTGACGCGGGGAACCTGGATCTCGTGGATAGCGATGGTCACACCCGAGCGGGTGGCGTAGTGGAAGCCGGTGTTTTTGATCCGGTCGACAACTTCGGCGGTGCGTTCGCCACCGAGCTGGCGGTAGCAGGCAGCAACCACGCGCCGCAGGTTCGGCCGGTCCATGGTGTCGTTCTGGAAGGGGAACTCCTCGGGCAGAACTTCATTGAAGATGATGCGCCCAACTGTGGTCTCGAAGAGGTGCGGCTTAGGCGTTCCCCCGGGCCCGGGCTCGGGCGATGTAATGGCGCCCGCGGTGACCACCGGCCGGACGGTGCGCACCATGATCCTGGCGCGGAGGTCGACGATTCCGAGGTCGAAGGCAAGCTTGGCCTCTTCGAAGGAGCCGTAAAGGCCGCTCAGAACGCGGCCGGTGCTATCGGCCCGGTAGGCGCCGCGGGCGTTCTCCTCGGTATCGGTCATGTAGTAGCAGCCGAGCACCATGTCGAGCGAAGGCGCTACGATGGGGTCCCCACTGGCAGGAGAGAGCAGGTTGTTGGTGGAGAGCAGGATCTGCCGTGCTTCGGCGACGGCCTCACGGCTGAGGGGTACGTGCACGGCCATCTGGTCGCCGTCGAAGTCGGCGTTGAACGCTGAACAAACGAGCGGATGGAGCTGGATGGCCGAGCCTTCGATGAGGACCGGCAGGAAGGCCTGGATGCCAAGGCGATGCAGGGTAGGTGCGCGGTTGAGGAGCACAGGCCTGTTGCGGATGACCTCGTCGAGGACGTCCCAGACTTCGGGACGGGCCCGTTCGACGATGCGCTTGGCGCTCTTGATGTTGTGGGCGAGCCCCTTGGCAACAAGGGAGTGCATGACAAAGGGCTTGAAGAGCTCCAGGGCCATGCGCTTGGGCAGACCACACTGGTTGAGCTGGAGTTCGGGGCCGACAACAATGACCGAGCGGCCCGAATAGTCAACGCGCTTGCCCAGCAGGTTCTGGCGGAAGCGCCCCTGCTTGCCCTTGAGCATGTCGCTCAGGCTCTTGAGCTTGTGGTTGCCGCTGCCCGAAACGGCGCGCCCGCGGCGCCCGTTATCGATGAGGCTGTCGACGGCTTCCTGCAACATGCGCTTCTCGTTGCGGATGATGATTTCGGGGGCGCCGAGATCGAGGAGGCGCTTGAGCCGGTTGTTGCGATTGATGACCCTCCGGTAGAGGTCGTTCAGGTCGCTGGTGGCGAAGCGGCCGCCATCGAGCTGGACCATCGGGCGGAGGTCGGGAGGGAGCACGGGGAGAACCTGGAAGATCATCCAGGTGGGCTTGTTGCCCGAATCGATGAGGTCTTCGACGACGTTGAGCCGCTTGGTGGCCTTCTTGCGGCGCTGGCCGCTGGCGGTGAGGATCTCCTGCTTGAGCTTGCTCCGGAGGCTGTCGAGGTCGAGCCGCTCAAGCACGCGAAGGACGGCCTCGGCCCCCATTCCCGCCTTGAAGATGTGGCCAAAGAGGTCAGAGAGCTCGCGATAGCGGGCTTCTGCCAGGAGGACCACCCGGTCGTCGGCCACCGGATCGGCGAGGTCTTCGAGGTCGCGGAGGCGCTCTTTGTACTGCTCTTCGACCTCCTCGCGCACGGCGCGCTCGCGCTGCTGCAGGGGGTTGAGCTCGTCGTAGAGGGCAGCCTTGGCGTCATCCATAGCCGCATCGGCGAGAAGGCTCTCGGCAGCCTTCATCTTCTCGGTTTCCTTGTCGAAGAGCCCGAACATCGCTGGCTGGTGACCGCTCCCTCCAACTCACCGGAGAACGCGTTTCGGACGGCCGACGGACAGACGGCTTCGGTCTGCTACGGTCCGACGATGGATATGGAGATCCTGCGGGAGCTCTTCGCCCATACGGCGACGGCCGCTCGGTTGCTGGGGCGGGATGCGGACCTTGCCGTCCAGCTGGACGAGGCCCGTTCGCGCCTGGCCCCTCTGCAGATCGGCAAGCATGGCCAGCTGATGGAGTGGATCGAGGATTTCGAGGAAGCCGAACCGGGCCATCGTCATATGTCTCATCTGTACGGCCTCCATCCGGGATCCGAGATCACCCCCAGAGGAACCCCCGATCTGGCGAAGGCCGCGCGGATCTCGCTCGAACGGCGTCTGGCGGCTGGCGGCGGCCATACCGGCTGGAGCCGTGCATGGATCATCAGCTTCTTCGCCCGTCTTGAAGACGGCAACAAGGCGCTTGAGAACCTCCGTGCGCTTCTCAGCGCTTCCACGCTGCCGAACCTGTTCGATAACCACCCGCCGTTTCAGATCGACGGTAACTTCGGCGCGACGGCTGGCGTGGCGGAGATGCTCCTGCAGAGCCACGCCGGCGAGATCTCGCTGCTGCCCGCGCTGCCTCAGGCCTGGGCTTCGGGCAGCGTGGAGGGATTGGTGGCCCGGGGCGGGTTCGAGGTATCGCTCCGCTGGGCGCAGGGCCGTCTGATCGAGGCACGGATCGCGGCGCGCCGACCGGGCGAAGTCCGGCTGCGCTACGGAGATCGGACCGCTACAGCGAAAGCGGCTGCCGGGACGACGCTGGTTTGGAACGGGAGCGAGGCGGCGCCGCGCCGGATCGACGGCAGGAGCCGCACAGGATCGAGCGGCGAACGATGAACAGCGCCTCCATCGCAATCGTCGGCAGTGACGATCAGCAGGCCGAGCGATACGCGGGTCTGATCACCGGCCTGCCCCAGCACGGGGTCGTGGGACGTTATGCCGATGTCGGCGCTCTTGAGGCCGAGAAGCGGCCGTCCATCGCCGATATTGTCATCGTTTGTGAACCGGCTCCGGAGCCGTCTCTATTCGATCGGCTGCGCGCCACGGCAGCCACCGAGGGAGCGCTGCTCGTGGCCGTCGCGACGCCGCCCGGCCAGCAGACGACGGAAGCGTCAACCGGGCCGGATGATTGGATACCGCCCGACGCCGACGATGCCGAAGCGCTCCGTCGGCTCCAGATTCTCGTTCGGCTCAAGCGCTCGGAAGACCGACTGGCAGCGGCCAACGTGCGCATTCGCGCGCTCACTGCGGAGCAGGCCGCGATCCTGCGCCAGGCTCAGGAACGATACCGTGCGCTGGCGCATAATGCGTCCGAAGGGGTCGCCATCATCGATCAGGAAGGTACGGTTCGCTATATCACCCCGGCTCTAGAGCGGCTTCTGGGCTGGTCCGATGATGAGGCCCGCGCCCTGAGTCTGTTCACCCTCCTTCACGAGGACGACATCGACAACGTCCACGCCATCTGGGAGGATCTGCTGAAAAGCGCCATGGCCACAGCAGCCCTCGAGATTCGGGTTCGCGATCGGCGTGGATACTGGCGCTGGCTCCGCGTCGTCGCGAGCAATCAGCTCCAGGTTCCGGGCGTCTACGGCATCGTGCTCAACTGTGAGGATATCGAGGATCGGCGGCGCTTTGCCGCGGCGCTGGAGGCGAGCCGTATCCGATACCGACGCGTGCTGGACACCGTCCAGGAGGGGATGTGGACCACCGATGAGCGGGACCGTACCACTTCGGTGAGTCCCCAGCTTACCGTCATGCTCGGCTACCGCGCGGATGAAATCCTGAGGCGGCCGCCAACGGATTTTATGGCGCCGGAGGACATCCCGGCCTATCTTGAGCGGATGGCACAGCGGGCGCAGGGCGTCCTCGATTCGTATGAGCAGCGCTTTATCCGGAGCGACGGTTCGATCCTCTGGACGCGGATCGCCGGCAGCCCCATCTTCGATGAGAACGGTACCTACATCGGCTCGCTCGGCATGCTGCAGGACATCACGGAGCAGAAAGCCGCGGATGCAGCGCTCAGGGCGTCGGTAGCCCGTTTTGCCGCGCTCATCGAGAACGCTCCGGGTCTCGCTGTGCAGGAGCTGCGGCGGGATGGCACGATCGGGCTCTGGAACCGTGCATCGGCGGAGATCTACGGCCACAGCTCGGACGAGGCGCTGGGATCTCGGATCCAGGACCTCGTCCTGGACCCGGAGGACAGAAGGGCTTTCGAGAACGTCCTGGACAGTATCTGGCAGACCGGCGAGCCGACGCCGCCATCGGAGTGGCACGTGCGGCATCTGGACGGGACCGATCGATGGGTCCTCTCGACCATGGTGCCGATCACCGTACGGGAAGAGGTCGAGTGCGTCTATTGCATGGACATCGACATCACCGCCCGCAAAGCCGCGGAGGACGAACTGCGCCTGTCCCGTGCGGCGCTGGAAACTCTGAATCTCGATCTGGAACGGTTGGTCGAACAACGGACAGTCGCGCTCAAGAGCGCGATCGACGACCTCGATGCCTTCGCCTTTAGCGTGACCCACGATCTCCGAGCGCCGCTCCGCGCCATCAACGGCTTCTCCGCGGCGCTGCAGGAGGATGCCGGCCCCCTGTTATCCGGCGAGTCCGTCCGATATCTGCAGTTCATCACGGAAAACGTCCTCCTGATGAACCAGCTGATCGAGGATCTTCTGACCTTCTCCCGATGCGGCCGGCAGCGTCTATCCATCCGGAAGCTCGATATGAAGGCCGTGGTCGATCAGGCGCTCCGCATGCAGGATCCGGCCTCGCTGGGCCGATGCGAGATCCGGATCGGGCCCTTGCCCGAGGCCTATGGCGATACAACGCTCACGACCCAGGTCATGGTGAACTTGCTGAGCAACGCCGTGAAGTACTCGCACACGAAGGAGCAGCCCATCATCGAGGTCAGCGGCGTCCGGGGCTCCGATGGATGGAACACCTATCTGGTGCAGGATAACGGCATCGGCTTTGATATGCTCTATGTCGACCGTCTCTTCGCCGTCTTTCAGCGCCTCCACTCGAGCGATGAGTACGATGGGGTCGGCGTGGGACTGGCCATCTGCAAACGAATCATCAAACGCCATGGCGGGGACATCTGGGCGGAATCGGAGCCCGATCGCGGAGCTGCGTTCCGCTTCACGCTGCCTGCAACCGACCCCGGCGAACGCCTCGCTGTGGACGGTCCTTTTGATATGGGAGAGGAATCCGATGACCCCGCGTGAACGCTTCATCGCAGCCCTGGAACGTCGCCCGCTGGAGGGCCGCGTCCCACACTTCGAGCTCGTGTTCTTTCTGACGATGGAGGCGTTCGGCAAGGTCCACTTTTCGCAGCGCCATTATGCGCAATGGGACCAGATGGAGGAGAAGGAGCGCCAGCTCCACCGAAACGAAATGGCGGATCTCTATATCGCCACGGCGGAGCGTTACGAGCACAACGCCATCTTTCTGCACCCGAATCCCGGCTCGCTCGATGAGGTCGTCCGCCTGATCGACTTGATCCGGGACAAGTCCGGCGACCGCTACTTCCTCATGATGCACGGCGACGCCACCTTCGCAATCCCCGGCGGAGCCCACATGGAGGCGTTTGCCATACGCATGGCGGACGAACGGGACAAGGTCCATGCGGAAGCGGCCGCGATGGTGGACCACATGCTCGCGTACGCCGAACAGCTGCGCCGACGGACCAGCCTCGACGGCTTCGCGCTATGCTCCGATTACTGCCTGAACACGGGACCGTTCCTGAGCCCGCGCCAGTTCTCCGAGTTCGTCACGCCCTATCTGGCGCGGCTGCTGCAGGGCGAACGGGATCTCGGCTTCTATACGATCAAACACACCGACGGCAATATCATGCCGATCCTCGATCAGCTCGTGCAGGCCAACCCCCACGCGCTCCACTCCATCGATCCCCAGGCGGGCGTCGATATCGCCGAGGTCAAACGGCTGGTCGGGGACCGTGTCTGCCTGATCGGCAACGTCAACTGCGGCCTCCTCGACTCCGGTACCGAGGAGGAGGTCGTCGAGAACGTTCGGTACTCGCTGCGCCATGGGATGCCGGGATACGGCTATATCTTCTCCACGAGCAACTGCGTCTACACTGGGATGCGGTTGAGAAGCTACGAGCTGATGCTCGATACGTGGCGGCAGTACGGCAACTATCCCGCTGGCTGAACCGGCTCGTATCTGACCGAGCGGGATGGGGCAGGCGCACCGACCTGCCCCAATCAGCCTGGCTAATCGAGCATCGCGGCCGGGTCGCCGTGAAGCGGCGGCAGGGGCGCGGGTCGAACCGTTGCACCGCCTTCCTCGTAGCTCTCCATCGCGGCCCATGTATACTCCAGGGCCGCCAGTGCGTCGCGCCCTGAGGCGCGGAGCGACTCGAGCGGCACTCCGTTCGTTATATCCTCGAGGAACGCGTGGATGCGGCGCGGGAAGGTCGCCCCGAAGTCCGTAATGCCCGTGTTCATGACGATGGGCTCATTGGAACCGCCTCCGGGGCGTTCCGCGTTGCCCGCCGCGTTGGGATCGGGCGACGGCCAGTAGGTCAGCTTCTCGATGCAGTTCTCGATGCAGAAGGTGCCCCGCGTGCCGGCGACTTCCAGGCTCCACCAACCGCCCAGGCCGTAGGTCGCGTCGCCCCGCTGGCTCAGGAGATAGCCGACGCAATCGTTGGCGAAGCGCACATGGATGCTCACGGTCGAGAGCATGGTGTCCTGTTCCTTCCGCCGGAACCAGGGCCGGTTGACGAAGGCCTGAACGTGGGTGACATCGCCGCAGAAATGCCGCATCACGCTGAAGGGATGGGAGAGGAACGCCTTGAAATGGGCGTAGGGGAACCCCCACCACCGGGAGTTGCGGTTGGCGCCGTAGACCCCTTCGCCCGCCGAGAAGCCCATCTTGTGGAGACAGTAGACGAGCTCGCCCACATGCCCCTGACGGATGTACTCCATCGCCTTCTCGGCCGGCGGCGTGAAATAGTGGTTCAGGTTACAGCCGAGATAGACGCCTCTGTCGGCGGCGAAGCCGACCATCTGCCGCGCCTCGCCCACATCGTTCGACAACGGCTTCTCGACGAGGACGTGTTTGCCGGCATCGATCGCCTGCATAGCCGGCTCATAGTGCCAGCTTCCGTTTTCGTAGCCGCCAGTGGTCACGTCTACGATGTCCAGATCCTCGTTCCCCAGCATCTCCTGCAGCGAGCCGTAGGCCCGAACGCCGTATTTCTCCGCCGCGGCATCTGCCCTGTCCTTGACCACGTCGCACACGGCGACGAGATCGGCGAGATCGTCCGCAGCGTGCGCGGCAGCGTGCTGCATCCCGATCCCTCGTATCCCTACGATCCCGACTTTGAGAGCCATTGCCCCTTCCTTTCCGTTATGCGTCTCTGGCTGCGCCGCCCGCACGATCCCGTCCGACGGCCCTATCGTCTACCCCCGCGCCTTAGCCTGCAGCTTGGCCGCCTCTCCCGGGTTGCCGATGTGGAGCGTGTCATAGGCCTGCTGCGAACTCTTGAAGGGGCCGATCCCTTCGACCCCGTGCCAATCGCCCTGGTGGTGCATCGGGTTCGGCAAGCCGGTCTCCGCCTCCCTCCGGGCGATCCACGCATCCATCCGCGCGCGAAGATACGCGACGACATCGGGTTGGGCCTCGGCCAGGTTCACGTTCTCGTCCGGGTCCTGCACAAGGTTATAGAGCTCCACCGGAGGTTTGAAATGGAAGTCCGGCTCGAGCGCAACCATGAGCTTCCACTCCGGGGTTCGCCAGCCGTGCTTGCGCATCCATGTACATTCCGTGATGTAGATCTCCGTCTCGTGCGAGGCCGTTTCTCCCCGGGCCAGCGGCATGAGGCTGGTCCCATCGAAGGCGTCGGGAGCGTTGATACCGGCGAGGTCCAGGACCGTCGGCGTCAGATCCGGGTGACGGGAGTATCCCCTGACCCTGCGGCCCGACGGAACCCGCCCAGGATAGCGGAGGATCAGCGGGACATGGAGGACGCAGTCGTAGATACCGTGATGATCGAACCAGCATTCGTGGTCGTAGAGGGTCTCGCCGTGGTCGGCGGTGATCACCACGATGGTCTCATCGAGGATGCCCCGGGCCTCGAGCGCGGTGAAGAGCGTCTGGATCGCCGAGTCCATATAGGCGACCGCGCCGTCGTACTGAGCGATCACGTAGTCCTTGTCGCTGATCCCCGGCGGCATCCAGGCCGCGAAGTAATCGCAGAAGGGTTTGAAGCTCATCACGGGATCCATGGACCGATTCGTCGGGTCGCATTCATCGCCATGATAGAACATCCGTTCGAAAGGCGCGGGCGGCAGATAGGGGGAGTGCGGATCCATGTGCCTGAGGAAGAGCAGCCAGGGCTTCTCCTGAGCGAGGAGCCGCTCCAGTTCCGGAATGGCGGTGCGGTTGAGGCACTCGGCCTTGGGCGATCGTCCCGAATCGTCCGGCCCCCAGCCCGGGAAACTCAGATAGGTATCGAAGCCGCGCGAGGCGGGGTTGCCCTCGAAGCCGACGCTGGTCGTCGTATAGCCCGCTTCCTCGCGAAGGATCTCCGCCAGCGTTCGGATCTCCGAGCGCATCGGGCCGCGATGGCGCAGAGCGACAACCTGTGTTCCGAAGCAGTCGCGGCCGGTCAGCATGCCGGCATAGCCGCTCGTGGTCGGAATATGCGGGCTGATATGCTTCTCGAAGAGGGTCCCTTCGGCAGCCACGCGATCGATATGGGGCGTGGTCAAACGGTTATAGCCGTAGCAGCTCATGTTCCGGGCGCTGAGCGAGTCGATACCGAGAAAGAGGATGTTGGGCTTCTTGCCGCCCGTGCCGCTGTCCGCCATTGAGGATACTCCTTATCGTTGTCCTGCGGGCGTTCCGGTTCCGGGTTCGGCGCCGAACGTCCTCTTCTCAGGTTCCCGTTCCGCCCTCTCTTCTCCTCCTGCATTCCGCACGTCGCGAGGCCCGAATCTCGGCCAAAGCGTGCGCCGAAACCGAACGCATCTGCGTACAGGAACGTGGGAGCGATGTTCGCACCATACAGGATGTTCGACGAATCCATCCAGGGAGGCGTGGCGATGACTCTCTACACGATCGGGTATTCGGGTAAATCCGCTGAGGAGTTCTACGAGACCCTGCGGAAGGCGGGGGTGCGCAAGGTGATCGATATCCGGCTGCACCCCTCGGGTCAGCTCGCGGGATTCGCCCAGCAACGGGATCTGCCCTATCTGCTGGATCGCCTTGTCGACGGCTGTGTCTATGAATATCGGCTGGATTTCGCACCGACGCCCCAGATGCTCAAAGCCTACCGGGACGGCGGCACATGGGAGTCCTATATGGCGGCCTTCGAGGGCTTGATGGACGAGCGGGGCATCGCGGATGGGCTGTCGCCGGACGGTTTCGACGGGGCGTGTCTGCTCTGCAGCGAGCCGTCCCACAACCACTGTCACCGGGGCATCATCGCGGCGCGCATGGAGCGAGCCTGGCCGGACTGCCGCTTCACCCACCTCTGAGCCGAGGCCGGCGGCCAGGGCGTTCTATCGAGGGGCTC
>JAANMW010004036.1_pt1 | contig 10466 bp, 9 predicted proteins | sample 7279671 | NCBI WGS metagenome assembly JAANMW01 (sample SAMN14094541, study PRJNA606508) | bioreactor metagenome | isolation source: A lab-scale SPAN reactor treating ammonium-rich wastewater day 247 | place: Ireland: Galway | collected 2017-09-19
ATCGTTGCCGCCACGCGCACGCCCATCGGGCGCTCGGGCCGCGGTTACTTCCGCAACACCCGCCCCGATGACCTGCTGGTCGCCGCCATCAAGAGCGCCATGCTGCAGGTACCCACGCTGGACCCCAGGGCGATCGAGGATTCCATCATCGGCTGCTCGTTTCCCGAGGGCGAGCAGGGCATGAACATGGCCCGTATCGCCATGGGTTTGGCGTTTTCCCACCCCGTGGGCGGTGTCACGGTGAACCGTTTTTGCGCTTCGGGCATCACGGCCATCCAGATGGCTGCCGACCGCATCCGCGTGGGCGAAGCCGACGTGCTGATCGCTGGCGGCGCTGAATCCATGAGCATGGTGCCCATGGGTGGCAACAAGCCCTCGTTCAACCCTGAGGTGTTTGCCCGTGACGAGGACATCGGCATTGCCTACGGCATGGGCCTGACGGCGGAAAAAGTGGCCCAGCAATGGAAAGTTTCGCGCGAAGACCAGGATGCGTTTGCGCTGGAATCGCACCTGCGCGCCGTGAAGGCCCAGCAGGCTGGTGAGTTCACCGACGAAATCACGCCTTTTGAGATCACCGAGCGCACGCCCGACCTCGCCACCGGCGAAGTGATCGCGAAGAAGCGCACCGTGCACCTGGACGAAGGCCCACGCCCCGACACTACGCTCGAAGCGCTGGCCAAGCTCAAGACCGTGTTTGCCGCCCGTGGCAGCGTCACGGCCGGCAACAGCTCGCAAACCAGCGACGGCGCGGGTGCGCTGATTCTGGCCAGCGAAAAGGCCGTCAAGCAGTTTGGCCTGACGCCCTTGGCGCGCTTTGTGAGCTACGCCGCGCGCGGCGTACCGCCCGAGATCATGGGCATCGGCCCCATCGAGGCGATTCCTGCAGCGCTGCGTTATGCCGGCCTCCAGCACGAAGACATTGGCTGGTTCGAATTGAACGAAGCCTTTGCGGCCCAGTCGCTTGCCGTGGTGCGCACCCTGGGCCTGGACCCGGCCAAGGTCAACCCCATGGGGGGGGCGATTGCGCTGGGGCACCCGCTGGGCGCCACGGGCGCCATCCGCGCCGCCACGGTGGTGCACGCGCTGCGCCGCCACAAGCTGAAGTACGGCATGGTGACGATGTGTGTAGGCACAGGCCAAGGCGCCGCCGGCATCTTCGAGGCCGTTTAACTGGCTACTGCGCGGGCGTCATGCGTCGTTGGGCGGTGCTCGCAATCCTCACGTACCGCAAGTACGTTCCGGTTGCTGCGCTCCGTCCGCCTAGCCTGACACCCGCTCGCTACGCCCTTGAGGGCAGGGTGTAAGCCCTTTCTTGAGGGCGGAGTGTTCTGAAACTCAAGCTGACGCAGAGCAGCGTGATCGACAGGAGACACAGCATGAACAAGCAGAGCTTGCGGGTCGATGATTCGACCACCCTGGCGCTGAGCGTCTTCGAGCCCGAGGGCGCGGTGCGTGCCAGCGTGGTCATTGGCGGGGCCATGGGGGTGCGGCAGGACTATTACGCGGCATTCGCGCAGTGGCTTGCGGGGCAGGGTTTTCGCGTCACCACCTTCGACTACCGGGGCCATGGCGACTCGCTCGTCGGCCCCATGCGCGAGGTGCGCGCCAATTTGTTCGACTGGGCACGCGATTACGAGGCTGTGATCTCGGCTGCGCGCGCGGCCCTGCCCGAGCAGCCGCTGTACCTGCTGGGTCACAGCCTGGGCGCGCAGCTACCCGGCCTGCTGCGCAACCCCGGCCAAGTCGATGGCCTGCTCAGCGTGGCGGCGGGCAGCGGCTACTGGCGTGAGAACGCGCCCCGCCTCAAACGCATGGTGCCGTATTTTTGGTGGGTGCTGGTGCCGCTGGCCACGCGCCTGTGGGGTTACTTTCCGGGGCGCACGTTGCGCAAGGTGGGCGACTTGCCTGCCGGTGTGATCCTGCAATGGCGCCGCTGGTGCCTTCATCCCACCTACAGCGTGGGGGCCGAAGGCCCTGCCGCTGCGCAAAGCTATGCCGCCGTGCGCTTTCCTGTGCTGGCGCTGTGGATGAGTGATGACGAGCTGATGACCCTGCGCGGCACGCACAGCCTGGTCAAGCTCTACCGCAATGCCCCGGCCCGGGTGGAGCGCATTGCGCCCGAAGACATCAACGCCCTGCGCATTGGGCATTTCGGGTTCTTCCGCGAGCAGTTTCGCCAGACGCTGTGGCCGCGCGCCGTGGCCGACCTGGTGGGGTTGGCCGGGCTGCCAGTCACCGGCACGACGGTATAAGTAGTGATTTAGCGGCACACTGTCCAGCATGACGACGACACCCCACTCTTTTGACCAGGCCCTGGTGCTTGAATCCACCGCCCCGGGCCTTTTGCGGGGGCACACCAGCCCAGCGTACTGGAACATGGTCGGGCCTTTTGGCGGTATCACGGCCGCCACGGCCTTGCGGGCCATCCTGCTGCACCCGGACCGCCTGGGTGATCCGCTCTCGCTCACTGTCAACTATGCGGGGGCGCTGTCCACCGGGCCGTTCACCGTGCAGGCCACGCCGGTGCGTACCAACCGCTCCACGCAGCACTGGACCGTGTCCATTTTGCAAACGGACGCGCAGGGCGAGCAGGTGGTCACCACCACCGCCACGGCCGTCACGGCCGTGCGGCGCGAGACCTGGAGCCTGGCCGATGTGGCCATGCCTACCGTGCCCGGCCCCGAAGGGCTGGACGCCTACCCGCCCGCACCGGGCATCGAATGGTTTAGCCGCTACGACCTGCGCCCCGTGACGGGCGCCTTGCCCCGGCAATGGAATGGCCAGGGCGATAGCAGCCTGACGCAGGTCTGGATGCGCGATAGCCCGCCGCGGCCCCTTGATTTTTGTGCGCTGGCCGCGCTAGCCGATGTGTTCTTCCCGCGCGTCTGGTTGCGTCGCGCAGTGCACGTGCCTGCGGGAACGGTGTCGATCACGGTGTATTTCCATGCCAGCGCGGCGCAGCTGGCGACCACCGGCACAGGCCATGTGCTCGGGCAGGCCCGTGCGCAGGAATTCCGCAATGGCTTTTTCGACCAGACGGTGCAGTTGTGGAGCGAGAGCGGCACCATGCTCGCCACCAGCCACCAGATTGTTTACTACAAGGAATAGGGCCGCATCTCCCGCGTGTCCAGCCTGTTTTCCATTTTTCAGGAACCCGTCCCATGAGCGAAATCCAAAACGACATCCTGGTGCACACCGAAGCCGGTGTGACCACCATCACCTTGAACCGGGTGGACAAGAAGAACTCCCTCACCCGCGCCATGTACACCACCCTGGCTGAAACCTTCGAGGCGGCTACCCCAGGAACCGACGTGCGTGCCGTGGTGCTGCAGGGCGATGTGGCCGTGTTCAGCGCCGGCAATGACATTGGTGACTTCCTGCAGCAGCCCCCGGCCTCGCAGGACTCGCCGGTGTTCCGTTTCCTGCGCGCCATCGCCACCTTTCCCAAGCCCGTGGTGGCTGCGGTCTGTGGCCCTGCGGTGGGTATCGGTACCACCATGCTGCTGCACTGCGATCTGGTCTATGCAGGCGATAACGCTGCGTTCTCCATGCCGTTCGTCAATCTGGGCCTGTGCCCCGAAGCGGCGTCGAGCCTGCTGGTGCCGCAGATGCTGGGCTACCACCGCGCTGCCGAGGCGCTTTTGCTGGGCGAGCCCTTCATGGCCGAGGCCGCGATGGAAGTGGGCCTGGTCAACCGCGTGGTGCCTCCCACTGAATGCAACGCTATCGCCCAGTCCCAGGCCCGCAAGCTGGCGGCCAAGCCCCTGTCCTCGCTGATCGAGACCAAGCGCCTGATGAAGCTGGGCCAGACGGCGCCCGTGCTTGCGCGCATGGCCGAGGAAGGTGAAAGCTTTGGCCGCATGCTGGGCGAACCCGCTGCGCGCGAAGCTTTCACGGCGTTCATGGCCAAAAGAAAGCCTGATTTCAGCCAGTGCTGAAGGCTTGAGCTCGGGCGGCCCGCGCCGCAGGCCGGATCCGGTGTCCTGCAATTCTGTGCACACACAGCACTTTTAGGTAAAAATGGCCTCTAGCGCTTATGCATATTGCGCTAGCAGCTATTAAAACAGAAGCAATCGATGTCAGCGCCGTGCGCCGGCACCGTTCCTTTGCAGGACCCCCATGAGCAAAACCCCCGCGCCGGTCAAACCCTTCGAGCCTGAGTTCATTGCCGGGCTCAAGTCCATCTTCGAGGAAAAGATCGTCTTCAACCAGGTTCTGGGGCTGAAGATCGTGAGCATGGCGCCCGAGCAAGTCGTCGGGCGTATCGACATGAAGCCCGAGTTGGTGGGCCACTTTGCTTACAACCGCATCCATGGGGGTGTCATCAGTGCCGGGCTGGATGCCATGGGCGGGCTCGCCGTGATGGCCGCCATCGGTGCCCGCCACATGGACGAGGAACCCCTGCAGCGCCTGCACCGCTTTGCCAAGCTGGGCACCATCGACCTGCGCATTGACTACTTGCGACCCGGCATTGGCGACCATTTCGAGCTGCGCGCGCAGGTGCTGCGCCTGGGCTCGCGCGTGGCTACCACGCGCATGGAGTTTCTGGGGCCCGACGGCCAGATGATGTCGGCCGGGGCGGCCGCCTACATCGTTTCCTGACGATCGACTGCACGGGCCGGTGGCACGCATGTGTGCTGCTGCAAAGACTGCAAGCGCATGCAAGCATCGAACCGTTTGGTTACCGTTCTTGCGCAATACAGGCAGCTTTTGCATCGATCGGTGTTCATCATGGTGTCTTTTCTAGGAGATTCCATGGCCGTGCAAAACCCCTTCTTTGGCAAGCGTGAACCCGAAACCTTCCAGCCTCGCCAGCCCGCCGTTGCGCAGGGCAATGCCAACGGACTGAACCCTGCCGGTAACACCAGCCAAACGTCCTCGGCAGCCGTGGTCAACACCAAGGCGCCGGTCGAGAGCACAGGCAGCAAGCTGACCGTGGGCCCCAACATCAAACTCAAGGGTGTGGAGATCACCGATTGCGACACCCTGGTGGTGGAAGGTACCGTCGAAGCCACCATGGATTCGCGCGTGATCCAGATCTCTGAGCAAGGGGCCTTCCGGGGCTCGGCCGATATTGATATCGCCGAAATCCGGGGGGACTTCAGCGGCACGCTCACGGTACGGCAGAAGCTGGTGATTTACAGCACTGGCAAGGTGAGCGGCAAGATTCGCTACGGCAAACTGGTGATCGAGGAGGGCGGCCAGATTTCGGGCGAAGTTGACGTGGGAACGGCCAGCAGCCCGGCCCGCGGCACGGGTGCACGCAGCCCCGAGGCGGTCGCCATCGCTGCCTGATCCGCATCCTGCGGCAGATCAACCGTTGCAGGATCATTTTGCAAAGCACTTGCTTGCTGAAATAACCAAACCCGGCTATCGTGCCGGGCATGTCTGCCCAACCCCTTGATCCCTCGTCCGGGCCCGCTGTAGTGCCTGACATGCCCGTGGTGACGCGGCGCCGGGGGCGGCCCCGCAAGACTCTGGACGAGCGCGACGAAGGCAACCGCCGCCAGCTCATCATCGACGGCGCGGCGCGGCTGTTTCGTGCCCAGGGCTTCGATGCGGCCAGTACGCGCGATATCGCGGCGGCGGCAGGCATGCGCAGCGGCTCGCCCTTCTACCATTTCGAAAGCAAGAACGCGCTGCTCTACGCCGTGATGGAAGAGGGCATGCAGCGCGCCGTCCGCAGCCAGGCGCAAGCCCTTATGGGGCTGGGCGATGATCGCCCGCGCGAGCGCCTCGCGGTTCTGGTGCGCCACCATTGTGAAATTTTGCTCGGCCCAGCAGGCGATTTTGTACCGGTGATGCTGTACGAGTGGCGTTCGCTCACCCCTGCCCAGCGCGAGGCCATTGCGCAAATCAAGACGGTCTACGAAGCCCCCTGGATGCCCGTGCTGCACGCCCTGTACGACGCAGGTGCGTTGCGCACAGAACCCGGCCTGGCCCGGTTGTTCATTTTTGGGGCACTCAACTGGGCGGCGCAGTGGTATCGCCCCGAGGGGCGCCTCTCGCTCGATGAACTGGCCGCCCACGCATTGCAGATGTTTCTGGCGCCCGAATGACGCACCCCTCGCAGCTCTACGTTCGTCCCCCTCACGCAACCCTAACCCCTTCGGAGACCCCATGGACGTTCACTTCACCGCCGACATCCAGCACAAGGTGCTGCACCTGCGTTTTGGCCAAGCCGGGGTGCGCAACCTCATGGACGACCGCTGGTTCAACACGCTCGAAGCCCATCTGGCCGAGGCCGACCAGAACCCCGAAGTGCGTGTCGTGCTGCTCAGTGCCGCGGGTGATGCGTTTTGCTCGGGTGCCAACCTCAAGGGCATACAGCCGAGCTTGCTGACCGATGACTACGCGCAGTCGGCGCTGGCGCGTTTGCTGCGGCGCCTGACGACGTTTGGAAAACCGCTGGTGGCTGCGGTGCACGGTTTGGCCATCGGCGGCGGCACCACCTTGCTGCTGCACTGCGATTTTGTCTATGCCGCCGAGGGCACGCGCTTTCAAATGCCGTTCACCAAGCTGGGCCTGGTACCCGAGTTCGGCTCCAGCTATTGGATACCCTTGAACGCAGGCATGCGGCTGGCCAGCGAACTGGTGCTGCTGGGCGAGCCCTTCGATGCCGCAACAGCGCTCCGGGCCGGTCTGGTGACCTCCGTGGAGCCCGCCGCCGGTTTGATGGAGCGTGCCCAGCGCACCGCTGACACGCTGGCGCAGATGGCCCCCGGCCCTCTGCGCCGTAGTAAGCATTTGCTGCGCCAGGGCCACCAGGCGGCACTGGAGGCCGCGCTGGAGCGCGAAGGCCAGGCGCTGCAGGAGAGCCTGCGCTCCCCCGAACTGGCCGAGGCGGTCTCGGCCTTTCTGGCCAAGCGCGCGCCCGATTTTTCCCGCTTCTGAAATCAGCGCACGGGCAGGGGGCGTGGGCGGCCTTCGGCGTCAATGGCCACATAGGTCACCAGCGCCTCGGTCACCTTGACATAGTTGCCCTGCTCGGAAAAGCGTTCGGCGAAGACCTCCACGTCGACCGTGATCGAGGTGCGGCCGATGCGCTTGACGCTGGAGAAGAACGACAGGATGTCACCCACGCGCACGGGGTGCTTGAAGACAAACTCGTTCACTGCCACGGTGGCCATGCGGCCTTGCACATGGCGCGCGGGCAGCACCGAGCCGGCCAGGTCCACCTGGGCCATGACCCAGCCGCCGAAGATGTCGCCGTTGCCATTGGTGTCGGCCGGCATGGGAATGACCTTGAGCACCAGTTCCTTGTCGGTGGGTAATGGGGCGGAGGTGCGGCTGGGGGTGTCGGACATGGGCACAATCTCGGTAGAAGTAACCAACAGAATTGTCCCTCATGCGCCACCACGGCGAATCCTCTCCCCCAACATCTCCCGGCGCCCCGGTGCGCACCCATTCTGACTGGGCCACCCTGGGTCGCTTGCTGCCCTATCTGTGGCAGTACAAATGGCGCGTGCTGGCCGCACTGGCCTTCATGGTGGGGGCCAAGCTGGCCAATGTGGGCGTACCGTTGCTGCTCAAAAAACTGGTCGATGCGATGGCGGTGCCCCCTGGCGCCGTGACTGCGCTGCTGGTGGTGCCCGTCGCGCTGCTGCTGGGCTATGGGGCCTTGCGCTGGACCACCTCGCTGTTCACCGAATTGCGCGAGCTGGTGTTCGCCAAGGCCACGCAGGGCGCGGCGCGCAGCATTGCCCTGACCACCTTCCGGCATCTGCACGCGCTCAGCCTGCGCTTTCACCTGGAGCGCCAGACGGGCGGCATGACGCGCGACATTGAGCGCGGCGTGCGCGGTATCGAGTCGCTGATCTCGTTCGCCCTGTTCAACATCATTGCCACGCTGGTCGAGGTGGTGCTGGTGCTCTCCATCCTGGGTTCACGTTTTGACATGTGGTTCGTCTGGATCACGCTGGCTGCGCTGGTGGTGTACATCGCATTCACGGTGGTCGTCACCGAGTGGCGCACCAAGTTCCGGCGTGAGGCCAATGCGCTGGATTCTGCGGCGCACACCAAAGCCGTCGATTCGTTGCTGAACTATGAAACCGTCAAATACTTTAACAACGAAGAATTCGAGGCGCGCCGCTACGACGAAAGCCTGGAAGGCCTGCGCCGTGTGCGGCTCAAGAGCCAGAGCACGCTGTCCATGCTCAACAGTGGGCAGCAGGCCATCATTGCCACCGCGCTGGTGGCCATGCTGTGGCGCGCCACGCAGGGTGTGGCCGATGGCCGCATGACGCTGGGCGACCTGGTCATGGTCAACGCCTTCATGATCCAGATCTATATCCCGCTCAACTTCTTTGGCGTGATTTACCGCGAGATCAAGCAGAACCTCGCCGACCTGGACAAGATGTTCACGCTGATGGACCGCGAGCGCGAGGTGGCCGATGCACCGGGCGCCGAGCCGCTCCACATCGCCGCTGGCACCAGCCCGGCGGTGCGTTTTGAAGACGTGCACTTTGCCTATGAACCTGACCGCCCTATTCTGCGCGGCGTGAGTTTTGAGATACCGGCAGGCAAAACGGTGGCTGTGGTGGGACCCTCGGGCGCGGGCAAATCGACGCTGGCGCGGCTGCTGTTTCGCTTCTACGACATTCAGCAAGGCCGCATCAGCCTGGCCGGGCAGGACATGCGCAGCGTCACGCAGGCCAGCGTGCGTTCGTGTGTAGGCATCGTGCCGCAGGACACCGTACTGTTTAACGACACGGTGGCCTACAACATCGCTTATGGGCGCCCCGGCGCTACCCCACAGGAAGTGGAACAGGCCGCACGCGCTGCGCACATCCACCACTTCATTGCGTCCACGCCCAAGGGTTACGACACCATGGTGGGCGAACGCGGCCTCAAGCTCTCGGGCGGCGAGAAGCAGCGCGTGGCGATCGCCCGCACCCTGCTCAAGAACCCCCCCATTCTGGTGTTTGACGAGGCCACCTCTGCCCTTGATTCAACCAACGAGCGCGCCATCCAGGCCGAGCTGCGCAGCGTGGCGCGCGGTAAGACCACGCTGGTCATTGCACACCGCCTCTCCACCGTGGTCGATGCCCACGAGATCCTGGTGATGGACGGCGGCCGCATTGTCGAGCGCGGTACGCACGGCGTGCTGCTCGCGTCAGGAGGGCGTTATGCGCAGATGTGGGCGCTGCAGCAAAATGGGGATGGGGCAAGCGCCTGAGCAATGGATGTGCTACAGGCCCGTTCTGGGTGTAAAAATCAGGTGAAATTGGCCTCTAGCGCTTATGTGGAAAGCGTTAGCAGCTATTGTTTTTATATCAATGTGCGGTTGAGCCGTTAACTCCCGCCGAGCACTTTGTACAGCGTGACGCGATTGACCTGCTCGGCCAGCAGCAGCGAGATCTGCGTTTGCTGCGCTGCGTAGAGGCTGCGCTGCGCGTCCAGCACCGACAGATAGTTGTCCACACCGGCCTTGAAGCGTGCCTCCGACAGGTCGAATGCCTTTTGCGTGGCCGCCAGCAGGGACGCCTGGGCTTCAAGGCGTTCTGCCCAGCGCGCGCGGTCGGCCAGCGCATCGGCAGCTTCGCGAAACGCGGTCTGCACCGTTTTTTCATACTGGGTCAGCGCCAGTTGCTCATTGGCCTGCGCCACCTGCACATTGGCGCGGTTGCGGCCGCCGTCGAAGATGGGCAGGCGCACCAGCGGCACAAAACTCCAGGTGCCGTTGCCTGCGCCAAAGAGGTTGGACAGCTCGCTACTGGCTGCACCGGTCGACGCGGTCAGGCTGATGGAGGGAAACATGGCGGCACGGGCGGCGCCGATATTCGCCGTGGCTGCCCGCAGCGCGTGTTCGGCCGCCTGGATGTCGGGGCGTACCAGCAGCCGACTGGAGGGTACAGGCGTTGATAGTGCTGCCAAGGCGGCAACGCCGAGCGAGTTGCTGCCCAGTGGCGACGGCAGCAGTGTTTCGGGGACCTGGCCACCCACCAGCAGTTGTAGCGCATTGCGGTCGCGGTCTACCTGGCTGGAATAAGCGGCCACATCACCGCGTGCCGAATCGACGGTGGTCTGGTTTTGTGCCAGCACCAGCCCGGAGGTGGCGCCCAGCTCGTAGATGCGCTGTGTGATGGCAAACGCCTTGCGCCGCGACTCGAGCGTGCTTTGCGCCAGTGCGAGTCGGGCCTGGTTGGCGGCCAGTGTGAGCCATGCGTTGGCAACATCGGCCACCAGGCTGATCTGCACGTTGCGCTGGGTCTCGGTGCTGAGCAAAAACTGCTGCAGGGCGGCCTCGTTCAGGTTGCGCACACGGCCCCACAGGTCGAGCTCGTAGCTGGCAAAGCCGATCTGCGCGACAAACTGGCTGGTGGTCTGGTCGCGCCCGGCCGTCGTCAGGTCCTGCGCCGCCCGGGTGCGGCTGGCCTGGGCCGATGCGGCCACGGTCGGGAGCCGGTCGGCCTGCTGCACACCGTACTGCGCGCGGGCCTTTTCGATGTTGGTCAAGGCCAGGC
>JAANMW010004038.1_pt1 | contig 10458 bp, 10 predicted proteins | sample 7279671 | NCBI WGS metagenome assembly JAANMW01 (sample SAMN14094541, study PRJNA606508) | bioreactor metagenome | isolation source: A lab-scale SPAN reactor treating ammonium-rich wastewater day 247 | place: Ireland: Galway | collected 2017-09-19
GGAATGATATAGATGGTGGGGTACTGGCGGTCGGGCTGGTCGTAATAGCTCAGCGGGAGAATGACGGCGGCTTTTTCCGCCACCTCGCGACCATGGAAGTCGGACAGGAGTTTGCTGGTAAGCACCACCTCGTGAACCCAGCGGCTGTTCTTGAATGGTTTTTCGGGGATCGTTCGATCGAGCGTGAGCAGCATCTCGCGGCCCGTGCCCACTTCTACGTCTTGCGCGGCGCTGTAATAGTTGCCGGCGCCCTCCGAAGGTTTAGCGTTGGCGAAATCGTGGTCGAGCAGGGCTTGCACCCGGTAACGCCCCGGAGGCAAGCGGGAAATGGGAGCCGGAAAACCATCGGCGGAATCGTCGAAACTCACGGTTTCCCCCGGCTTCATGGCCGCTATGTCAATGCCGAAGAAGGGTTCGGGATTGAACCAGTCGGGGCCCTCCATCGGTTGCTGATTGTTTTTCTGCGAAAAAAACAAGAACAGTCGTCCCGTCACCGGCTGTTGGGCAACCTTGTCGCTTAGGGTAACCGAGAACCTCGGTGCCGCGGCTGGCTGTGCAAAGAGTTGCGGCTGGATCGACACCAGCCATATCAAGGCGAGGAATCCCCCGCGAACTACGATCGTTGTCGCCTGGGACATACCTATCTCCCTATGTTTTGCCCGTCCGGCAAGGCCAACATGCCTGACATGAACCGCGATTGTATCCGATGTCGCGTCATGGCGCTAGAGAAGCTTTCGAACCAACGGGAGAGGACACCAACAGCCGACGCTCGATACCGACACGGGGGCAAGTGGGGCACAGAATAGAACCAAACCATTGCGTCACCGGTATTCGCGAACGACTGGTCCGATAACAATTCAGTGCCAAGCTGAATTTCCCGTTTGAAGCGCTGAATCGGGCGGCGTTGACCGACCAAAGCGTTTCAAAATGAGACGAACGATCGAGCCGAAAGTCATTATTCGTACTTAACTCATTTTGTTACAATATCTTGCAAAAACGGAACTCGAATGACCCCGGTTGGATCTGCTAGCAATCCGATTGATCGTTTTCGCAGCAGCATGTATCGCAAAAACGAACGCGGGCGCAGAGGTCGTGGATGCCTCAAAATGAGACGGCCGCCGTCGCTCTTTTTGTTAAGTTATTATTCAGAAATGCCTTGCGAATAAAATCCAGATTCATTTTATAAATTGGTACATGTCTTGCTTCTCACCCCTTCCACTTAACTTGAGACTGGCCCGCGGGGCCTTCAACGTCTGAGGTAGGGTGGTTGTCTTGCCCCTGGCCACCCTGCCGTGCCAATGTGGATGTGGCACGTTGAAGGCCCCTGCTTTTTTGCGCGTTGGCGGGTTCATAATTTCTTCTCGACGGGTCGGCGCCAATATCGCCCCTCAGCGCTCGTGGTCAGGGCACATGTCCATCGCGTGCGTGAATTGTCGGGCGTCCGTTATTGTGTTCGCTGGGGCAACCGAACTCTGTTCGCCCGTCAATCGCCGCGCCGCGATTCGATGGGTAAGACGGCAACAAAAACTTCGATATTCGACGTTCGCGGTGTTATACTCCCGGGTCGTGTCCGAGGTCCAATCCTCACTTCTATTCGACGTCTCAGTCGAAGCATCGGGTTGCACGACGCCGAGGGCTCTCATCATGAACATCGTTGCCAGTTGCGAATGCGGCAAGCGTTTCAAGGCTCCCCTGTCCATGGCAGGCAAGAAGGCCAAGTGCCCCTCCTGCGGGAGTACGATTTCAATACCAGCCGACGACGGCAGCGCCGGTTCTCAGGCGGTTCCTCCTCCCGTTGCCGCGCCGGGCAGTTCTCCTCTGCAACCCGCCATGCGTTCGCCCTTGGCACCACCCTCCCATCCTCAAGCGATTCCGGGGAGACTTTCTGCCGCACCAGGGAACCCGCCGTTGGCCAACTCGGAAGCACCAATGGGCAACTGGCAAACCCCAGCGTCTGTCATTGGCGCTCACGCCCCTGGGCCTGTTTTTGGCACGCCTGCGGCGTCCAATTACCCCAACGCGGGAGCCTTCGGGGCTCCGCCTCCAAGCAACTTTGGTCCCCCGGGCACGTCCCAGGGTTTTTCACCGGCGCCACCTTTTCCAGGCATGCCACCCATGGGCATGGCCGGCATGCCCGCGCAATATCCGGCAGTTCCGGCCAGATCGAGCAACAAGGGCATGTATTGGGCGCTGGGCGGGATCATTGGTCTTGCCGTGCTGATCATTGCGGGCATCGCCGGATCGCGCCTGTCCTCCAAGAATCAATTCCAAGCGGGCGGGCGTCCTGTAAGTGGCTGGAGGAACTATGTTTCACCGCTGGGGAAATACTCCGTCGATTTTCCCGGCAATCCCAAGATTGAAAAGCAAATGCAGCCTACCGCCGTGGGAATGATCGATATTCACGCAGCAGCTGTGGAGCCCCGTCCCAACAATGCGTTGATGGTCATGTACAACGACTACCCGTCCTCGCCGCTGTTTGATACATCGGCGGCCTTGAACGGCGCCGGCCAAGGCTGGCAAACACAAGGCACGGTCCTCTCCCAATCCGATATTCGGCTCGATGGACACCGGGGTATCGAAATTCGCTTCAAGGCGAACTCGCCGAGTGCCTTCCGCATGGTGCGGCTGTACATGGTAGGAAACCGCATGTATCAGCTCATTTACGCGGGCGACAGTATCCCAGAAGCCGACGTGCAGCGATTCATGGATTCGTTCCGCGTGCGATGATGAACACGAACACGGTCTAAACGCCCTTGTACTCGGCGAGATGATTTACAGCGAGCCGTGCCTATCCAAGAGGATCGGCACGGCTCATTCGATTTTGATGAGGGGGGCAGGCTACTTTGCCTTCAACGCTTCGGTTACCACGGCGTCCAGCACTTTGAGTCCAGCATTGCGATCCACTTCGTAGTGTCCGACGTGGTAATGCAGTATTTTGCCGTCGCGGCCCACAACCACAAACAGGGGTAATGGCGCCCCGAGCGACTGCGGATTGCCAAACCGGGCAAGCACTCTGCCGTCGTCCAGCAAAATGGGGTAATCCAGGTTCATAAAACTGGCCAGTTTGCGCACGCTGCGTACCACGTCGCCACGGGTGGCCGCTTCGCCCAGCCCGCGATCCACCGCAATGCCGTATACCCGAAGACCCTCGGGGTTTTTCTTTTGATACAGAAAATCGAGATAGCCCACCTGGCCATAGGGCTCTTTGAGGGGGGCATCGCGGTATTCCCAAAAATGGAGCACGGTAACCTGGTCGGCGAGTTGGTCGTTCTTTAGTTTGGCGGCGCCCAACCCTTCCAGGCTGAACTCCGGCACGGCTTGCCCCACCTGTTGGGCCGCGAGTTTTTCGACTGCCGACGAGCGGTCGCTTTGCTCCTCGACGTCGCTGCGAGCAGAATTCACCACTTTCACCAGCGAGCCGGTCGAAACGGTTTGGCGCAGGGCGGGAAGCGCTTCGGTCAGCAGGGCAAGCTGCTTTTCATTGAACGTGGGATCTTCCTTGCGATCGGTTCGATTGAGCTTGCCTCGCAGGGCCAGCAGCGCCTGGTAGCCGCGGACAACCGCCTGGTGTTCATCCCCTGAAAGCTGCTTGACCTCAGCGGCTTGCATTTCCAGGCGATATTCCTCGCCCATGCCCATGAACACCCGCTGCCGGAGTTGGCGGGCGAGCGGCGACTGATCTTCGCGCCATAGCACCCTTTGCCAGCCGTAATTGTTGGAAACCTCGATTTGCCAGGTGGGTGTTTCACCGATATTGGCTCGCCTTTGCACCGTGTAGTCGAACTTGTCGTCGCTCCACTCGGCCTCGGCGGCCAGTTTTTCCTTGGTTACCAACAGCGGCGCGGCGAGGGCAATGATCGACGTGCCTTCGCCGCGATCGTACAGGAGCGAGGGTCCCAGCCCCGTCATCTTTCCTTGGCCATCGGTCGTCCAGACGCCAAAACGTTCGGCCCAGGGCCAGCGTCCGCTGCCGCTTTCTTCCACGTGCCATAAAATCTTGGCGCCGGCATCGGTCACTTCGTCGAACAAGAGCACCAGTTCGAACGATTTGCTCGGCGGCCCGACGGTCCGCGACGGGGTCAATGGGGAAACCGTGCCCTTGTAAGTGACTTGAGTACCTGTGGCAGGAAGGTTCTGGGCCTCGGCGGGCAGAGAAGCCAAAATGGCCAGCAGCGCGGTGCAGGCAGCAGCGATGAGTTTGGACATAGTGGAATACCAGGGGGGGATCGTTTAAGGGATGAAGGCAGCCCGCGGTAACCGGGCGCAGGTGCGGTTTTGTGCCGCGTCCCGCGCGAGGGCTTCCGTTAAGCTGCCACTGATTACGAATGGACTCTCGCGACCATGGCGTTACAGGCGATGCACCCCTACCGCCCAGTTGCAAGCTTGTGTCGGATGCGCACCGGTTTTGATTCCCGCCGGAGTCCAAGGAGGCAATCGGCCACATTGTACTCTACTTCGCGAGCGGTACATCTGTATTTTGGCTTACACATTTGGAGGCCAGAATTCTGCCCGGACGCCGCGCGGCCGCTTCCAAGCATTTGCCGCCTTGGCCGGTTCTGGTGACATGTTCTAAAATGCACGCCATGCAACAACCGGCCATCACGATCGATCCCTCCAGGGCACTGCAAGAGCACTTCGGCTTTTCGCAATTCAAGCCAGGGCAGCGTGAAGTGATCCAGCACCTGCTGGCCGGTCGCAGCGCGGCGGCCCTGTTTCCCACGGGGGCAGGCAAATCGCTGTGCTACCAGTTACCGGCATTGTTGTTGCCCGGCCTCACGCTGGTGGTGTCACCGCTGATCGCGCTCATGAAAGACCAGATCGACGCGTTGCGGGCTCGAAACATCGCCGCCGCAAGGATGGACTCAAGTCTTTCGGCCGACGACTACCGGGAGGTGATGGACCGCATTCGATCCGGCGACCTGCGGCTGCTGTACGTGGCGCCCGAACGGTTCAACAACGAGCGTTTCCGGGAGCGACTGACGGGCATTCGCGTGAGCTTGTTTGCCGTGGACGAGGCGCATTGCATTTCGGAGTGGGGCCACAACTTTCGCCCCGATTACCTGAAGCTTTCGCATTTTGCCAAGCGATATGGAGCCGAGCGAATCTTGGCCCTGACGGCCACGGCGACCGAGCAAGTGATGCAGGACGTTTGCCGGGGCTTCGAAATCGAACCCGAATGCGCCGTGCGAACCGGATTCTATCGGCCCAACCTCACTCTGCTGACGTCGGCCGTGGAAGAGCGGGAACGCGATGCTCGGCTGTTGGCCCAATTGCGGCAACGCCCCCCTGGCTCGGCGATTGTGTACGTGACACTGCAGCGCACCGCCGAAGAGTTGGCTGGCCGGTTGGAAAAAGCAGGGTTTCCCGCGAAAGCGTACCATGCCGGCATGGAGGACAAACTACGCTCTCGCGTGCAAGACTGGTTCATTCAATCGGACCGCAACATCGTGGTGGCGACGATCGCCTTTGGAATGGGCATCGATAAGGCCAACATTCGCTATGTGTACCACTACAACTTGCCAAAAAGCCTGGAGAACTATTCGCAAGAGATCGGCCGGGCTGGGCGCGATGGGCTGCCCTCCACGTGCCAGCTTTTCTACTGTCCCGACGACTTGGACGTGTTGGAGAATTTTGTCTACGGCGACACGCCGACGGGCACGGCAGTGCTGAGCCTCGTTTCCGAATTGTTTCAATTGCCGGAAACGTTTGATATTAGCGTGGACGAACTGGCCGCGGAGCACGACATTCGCCCTCTCGTGGTGCGCACGCTGCTCACCTATTTGGAATTGCAGGGCTACTTGAGCGAAGGAACGCCCATGTATTCGCTGTTTCAATTTCAGCCGCTGGTCAGTTCGGCGGAAATCCTGGCTCGATTCGAAGGGGTGCGGCGGAAGTTTCTGGAGGACGTGTTGCGGAGAGTACGCAAGGCCAGAACGTGGTTTTACGTGGACGTGCCGGCAATTGCGCAGGCCTTGCGATGCGACCGACAGCGCATTGTGCGGGCTCTCGACTACCTGGCCGAGCAAAAATGGATCGAACTTCGCACCTCGGGCGTGAGGTTGCGATACCGCCGGCTGCAGCGGCCCGAGGCGGTGGCCCCGCTCTCCCAGCAGTTGTATCAGCGAATGGCGGCGCGCGAAGGTCGCGAATTGGAACGAATTCACCAGGTGGTCGACCTGGTGTCGCACGATGGCTGCCAAACCTCGGCAATCGGAGCGCATTTTGGCGAGCCGCTATCCGAGCCGTGCGGGCATTGCACCTGGTGCCTGGAACAAGGACCCACAACGTTACCGCAGCGAATGCCAGGCAAAATTTCCGACGAATTGTGGAACCGGGTGAGCGCGCTGCGGCAAGAACACCCCAAGCTGCTCAAAGACGCCCGCGTGTTGGCGCGATTTTTGTGCGGCGTTCCCAGTCCGCAAATTCACAAGGCCAAGCTGCACCGCAACCCGCTCTATGGTTCGCTGGCCAACGTACCGTTTCAGAAGGTACTGGAGCGGGCCAGCGGTTAGCAGGGATGGCGGCAACCGAATCCAAAGCAACACGCGGTTGGTGACGCCAGGCCCGCGCAAGGCACGTCGTTACATTTTGGCGTTTGGCTGGGCCCGGCTCCAAATCGAGAACTTGGGGGAGCCTGTGGCTTTGCCCCTCCCGCGCGGCCATACGTAGGAGACCGACTACGGCAATTCGGCAGCTTGAACGTAGTGTTCGGGTTGCAGGAGCGGAGGCAGGCCCGGTTCGGTCAAGTTCGGATGGCAGAGTGCGATGCTCAGGGCGGGGCTTTGGATAAGCGACTTGTGCACACTCAAGTTGGCAAACATGCGCGGTCAACATGCACGAAAACCGCCGGACATTGCTGTCGGCGGTTTTCGAAAATCCGAAGAGTTGCGCGCTCTTCGCCACCGGTTGGGCAGCGTTGAGCGCGCGAACTCATGTTGGATACTTTGGTGTCTGCGACCTGGCGAACGTGTTCGCGCCAAGTGGGTCAGACGTCAAATAGACATCCTGCGACGGTCGCCCCGGTTCATGCGGAAGGGCGACGATGATGCTGATAGGCCAAGACCACTTCGTGCAGATCGGTGGAAATGGTGACCGAATCGTTTTGAAAATCTTGTAACCAGGTCCGCTTGCTCACGTAGGCGTCGACCAGCAGCGGAAGAATCTCCGCGAGCGGTACCGACACGGTGTTTTCATCCAGCGCCGGCATGCTTTCAGTGACCACGTCGGCGGGAGGTCCGTAATAAACTCGTAAGCGATTCTGAACCATAGGGGGGTCTTCCTTGACCTCGAATTGCAAACCAGTGCCATCGAATGATTGGAGCCGCCGAGCTAACGGCCATGTTTCTCTGCCAGACGCCGAGAAACATGCAAAGCAGATTCCGTGGGGGGTTCCACCTCCCTTGAACTGCCTCGATGCTTGTTTCTGAACAGCCCTTTGTATCGGCTGCCAGCGACCTTCGGGTTTGAACAATTCTTGAGAAAATGCGCATCGGTTCCGATCTGCCCGCTATCGCGATTGCAACCGCAGGGAGGAACAGGCAGTGCTAGTTTGCCAAGGGGTGCGCCCGCTCGTACACCGCTCTCAAGCTAGCAGTGCTGACGTGGGTATAAATCTGCGTGGTGGTCAGGCTCTTGTGCCCCAGCAATTCTTGCACGCTGCGGATGTCGGCGCCGCGGTCGAGCAAATGCGTGGCGAAGCTGTGACGCAAGGTGTGCGGCGTGGTCCGCTGATCGAGGCCGCACGTTTTCAGGTGTTTTTCCAGCATCCGGCCCACGCTACGGGTGGTCAGCCGTCGCCCGAACCGGTTGGTGAACACGGGCGCGTTGTTGCTGTTGGCCACCGTGGGGTGCAACTGGCGGCGAGCAAGCCAGTTCTTCACCGCTTTGGCGGCGAAAGACCCCAGCGGTCCCAGGCGCTCGCGCTTGCCTTTTCCACGAATCCGCAGAATGCCAGCATCGAAGTCAATGTCAGTATCGTTCAACCCGACCACTTCGCTTACGCGGAGACCGGCGGAATACATGGTTTCGAGAATAGCCCGATCGCGCAGGCCGAGCACATTGGCGGCCGGCGGCGCTTCCAACAGGGTCGAAAGCTCCTCGCTGCTCAAAAAATGCGGCAGCCTGCGATGCCGGCGCGGGTTGCGCAGCGGCTTCGCCGGATTCTCCTCGCACCAGCCCTCTCGGTTGCCAAAGCGAAAAAAACTGCGCAGCGAGGCCAAACGTCGCGAGATCGTGCTCTTGGCGTAACCCACGTTATGCAGGTAGGCCGAATATCCCCGCAAATCGAGCGTGGTGAGATCGCCGGGCTGCGGAATCAGGGCGCCGTAACTTTCGGCCAGGTAGGCCCTCAGCAATTGCAGGTCTTCTCGGTAGCTTTTCAGCGTGAGCGGCGAGGCATTGCGTTCCACCTGCAAATATTGCAGAAACCGCCGGATAGCCTCGTCCATGGGTCGCTCCGTGAAAATCGCCGCGGCTGAATGTCTCCGCCAGGCACGAGGAAGTTCCTGGCTGGCAGTCCTCCCTTGCGGCGAAGCGGCATTAGAACTGGTCGTCGAGATCTTTCGACAACGGCTGCTCAAATCGCGGCCGGGCGGGTTGCGGCTGGCTCTCCTGCCGGATTTTTTGGCTCAGCACCGCCGCGTCGTACCAACTGAAACTGAGGTCCGGATTCGAGGCGTAACGCCCCAGCACGCGCAGGGTCTCGGCTCGCGATGCGTCGTTGTAGAGGAATACGTACCGTTCATTCCCCTTCACGAGAGCCAGCACGTTGATGTCTTGCGTCACAGCGGTCCCCTCCCTCGCGTTGCTGCGGATGTACTGCCTGGCCGTTATCCCTGGCCATCTTTCCCAAGGCGAGCCTTCGCCTCGGCTGCGGTCGCCTGTCACGCTGTTCACCAGTTGCTCATTCCACCACGCCGTTGCAGAGCAGAACCCATCGTGGATTCTGTCCGGCATGGCGAAGCTTTGCGGTAGCGGGCAATCAAACCCAATCCCGCAAGTCGAACGAGGCAGACGATGGGAACGCTGGGTATCGCGTCGGGCTGCCGGCGGGACCGCGGTTCCAAACCGCGACCCCAAATGCTCTATCGGCTTTCGGGCCATTGCCACACCACTCGGGTTTTGCCGGCCCCGCCTCGGGCGGACAGCATCTCGTATAGATGCAGCCGGCAACAGAAGCGGATGAAATCATCGCTCACCTGCATAAAGGCCTCCGGACCCGCAAAATCCTTTTGTTCGCGCAGCGACAGGTACTGCTTGAGTGCCGTGAGCACTCTTGGATCGCTGCCGCTGTAGGTCGCTACGTGCCTCAGCACCGGTTGCACACTCTGCGTCAATTCGCCCCCGGTCGGCGGTGGGGCCGCCTGCGGTAAGGGACATTTTTCGCCGGCATAGCCAGGGGGCGGTATCAACTGCACATGCGAAGTCGATAGCGTGCGAGGGCCGTCTTTCGGCGTTTCAATCGCTCCCGGTACCGGCAGCAACTCGGGCTCGACATTCAACCGTCGCGGTTCTATCGGCGCGGGCGGCGGCAGCGGCGATATCGGAATGGGTTCATACGGCGGCGTTTGTTGTTTGAGTGTCGCACGGGCCGCGGCAAACTCTGCCTCGTGAACCAACGCCGACGGTATGCTCTCCGCACAGGGAGTTCCCCACGGCAAGCCATAACCCACCGGAATTGGCTGGAAATAAGGGTTCGCCGCGTACCACTCCACCACAATCGCGCAGCGAGGTGGGTAATAAGGGTCGTAGTCGGTCACGGCGCCGATCGCCACCGCGTCCACCTCCAATATTTGCGCCAGGGCCCGCACGTCGGTGGGGCTGCTAAGCTGCAGCCCGTACTCCTCTAGCGCCCGTTCCACCACCCCCACCGGCACCACTTCAAACCCTTGAATGTCTTGCAGCTCGCGATAGTAGCTTTGGGCAAACTGCCGGCCATCGACCGAGGGAATGGTGCTCAGGTTGAAGAACGGCGCAATGGCCACCTTGGTAAGCTGCGGAAAGGGATTGAATACCTTGGGCTCAATCGCTGGCCGAGGCATCAACGAGCACCCGCCCGACAGCAGTACCAGCATGGCGGTAATGGTCAGACCAGCGCGCACGTGGAGCGTTCTCCGCAGACGGATTTCCGCCAGTAAAGACGACAGCAGGCGCCGACGAACAAAGACATCGCCCGCACTATCCGCCTTATCGGCAAAGTCGCTGCGATCACTCCAGTTTGACTTTGCTGCTTAACGCACTAAAAAGCGGATGGCTTCTCCGGCATGCTGCCGGGGCGGGAGTCGACAGGGACAAGTTCGTAGCTGAAGGCCCCCAGCAAATCGCCCCGCTTCACCGAGTGGCAGTTGAGACACGTTTCGCTCGCCCGAATGGCGCCAAGCACGTCAATGCGATTTCCCAGGTCTTCGGTCACCAGGTTTTCATCGCGGCGCAATCTCTCCAGCGCGGCGGCTTCGAACC
>JAANMW010004040.1_pt1 | contig 10451 bp, 4 predicted proteins | sample 7279671 | NCBI WGS metagenome assembly JAANMW01 (sample SAMN14094541, study PRJNA606508) | bioreactor metagenome | isolation source: A lab-scale SPAN reactor treating ammonium-rich wastewater day 247 | place: Ireland: Galway | collected 2017-09-19
CGCGCCGCCGGCGTCCAGCAGCACATCAATCGCCCGGGCCATGCGGACCTGCTCGGGCTTGACTTCCCCGCGGTCGCGATCGGAGCTGAACACGCTGCGGGCGACCGATTCCGGGGTGCTGTCGACCAGTTCCTCGGCCTTTCGACCGGAGAAGCCCGCCAGCGGCAGGGCCACGAAGCCTTTGACGCGGGACAGATCGATCGAGACCGGCCCGGCCATGGCCGTGTCCAGCAGCACCTGATCGCCCTGGTTCTGCTGGATCTGCCCGCGGAGCGCGCCGCCGTTGACGAAACGGAACTCCTGCGTGCCGCTCTGGATCAGCAGCGGATTCCTGCCCAGGAAACGGATCGCGATGATGTCTTCCAGCTTCACTTTCTGCTGTTCGCCGGTCGGCATCAGGATATTCACGGCCTTGTCCGTCGTCGCCCCCTTGACCAGGCCGTAAATGCGCGAATTGTCGTACAGCCAGATTTCCTCGCCCGTCGCGGCCGTCGGGGCGCCCAGCAGACCGCCCAGCACCGCCGCCGTCAGCACGCCCGCCAAGACTCTCGATGCGCTGCTCATGCCTGTTCCTGTCAATTCCGTTCGATTCCGTTGACGGACCGTCCCTACGGCCCGCCGGGGCCCGCCGCTCCGCCCGGCCCGGCCGGCGGCGTTGGCGCCGCCTTATCCTCGTCCGGCTGCGTCGTCGACGTTCCGGATTCCGCCTCCGCCGGGACAAACGACCCGTAATACGCCGCCAGCAGATCGCGATACTTCGCCGGGAAGTCCCGGCTCAGCGCCCGAATCATCCGTTCGCGCACCTGCGGGCTGAGGCGATCATCTTTGGTCAGCATCTCGGCGATATGCTGGCGGCTGGTCAGCCGTTCGAATTCTTCCTGCGTCATCTTCGGCGGTTCGACCTCGGTTCCGGCGGCGATGACCGGCGGTTTGACGCGCTCCTCCAGAAGGTCCCAAAGGTCCTGCACCGTCCTGTTCAGCTCCTGTTCGGCGGCGGAAAGCGCCGCGATCGTCCCCGGGTCGGCCTTTCCCGCCGCGATCGGCGCCACGTAGTCGGCCAGCTTCATTCCGCCCAGCGTGCCCACGCCGCACCCGGAAACGCGCTCGGCCGGCTCGCCCGACAGCGACGCTGCTCGTGCGGTCACGGCCGCCACCAGTTCGGCCACCTGCTGCTGCAGTTTGGCCGCCCGCTGCACATTTTCCGTCTCCAAGCCGGCCAACAGCGTCCCCGGCTTCGGCTGGCGCTCCTTATCCGCAAAACGGCTCAGTTTGCGCACCACGTCCTTCTGAAGCAAGTGGGCGTGGTTGGTGTCCGCCAGAAGCGCCACGGCCGTATCCAGATTGGCGTCCCGCAGCAGGAACTCCCGCCCGAAGGCGTCCACCCCGCCCTGGCGCTTGTTTTCGGCGGCCGAATCGGCCACCTTCTTGTCCAGCGCCAGCAACTGGAGCAGGTCGTTCAGCGCGGCGATGCTGTCGGTCTGGGCCTGCTGATGCGTCCCGGTCACGTCCTTGTCCGCCGCCAGCCGGGCGAACTGCTCGAACTCCACCTTCTCGACGGCCAACACGCCCTTGACCGGCTCGGGCCCGGTCTTCTCGGCCTCGGCGGCGGCGGCGGCCAGACGGCCCACGGCGATCGCCTGCCGCTCGACCAGCATGATCTGCTTGAGCCGGACGAAGCGGGGCATCTCCTCGGCACTGTTGTTGTCGGACAGGTAGCGGGTGCGGGCCAGCACGTCGTCCTGGGCCTCCAGCGAGGTCCGGATGGCGTTGGACAGCGCCGAGCCGGTCTCGGCGACCCAGCGATCCAGTTCCGGCAGGTCGAGGTTGGCCAGGTCCTGGTCGGGCTGGGTGGTCGGGTCGTCCCCGACGGGGGCCTGGGCGACGGGCGCCTCCGGATCGACCCCCGCCCGGTCGCCGATGCTCATCCCCAACGCCAGCTCGGTCATGTCGTCGACGTCCTGCCCGGCGGCGACCAGCCCCGCCTCGACCAGCCGCAGCGCGGCGATCGCCGCCTTCTGGTTGCCCAGCACCTGGGCGGGCTGGTTGATCTGGAGCATCTGGGCGGCCAGTTTCAGATTGTCGTTCACCCGCTCGTCGCGCAGGATCTTGAAGGCGGCGTAGAGCGGCTTGAGGATGGTCTGCCGCTGCTGGCGTTCGGCCTTGAGGATCTGGTCCTGAAGGGCCCGCTCCAGCCCGGTCTCGGTGTCGTAGATGACCTGCTGCTTCTTGCCCAGGGTCAGCAGCTTGTCCTGCACGGATTCGGGCAGGTCCAGGATGTCCTGCCCGACCGTCACCAGGGCGATGTCCTGGGTCTCCTTGATGACGTCCGCCTGCTGGTCGATCATCAGCTTGGCGGTCACCGCGCTGACCTGGAGGTCGCGCCAGTCGTAGAGCAGCCGCAGCGTCCGCTCCAGGGCCAGCACCGACAGTTTCTGGTTGTCCTGGAACTTGCCCAGCGAGTCCTTGCGCAGCGCCAGCAGCCTCTGCGGGGCGGCGTCGATGATCGTCTTGGGGCGGGCGTCGCGCAGACCGGCCTCGATCACCCCGTGCTCGGAGTCGGTGACCCGGTTGATCAGCTCGGCGATCCGTCCCAGACGCACCGACATGAACTCCCGCCCCATCTGGTTGCGGGTGTACTGGTCGGTCAGCCACTGCATGTGGCGGCGCATGGCCTTGGCCGCCAGGAACGCCCGGTCCTGCTGGTCGTGCATTTGCGACCAGGCGGGGTCCTCCTCGCCGCCGGTCCCCTCCTTCAGGTAGGTCTGCCCGGCCCAATAGGCCTCGTACTGGTTCAGCCACGCCAGGCGGGCCTCGGCCAGCAGGGCCTTGCTCTGCTCGAGGATCTCCAGGTGGAAGTCGGTGGGCTTGACCAGCTTGACCTGTCCGCGGATGGACTCGACCGGTCCGCGCCCGGAGGGCTTGTTGTCCTGGGCGATCACGTAGCAGTAGAGCGTGCCGGCCTCGGGCAGTTCGCTCTTGCGAAGCGGCCAGTCGAACTGCCAGTCGACCTGGGCCCCGCCCTGGGGGATGTCCCCGGTGATCCGGTCGGTCAGGACCTCGGGCTGGCCCTCGTCCATGTGGAAGAGGAACTGCACCTTGGACAGCCCGAAGTCGTCGGAGACCCGCAGGCTGACCGGCACCGACGCCCGGTTGGTCTGCACCAGGTCCCGTCCGGGACTGAGCAGCTCGACGGTCGGCGGTTTGTCGGGGATGACCTGCACGTCCAGCCGCTCCGGGCGGGCCTGCTTGAAGCCGTGCTCCTCGTGCAGCAGGATGTCGTAGCTGGTGTCGGCGACCAGTGGGAGGGTGTGCCGGAAGGTCCTGCCGCCGTCCAGGTCGAAGCGGGTCACCTGCCCGGTCTGGTCCTGGACCAGCTCGGCCGACTTCAGCCCCATCGAGCTCTCGAAGACGACCTCGACCTCGGTGCCCTCCAGGGCCTTGAGCTGGCGGGTCTCCTCGGTGCGGTCCGGGATGCCCGCGTAGCGGGGAAAGCGGTAGTTGGCGACCACCCGCGTCAGGTGCGGGCGCTCGATGATACCGACGTTGAACTCCCGCGTGTCGTAGTCGTTGGCCAGCAGGTAGAAGCGGATGGGCTCCCCGACCGACTCGAAGGTGTGGCTGACGTTGTAGGTGGTGACGGTCTGTTCCTGCCCGTCCACCTGGCGGACCTGGCGGGACTCGGTGACGAGGAGTTGGACCTTGTCCCAGTCGCCGCGGCCCTCGATGCGGTAGTGCATGGTCGCGGTGCGGGGGATGACCCCGGTGACCTCCGCCTTGACGGTCATCGGCTCGAGCTGCGGGACGGCCAGGTCCTTCCGGTCGGCCGGGAAGGTCTCCTCTCCGATCTGCACGCACAGGCCCTCCAGGGCGGTGACGTGCGGCCAGCGGGCCTCGGAGAAGGGATTGAACAGGCGGGTCACGCCGGCGCGGAGGTAGTTCGGCAGGGCCAGACCGAAGATCGCCAGGGCCATCACCGCCACCGCCGCCCCGAACAGCCAGGCGCCGAGCCGGCGGCGGTAGAGGGTGTCGGCCAGCCGCACCCGGGCGACCAGCCCGGACAACTGCCGCACGGCCGACTCGACCAGCGAGCGTCCCACGGGCGAATCGGTCTCCTGGATCCGCTGGGGCGTCTCGGTCAGCTCGTGCAGGTCCAGCAGCATGCCCTGCCCGCGGGGCAGGACCGAGTCGACGTAGCTGAGCACCTCGCGGTCGGTCCACCGTCCGCGGATCGGACCGATCAGTGTGAACCACAGGGTGGCGGCCAGGGCGGCCAGGTAGAGCAGCAGCGTCGCCACGCGCAGGCCGGCGCCCAGGTGGGCCCACCAGTCGATCAGCAGCAGGGCCGCCATCAGCAGGACCGCCAGGAGCACGATCCGGGCCAGACCCGCCCACAGCAGCAGGCCCTTGAGGCGGGCCCGGAACGACTGGCACACCCCGCTCAAATTGCGTCCGCTATCCATGGCATGTCCCAATCACAATGACCCGCGCCGCCTACCGCTCGTAGATGGGCAGATAGCCCAGCGGCGCCTGGAGCACGATCGCCCCCATCGCCGTCGTGTAGACGGTGTTGTTGGACTCGTCGGTGAACTCCCCGTCCTTGCGCTGGATCGCCGAGAGCACCTGGGTCGATTTCTGGAACCAGGGAATCCAGTAGGCGTCGCCGCACATGTACATCGCCAGCGAGGCGTAGAAGCACCCGAACACGAAATAGCGGCGGTCCTTCAGGTCGTCGACGGTGTAGCGGCGGTAGTCGTACTCGATGCGGTCGCGGGCCCGCGGGATCAGCGGGTGGTTCATGTCGCCGTTGTTGCACAGGGCGATCACGCCCGTGCCGCCCAGGCTGGGGCTGGCGTAGATGCCCCAGGCCCGGTAGCGGAACGTCCCGTCGGGCATCGCGCACTTCTCGATGAACTTGACCCCCTTGTCGATCGCCTCGGCGTCGACGGTGAAGCCGGCCTTCTTGGCCGTCCGCATCACCCACAGCACGTTGGCGGTCACCGACATGTCGGCGTGGCCTTCGCGGCTGAACTGGTAGCGCCAGCCCCCGTCGAGGCGCTGGGCCTTGGCCGACGCCTGGATGGCCCGGCTGATCACGTCGCGGATCTCGGTGCGCCGGGGGTTGTCGCCGTAGGCGTAGAGCAGCGCCAGGGTGCTGAAGGCGTGCTCGTAGCCCGGGCCCAGGGGGTTGGAGCCCTTGCCGGCGATCACCCCGCTGGTCTGGACGTTCTTGAGCAGGAACTCGATGCCGCGGTCGACCTCGCGGCCGTAGGTCCCGATCCTCGGGCGGCTGCCCTCGGCCATGAACGCCAGGCACGCCAGGGCCGTCACGCCGGTGTTGGAGGGGAACTGCGTGTCGGACCACCCGCCGTCGGCGTCCTGGGTCTTGGCCAGGTACTCCAGGGCGGCGGAGGACATCTTGCGCACCTCGGGGGTGAGCAGCTCGGTGGCCATGTTGCCGCGGTCGGTCGGACGCGGCAGGACCAGGAACGCCGGGTCCCTGCCCGGGAAGGTCGGACCGAGCCTCCGCTCGCGGGCGGCCAGCATCCGCTGCTCGATGTCGGCCTCGTCGTCCGGGGCGGTGGTGGGGGCGGCGGCCTCGGCGGCGAGCTTGGCGCGGAACTCGGCCTCGATGGTCTTGTCGTCGGCGGCCCGGTCGGCGGCGGGCCGCGGCTCGGCCCGACGCGGGGCCCGCTGGGCGTAGGCGACGGGCCACACGCCGGCCGCTCCCAGCCCCAACCCCGCCAGGCCGATCAGCAGCATGCGTTTGAAACGGGCGCGGTTCATAGCAGACCCCACCATTTTCTCAGGCTCCATTCGGTCGAGATAAGCACCAGGAACAGCAGCAGGTAGGTCCAGCCGTCCCAGATGTCGATCTGCATCTCGTGCTTCTCGATCTTCGGGTCGGTCGGGATGGTCGGCGCCAGGCTGTCCAGCCGCGACATGTTGCGATAGTCGAAGTGCTGCCCCCCGGTCATTTCGGACAGCTCCTTCATGGCGGCCAGGTCCGCGCTGGTGTCCAGGTCCTCCAGGGACTGCATGCGGACCTGGAAGCTGTGGCTGACGTCGAAGAGGGGCTTGGCCTCGGTGTCGCCGCCGGGAGCGGCCTGGCGGGCGTTGATGCGCATCGTGCCGACCCGCTTGGTCCGATAGCTGCCCAGGAAGACCGGCTCGTTGGTCTCCGACAGCCGCATGGGCACCATGTAGACGTCGCCGCCGGACTTTTCGCCCTCCCGGGCGGGGCTGGTGACGGAGACGAAGAGGGACTGTCCGCGAAGCTGCTCCAGCAGCGCCGGGTCGAGGATCCGCAGGTTGATCTGGGCGTCCTGCCCGGGCGAGTAGGTCCGCCGGTCGGTCGTCAGCGAGACCTGCTGCTGGGTGCCCATCAGGCGGCTCTCGCCCAGGTAACGGATCGCCCGCGTCCAGTAGCGGTCGTAGTCGTAGCTCTCGTAGGGATAGCGCCACAGCCACAGGCTGTCCAGCCCGCAGTACAGCACCGCGCCGTCGCCGTAGCGGTGGATCGCCATCAGGCATTCATGGGAGGGCACCTGGGCGTAGCGGGGCTTGCCGGTCGCCGGGTCGAGGTCCGGGGGCGACGGGGCGGTCTCCAGCAGCACGATGGCCTTGGGCTTGGGGCGAATGACCGGGTGGCGCCAGAAGAACTCCGGGAAGGTGGTCCAGATGCGGTCGTTCAGGGCCGCGTCGCTGGAGACCAGCATGATCGGATGGTTGCGTCCCACGCTCGTCCGCTGCACCCGGAACGGGCTGAGGAAGAACTGGTCCGGGTCGGGGTGGCGGTTCTTGTCGATTTCCACCGGCAGCAGCCCGCGGATGTTGGCGGCGTGCACCTGGATCAGCTTGGCCAGCCCCTGGGTCCGGCCGGCGACGATCATCAGCCCGCCGCCCTTCTTGACCATGTTCTCCAGACCGGCGATCTGCTGGAGGGTGATCTGGTTGGGGTCGACGTCGCACAGGATGGCCACGTCGAACTGCGACCACTCCTGCGTGGTGCGGGGAAGCTGCTCGACGTTGCTGTTGCCCTGCTGGACGTAGTCGACGTCGGCGGCCTGGAGGTAGCAGGACAAGTCGATGACCGGGTCGCGCAGCAGGGCGGGGACCATGTAGATGTATTCGCGGCTGGGCTCGCCGGCGACCAGCAGCACCTTCAGCGTCCGCTTGACCACCTTGACGGTGACGACGGCGGAGTTGTTCTCCTCGTTGATCTCGTCGTACTCGGGCTTGACGGGCAGCTCGATGCGGAACTGCCGCTCGCCCTCGACCTCGGGGATGCAGGCGATGGTCACGTTGCGGGCGCCGCGGGGCAGCTCCAGGCGGCGCCGTCCGACCAGCTTGAAGCGGTCGCGGCTGTCGGCGTCCACGTCGCCCTCCAGCAGCGTCAGCTCGGTGGACAGCGGGTCCTCGATCTGGTTGGTGATGCGGACGTCGAACAGCAGCACGTCGCCGAGGCTGGCCTCGGCGGCGACGTTCACCTCGTCAATGCGCAGGTCGCGCAGGGGAAACTCGCTGCCGAGCGTGACGGTGTGGATGGGGACGCCCCTGGCGGCGGCGGCCTCGCCCAGCTTCTTCAGCGATTCGCCGCCGGTCAGCCGCCCGTCGCTGAACAGCACCAGCCCGCTGAGCTTCTCGGCGCCGACCTCCAGCAGCTCGTGCAGGGCCCGCAGCCCGGCGTCGCCGTGGTTGGAGTAGTTGCCCCGCGGCTCGGGGGCCTGCTCGAACATCTCCTGCCGGCCGACCGAGGGGCGCTCCCGGTTCGGGTCGTGGGGCAGTTCCTTGAGCAGGCGCAGGCTGTTGGAGAAGCCGTAGAGCCGGACGCGATGGGTGGGCGCCAGCGGGGCCTGGACCTGCTGGGCGGCCTTTTTGGCGGTGTCGTAGCGGCGCCGCTGGGAGGCGGGGCTGGACTGCACCAGCGGGTTCTCCCGGGCGTCGGGGAATTCCATGCTCATCGATTCGTCGATCAGCAGGCCCACCACCGGGGGGCGCTGCTCGATGCGGGTCCGCTCCACGGCGGGCTTGGTCAGGGCGAACACCGCCAGCAGCGCCACGATGATCCGCAGCAGGCGCAGGGTCCAGACCTGCCCGGTGGTGAGCTGGCGGGCCTGGCGGCCCTCCCGGTAGTAGACGTAGGTGTAGAACGCGATCAGGCCGATCCCCACGAGCAGCAGGATCACGATCCAGCCATCGCCGGTCTGTAGATTCAGTCTCAGGTTCACGCGGTGCCTTCTCCTCGGCGGCGACCGAACCGCCACGCCAGGAACGACTCGGCTGCCAGCAGCCCCACCAGCCCCCACAGCAGCGCCGGGAACAGCTCGATGACGGTGTGCAGTCGGGCGGCCATGTCACCGATGGACACCTGGGGGCGGACCCACGACCACTGGCTGGCGTTGAAGGCGTCCTTGAAGTCGCCCTCGTTCAGCCGGCTCAGGTCGCCCTCGCGCTCCGACTGGTTGACCACGAAGCGGCGCCGCGCCAGCGGCAGGACCTCGTTCTTCTCCTGGATGAAGCTGTAAAGCCCCTCCTGGCCGGTCTTCTCGACCCGGACCAGCAGCGTGTCGTCCCGCCCCGGGATCGGCTGGGGGTCCACCATCTCCTCCTGGTTGTCCGGGTAGCGCAGGCGCACCTGGCGGCGCTCCATGCGCACGGTCTCGGTGAACACGTCCCCGACCTGGAGGTTGACCGCCCGGTCGCGGTCGCCGACCAGGTGCTTCATCATGCCGTGGCAGAGCACGGCGAACTCGTAGGGCCCGGCCAGGTAGTTCCACTCCGCGTCGGCGGTCGTGCCGCACAGCAGCACCCGCCCGCGCCCGTAGGGCTGCTCCATCATCAGCGGATCCCGGTTGGACAGGGCCAGCACCTCCTGGGCGGCGGGCGTCGGGCGCTCCAGGCGGTGGTACTGAAGCACGATCGCGTCGGGGTTGGCGGGCTGATCGTTCAGGTCGGCCAGCCCCGGGCTGGGCGACTGGCTGAACATCGGCTCCGCCCCGCCCAGGCCCCGCTCGTCGGGCTGGGTCGTCGCGTTGACCACCGCCCCCAGGGCGCAGGGCAGCAGGCCCTGTCCGTCGCGATAGAGCAGGCGGTTGTAGTCGTAGAGGTTGACCGCCGGTCCGGTGAACGCCCACAGCGCCCCGCCGTCGGAGACGTAACGCTCCAGCTTGCTGACGATCGATTCGTCGATCAGCCGGCTGGCCGTCAGCACCACCAGGGCGTAGTCGTCCAGGTTCTGAAAGACGATCTCCGCGGGCGAGATGACGGTGGTGGAGAAGTAGGAGACCTTCTCCATGCCCGGGTGCACGGGGGGGGCGATGGCCCGGGCCAGGAAGAAGCTGTTGGCCGCGTCCGAGCCGGCCAGGTCGTCCAGCACCAGCACGGCGACCGAGTCGGGCACCGAGCAGAGGTACATCCGCCGGTTGTCGACGCCGTGGGCGTCGCCCTTGACGACCACCTCGATGAGGTATTCGCCCGGACCGGGAAAGCGATAGTCGAACGACAGATGGGCCGGGCTGGTCTCCGTCGCCCGCGCCTTCTGCGCGTCCACCTGGGTCTGGTCGACGAGGAAGGCGATCTCGGCCAGCTCGTTGTCGGGCACCTCGCCGCGGGCCGCCACGACCACGTCGAACCGCACGGTGCGCCCGGCTGAGATGACCGTCTCGGCCGGCCTCAGGTCGGTGACCAGGTAGTTGAACTTGGGCTGGCCTCCCACGTCGACCATGAAGGTCTCGCACGTGTCGCCCAGTTCGCCCAGCGCCCGGGCGACCTGCTCCTGGCGGTTGGACGGCTGCCAGGTCTGCCGCTGAAAGTCGCTGAAGACGTAGAGTTCCGCCTGCTCGATCCGGTTGTCAGCCAGGAGCTGCTTGACGAACGCGAACCCCTCGTTCATCGGGGCGGCGCCGGAACCGGCCCCCAGAGACTTCACCGTCGCCGCCGCGGTCGGCAGGTCGCCGGTGAACGGAACCGGCTGGAACACGCGATCGCCCAGCGTGATCACCGTGACGCGGGCGTCGCGGGGCAGCCCGTCGATGATGGAGGCCGCCTTCTTCTTGGCCTCCCCGAAGGCCGTGCTCACGTCGACCTGCTGGTTCATGCTGGCCGTCGCGTCCAGCAGCAGCACGACCTCGCGCTGCCGCCCCTGCTTCAGCCAGCCGCGCTGGATCAGCGGCCGGGCCAGGGCCATCACCAGCAGGAAGATCGCCACGGTCCGCAGGATCAGCAGGATGCGGTCCTGGCGGCGGATCTTCTCCTGCTCCCGGTTGTCCAGCAGGTAGCGAAGCGTCGGCAGCTCGACTTGCCGCTTGCGCCGCCGGAACAGCCACTCGATGATCAGCGGAATCGCCACCGCCGCCAGGGCGGCCAGCATCCAGGGGTTGAAAAACACCGAAGGCATCTGGTCCCTCTCTTCGCCATCCCGACCGCAACCGGCTGTTGCTCGAGATCGACCA
>JAANMW010004041.1_pt1 | contig 10448 bp, 10 predicted proteins | sample 7279671 | NCBI WGS metagenome assembly JAANMW01 (sample SAMN14094541, study PRJNA606508) | bioreactor metagenome | isolation source: A lab-scale SPAN reactor treating ammonium-rich wastewater day 247 | place: Ireland: Galway | collected 2017-09-19
GCTCAGGCGCTCACGCCATCGCGTCCGGCCGCCTTGACCCGGTACAGCGCGGCGTCGGCGCGGCGCAGCACGTCCTCCAGGTCGGCGTCCCCGGCCTGCAGCGTCGCCACCCCGACGCTGGCGGTCAGCCGGCCCTTGGGCGAACCCACGTGCGCGATGTCGGCGTCGCGAACGCGCTGGCACACGCGCGCGCCCACCTGCAGCGCCTGCGCATGCTCGGTGGCCGGCAGGAACACGGTGAACTCCTCGCCGCCGGGCCGCGCCAGCACGTCGTCGGCATGCAGCAGCGCGCTACGCACGGCGCCGGCGAAGCGGCGCAGCGCGCCATCGCCCTCGGCATGCCCGTACAGGTCGTTGTAGCGCTTGAAGTGGTCGATATCGAGGGCGAGCACGGACAGCGGCGCGCCGCTGGCACGCGCCTCGCGGAACAACCGCTCGCCGGCTTCGGTGAATCCACGGTAGTTGAGGCAGCCGGTCATCGCATCGGTGCGGCTGAGTCGATCCAGTTCGGACACCGCTGCGCGCAGCGACGCTGTGCGCTCGGCGATTTCGTGTTCGCGCGCTTCCAGCACCGCCTGCACCTCATCGAAGGCTGCGTTCATGCGCGTGCCCAGCTCGCCGATGCCCTCGGCCAGCGGGCGCAGCTCCACCGGGATCCTGTCGGTACGCGCCGGCACCATCCGGCCGCCCAGCGCATAGCCGCGCAGGCTGCCCAGCAGGTAGCCGATGCTCCGGTCCAGCAGGCCGCGTTGCAGCCATAGCGCCCATGCCACGCCCAGCACGCTCACCGCCAGCAGCGCCGCCAGCAACAGCAGCCGCGGCAGCAGCGGCGCCAACAGCTGGCCGCGCGATGCCACTAGCACCAACGTCCAGCCGTTGCGCATGCCCACCGCGTCGACGTAGGCCTTGCCGCCTTCGCGCAGCAGGCCGTCCATCAGCAACACCCGTTGCGTCCGCCTGGGCGCGGCGGCGATGCGCCGGACCGCCTGCCCCTCCGCCCCCGCGCCAGCCAGCGCCTTCCAGCGCAGCGCCGGGCCGGCATGCACCACCCGGTTGCCTGCGTCCAGCAGTGCCAACTCCAGCCCGCGCCGGGCCAGGCTTTCCGCGCTCAGCCGGGTAAAGGCCTGCACCGGGATTTCCGCCTGCAATGCGCCGGCGAAGTGGCCATCGCGCAGCAGCGGCGCAGACACGCCCACCACCACCTCGTTGCCGTAGGCGCGGCGGCGATAGACATCGGACACGGCGGCGCCGGACCCGCCACGCATGGCCTGGAACCACGCCTCGCCCGCCACCAAGCCGGCCAGCGGCGGCAGGGTGCGGCCGCGCGCGTCGCGGACGGCGACCACGCCGCCATTGGCGTCCACCTGGTGAACCCGCAGCATCGACGGATAGATGTGCAGCAAGCGCGCCAGTTCCTCGCCGCGCAGGTTGGGGTCGTCGCCCATCTGGTCGGCCAGCAGGCGCACGCCGGCCAGCTGGCCTTCGAGGAAATCGTCGATCACGCTGGCGTTCAGCGTGGCGTTGGCATCCAGCCGCAGCAGCAGCTCGTCGCGGTTGCGCTGCCATTCGCCCACCAGCAGGCTGCCGGCGAACAGCACCATCGGCACCACTGCGGTCAGCAGTAGCCCCACGGTCATTCGCTTGCGCAGGCTCCAAGCCGGTGTCGGTGGGGAGTCGCTCATCAATCGATTTCTACCACAGCGCCTGCATCGGCCACGTCACCGGCTTGGCCCGGCACGCGCGCCATCCAGCGCCGGCGGCATGCGCCAGGCTCAGCCGCCGCGCAGCAGCGGCGCGCGCGGCCCCAGCGCCATCGGCGCATGGCCGGGCTCCGGCAAGCCCAGCCCGTAGCGCAGGCTGCGGCCAATGCGATTGGCGTATTCGTGCACCAGTTCGGCCTGCGCCGGCGCCAGTAGCTCGTCGGCGGTTTCGCGCCACAGCGCCAGCCACTGCACGAAGTGGGCGGTGGTGATGGGGTGGCCGTGGTGGGCCGCCATCGGATTGCCGCGATAGGTACCGGCGCGCAGGATCACCGAGGTCCAGAACGAAGTCAGCAGGCGCTTGTGCCCAGGCCAGTCGTGGACCGCGGCATTGAACACCGGGCCCAGCTCGGGATGGACTTGGATGCGGTCGTAGAATCGATCCACCAGCGCCTCGATCTGCTCGAAACCAGGGATCGCTTGCCCCGTGGCGGGCGCTGCGGCCGGATGCGGCATGGCGGTTGGGGCTCCTGCGTGGGGCTTTCGATTATCGCGCCGCTTGGTCGCCGCGTCTTGACTTGGGTCATGGCCGGCTCCACCACGTACACGACACACTGGAAGACCCGCGTCGCGCCCATGACCCACGTCGTCACCGAGAACTGCATCAACTGCAAGCACACCGACTGCGTCGAGGTGTGCCCGGTCGACTGTTTCCACGAAGGCCCGAACTTCCTCGTCATCGACCCGGAAAGCTGCATCGACTGCACCCTGTGCGTGGACGAATGCCCGGTCGGCGCGATCTATGCCGAGGACGACGTGCCGGCGGGGCAGGAACCCTTCCTCGCCATCAACGCCGAACTGGCCAACCAGTGGCCGGTGCTCGCGGTGAAGAAGCCGGCGCTGCCGGACGCCGACAAGTGGGACGGCGTGCCGGACAAACTGAAGCTGCTGATCCGCTCCGCAACCGGCGAGTAGGAAAGAAAAAAGCCCCGCACGGGGCGGGGCTTTCCGGCGCAGGCGTTGGCGGCTTACTTGCCGGCCATCACCTTGACCATTTCAAGGCACTTGTTCGAGTAGCCCCATTCGTTGTCGTACCAGCTGACCAGCTTGACGAAGGTGTCGTCCATCGCGATGCCGGCCTCGGCGTCGAAGATGCTGGTGCGGGCGTCGCCGCGGAAGTCGGTGGCGACCACCTTGTCCTCGGTGTAGCCGAGGATGCCCTTCAGCGCACCGATGCTCTGCGCCTTCATTTCCGCGCAGATCTCGGCGTAGGTGGCGGGCTTCTCCAGCTCCACGGTCAGGTCGACCACGGACACGTCGCTGGTGGGCACGCGGAAGCTCATGCCGGTGAGCTTCTTGTTGAGTTCCGGGATCACCACGCCGACCGCCTTGGCCGCGCCGGTGCTGGACGGGATGATGTTCTCGAGGATGCCGCGGCCGCCGCGCCAGTCCTTGTTGGACGGGCCATCGACGGTCTTCTGGGTGGCGGTGGCGGCGTGCACGGTGGTCATCAGGCCGCGCTTGATGCCCCACTTGTCGTGCAGCACCTTGGCCACCGGGGCCAGGCAGTTGGTGGTGCACGAGGCATTCGAGATGATCTGCTCGCCGGCGTACTTGGCGTGGTTGACGCCGTACACGAACATCGGGGTGGCGTCCTTCGACGGCGCCGACATCAACACCTTCTTGGCGCCGGCGGCGACGTGCTTCTGCGCGGTATCGGCGGTCAGGAACAGGCCGGTGGACTCCAGCACCACGTCGGCGCCGACTTCGTCCCACTTCAGGTTGGCCGGGTCGCGCTCGGCGGTCAGGCGGATGGTCTTGCCGTTCACCACCAGATTGCCGTCCACGACCTTCACGTCGCCATCGAAGCGGCCGTGCACGGAGTCGTAGCGGAGCATGTAGGCCAGGTAGTCCGGCTCCAGCAGGTCGTTGATGCCGACGATCTCGATGTCGTCGCCGAAATTCTGCACCGCCGCGCGGAACACGCAGCGCCCGATGCGACCGAAACCGTTGATGCCGACCTTGATGGCCATGAAGCTAACTCCTGACAGGATTGGGCAAGCCGCCATTCTACCCAATCCGCCCGCGGCACCCGGCCATCGCGGTTGACTACGGTCAACGCCGACCCACTGCGCGACGGCATGGCGTCATGCCTGCGCAACCCTGTCGGGGTATCCTCCGCGGCATGAGCATCCGCACCCGTTTCCGCCCCCTGATCGCCGCCCTGCTTTGCCTGGGCGCCACCTCCGCTGCCCTCGCTTGGGCCCCGCTGGGCCATGCCCTGGTGGGGGAACTGGCGCAACGCCACCTCGACCCCAAGGCCCAGGCCGAAGTCGCCACCCTGCTGGCCGGCGAGCCCACGCCCACCTTGGCCGGGGTGGCGTCTTGGGCCGATGAACTGCGCAATACCGACCCCGAGCGATTCAAGGCCACGTCGCGCTGGCACTACATCAACGCCAAGGGCGGCGGCTGCGATTTCGACCTAGCCCGCGACTGCCCGGACGGCGATTGCGTGGCCGGCGCGCTGGACCGGCAGCTAGCCATCCTCGCCGACCGCAAGCAGCCGCTGGAAGCCCGCCGCGACGCGCTGAAGCTCGTGGTCCACCTGGTCGGCGACGAACACCAGCCGATGCACGCCGGCAACCGCACCGACAGCGGCGGCAACCGCTTCCAGGTCAGCCTGCGCACGCCGCTGGAGCCCGAGGCCTATGCGCGCAAGAACTACGTCGACGGGGTGATGGGCACCAACCTGCATTCGGTGTGGGATTACTACATTCTGGCCAGCCGCGGGCTGGGGCTGCGCGACTACGCCGACGCGCTGGACACCGGCATCACCACGCCCGCCGCGCCGCGCCCCGGCGCCGGCGTGCTGCTGGAATGGGCCGCCGCCTCCTGCAGGCTGATCGATGTCCACGGCCTGTATCCGGCCGACGACCAGCACAAGATGGATCACGCCTACCTGGACAGGTTCCGCCCGCTGGCCGAAGCGCGCGTGCAGCTGGCCGGCAAGCGGCTGGCGCAGCTGTTGAACCAGGCGCTGGGCGCGCAGGCGTCGGCGCCCTGAGCGGGTTTCAGCCGCCCAGCTCCACCACCGCGCGGCCGTTGACCTGGCGGAACACGAAGCGGTAGTCCTGGGTGAACGGCAGCGGCTCCACCACCCTGCCGGTCACGCGCTTGAGCGGGAAGAACGTCCAGCCGCGCACTGCCACCAGCACCGCTTCCGCGAACGCCGGCTCACCGCCGGCGTTATCAATGATGCGCGCATCGGCCACCTTGCCGGCGCCATCCACGATCAGCCGCACCACCACTTCGGTCGGCGGCAGGCGCCGGTCCAGCAATGCCGGCGGGTACTCCGGCTTTGCGTTCTCGCGCAGCGGCAGCGGGCTGAGGTAGCTGCTGCCCGGCATCGGCTGGTAGCGCGCATCCGCATCGGCGGTTTCGACGATTTCCGCGCTGACCGCACCGTCGGCGGCATAGCCTTCGCGCGGCGGCGGTGCGGGCGGCTGCGAAGCGCAGCCGGCCACCGCGGACAGCAGCACCACGACGCTCGCGGGCGCCGCCTCCCTCCACCGAACCGGCATGCTCAACCCGCCTGCTGCGTCGGTTCGTCCTGCGCGAACTCCACCGGGACCCGCACCTTGCTGGCCACCGGCCGGCCCTGCTTCATCGCAGGCGTGAACCGCCAGTTCGCCGCTGCCTCCTGCGCGGCGCCGTCGAGCCGTGCGTCGCCGGACGACCGCTCGATCCTGGTGCCGGTGACGCCGCCGCGGGCGTCGATGTCGACCACCAGCACGGTGATCCCGGTCTTGCCTTCCTTCAGCGCCTCCGCGGGATAGCGCGGCGGATGCAGTGCGCGCGACGCCTGATCGACCGCGCCGGGTTGCAGCACCGCGACGGCCGGCCTGGGCGGCGGCGGCGGAGCCGGTGCAGCGGGCGGCGGCGGGACGGCCATGTCTTGGGGTGCCGGCGGCACGGGAGGCGCCGCGGGCGCCGGCGGCGGCGGCAAGATGGGCGCCCCCTTCAACGCGGCCTGCGGATCGCGCGCGGCGACCTGCATGCGCAGGTCGATGCCACGGAACCGCCCGGCCACGTCCTGCCCCTGGCGCAGGCTGGCCGGCTGGCCATCGCGCACCACCATGCGCGGCGAGGCGATCTGCTTGCCGTCCTGTTCGACCCGCATCGCGATGTCGTAAGCCAACTTGCCCTGCATGCGAACCGGCTGCACGCGGGCGGTGATCGCGACGTCATCGCCCGCCGCGCTGGCGGGCAAGACGAACGATTCGCCGAACCGCTTGGTCAATACCGACTGTACGGGCGTGGCCGTATCGCGGCTGTACTCGATCTGCAGGGTGAAGTCGCCGGCGGCCGGCAGCACCTGCGTCCGCGGCGGTTGCGCGGCCCACACGCTCCATGCGGTGGCGCCCGCGGCCAACGCCAGCAGCGCCATTCCCGTCCGCCGCATCCGCGGCGCGGGCCGTTCACGATTCAGCAGCATGATCCTCTCCTTGAGCGGGTGGCCGAAGCCGAAGTGACAACCCAGCGGTGCGGTCTGCAGCGCAAGCTGGGCGTTGAGCAGGGCGTCGCCGTAGCGGCGGCGCTGCCGGGGATGGGCCGCGAGCACGTCGGCATCGCAGGCCAGCTCCTGGTCGTGGCGCATGCGCGCGGCGGCCAGGTGGAACAGCGGGTTGAACCAGAACAGGCAGCGCAGCAGCGCGGCGGCAGCGTTGGCCCAGGGATCAAGGCGGGCGACGTGGCGGCGCTCGTGGGCCAGCACCAGCGCACGTTGTGCCGGATCGAAGCGTTCCTCGAAATCGGCCGGCAGCACGATCCGCGGGCGCCACAGGCCCAGCGTGGCCGGCAGGCCCGCGCTCGCGGCCTGCGCGCGCAGCGCATCGCCATGCGGCAGCAGCGCGCCGAGCCCGCGGCGGAAGGCCACCTGTGCACGCCACAGCCAGCCTGCGCCGACCAGCGCACCGACCACCCACAGCACCAGCAACCCCGCTGCGATGTCGATGTCGTGCGGCACGGGCGCAGCCGCCATTGCGGCGCCTGCCGGGAGCACCAGTGCCGGCGCCACCGGCAGACGCGCCGCCACCACCGTTGCGGCGGGCAGCAGCGTTGCCAGCATCGCCAGCGCCGGCAGCAGCCACAGGGCGTAGGCGACCTGTGCCCCGAACGCGGCACGCATCGGCCGGCGTAGCGCCAGCACCAGCACCGCGGCGGCGCTGCCGGCCAAGGTCGCCTCGATCAAACCCTGCAGCAGTTCATTGCTTGCCATCGTCGATCTCCTCCAGCAGCTTGCGCAGCTCGGCCACGTCCTTCTTGCTCAGCTTCCGATGCGCGGAAAAGTGCGCGACCAGCGGCGCCACCCGGCCATCGAACAGCCGCTCCAGCAGGCCGCGGCTTTCCGCCAGCACCCAGTCCTCGCGCTTGACCATCGGCGAATACAGGTAGCGGCGACCGTCTTTCTCGGCCCGAATCGCGCCCTTGTTGAGCAGGCGGTTGAGCAGGGTCTTGATGGTGGCGTCCTGCCAGTCCTGGCGGCCGGCCAGCGCCTGCGCCACTTCGTCCGCGCCCAGCGGGCTGCGCGCCCAGAGCACGTCCATCACCACCGACTCGGCTTCGCTGATCTGCATCGTTTACGCCCGTAATCTTTTCTTCAGATTACGGATGTAAATGCTCGTGTCAAGCGCGACCGCAGGGCGACCTGCCCCGACGGGCGCCTCCGGGCTGCAGGCGCCATGCCTCGCACGCCAAGGAGGCTGGATGCCTGTTGCTCACGGACAGGGCCAGCCGGGCGGCATCCGCTTGCTAGCGGCCCGCCCCCATCGCGCGCACCTCGAACCGGGCCGGCACCCGCCCGGCGCGCTGGAATACCAGCGTGGCCTCGAAGTGGCCGCCCTCCACCAGCGCGCGCCGCGGCTTGATCAGCATCAGGTGGTAGCCACCGGGCTTGAGCTCGAGTTTGCCGTGCGCGGGCACGACCACGCCTTCGGGCAGCGCCCGCATCCGCATCACGCCGCCGTCGTTGCGCATCTGGTGGAGTTCAACCCGCTGGGCGATGTCGCTCTCCACCCGCAGCAGGTGGTCATCGACATCGCCCTCGTTGACCACGGTCAGGAATCCGCCCGCCACCGGTGCCACCGCCGGCACCGCGCGCGTCCACGCTTCGCGCACATGCACCTTCCCGTTGCCGGCCACGGCGCCGGTCGCCAGCAGGCACAGCGCCACGATCAAACTTGTCCATTGCTTCATTGCTTGCACCTCGATATCGGTTCCGTCCGGCGCCGCCCGTGGCGGGATGCCCCCGCCACGAACGGCATCGGCGCTGCGTCACAGCGAGAAGTTGAGCTTCAGCCAGAGGTTGCGCCCCGGCTCGTTGATCCGCACCGGCATCGCCGGGTAGCCGAAATCGGCGTTGCCGGCCAGGTTCAGGTGCTCGCTGTAGCGGCGGTCGAACAGGTTGTCGACGCCGGCGGACAGCTGCACCCGCTCGCTGACACGATAGCCGCCATTGAACGCGAGCGTGGCGAAGCCCTTGCTGGGGCCGAGGTCGCGGCCGGTGACATTGCCCTGGTTTGCCGCCACGCGGGTCTGCGCCGAGACCGCGCGCAGGAGCACGCCGGCGTTCCAGCGGCCGTTGTCCCAGGCCGCGGTGAAACGCCCCTCCAGCGGCGTCATCTGCGGCAGCGCGGTGCCGGCATCGGCGTTCGCGCCCCAGGCCCATGCCACGCTGCCGCCCAGCGTCCAGTCCTTGGCCGGGCGGAACTCGCCGCCGGCTTCGGCACCGTGGATGCGCGCATCGACATTGGTCGCCATCGAGGTGCTGCCCATCATGCCGCCGCTCATGTAGCGGAACAGGATGAAGTCCTCGACCCGCCCGACGTAGCCGGACACCCACGCGCTGCCGCGCGCGCCGCGCCACTGCAGGCCGGCATCGAGCTGGGTGGTCTTTTCCGGCTGCACGCCGACGAAGGCGTTGGCGCTGCCCATCGGGCCGCGGGTGGGCGAGAACAGCTCCCAGTAGTCGGGCATGCGCCGGGTATGGCCCACGCCCGCGAACCAGCCCAGGCCGCTGCCGACGATGTCGTGCTCATAGCGGAGGAACCCGGCCGGCAGGGTTTCGCTGCGGGTCTGGCCGAAGCTGGGATTGGCCATGGCCGGGGTGCCGACGGTGGCACGGCGGTCGGTCGCTTCGGCGCGATCCACGCGCGCACCCGCCACCACCCGCCGCGCGTCGGCCAGCGCCCAGGTGCCTTCCGCGAACAGCCCGTGCTGGCGGAAGTCGGCATCGTCGGTCCACGGCTGCGCGCGCCACGCATCGCGCCCCATGGCATTGCGGCGGCGGTGTTCGCTGCGCTGGGCATCAAGACCCGCGACCAGCGAGAACGCCTGCCAGCCCCATTCCAGCGCGACCCGGCCGCCGGTGGTGGTGCGCTCGACGTTGGAGCCCATCGGCATCGGCATGCTGCCCATCGGGCTGGGCGTGCGCAGGCTGTAGTTGTCCATCACGTGGTCGGCAGCGTTGCGGTAGGCATTGGCCTCCACCTTGCGCAGCGTGCCGGCGAAGGCCTTTTCGAAGCGCAGGCCGAGGCTGGCGCGGCGGAACTGCGAGCCGTCCATGCTGCGGCCGGCATAGCGCGCCCAGGCGTCACCGGCACCGACGGAGAGCTCCAGCAGGGTGTCGGCATCGGGCGTCCAGCCCAGCGCCAGGTCGGCATTCCACTTGTGCCAGGCCGACGGCACGCGTGCGCCGTCGCCATCGTCGTAGTCGCGCGCTTCCGAACGGTTGGCATCCAGCCGCACGTAGCCGCGCGGGGCGCCGGCCAGCAGCTCCAGCACCTGGTCGTTGCGACCGAAGCTGCCGCCAAGCAGGCTGCCCTGCGCGCGCAGTCCGGGCTGCTCGAAGCGCGGCGTGTCGCGCTCGAAGCGGACCGTGCCGGCCGAGCCCACTGGCCCCCACTGCACGGTCTGCGGGCCTTTCACCACCACCAGCGCATCGAAGGTTTCGGGGGCGACGTAGGACATCGCATTGTCCATCCGCGACGGACAGGCGCCATGCATGCTGCCGGCGTTGGTCAGCAGGTTCAGGCGCGAACCGAACATCCCGCGCAGCACCGGGTCGCCGTTGGTGCCGCCGTTGCGCAGCGCGGTGAAGCCGGGAATGGTCTTGAGGTAATCGGCACCGTCGCTGGCCGGCACCGGCTGGCGGGGCAGCTTCGGGTCGGTCTCGAAGGTCAGCGGCTGGGTCTGCATGCCGATGACCACCACGCGGTCGAGGGTTTTTGCCGCTTCCTCGCCGTCGGCGGCGAGGGCGGAGACGGGGAACAGGGCGAGCGCAAGCGCGCAGGCAAGCACGCGGCGCGACGGCGCGGCCGTCGCGGAACGAAGGGGATTCATGTTGGCTCCAAAGCACAAGTGGGGATGGCGGAATCCGCCAGGTGGAACGCTTGTGGTTCAGAGGAGGATCGGTGGCCCTCGCGCGCCCAGGCCGCGCAGCAGCGGTGGCGCATGCGGGGTGGGCAACAGCGACGCCGGCAGCAGCCGGCGCCGCAGCGGCGGCAGGAAAAGCGCCAGCGCCAGCAACACCGGCGCCAGCGCGGACAGCAGCGGGCAGTAGCCGCAGTAGTCGTCGGGCATGCCGCCGGCCGGCACCGGCGCCGGCGTGGCGCCACTGTCGGCCAGCAGGCTCGGCTTCGTCCACGCCATGCCGTCGCTGGTGCACATCGCCAGCACCACGTCCGGCAA
>JAANMW010004042.1_pt1 | contig 10445 bp, 10 predicted proteins | sample 7279671 | NCBI WGS metagenome assembly JAANMW01 (sample SAMN14094541, study PRJNA606508) | bioreactor metagenome | isolation source: A lab-scale SPAN reactor treating ammonium-rich wastewater day 247 | place: Ireland: Galway | collected 2017-09-19
GGCAGTGCTGGTGGCCATGGTGCTGGTGTTCGGCTTTGCCGGCCTGGGCTGGCTGGATTACGACCGCATCTGGGTGCCGCCGACCTATCTGCTGCCGGGCGCGCTGGGCGGCCTGCTGGTCGGTGTGGGGTTCATCATCGGCGGCTTCTGTCCCGGCACCTCCATTGCCGCCCTGGCCACGCTGAAAAAGGATGCCCTGTTTTTTCTGATCGGCATTCTGGGCGGCGTCGTGCTCTTTGGCGAGACCTCGCCGCTCTATGATCACTTTCTGGAATCCACCTACATGGGCCGCCTCACCCTGCCCGACATGCTGGGCCTGCCCGCGGGCGTGACGGTGTTCATCGTCACGGTCATGGGCGTGTTGGCCTTGTGGGGGGCCGAGCAGATCGAAAAATCCGCGCGCCAAAAGGATGGGCTAGAGGTGAAGCCTGTGGGCAAAAAGACGGCGCTGGGCTGGGGCGGGTTGATAGTTGCCGGTCTGGCGGTGATGCTGATCGGCCAGCCCACGACAGAGCAACTCTGGCAGCGGGTGGCGCCCGAAAAGCAGCCCATCCTCGACAATCGCGAAGTGCAAATCCATCCGGCGGAGCTGCGCGACGTTTTCTTCAACACCCGGCTCAACCTGATCATGCTCGATCTGCGCCCAGAGGCGGACTACAATCTGTTTCACATCAACGGGGCCAAACGCGTAGCGCTTGCGCAGTTGCAGGGGATGGGATCAGAGCTGAAAGCGGCGCCCGCGGGCACGTTGGTTGTGTTGATGAGCAACGACGAAACCCTGGCCACAGCCGGCTGGAAGATCCTGGTCGCCGAGGATGTGGGCAACGTTTACATTTTGGAAGGCGGGCTCAACAACTTCATCGCCCTGTGCAGCGAGTCGCCCTTCGAACCCATGCCGGGCGGCGACGAGACCCTGCGCTTCGTGATCGATGCCGCTCTGGGCGGCAACCACACTATTTCTAACCTGCGCCAGCAAGGCAAAGAGTTCGAATATGCGCCCAAGGTGAAGATCGAGCAGAAAGCGCCGACCGGCGGCGGTGGTTGCGGCTAGCAGGGACGAGGCCAGCGGCGCGAGATGCCTGCCAGCCGCGAAACGGTTTTCCGCTGGCCTCGTCCCCGCGCGTGCGGACGCGGCGGAGGGACGAGGCCAGCGGAGTGAGATGCCTGCCAGCCGCGCCGTTGCCGCACGTGTTCGACCGCTTCTGGCGGGCCCAGCCTTCACGGGCGCGGGAGCAGGGCGGGTCGGGACTGGGCCTGGCCATCGTCAAGCAGCTGGTCGAGGCGCAGGGCGGGCAGGCCGGCGTGGAGAGCGAGCCGGGGCGGGGGAGTGTGTTTTGGGTAAAAATGCAGCGCTCGCGTCATGGCGCGAGCTTGACAGGGGAGGGGAATGGGTATATCATATGACTCGCTGGTCACATGACTGTGTGGTCGCTTTCATTTCTGACGATGCCTACAGAGACATTCTTCAACCTGCCGGCGGAAAAGCGGGATATGATCTGCCAGGCGGCGATCGCTGAATTCGCGGCCCATTCATTCGAGCAGGCCAGCATCAATCGCATTGTGGCGAATGCCGGGATCGCCAAGGGTAGTTTCTACCAATATTTTGCAAATAAAGAGGACATTTTCCTTTATTTGCTGCAACTGTCAGGACAGGCAAAACTTGCTTATCTTGAACCGATATTACGAAATTCCGGAGAATATGATTTTTTTGCCCTCTTGCGGGATCTTTACGTATCCGGCATTCAATTTGCAGAGAAACATCCAGAATATGCAGAAATTGGCAAGAAATTGATGAAAAGCAAAGGGACGCCCATCTACGCTGCGGTTATGAACGCAAGCATGCCCACAGCAGATGAATTCTTCGTCCTTTTATTGGAGAATGCGATCCGCAGAAAAGAAGTGAGAGCAGACATCGATGTGGCTATGTTTGCACACCTGATTGCCGCCATGAACGCCTTGGTGATCGAGTACTATTGCGAACACAGCGCATCGACACATGATGGCACGATGCTCGCAACGGTCGAGCGCTTTATCGATTTTCTCAAATACGGCCTGGCTGCACCGGCCGCTTGATTATCCTGCGTTGTACGTAAAAAGCTTTCATGAGAGGACTCACATGAGCATTATCGCAGTCAACAACCTTACCAAGTATTACGGCAAATCTCGCGGTATTGTCGATGTCTCTTTCCAGGTGGAGGAAGGAGAGATATTCGGGTTTATCGGCCCGAACGGCGCCGGCAAATCCACCACCATCCGCCTGCTGCTGTCTCTGATTTACCCCAGCAGCGGCAGCGCCGCCATCTTTGGCAAAGATGCCATCCAGCACGGGCCTGTGATCCGGCAGGAGATCGGCTATCTGCCTTCGGAGGTGTTCTATTACGAACGCATGAAGGTGATCGACCTGCTCAAGTATTCGGCCAGCTTTTTCCCCGGCGATCATACCGCCCGCATGCACGAGCTGGCCGAGTATATGGAGCTGGATCTGGGCCGGCGCATCGATGACCTCTCGTACGGGAACAAGAAAAAGGTCGGGATCGTGCAGGGCCTGCTGCATCGCCCCAAACTGCTCTTCCTCGATGAGCCTACCAGCGGGCTGGATCCGTTGATGCAGCGCAAGTTCTTCCAACTGATCCGCGAGGAGAACCAGCGGGGTGTGACCGTGTTTTTCTCTTCGCACATCCTGGGCGAGGTGCAGCGCCTGTGCAACCGGGTGGGGATTATCAAAGAGGGCCGAATAGTCGAGATCTCCGATATCCGCACCCTGCAACAGAACAATTACAAGAAGATCCGGGTGGCGGCCGGCGAGTTGAACCCCGCCTATTTCGCGGCGGCGGGCGTGACCGATCTCGAACATGCCAACGGCGTTGTGCGCTTCTTCTTCAAGGGCGACATCAACACCGTAGTGCAGCAAATCAGCAGCCTGAATGTGACCGATGTGACGATCGAAGAACCGACATTGGAAGAGATCTTCATGCATTACTACGAATAGGTGAAGATAATGAGCACAACTATCTTTAAACATGAATTTCGCATGCGTCTAAGATCAGTTATCATCTGGTCGTTGGCGGTAGCGGCGATTATTTTTCTATATCTGGCGATCTATCCATCTTTCTCCCAGGACGCCGAGCTATTGAATGAAATGATGGCTAACTTCCCGCCAGAATTGTTAGCGGCGTTCGGTATGACCGGCATTGATATGGCCTCTGTACTGGGCTTTTATGGCTTGATCTTTCTTTTTGTGCAGATCTGCCTGGCCGTTCAGGCCGCGAACTATGGCTTTGGCCTGGTTTCGATGGAAGAGAGAGAGTTGACCGCGGATTTCCTGCTCTCGAAACCGGTGTCGCGCCAGCAGATCCTGACCAGCAAGCTGCTTGCCGTCTTGATCTGTCTCACCATCACGAACGCCGTCACCTGGATCAGCACCTTTGCCGCCCTCGCGCTGTTCAGCCAGGGCCGGCCCTACGAGGCCCGGCATCTGGTGCTGCTCTTGCTCAGCATCGTGATCTTCCAACTGGTTTTTCTGACGGTAGGCGTCGTCGTCTCGCTGCTGGTGAGACGCGTGCGCAGCGTCACGCCCTATGCCATGGCCTTGGCCTTCGGCGCCTATCTGCTGGGCGCGTTCAGCGACATGCTCGGCGACGTCAAGCTGGAGTTGATCACCCCGTTCAAGCATTTCGATGCCAGCTACATTCTGCAAAATGGCGCCTACGACCTGCCGCGGGTCATGATCAGCGTCGTGGCCATCGTGGCGTCTGTGATGGGCAGTTACTGGCTCTACACCCGCCGGGATATTCCCTCGGTGACGTAAGGAGGATGGCACATGAACATCTTTTGGCGAGAGTTGAAGGCGAATTTCAGGTCGCTGATCATCTGGAGTGTGATCGTGGCCCTGTTCGTGCTGGTTGGCGTTTCCAAGTTCTCGGCTTACTATGGCAACCCGGAAATGTTGGCGATTCTGGATGCTATGCCACAAGAACTATTGGAAGCGTTCAATATGCGAGCGTTCAATCTGACGACGCTCAGCGGGTTTTTTGGCATCATGTTCACCTATTTCGCGCTGCTGTTATCGATTGCGGCGGCGATGTGGGGCAGCGACATCCTCTCGAAGGAAGAGCGGGACAAGACCGTCGAGTTTTCGTTGGTGTTGCCGGTCACGCGCAGCAAACTGATCACGGCCAAGGCCCTGGCCGCGGTCGTCCACTGCCTCGGCCTGCTGCTGGTCACCTGGGGCGCGTCCATCGTTGCGGCCAGGCCATACGATCCTGAGGCTGCCTTTTTCAGCTTCCTGTCGTTGCAGATGCAATCGCTGTTCGTCCTGCAACTGCTGTTCCTGGCGATCGGCATTTTCTTGGGCGCGGCGATGAAAGAATACCGCCGGGCCGGGGCAGCGGCCATTGCTGTGCTGCTGGCGACTTATTTCATGTCGATCATCTCCGGCTTGCATGACAAGCTCGACTTCCTCAAGTATCTGTCCCCGTTCAAATACTTCGATGCCGGCATGATGCTGCACGAATCCCGATTCGACATGACCTTTGTGCTGTTGGCCGTGGCGATCATCCTGGTCAGCATGGCCGGGGCCTATGCGACATACGCCCGGCGGGATCTGTACATCTAACCGATCGGCGCACTGAAATCAGGCGTTTTGGGGCGCTGGACGATGGGGGCGCGTGTTCGCCAAGGGGGTCGCCATCGTCCAGCGTCAGGAAAAGCAGCCGGGGAGGGATCTGATCATGACTGCGGGTTAGCCGATCTTTTTGTGCCGGTCGGCGATCTTGGATGACGTCCCATCATTGCCCGCGCTCGGAAGTTGTGCTAGACTCGCATGGTAGCAGGCTGGATTCATCCCCCAACATCACACTGAGATTGCTATGGCAGCTATCATTGCAGAAATCCGCCGCGGGGCCTATTACGACTCCGTGGTGCTCATGCAGTTACAACGTGCACTGGTTGCGTTGGCCGGCGTCATCGACGCCGGAGTCGTGATGGGAACAGCGGCAAACAAAGAGATCCTGGCGCAGAGCGATCTGCTCACGTCGGAGGCGCAGGCTGCCGCCGCCGATGACCTGGTGATCGTGGTCAAGGCGGAGTCAGAAGCCGCGGCCGCGGCTGCCGTCGCCCAGGTCGATGCCCTGCTCACCCGCAAGCGCACGGCCAGCGAGCAGGATTACCGGCCCAAATCATTGGAAACCGCGGCGGAGATGCTGCCGGAGGCGCAGTGGGTGCTGATCTCGGCGCCGGGCCAGCACGCGGCCGGGGTCGCCCGCGCGGCCCTGCGCCTGGGCAAGCATGTGTTTTTGTACAGCGACAACGTTTCCAGCGCGGATGAAGTCGCCCTGAAAAAGGAGGCAGCCGAAAAGGGCCTGCTGGTCATGGGGCCGGATTGCGGCACCGCCATCGTCAACGGCGTGGGCCTGGGCTTCGCCAATGTGGTGCGGCGGGGCCACATTGGCCTGGTGGCGGCTTCGGGCACCGGTCTGCAAGAGGTCTCGACGCAGATCCACCAGTTGGGCGGGGGGCTGTCGCAGGGGCTTGGCACCGGCGGCCGGGATTTGAAGGAAGCGGTGGGGGCGATCACCGTCCGCCAGGCCCTCGATCTGCTGGATCGAGACCCCGACACCCGCGTCATCGTCCTGATCTCCAAGCCGCCCGCGCCCAAAGTGGCCGATCAACTGCTGCAAGCCGCGCGGCGGGCAGGAAAGCCGGTCGTGGTCGATTTCATCGGCTACAAGCCCGCACAAACCCAACTCGACAACGTCACCTTCGTCTCCACCCTCGGCGCCGCCGCCCACCTCGCCGTCGACCTCGCCAACCAACAAACCAATCTCCCAATCTACCAACCCCCCAACCAACCAACCACCCACCCAACTAACCAACCAACCACCCACCCAACTAACCAAAAATACCTGCGCGGCCTCTTCTCCGGCGGCACGCTTGCCTACGAAGCCCTGCTGATCTTGCAAGATTACCTGCCCGGCGTCTACTCGAACATCCCCCTTGACCCGTCCTACAAGCTCCAAAACAGCCTGAGAAGTCGGGAGCATACGCTCATTGACCTGGGCGAGGATGAATTCACCGTGGGGCGGCTGCACCCGATGATGGACAACGATCTGCGCATCCGCCGCCTGCGCCAGGAAGCGGAAGACCCCGAAACCGCCCTCATCCTCCTCGACGTGGTGCTGGGCTACGGCAGCCACCCCAACCCGGCCAGCGAACTGGCCCCGGCCATCATCGAGGCGAAAGGCCTGGCGCAACTGGCCGGGCGAGACCTGGCGGTCGTGGCCGTGGTGGTGGGCACGGATGAAGACCCGCAAGACTTCCACAGCCAGATCAAGCAACTGCAACAGGCGGGCGCGGTCGTGTTCACCAGCAACCAACAGGCGGTGGAGCATGTCGGGCGCACGCTGATGGCCGCGGGCGGCGTCTCCGGCCTGCCGCCGGTCTCGCTCGACCTGCTCGCCCATCCCCTCGCCGCCATCAACGTCGGCCTCGAATCCTTCGCCGCGGCCCTGCAAGCCCAAGGCGCCGCCGTCATCCACGTCGATTGGCGGCCGCCCGCGGGCGGGAATGAGCGGTTGGCAGGGATTTTAGCGAGGATGAGAGGGAATTGACGATCAAGGATTGATGATTAATGATTGAGTTTTCGTGAGAATCGCCATGAATATTCCTGAAATCATTCAGTATTGGTTGAAATCCGCAGAAGATGATTGGCCGATTGTCGGTCGTTTGTTTGCCAGCAGTGATTTTCATTACGCCTTGTTCTTCGGTCATCTGTATGTCGAAAAACTGTTGAAAGCGCTGATTGCCCAAGCCACGTCCGAGCATGCCCCTCGCACACATAATCTATTAATTTTAGCTGACCGGGCTGGCATGCAATTAAATGATGAAAAACGTCAGCAACTGATACGGATTACGGCTTATAATCTGGAAACCCGTTATCCCGAAGACCGATCAGCATTGCGCTTACGCTACACTCAATCATTCACCGCCCAAGAAATCGATGTCATCGAGGAAATAGCATCATGGCTGAAATCACAGATTCACCCAGAATAATTGATCAAACTTCGCAGGCTGAGGTTATACGACTTGTGCGCGAGTTTCTTCGCATACTTTACTCACAAGATATCCATATCGAGGCTGTATATCTCTACGGTTCGCACGCTATAGGCGCTGCAGATGCTGATAGTGATATTGATGTAGCAATCGTCTCGCCCGATCTCAGTGGAGATCGTTTACAAGACTGGATGCGATTGACAATGACAGCCACACAGGTGGACTTACGTTTTGAAGTCGTCGGCTTTCGTCCGGAACAGTTCCGTGATGAACATCCGCTCGCCTGGGAGATAAAAACCCGAGGCATACTTGTACAATGAACCGAAACGTCGGCCTGGAATCCTTCGCCGCGGCCCTGCAAGCCCAAGGCGCCGCCGTCATCCATGTCGATTGGCGGCCGCCCGCGGGTGGAAATGAGCGGTTGGCAGGGATTTTAGCGAGGATGAGACAACGCTAAACCATGTCAACGATCTGGCGTCCGCAATTTTCCATCACGCCCCTCATGGCTCAACGCCTGATGAGCATCGAGGCGACGAAAGCTGTTGTGGAACGCACGCCGCGAGCACGCTCCTACCGTTTATCGGCAATACATCGGCAATTTAACGGCAACATCATCATCTTGAGGCAATCCAATGAACATCGACCAAGCAAACCGCGAAGCAACCGACCGTATGATCGAAGCCCGGCCCGTGCTGGTGGGCGTGGGCAAGGCGCTCGACGTCATCCCCGGCATGCGGGAGGATCTCTTGCTGCACGCCGGCCCACCGATCACCTGGGCGCGGGCGTCGGGGCCGATGCGCGGGGCCATCACCGGCGCGCTGATCTTCGAGGGCAAGGCCAAAGATGAGGCCGAAGCCGCGAAGCTGGTGATATCGGGCGAGATCGCATTGGAGCCGTGCCACCATCACCAGGCGGTGGGGCCGATGGCCGGCCTGACTTCGGCTTCGATGCAGGTCTACATCGTCGAGAACAAAACGCACGGCAATTTCGCCTATTCCAACCTGAACGAGGGCTACGGAAAAGTGCTGCGCTACGGCGCGTACGACGCCAGCGTGATGGCGCGCATGCACTGGATGAATGAGGTCATGGCCCCGGTGCTGGGCGACGCCATCGCCGCCAGCGGCGGCATCGACATGCGGGCGCTGCTGGGCGAGGCCCTGCACATGGGCGATGAAGGGCATAACCGCAACAAGGCCGGCTCCATTCTCTATTTGAAGGCGCTGGCCCCGCACGTGGCCAAGGCCGCGCCCACGCCGCAGATCGCCGCCGACATCCTCAAAGCCATCGGCGACAACGCCCTGGCCGTGCTCAACCCGGTCATGGCCGCGTGCAAAGCCGCGGCGGACGCCGGATTCGGCATCGAGGGCAGCACCATCGTCAGCGTCATGGCCCGCAACGGCACCGATTTCGGCATTCGCGTGTCTGGACTGGGCGAGCAGTGGTTCACCGGGCCGGTGGGCATGCCCCGCGGCCTCTATTTCCCCGGTTTCAGCGCCGAGGATGCCAGCGGCGACATCGGCGACAGCACGATCACGGAGACCGCGGGCATTGGCGGCTTTGCCATGGCCACGGCCCCGGCCATCGTCACCTTCGTCAGCGGCACGCCCAAAGACGCCATCAACACCACCATGGAGATGTTCGAGATCACCTTTGCCGAGCACAAATATTTCACCATGCCCGCGCTCGATTTCCGCGGCACGCCCACCGGCATCGACATCCGCAAAGTGGTCGAGACCGGGATCACGCCCCGCATCAACACCGGCATCGCTCACAAAAACGCCGGCGTGGGCCAGGTCGGCGCCGGCCTCGTGCGCCCGCCGATGTCGATATTTGAGGAAGCGTTGGTGGCGTACGCGGAGCGATACGGTTATTAAGGACGGAAGACGGAGAACGGAAGACGAAGGACGAAGGGTGTTCTCGTCTTCTGTCTCTCGTCCTCCATCCTCCATCCTTTGTCCTCCGTCCTCCATCCTTCGTCTTCCGTCTTCCGTCCTTCGTCCTTCCATCCCCATTTGCCAATCCTAATAGCGAGTCCTATCCATGAAAATCCACGACCTCTCCCAACCCCTCAACCAAGAATGCTCGTTCTGGCCGTTCTATCCGCCGTTCGAGGTCAAGTACTTCAAACGGAAATCGGAGCACGGCGTCAATGCGCAGTACATCCAGACCTCGAACCACATGGGCACGCATCTCGACGCGCCCCGGCACTTCGTCACCGCCGGCAAGACCATCGACGAGCTGCCGCTGGAATGGCTCTACGGCCCCGGCGTCATCGTCGATCTCAGCGACATGCTGGATGAGCTGGACATCTTTGGCCCGGAAGATATCGAGGCGCGCGTCGAAGTGCGCGAGGGTGACATCCTCTACATCTACACCGGTTGGAGCAAATACGGCCAGTTCGGGGCCTCGCCGGACGAGGAAAAGTACATCCACCGCCATCCCGGTCCGCACTACAGCATCTGCGATTGGCTGCTGAGCAAGAAAATCCACCTCTGGGGCGTGGACATGATCTCGACCGACCACCCCATGAATCTGCCCATCGGGCGTTTCTTGGGCAAAGGCGGGTTGGAGCACTGGGCCAAAGTCCGGGCCAAGTGCGTGGCCAAGTTCGGCGAGGAGAATATGAGCGTGTTTTTCCCCGACTCGGCCTACCAGCTCACGCACAACGCCCTCTTCCCGCACGATTGCGTTCATGTCGAAAACTTGGGCGGCGAGATCGGCAACCCGGCTCTGCTCAACCGTCGCATCACCCTTGGCTGCTTCCCCTGGCTGTTCAAGGGCGGCGAGGCGGCGTTTGCGCGGGCCGTGGCGTTTACGGAAGATTGACGAAAGATGAAAGACGAAGGACGAATGGTGTTTTCGTCTTCCGTCCTTCGTCTTTGAATTCATCATCCAGGAGGAGCCAGCATTTTCATGAAACCACCCTCGTTTAAATACCACGCGCCGCGGTCGGTGGAGGAGGCGGCCGGTCTGTTGGCCGAACACGGCTACGATGCCAAGCTCCTGGCCGGCGGACAGAGCCTGATCCCGACTATGAACTTTCGGCTGGCCCAACCGGCTGTGCTGATCGACCTCAACCGCATCCCCGAATTGGCCTACATCCACCCGGCCGGCGATGGCGGCGTGCGCATCGGCGCCATGAGCCGGCATGTGCAGGTCGAGAAAAGCGACCTGATCGCCCAGGCCGCCCCCCTGATCCATGAGACCATGCCCCTGATCGCCCATCCGCAGATCCGCAACCGCGGCACCTTCGGCGGCTCCATCGCCCACGCCGACCCGGCCAGCGAGCTGCCGGCCGCCTTGCTGACGCTGGGCGGCCGCGTTCAGGCGCGAGGCGCAAAGGGAGCACGCTGGATCGAGGCGGACGAGTTCTTCCTCGGCCTGTTCACCACGGC
>JAANMW010004043.1_pt1 | contig 10442 bp, 11 predicted proteins | sample 7279671 | NCBI WGS metagenome assembly JAANMW01 (sample SAMN14094541, study PRJNA606508) | bioreactor metagenome | isolation source: A lab-scale SPAN reactor treating ammonium-rich wastewater day 247 | place: Ireland: Galway | collected 2017-09-19
GCCTCGCCGGCCGCGGTGACCTCCACCGATGAGGACGCGCCGGACGCGACGGCTCAGACGCTCGCATATTCCCCGCATCACATCGTTGGCGGCTCTCCGCACCCGGGAGTCATCGTGGAGACGCCCGGCCTCGCGAATGTCGAGCCCCCGCCGATTCGCTACCGCCCGCATCTGCCGAAGGAATTGTCCGATAGCGGACGGCTCTCCGCGATGCAGCTCGAAAGGATCATCTACGCGGGCCAGGCGCACGAGCAACGACTCGCCGACGGCTCCCGAGCAGGCATCAGCATCGGCGACGGAACCGGGACGGGGAAAACGGCGACATTGGCCGGTGTGATCCTGGATAACTGGTTCCAGTGGAGACGCAGAGCTGTCTGGTTCTCGGTGAAGGCGGACCTAATCGAAGCTGTGTCGGCCGAGTTCGCGAGACTCGGGCTCGTGCCGCCGATAAGGTCGATAAACGATTTCCCGACCGACGACGAGATCTCCTTCGGCGACGGGATCGTCTTCTGCACCTACCGTTCTTTGATCGCGCGTTCGAAATCGGGCGGTCGCCGGATCGACCAGATCACACGCTGGCTCGGGAGCGACGGGGTCGTGATCTTCGACGAGGGGCACAAAGCGAAGTACGCATTCGCGGACGATCGCGGCAAATCGACCCAAACGGGAGCGGCCGTGCTGGAGGTTCAGGAGCCGACGCGCTTCCCCGATGTAAGAGTCGTTTATTCCTCCGCCACCTCCGCCGGCGAGGTCCGCCACCTCGCATACATGTCGAGGCTGGGCCTCTGGGGCGAGGGGACCAATTTCCCGCTAGGGTTCGAGCAATTCGCCGAGGAGATCGAATCGGGCGGCGTGGGCGCTTTGGAGATGGTCTGCCGCGATCTGAAAGCGATGGGCCGGTACCTTTGCGGGAACCTGAGCATGGGAACCGATCCGGAATCCGGTCTCGCCGTCGAGTTCCGCGAGGTGACCCACTGGCTCACCCCAGCGCAGCGGCGGATGTACGACAACATGGCGCAGGGGTGGCAAGAAGTCTTTCGGAACATCCACCGGGCTCTCGATCTTACGAATTCCGGCAAGGCAACACGCAGCCAGGCCGTCAACCAATTCTGGGCGGAACATCAAAGGTGCTTCAGGAATCTAATCACCGCGTTCAAGGTGCCAATCCTGATCCGCGAGATCGAGGACGCCTTGGGCCGAAAGGAGTCCGTGGTCGTCTCCATCACCGGAACCGGCGAGAGTCAGACGAAAAAACAGATCGAGCGGGCGGCCGACCAGGAAGAGGCGATCGACGGCCTCGACTTCAGCCCGCGCGAGACGCTGACCCGGCTCGTCGCGAACTGCTTCCCGACCGCATGCTTTCAGGAGCGCACGAACCCGTACAGCGGAACCATCGAATTCATTCCCGTTCTCGATCCGGATGGCAACCAGGTCGAGAGCCGAGCAGCCTTGCAGATGAGGGCCGAGCTACTAGACAAACTCTCCGTTCTCGAAGTTCCGGAGCACCCGCTCGATCAGCTGGTCAATTACTTCGGGGTCGAGAATGTGGCGGAGATGACGGGGCGAAAGAAACGTCTGATCCGCACAGCTTCGGGCACGCTTGAATATCGGCCCCGCCAACTTGCAGGCGTTCCGTCGAAGCTTGTCAACCTGCACGAGAAGAACGCGTTCCAGAACGGCGACAAGCGCATCGCGATCATGTCGGAGGTCGCCTCGACGGGCGATAGCCTCCACGCCGGGCATCATGTTGGCAACAAGCAAAGGCGTCTCCACATCGCCGCGGAGCTGAAATGGTCCGCCGACAAGCAGATCCAGGACTTCGGGCGCACCCATCGCACCGGGCAGGTCGCGCCGCCGGTATATCTGCTGGTGTTCACGGAACTCGGCGGCGAGAAACGATTCTCCGCGACCATCGCCCGCAGGCTCGGCAATATGGGGGCCCTCACCAAAGGGGACCGGCGTGCGGAGAAGGCGGGCAATCTCGATAAGTACAACCTCGAATCGAAGGAGGGCCGTTCCGCTCTGAATGTCGTCCTTTCGAGCATCATGCGGGGGAGCGAGATCGGCGGCATCGAAGATCCTAAGCAGGCGCTGCGCGATATGGGACTTGTAAAGGTGGTGGATGGTGTGGAGCAGGTTCCCGAAGGCGAAAGGACGAACATCCCGCGATTTCTAAACCGTCTACTTTCGCTCGAAGTTGACCGGCAGAATGCGCTGTTCGATCACTTCTACGAGACATTTCTCGAAACGCTCGAATATCTGAAACAGAAGGGAAAACTGGACGACGGGATGGAAGACCTGAAGGCCGCGTCCGTCGAGATCGCCGAACCTCCACAAGTGCTTCACTCCGATGTGCTCACTTCCGCGAAGACAGTCTACTATAAGCTCAACCTGAAAGTGGCAACGAAACCTGCAAGATATTTGGAATTATCCGAAAGCGGGGTTCATCAGTTCTTTCAGGATCGGCGTGACGGCTCGTTCGTTGCGGTCCGTCGAACACTATCGCACACCGATCCGGAGACCGGGGAAAGATTTCAGATGTTCTCTATCTCGAAGCCGATAGGCCGGAATCTCTCGTACGTCCGCGAGAGCGAATTGAATCAGAAATACCGCATCGTCCCAAAAGCGAAGGCGGAGAAATGGTGGCTACAAGAGGAAGCAAAGATCCCTCCGTATGAACACAAAGCGGTTCACCTTCTCAGCGGGGCACTTCTCCCGATATGGAAATACCTGAAAACTCTAAGCAAGGATGCTCTCGATATCGTTCGGACGACAACGGATGACGGCACCAGACTCGTCGGCGTTAAGATTTCCGAAGACCGTTTGCGCGATCTGTTTCGTCATTTCGGGTTGCGGTCCGACATTCCGTCCACGGCCCCCGAAGTGCTCAGGCTGGTCGACTTTGAAAACAACACCGTACAGCTCGACGGCGATATCCGAATCAAAACGTCCCGATTCCAGGGGCGTCTGCTTACCGAGATCTGCCCTTCGACCTTTGAACAGATCCGCGAACTTCGAGGAATGGGTCTGGTCAATATCGTACAAAGTGGAAAACAGCGGTTTTTCCTTCCTGAACGATCCCCGGATGCTTACCTCGAGCCGATCCTGGCACTCTACTCACCCAAATCCACCGACATCGATTTTCTGCCGGAGTTGGCAACCGAGTTTCGACCTGTTGAAGCGTCCGAGCCGATAGAACTCCCCGGATGGTTGGTCGAGCCTGTTCAAACGGAGATGATGAGTCTCAAAATATCAGAGGATACGCTGTTCGCGAGTTAACAATTGAAAGTGGTCAAACACCGTATTCTTAAAAAATTGGTCTTAAAAAAGTAACTTCCGGGTCTTATGCGGGTTTTTAGTTATGTAGGTTGAATAGCGACAGGTGATTCAGACGCATCCGGCACGGAAGGTCCGCGGGGATCAGAACGGTTTGCTCGAATGAACCTCTCGTCGACTCCATCAGAAAATCCGCCTTATGAACAACCAAATTAATGTCACGACCGTCGACACAGTATCGTTGATTCTAGAGGAGAAGATAGCGTTATACGCCCGGGTGCCTCATTACGTGCTTATAACCGGCGAGCGGGGGACCGGCAAGACGACGATCGCCCGGCAGCTGCACGAGCAAAGCCCCAGATCGAAGCGGGAGTTCGTGAGCGTCAATTGTGCAAGCTTCACATCCGAGCTGCTGGAATCGGAGCTGTTCGGTTATGAGAAAGGAGCCTTCACAGGAGCAGCATCGGCGAAGGCCGGCCTGTTCGAGACGTCCGCGGGTGGGACCCTGTTCCTTGACGAGATCGGCGATCTCACGCTGGGCCTCCAAGCGAAACTCCTTAAGGCGGTTGAAGAAAAACGCATCCGCCGGGTCGGCGGCACGTTCGAACGGGAGATCGACGTCCGCATCGTGGCCGCCACATCCCGAAATCTGAAGGAGATGGTGAGACATGGGGCGTTTCGTCCCGATCTTTTCGACCGCCTCAACATACTGCAACTCGAGACGATCCCGCTTCGGTTCCAGAGGGAACGGATTCGCGAGCTTTTCGTCAAGGAGATGGAAAGGCAGTCCGAGACGGTTGGCCGAACCTTGCCGTTTGAGATCGATGATGCGGCGGTGGAAGCTGTGCAATCACTCGAATGGAGAGGCAATTACCGTGAACTAAAGAACTTTGCCGTGCGGCTCGCCGTCGAAGCGATGGACGAAACCGCGATCACGGCCGAACTCGTCATTCAAATGGCTCGAGACGGTTGGGCAGGCGAGACGACAATTTGCTCTGCCAGCGAAGCTCGCTCCTCCGACATTTGGCACGAGCCTCGGCACACGAAGCAAAGCCTCGTGATGGTCACCTTTGATGCCGAAACCGATGACCTCGATACCGTGTACGTGAAGGCCGCGGCGACATTCATCGAGCATGCGTTGAAACAAAGCAACGGTAATCTTCGTCGTGCCGCTCGTTCCATGAACACCACGCATTCGACGCTTTCACGGATCCTCAAAAAGAACAACGAAAGGAAGGCTCGCATCGACGTGAGCTCAAACGGCCTTACTCTTTCGGCGGCGGCGTGAGCTGCTGGATATTCTTCTGGAATCCGTCGCTAAGCTCTCAGCTCAGTTTCATCCCTGGCGATCCAACACTAAGCCGTTCCTCGATCGGATTCGAACTCGAAGAAGTGTCGCTCGAAACCGCGAGTCGTAGTTCCCTCCTTTCAACTCCCATTTGAGCAATCTGCCCGATCCGGGCTTCCACCCTCAGCAGACACCCGTTTTCCCTCGCCTTCCGTGCGGAGATAGCGGACGAAATGAGCGGAAGACAGCGGTGTGGAAGGAGAGGAAAGCATGGACATTCTGAACAGCGGCTCGTTCGTCACGCTCGACAATCGCGAAAAGATCGATCAGCTCATCTACACCGCCCGGGAACTCGCGACCGAGGTGAGTCGCGCGGAAGGCTTCCAGAACGGCGGGCAGACCAATCATCAATTAGGACTCGAGATGTGGAAGGGGGCTGAGTACATGTGCAGGTCCCACGAGGAAGCAAACATCCGGAACCTATTTCTTAGCAAATTCCTCGAACGACTTCGCGAGATCGAAAAGGAAAGAGGTGCCCAGACCAAGTCGGTCGTCGCTACGCCGGATAGTAGTGCATTTATTCCGGTTCCGAAGACCGAGCCCGTTTCAACACAAACGCCTGCGATAACGCAGGCGAGGCCGGAGCAGTCGCCACCTAACGAGGCCAGGGATGAGTACCTGGGAGTGCTTTCCGGTGAGGATGCCGAGAACAAGCGACCATCCTACGCCGACGAGTGCGTGCCGGAATGCGAAGCGGATATCGAGGCGATCGTGGACAGGCTCGATAATGAAAGTGCCGCCCCGGATGACAATCACCGATCCGGAGAGATCGGCACCCTCGCAGTGCAACCGGAGACAGGGGCAGTCTCCGAAGTTGGTGCCATCGAAACGGCGGCGGACCGTTCCGAATCCGTCGAACGAGGCGGCTCAAACGATGTCCCTGACGAAGAAGCCCGTCCCGACCTGACAGAACCCGTTGAGCCGGAGTCGATCCCGTCGATCGTTCTGGCCGAAAAAGAGCCGTACAACCTCGACGCGTGCACCATCACTGCCGTCATCCAAGTGCTTCCGGAAGAGTCCGGGATACGCAAATGTGTTGTCAGCCTGCGAACCCACGATTTCGCGCCGGTGGTCACGGTCAGCGAGGGCGACGCCGGGGCGATCCTCCCGCACGTATCCGCCGCGTTGAACGACGCCTTGGCAAGATACCGGATCGATCTGCCCGCGAAAGCGGCCGACAAACTGAAGAAGCAAAAGCCCGCCGCCAAGAAACAAACTAAGTCAGGCGCGAAGCCGGCGAACGCAGCAACGGTTCCGTCCAATGCGCCAACCACGGTCGCCGCCTCTCCCGCCCCGAATCCCGAAACGGATCAAGGCCAGCGGGGGCTGTTCGCGTCCTGAACCTACGCAAGAGTCCCAGGAGAATCGAATATGGAACAGAAGAAAGGAACACCGGCTTCTGAAGCGGCCGCCAGCGTGGAGCGCGTCACGGAGCCGAAGGCGACGATCAAGATCGAAGGGCAGGAGTTCGAGCTGGACGCCGCGTTGGCACAGGAGGACAAGACCTTGAAGGTCGTCCTCCAGCCGCACTTCGCCTCGGTCGAGAACGCGAACATCACGCGCGAGGTGAAGGAGGGGAAACTTACGGTCACGATCGTCAAGCGTGCCCAGCATAAGGGGGCTCGGTGAACCTCGAAACCCCGCTCGATCTATTGATCGGCGAGACGGAACGAGTGAACCCGGCGATCCTCCTGGCCGAGGAGTTCATGCGAAGAGACGCCGCCGACCTTCTCAGCGCGGATGAGATAGATCGGGCGGCGGAGGTCCTGAACGACGGCCGGGCGGAGATCGAGACGATCAGGCGTCAGATCGCGGCCTTCGCGAGATCATCCCCGAGTGCGTCGAGCCGGACCCCGATAGGATTCTAGCCAGTGAGTGTACAGTTCAAGTCACCAAGTTCGAGCGAACGTGGGTTCGGCGAGCGGCTTTCGAGATCGCTCGAGTACCTAAGCTTCAAAGCCCGAAGTCACAACGCTATCGCGTCTTACGAACTTGTCGAACGAGTTCTCTCCGAGCAGCGAAAGTACGTGATGTATCGAGAGATGTTCCCGGCGGAGTGGAAGCGATCAAGGGCAAGTCTGTACCGGCGCGGGTATTACACGAGGTACAGCGAGCGTGTGAACGAACTGTTCAATCTGGTCAATGAAAATTGTTTTCCGTTGCTGGAGTTCGCCTACGACGATCCGGAGAACGAGTTCGAGAAGTTCGCGATCCCGCCGATGAACGTCGATCTGTGCTGCGAGGAAATCTACTTCGAGAATCTGAAGGTCAGTTACGCCGCCGCGTTGATCTTTTACGTCCCCGACGAGGCGTGGGACTTCCTGAACCATCGATTCAACTTGTCGAGAAGCGATTTTCCGGAAATAGTTGCCGATCCCCACCCGAACGTATGGGACGGAAAGAACGGCTGGCTGCTCGGGGAACTCTTGCGATTGGTCGATCACTCCACGGGCAATCCGTGGCTCGACAGCAACTACTGCCAAACGGCCGATTGGTACGACTGGGACCGGGAAACGATCGCGGGGCTCACCGCCGAGTATGAAGCCGCCAACGAGGTCTTCGAAAAGCTTAACGTGCTCGACGAGATGATCGAGGTCGATCCGGGAAAGATGCTGCGGGCACTGATCGACTTCTGGAACACGGGCAAGCATCCGGGATTGGTGTTGCCATCGCCGCCCGCATCGGAGAACCATCTATGAACAAGAGCGAAAGCATCGCCAATCTCGCGAAATCCCTTGCCCTGGTGCAGGCGAATCTGGCACCGGCGAAGCGCGACTCCACCAACCCGTTCTTCAACTCGACGTACGCCGATCTCACCTCGGTGTGGGGGAGCTGTCGCGAACTCCTGGCTAAACACGGGCTCAGCGTGATCCAGGGTAACAGCATCGGGGCGAACAACACGGTCATCGTCGAGACGATCCTCGCTCATGAGTCGGGCCAGTGGATCCAAAGCGAGCTGTGCATGCCGCTCGCGAAGAACGATCCGCAGGGGGTCGGTTCGGCGATCACGTACGGCAGGCGTTACGGCTTGGCGGCGATTGTCGGGATAGTCGCCGACGACGATGACGACGGGAACGCGGCATCGCTCAAGAGCGGCAACGGCCATGTCCAGCCCCCGACGAAGAACCAGCAACCGTCGTACCGCCGCCGTCCCGTCGGCCAGCCCGCGAACGGGTCCGTCCAGGTCAGTTGACCGAAATCCGTCATGCGAAATCACAAAGTCCCGCCGGATGCGGAAGCCGCCCTCTACTTCCTCCCCGGCCAGTACTTATTCGAAGCGTTCCGTGAGAACGGACACGGGCTGAAGGCGTTGTCCAGCGTGCAGGTGACGAGGGCGTTTCGCGATCTTCAGACCGATACCGGGTGGATAGATCGGAGAATATTAAGGTATCGCGAAGCGACGGACGGAATCGCGATTCTCTCGTTTCTTCCAGCAGGCTCGCGAACGATCACGGTGGCGTTTCCGAACGACCGTGTCGAGGCGCTGACCCTGCCGCTCCCGACCTTGATCCTCCTCGGGAAGGGGAAAGACTACTATCTTTGGGCGGCCGGAACTTCGAAGGTGACCCGGAGCACACGACTCGCCGTCGCTCCGTTGCCGAACATCGGCTCAGGGAAGATCTGCTTCGGGAAAAACGAGGTGCCGGAGACACATCCGTCCGCGCTTACCACCATCTGGAAGCTCATTTTCGACGCGCCGTTCAACGGCGACCATTCGGCGGGGCGGTGCCAAACGGAGGACGACGTTCGCGACCTGCTCGCGAAGTTGGCCGCTGACAAAGTGAAGAAGTTTCCAACGCCGCAATTAATCATGTCGTCGAGCACCGTCGAGGACGCGTGGGAAAGCATAGTCGAACGTACCCGATACGACAGTCGGTTTTAGCACCGATTTTCTTATGTCATCGAACCTCTTCGTTCCACCAAAACTTGTGGGGCATCGCATCGCTGCGTCTGAAAATGACCCGATCGAAGCCGCGTTGTACGAATACCTTCTGGCCGGAAACGGGTTGTTCGTTCGGGCTAGACGCCGGGAGTTCGCCGTGTCGTTACCGGTCTGCACCCGGAAGATCGTCGGACTCACGAACCAAACAGTGGGAATCTGGTGGACAACAAGGACGAAGATACGCGCGTCGTTGTGGAGCGAGATCTTGCAGCACAGTCAGAAAACGCATACTTCGTCTTGTTTCAAGGAAGAAGTCTACCTGATCTATTGGGATAGACTTCTCGGCGCTTGGCGGTGGCGGGCTTCGGGCCGCGACAGCAATTGGGCATCGACGATCGCGGACGACAGCTTGCCCGAGTACGTGGAGTGCTGCATCGAACTGCACACCCACCCGCCCGGGGCTTTGAGCTTCAGCGCGGCAGACGACCGCGACGAACTCGGAAAGTTCCGCATCTTCGCGATCCTCATCGATGTCCACGATAAGCCAAAGATACGGTTCCGCTGCGGCGTCTACGAACATCTTGTCCCGATCCCCGCCGCATGGGTCAGCGAGATGCCGGACGGCATCGTCGACCTCAACGAGATCGAGGCGCTTGTGGAGATGTTGTCGTGAACCGGATAGATCTCAGCTTCGCGAACGCGGGCGTCGTGATGCCCAAAGAACATAACAAACTCCGGATCATACAGGTCGGTGCGGGCGGAACGGGATCGTTCGCGGCACTCGCCATCGCCCGGTTCCTGTACGAGCTGAAAGAGTCGGGAAAGGCAGCCGAAATGCTCATCATCGATCCGGATGTGGTCGAGGCCGGAAATATACCCCGAAGCAATTTCTGCGCTGCGGAGATAGGGAGTTTCAAGGCCCAGACTCTAGCGACTCGCATCGCGCTCGCGTGGGGGCTGGAATGCGGCTACGCGAACGAGAGATTCGACGCCGAGGCGCATCTGAAGCAATCGTCGGGCGACTACCGCAACCTCACTGTGATCGTCGGTTGCGTGGACAACCACCTCGCGAGGCGCGAGATGCACCTGGCCGTCGAAAAGCATCAGGGCTATAGATCGGACGACGCGCCGAACATCTGGTGGATCGACGGCGGTAACGGGAGATTCTCCGGGCAGGTACTTATCGGCTCGAACGCGAAGCCGATGAAAGCCGTGAAGCTCTTCGTTGGTTCCAGCATCTGCCGATCCCTGCCCGCTCCGTCATTAGTTCATCCGGAGCTGCTGACGGACTTGGAAAAAGCGACTAGGCCGATCACCCAAGTCTCGTGCCCGGACCGCGTTCGACTCGGAGAGCAGAGCCTGAATGTGAATCAGCGGGTCGCGGTCGAGATCGGCGAGATGCTCTCGGCAATGTTCCTTACACGAAATCTCCGACGCTTCGCGACCTACTTCGATCTCGAGACGGGGACGAGCCGTTCACTCTACTGCACTCCGGATCAGATCGAATCAGCGACCTGAAGGAAGCGATAAGTTATGTCGAGGCTTCTCACCGAAGAGCTTAGTAGATCTCTACCAAAACTGCGTGCTCAGGAGAGGTCGGAGGACCCAATCGTTCACGCGATCTTCTTCTTTCCATTGAGCGATTGGAAATGGTTCGTGACGGAAGGGGAACGGAACGGGAACGATGTGACTTTTTTCGGCTATGTGGAAGGCTTTGAGGCCGAACTGGGCCATTTTACTTTAAGCGAACTCGGAGGCGTGGATATCGACGGGTTCAAGATCGAACGCGTTGAGGATTTCGAGCCAGCACCGTTGCAACACTGCCTCGAACTCCACTGGCTTCACCGGTAGGTCACAGGCTTTGATCGAACTAGGGTCCGGCGAACAGATCCGGCCACCCGGACTCGGGCTCAGGTTCTGGTTTCAGGCTCAAGC
>JAANMW010004044.1_pt1 | contig 10439 bp, 6 predicted proteins | sample 7279671 | NCBI WGS metagenome assembly JAANMW01 (sample SAMN14094541, study PRJNA606508) | bioreactor metagenome | isolation source: A lab-scale SPAN reactor treating ammonium-rich wastewater day 247 | place: Ireland: Galway | collected 2017-09-19
TGAAGTTAATAAGGACATTAGAGTTTTGTGAGGGGTAGTGTGATTCCTTGGAGCAGAACTTGTCGTATATGAAACACACAGAATCCTTGCACTTCGACGCGCTCCAAAGACCGAGCCAATCTGAAGCGGACCTGCCGCCCTCCTTGAGCTGCAGATCGAACGGCGAGGACGAAGCCGCAGCCTTAGGGATGAATGTGATCGCATTTATCAATGCTTCAAAAAGCTTGTGATCCTCTTTTGTGTAGAGCACCTTCGAGATATGCAGGTCTATCCAATAGCCGTCGGCGACGTACTCGGCATACATATCGAGCATCTTGACGGGTTTCCCCTGTACTTCAGGTCTATAGAACTCAAAATAACTGAAGTCCTTTATCTTTCCCTTTGAAAGGTCGCGGTACTCGCCCCAACGAGGATTGCCGAGCCCGAGAACGTGATCTCGACACGCCTCGCTCGTCTTACATGCACCGACCGGTTCGATATAAACTGAGGCATTGAGCCGAGTAGATTCGCTGACCATCATGAAGTAGGCCGAACGCTTATCAGGTTTTGCCTGTGCGCCAGTGATGTCAAGGTCCTGGCCCAGTACCCTCATTGTCCAAGGGGCCTGTATCGTGGTCAGGTCAACGCCGTTCACAAACGGAGCTTGGGCAAAGGCGGTTGACGTAAAGAAAAACGCGACAAGGAAGAAAGATCTGAAAGTGAGGGTCATTGGGGGATGATACCATATTGGCTTGTGCTTAAATTAAAATCTTGCAGATGAAAGTAACGATCGCTCAGATCAACACGACCAACGGTGATATCGCAGGGAATACGGCAAAGATCGTCGATGCGATCGAGAAGGCGAAGGCACAAGGCTCGGACCTCGTCGTCTTTCCGGAGCTCGCAACGCATGGCTATACGTCGCAGGATTGGTTCCAGGATCGCGACATTATCTCACACGTTGATGACGCACTCACGGCGATAGTTCCCGCGACCTCGGGGATCACGGCGATCGTCGGAACCGTTCGACGGAACGAAGACAACGATGGCCGCAGGCTCTACAACTCTGCCGCCGTGATCACAGACGGAAAGCTCGTCGGATTCGCCGACAAATCGCTGCTGCCTGAGTACGACGTATTCGACGATCCACGCTGGTTCGAGCCTTCGCCGCCGGGCTCACACCGCCTTTTCGATGTCGCGGGGAAGAAGGTCGGCGTTGTCGTCTGCGAAGACTTCTGGAACGACAAGACCTTTTGGAAAGATCGCCTTTACGAGACCGACCCGACCGATGAGGTCATCAAACTCGGTGCAGAGGTGCTCGTTTCGATCAACGCCTCACCTTACAACAAGGGCAAGATCCGCCTCCGGTGCGATATGGTCGCGCATCGAGCAAAACTGCAGAAGTTGCCGATCGTTTTCGTCAATCTTATAGGCGGAAATGACGGCATCGTCTTTGACGGAGCAAGTCTCATTGCAGACGAGGAAGGCGACATCATTTTGCAGGCACCTGCATTCGAGGAGTTTGTCGAGACGGTCGAACTCGACGTCCGAAAGCCCGACGCACGCGGCATTACGGGTGGCGAGATCTCATCCATTCACCAAGCACTCGTATTGGGAATACGCGATTATGCGAGTAAGAACGGCTTCAAGCGTGCATTGCTCGGCCTTTCGGGCGGGATCGACTCGGCTCTTGTAGCCGCTTTGGCAACCGAGGCCCTTGGCCCGGAGAACGTGCTCTGCGTGATGATGCCATCACCTTTTTCTTCGACGGGGAGTATTGCCGACAGCGAAGAACTTGTGCGAAATCTCGGATGCGAATCTCGGATCGAGCCGATCTCGGATGCCTTCGAAATTCTCCTCAAGCAGCTCAACCTGCACAAGCCGACGAAGGGTGGCGAGAGCCTCGCGGCCGAAAATATGCAGTCGCGGCTTCGCGGCCTGATCCTGATGGCGATCTCGAATGCCGAAGGGCGTCTGCTGCTATCGACAGGGAACAAGAGTGAGCTGGCGGTCGGCTATTGCACGCTTTATGGCGACACGAACGGCGGCCTTGCCGTTCTTGGCGATGTGTTGAAAACAGAGGTTTGGGCCATCTCACGCGAATTGAACGAGCGTGCAGGCCGTGAGGTCATCCCGAACCGCATAATCGACAAACCGCCTTCTGCCGAGCTCGCTCCGAACCAAAAGGATGAGGACAGTCTGCCGCCGTATCCGGTGATGGATCCGATACTTGAAATGTACTTTGAACAAAAGGCTTCACCGGACGAGATCGTAGCGGCGGGCCACGACCGCGAACGCGTCTATTGGATCTTGAATAAGGTCGAGCATCCGGCGAACGAGTTCAAGCGCCAACAGCTGCCGCCGACGATCATCGTCTCAAAGAACGCCATCGGCATCGGCCGCCGCAGGCCGATCACGCATAAATACCGGCGGCAGGCTTAGACTTTGTCACATATTCAGCTATCATCTGGCCGACAAAAGGAGACGCATATGAAGACGATACTTGGAACCCTCGCAATACTCAGTATTCTGACCGTCACACTCTTCGGTCAGGAGATCGCGGATGCCATTCGGGGTATTGAAGTTGTTGGGACTGCCGAACGGATGGTCGTGCCCGATGAATTGACGTTCCGGATCACGCTTGCTGAGCGTACGATGGGACGCTCGAAGGTCACGATCGAGCAACAGGAAGCGAGTCTTCGCACCGAACTCGAAAAGATCGGCGTCGATGTGGCAAAAGACCTCTCGATCTATGATATTTCCGCAAGGTACGTCCGTCGCCGCCGAGCGTCCGATGTGCAGGCTACGCAAGACTATCGTCTCGTGATCCGTGACCTTACGAAGGTGGCACCGCTTCAGGACCTCGCCGACCGCATAAACGTCAGCCGCCTCGACCTTGTGATCGCGACAAATTCCCACATTGAGGATATTCGTCGCGAACTTCGTATTGAGGCAATAAAGGCGGCCAGGGCTAAGGCGGAGTACATTATGTCGGCGATCGGCGGACACGTCGGCAGCGCGATCTTCGTAAAGGAGGTTGTGCCCGGTGAATCGAGATACGTCTTCGACGGATACGCCTACGCAAACGCCGTCAATGCTTCCGTCATACAACCGCTCTCATTTGCACCGGAAAAGGAAACTGTGACAATAATCGCAAGATTCGAGATCAAATAGCGAAATTTTCCTGCAAGCCAGGACCGGAAGCTCCGTTCTTCAGACATCAGCGAAATTGCTGAATCCTGATACTTACGGAGCCTTTTTTATGCCTCGATTTTCCAGCCCTCTAAACAATATTCGAATCGCAAGTCCATGTTCCGCCGACTGGGATCAGATGTTCGGTGATGAGCGAAAGAGATTTTGCGGCGACTGTAAACTCAATGTTTACAACCTTTCCGCAATGTCTCGTGAAGAAGCCGAGAACTTCGTCACCGCTGCGGAAGGCCGTGTCTGCGTGCGATATTTCGCCCGTCCGGATGGGACAGTTATAACGCAGGATTGTCCTGTCGGCTGGGAAAAGATCAAGCAGAGGACGCGTCGAATGGCGGTTGCGATGGCATCGCTCGTTGCGGCACTGATCACCGGCCTCTTCGCGGTCGGCATGTTCACACGGCGAACGGAGGCAGTCGTCGGAGTTCTTCGCGCTTACCCGACACCGACTCCAACGCCGAAGGCAACGCCCGTTATCATGGGCGGTATCAGCCCGGCGACCGATGAACCATTGATGGGCGAGATCGCTCCTGTAACGCCCGTAAAAAATGGTTCGAGAAGGCCGCTAATGGGCAAGGTCGCGGTGCCTAAGAAGCGTGCGAATTGAGTCTGCGGTGCTTATTTCACAAAGTAGCCTTGTCTTGCACGCATCGTTCGGCCGGCAGGTTGTGTCAGAGAAACGTTTAGCTTGACGAAACTTCCCTTTGGAAAGTCGCCATCCGAATAGAACTGTACAAGGTACTGCGACCTTAGCTCGTTCCCAAGCTGTGTAAATATGCGGTCAAGTACCTGTGCGTTTCGCTTCATATTCAAGCCGTTGGCGAGTTCGTCTTTCGTGTCGATCGGCTGGAATTTGGGCAGAAAGGCTGTGCCGCCCGTGTCGCTCGCAAACGTCTCCATATTCTGCTGGCCGAAAACGCTGATCGTGTTCAGCTGGTACGAGCTGCCCGCAGGATTTATCGAATAGAAGACCGTGTCTGCGTCCTGTAGGATCTTTAAGACTCGCGCACGTTCCCTTTTTGCGGCATTATCGCGTGCGTCGGCCGTCATTTTGCGAAGCGTTTTCGAGTCGATCCGGTCGATCTTACTTCCAATTGTGCGGTAAAGATCTTGGATAGACTTTGCGATCCGGTCGCTGTTTGTATCCTCGCCGTCTGAGATCACGACGACAACACGTCGGGACGTTTCAGGAGCATTGCGTTTTAGATAATCGACCGCAGCCGCGACCGTGTCGTAAAACGCCGTGTACTGCTTCGTAGGCTGAATGGACTTGACCGCTGCCGCGGAGGCAGCCGCTGAATCGCGTCCATGGACCATCAACGGAGAGTCGCCAATCGAGAATACTGCCGCACGGTCTTCGGGCCGCATCACCTGTTCGAGGAATTTCGCGGCCGTCTCCTGCTGGAACTTGTACATCGGGCTGGTCGTCGCCGAAACGTCAAAAAGCAATGCTATCTCGAGCGGCACCTGATCCGCCGAACTGACGGCCTCGACCGTCTGTAACTTGCCGTCCTCGAGAACTCTGAAGCTTGTTTTGTCCAGGCCCTTTACCGGCTCTCCTGCCGCGTCAGTAACGGCCGCCGGGATCACGATCAGGCGTGATTCGACCTTGATCACCTCGCCATCATCGGCCGGCGGCGGTGTCGCGGCAGGCTCCGGCTGAGTGGTCTGGGCAAAAGCTCCGACTGCAGACGCAAGAAGCAGTAAGCAGAAGGCAAGAAGGGCGTGGCGACAGTTGGGTCTCATTTCTTCTGAAGGGCAATTATCCGGAGGGAAGAGAATGGCGTTGAGCTAAGGCCGAGTGAGAATCTTGATCTCGGCCCTTAGCATCAACGCCGTTGCTGGTAAAACGAATTTATTCGTTGTCAGGGCTCGGCGAATCGACCGGTGTCGTCTTGACCTCAACGTTCGTATTGATGCCGCGGCTAACAAGAAGCTTAACCTCGACACGTCGGTTCTGTTCACGGCCCTCGCGAGTCGAGTTATCGGCAATTGCCTGCAGCTCGCCAAAACCATATGAAGTTCCGATGCGTCGGAGCGGAACGTTGCCGTTCTCGACCAAATAGTCAATAACCGCCTGTGCACGACGCTGGCTCAAAACCTTGTTCTTTGCCGTGCTGCCGTCCGACGATGCAAAGCCTGTAACCTCGATCGTATAGCCCTTCAGGCTGCGTGCAGCGTTGGCAACTTGATCGAGAGCAGCTTTCGCCTCGGATGAGAGGCTCGCGCTGTTGACCCTGAAATTAACCGTCGCCGTGGACTGAACAACATAGTCGTCGAGGTCCGAGATGCGCTTGTTCGTAGCGTTTACGCCTGCGACCGCAGCATCAGCGGTTTCCTGTGCGGCCTTCGCACCGCCCTTGGCGGCGTTCGAGATGGCCATCAGCTCATCGATCTGTCCCGAAAGACGCTTTGCGTTCTGTTCGGTCGCGGTGATGCGGTCCTCTGCGGGCGAAACGCGTGCATCGATCGACTGAGCCGTCAATAGATTGCTCTTGTCAAAGCGGATCTTGCTCGCTGACAACGCCCCCGAGCTATCGCCAATTCCTTCGACCTTGAGATTCAGACCGCGTACAAGTGCTGACGCCGGGAATCGATCCCCACCCCAAAAACTATTATTCTTAATGCTCGTATTCGGCGAGACAACGACGCGGGTGTTAACACCAACGCTGTCGCGGACGACGAACGAATTTTCGTCTTCCATCTGAACGATCACGCCTTTGATCTCATACTTCTGCCCGCTCGCGAGGTTGCGTGTCTGCGCTTCCTGAGCGAAAACGAGCCCGACACCTGCAAACGCCATCAAAAGGCTTGTTGCAAAAATCTTCTTTAACATCGAATTACTCCTCCAGTTCCGTATCCTTAAAATTGCTAAGGGGAGTTGACGGCTGTTTTGACGCCTTATCCCTTTTGCCGGGTTGTAAACAAGATCCCGGTCGAATTCAAAAAAGCTAATGGCAACTCAGGTCAACAGCGTAAAACCCGCGTTAAACACAGAATATACCACTATCTTTTCGACCGACTCAACCTTTTTTTCCCAGGATCCCTATATTGAAAACGAAAACTCGGCGTTTTCGAGATAGTTCTTCAGGTAGGAGAGAAACTTCTCTGCGTCGGCACCATCTACGATACGATGGTCATAGGTGAGCGCAAAGTATGCCATATTACGTATAGCGATAAAATCTTCGCCATCCGCCGATGTCATTACTTTTGTGCGTTTTTCGATGGTTCCGACACAAAGTATCGCAACCTGCGGCTGATTGATGATCGGCGTGCCGAAAAGCCCGCCGAAAACGCCCGGATTCGTGATGGTGAATGTCCCGCCCTGAACCTCGTCCGGGTTAAGTTTCTTTGTTCGCGCACGATCGGCAAGATCGTTCGCCGTAACAGCCAATTCGGCAAGCGAAAGATTGCCCGCACCCTTTATCACAGGCACGATAAGGCCCCAATCGAGGGCAACTGCCATCCCGAGATTGATATCGCCCTTATAGACGATCTCATCGCCTCTGACCTGCGAGTTTACGATGCGATGCTCGCGTATCGCAGCAACGACCGCCTCGAAGATGAACGGCATGAACGTGAGTTTCGTGCCGTATTTCGCCTGAAATTCCGCCTGATGCGCCTTGCGGAATTTTGCGACGTTCGTCATATCGATCTCGTAAACGCTCGTAACGTGAGCCGAGGTCTGCTTTGAGAACGTCATATGTTCGGCGATCTTCTTCCGCATCACCGACATTTTTTCGACACGGTCGTCCATCGAGATCGGTGCTGAAGTCGGCGTAAAGGTCGGCGCCTTGGTCGGAACCGATGTTTTTGGAGCCGAAACCGCCTGTCTCGACGGAAAAGCCGGTGCTCCCTTTACAAGCAGATCGTCCGGGTGAAGTGCCGCACCGGTTTCGAGGAAGCTCAGAATATCGTTCTTTGTAACACGGCCGCTGATTCCGCTGCCCGGGATCCGCGTGATATCGATACCGTGCTCTTTGGCGATATTGCGCACAAGCGGGCTCGATTTCGCACGCCGGAGTTCATCGACCGAGCCGCCACCAGCGGTCGCAGCTGCAGCAACAGGTGCAACCGGTTTCGGGGTAGCAACAGGTGCCACTGCAGGTGCTGCAGGAGCGTCCGGTGCCTTTGTCTCTGCCTTTGGAGCAGGTTCGGGAGCGGACGCCGGAGCAGCTGACGAACTCCCGACAGTCGCGAGCACCGAACCGACCTCGACCGTCTCACCCTCTTGAACGTTGATAGCCAATACCTTGCCCGCCACCGGAGAAGGAACTTCCGCATCGACCTTGTCGGTCGAGATCTCGAGCAGAGCCTCGTCCTTTTCGACGGAATCGCCAACAGCCTTAAGCCATTTAGATACAGTACCTTCCGTGATCGATTCGCCCATCTGCGGCATTACGACCTCGACCGATGAACCACCGCCTGAAGGGGCCGAGACCGCCGGTGCCGGAGCCACGGGTTCTTCCGCTGCTTTTTCGACAACAGGTGCCGGCTCGGGTGCCTTTGCCGTCTCAGGGGCAACGCTTGGCGCGGAAGCAGCGTCTTCGCCAGCCTGCCCGACAACAGCGAGAGCTGTACCAACCTCGACCGTTTCGCCCTCAGGTACATTGATCGCTAGCAAAACACCGGCTGCGGGGCTCGGGACCTCGGCATCGACCTTATCGGTCGAGATCTCAAGGATCGGCTCGTCCTTCTCGATCTTGTCGCCGACATTCTTGAGCCAGCGAGAAACGGTGCCTTCGGTGATCGATTCGCCCATCTGGGGCATTATGACTTCAACGCTCATATGAATTTCTTCCAGCGGATACTCAAATAGTTAGAATACAAAACTTTTCAAAAGTTACGAAGCAGTCAGGCTCGTCCGCCCGATGCAGTTACGGCCACTCGTGCGTTATGTGCATTTTGTATCAATTCGTGCATTCTGTGCATTTTCATACGATCTGTGCATTTTGGGGTTCAAATGGTTGATACGGTCGGATATTCTTCCTGTGGTTGGTTGATGTTTGACAATTTATTTTGCACTTTCCGCGGCAGCGTCTTTGTGATCTTCGTGATGACCTTTGCGTTCTTTGCGTTTGAATCAACGTGAAAAATGCCAGAGAGAGACGATGTAGCTCTGTTTGGCAGGAAACGCAGAGTTCGCAAAGTGAGGCCCGCAAAGTTCGCGAAGTGAAGCCCGCAAAGGACGCAAGCAGAAAGAATATCGCGGTAGCGTCTTTGAGATCTTTGCGATGACCTTTGCGTTCTCTGCGTTAAAGCCAATGCGGAAAGTGAAAGGACAAGATGTTGCGGCTTGGATAAGCAGAAATGCAAAGGCCGCGAAGTGAGGCCCGCAAAGGACGCGAAGAAGAGGGCAGCATCTTCGCGTTGCTACGCAGAGTGATAAGTCGTGTAGAGCCCTTACTCACGTGCCGGCTACTGACACGGTGGGCTACGGACACGATCGGGCTAGGGACATTGCCGGCTACGCTTTCGGTGCGGCGACGATGTTGACGAGGCGATTTGGGACGACAATCACCTTTTTGACCTCGCTGCCGTTAAGAAATTCCTGAATACGAGCGTCGGCAAGTGCGAGTTTTTCGAGGTCATCGCTGGTTGTATCGGGTGCGGCGAAAACGCGGCCGCGAAGTTTGCCGTTCACCTGTACGGCGATCTCGATCTCGTCCTCGCGGGCAAGCTCTTCGTTGAATTCGGGGAATCTTGCACCGGAGGCAAGCATGCCCGCCTCGGTCGCCGTCAGGTGCGAGTAGAGTTCCTCGGCGACGTGCGGTGAGAACGGCGTGAGCATCAGGACGAGTGCGGTGAGAGCTTCGCGAACAGCAAAACGCGTGTCTGCATCCGCATTGGCGGGTTCGGTCTTGATATCGCCGATGGCGTTCGAGAGCTCCATCAGGGCGGCGACCGGCGTGTTGAATTGCAAGGTTTCGAGACTATCGCCAACGCGCTTGATCGTCTGATGCGTTTTGCGTCGAAGTCCACGGGCCTCTGCCGACGCCGTATCGGCGGGAGCCTCCATCACATCGAGAAAGTCGATCCACGAGCGGGTCTGCCGCCAGATCCTCTGAAGAAAGCGTGACGCGCCCTCGATACCGGCTTCGTTCCAGACGAGTTCGTTCTCGATCGGAGCGGCGAACATCACAAAAAGACGCGATGCATCGGCGCCGTAGATCTCGACCATTTCGTCCGGATCGACGCCGTTGCCTTTGGATTTTGACATCCTTTCGACGGCGAACTTGAGAGCGGCGGACGTATCCGTAGCCGTTGCCGACGTAATGCGGCCTTTCGCGTCACGATCGACCGTTACCTTATCCGGTGGGAAGTAGATGCGTTTGCCGGTCGAATCGTCAAAGAACGTTTCACCGACGACCATTCCCTGCGTCAGGAGCCGCGTAAATGGCTCATCGAACTGCACGAGGCCCATATCGCGGATCGCCTTCGTCCAAAAGCGTGCGTAGATCAGGTGCATCACGGCGTGGTCGTCGCCGCCGATGTATTGATCGACAGGTGCCCAATAATTCGCCGCAAACGGATCGAAGGGCATTATCTCGTTCGTTGGATCCGTGTAGCGATAGTAGTACCAGGACGAATCGACGAACGTGTCCATCGTATCGGTCTCGCGGCGGGCAGGGCCTTCGCAATTCGGGCAGGTCGTTTCGTAGAATTCGGGAACCTTCGCAAGCGGCGATTCACCTGTGCCGGTGATGGGAGCATTTTCGGGAAGAAGCACCGGCAGATTCTCGAATTTTTCGGGGACGATGCCGCAATCGTCGCAATAGATCATCGGGATCGGCGAACCCCAGAATCGCTGCCGCGAAATACCCCAATCGCGAAGCCGATAGGTCGTTGCCGGTTCGCCAAACCCTTTGGATGCAGCAAATGCAGCCATTTCGCGTTTGGCGTCGGTGCTCGGTTTTCCGCTCCAATCTGCAGAGTTTACGAGCTTGCCGTAATCGCAGAAAGGAAGTTCAGGTGTTGGCGCATCATCTTCGAGCGGAGCGATGACCTGGACAATCGGCAACCCGAATTGGACTGCGAATTCGTGATCGCGTTCGTCGTGGCCGGGAACGCTCATCACGGCTCCTGTGCCGTAATCCATCATTACGTAATTTCCGACCCAAACGGGCAATTCTTCGCCGCTGAAAGGATTGATGGCCTTGATGCCTGTGTCGATACCGTCTTTTGCGATCACCTCGTCGCGTTCCGTCGGTTTTTGGCTCTCGCCAATGATCTCGTCGATCTTGCTTACGATC
>JAANMW010004046.1_pt1 | contig 10433 bp, 4 predicted proteins | sample 7279671 | NCBI WGS metagenome assembly JAANMW01 (sample SAMN14094541, study PRJNA606508) | bioreactor metagenome | isolation source: A lab-scale SPAN reactor treating ammonium-rich wastewater day 247 | place: Ireland: Galway | collected 2017-09-19
GCACATCACCCGCCCCGGCTACGCCATCGAATACGACTTCTTCGATCCGCGCGGATTGAAAGCCTCGCTGGAAACCAAGGCGGTGGCGGGGCTGTTCTTCGCCGGCCAGATCAACGGCACCACCGGCTACGAGGAGGCCGCCGCGCAGGGACTGCTGGCCGGCGTCAACGCGGCGCGCTGCGTGCGCGGGCTGGAGCCGTGGAGCCTGCGCCGCGACGAGGCCTATCTCGGCGTGCTGGTCGACGACCTGATCATCCACGGCACGTCCGAGCCGTACCGCATGTTCACCAGCCGCGCCGAATACCGGTTGCAGCTGCGCGAGGACAACGCGGATGCGCGGCTCACGCCGGCGGGCCGCGAACTCGGGCTGGTGGACGACGCGCGCTGGGAGAAATTCTCGCGCAAGCGCGATGCCATCGCCGCCGAAACCGCGCGGCTGTCGGCGCTCTGGGCGGCGCCGAACAATGCGCTGGGCGCGGCGCTGGCGCGCCACCTCGGCATCGAGGTCAGCCGCGAGAACAGCGCGCTCGACCTGCTGCGCCGGCCGGAACTCGATTACGCCGCGCTGATGCGGGTGCCCGAACTGGGGCCGGCGGTGGACGACGCCAAGGTCGCCGAACAGGTGGAGATCGAGACCAAGTACGCCGGCTACCTGGACCGCCAGCGCGAGGAGATCGCCCGCCAGCGCCGCCACGAGGCCACCGCGATCCCCGAGGCGTTTGACTACGCCGGCGTGCGCGGGCTGTCCGCCGAGGTGCTGCAGAAACTCCAGCGCGTGCGCCCGCAGACCGTGGGGCAGGCGCAGCGCATCCCCGGCGTGACCCCGGCGGCGATCTCGCTGCTGCTGGTGCATCTGGAGCGGGCGCGGCGCGAGCGCGCGGCCTAGGGGGACGGCCGCGGCCATCCCGGGCAGGTGGGCGTATCCTGCGCCCATGGACACACGCACAGCCTTCGCCTTCGCCCTCGCCTGCACGCTGCCGCTGCTGGCCGCCTGCAAGCGTGACGCCGCCCCCGCCAAATCCGCCACCGGCGACTACGCGGCCCAGACCTGGGTGCTGCCGGCCGAAGCCGGGTCGATGGCCCCCGACCTGGTATTGGCGCCGGGCGATCGCGTGCTGCTGAGCTGGATCAACCGCCGCGAAGGTCGCCGCAGCGCACTGCAGTTCGCTTCCTATACCGAACGGGCCGGCTGGCAGAGCCAGCCGCGCACGATTGCCGTGGGCAATTCGCTGATCGCCAATGCCGCCGACACGCCGCATTTGCTGGCCACCCCGGATGGCGCGCTGTGGGCGCAGTGGCTGCAGCGCCAGCCGGACGATGCCGGCGGCTACGATGTGGTGCTGGCGCGTTCGCGCGACGGCGGCATGGCCTGGACCCAGATCACCCGCGTCAACGACGACGCGCAGCCGGTCGAACATGGTTTCGCCGCGCTGTGGGCGGATGGTGCGGACGCGGCGGGCATCGCCTGGCTGGACGGCCGTGCGCAGGATGACGCGGCCCCCGCGGCCGGGGACCATGCCGGGCATGCCGGCGCGACCCAGCTGCGCGCCAACCGCTTCGACATGAGCCTGAACCGCGGCGCCGATGCGCAGCTCGATGCGCGCGCCTGCGACTGCTGCCAGACCGCGGTGGCGATGACCGCGCGCGGCCCGCTGCTGGCATACCGTGATCGCAGCGACGACGAGATCCGCGACATCGCGGTGACGCGTCTGGACAACGGCGTCTGGACCGCACCCAAACCGGTTCACGCCGACGGCTGGAAGATCGACGCCTGCCCGGTGGCGGGCCCGGCGCTGGCCGCATCCGGCGACACCGCGGTAGTGGCCTGGTACAGCGAAGCCGGCGGCACGCCGACGCTGCGGCTGGCGCGCAGCCCGAATTCCGGCGAGCGCTTCTTCGCGCCGGTCACGCTGGATGCCGGCGCCGCGGTGCTGGGCCGCGCCGCGGTGGCCATCGACGCGCAGCAGGTGTGGGTGGCCTGGCTGCGCGAAGATACGCAGGGACAGGCGCTGATGCTGGCGCGCTACACGCCCGACCTGTCGAAGCCGCTGCAAAAGATCGAGGTCGCCAAGCTGGGCGCGCGCGGCCTTGCCAGCGGCTACCCGAAGCTGGCGGTGGATGCCGGCGGCGCGTGGCTGGTGTGGACCGACGTGGTCAAGGGCGTCGCCCACCTGAAGGGCGCGCGGATCGCGCGCTGACGGCGCGCCTTCGGCTGGCCACCGCTACTTCTCGGTGCGCCAGTTCACCGAGGCGCGGTTCTCTACGGTGGACGATTCGATCTGGATGTCGAAGCCCTTGCGCAGCAGGTACTTCAGCGTCACCACTTGGCCGGTGCCGAGCAGCGACACGCCGTAGCTGACATAGAGTTTCGGCGACAGGTATTTGCCGATGCCCAGCACCTCCGCGCCAAGCGCGCGCGAGGTGGCCACGCCGGCGTCGTCCAGGCCGATGCGTGCGCCCAGCTGCGCGGTGAGCAAGCCTACCCCGGCATTGAGCGCGGACTTGGCCATGTCGACCTGCTGCATTTCCTTGCTGCCCAGGGTGGGCAGCGGGCGGCCGAGGGTCAGGTAGGCCAGTGCTTCGGACTGGCTCATCGCCGGGTTCGACCAGACGCTGGCTTCCGGTGCGGAGGCGCGTCCGTCCACCTGCACGCCGGCGGTGACCGCGCCGATCTCGCGCTGCGCGCGGATGTCCAGCAGCGGGTCGCCGGCGCGCGTGTTCGACCACAGCAGGCGGCCGCGGGTGATGCGCAGGTCCTGGCCGTAGGCGCGGTAGCGGCCGCCGACGTCGAGCGCGCCGGTGGCGCGCAGCGCGCCGCCGGGCGGCTGGCGCACGCGCAGGCTGCCGCCCAGCGTGCCGGCCAAGCCGAAGCCGTCGATGCGCACGCGTTCGCCCACGGTGACCAGCACGTCCAGATCCAGCGGCAGCGGGACCGCCGCGGCCTGCTGCGGGTCGACCGGGTCCAGCACCACCACGTCGGGCGAGGGTGAGACGCCCATGTCCAGCCGCTCCAGGTGCAGGTCCGCTTCCGGCACCGCCACCGTGCCGCGCACCTGCAGCGGCGCGCCGGCGCGATAACTGACCGCGATATCGGGCGAGGCAAGGATGCGCGCCTGGCGGGTGTCGGCCAGCAGCACGTCGCTGCCGCGCAGGTTGAGCTGCAGCGGGGTGGCGTCATCCCGCCAGCCCAGGCTGCCGTCGATGCCCAGCACGCCCTTGCCGGTGCCCAGCCGGCCGGCGATCAGCGCGCTGCCGTCCTCCAGCGCCTGCAGTCGGACCTCGCCGTCCTGCAGTGCGATCCCCAGCGCCGGCAGCTCTGCGGCGAATTCGCGCAACTGGCCGTTGCCGCCCAGCAGCGGGCGCGCGCGTGTGCCCGCCAGGCGCACGTCCAGGTCCAGCGTGCCGGTGGGCTGGACGATGTCGGGCGAGAACAGCTCCAGCCAGCCGAGTTCGCGCAGGTTGGCCTTGAGCGTCCCCGCCAGCGGCGCGTAGGCATCCCAGCCGGTGGCGACATGGGCGTCGACGCGGCCGCCTTTCGCCAGCGCGGTGGCGAGGGTGGCGTCGATGCGATGCGGGTCGAAGCGTGCATCAAGCTCCAGCTCGCGATAGCCAAGCAGGTCGCGGCGCGCGCGCGGGCCATTGCGCAGGCCGCCGCTGGCCGAGCGCAGGCTGGCCGTGGCGCTCCAGGCACCACCCTGCGGGCGCAGTTGCGAGACCAGGTCGAGCTTGCCGTCGAAGGCCCAAGGGCGACCGTCCTCGCGCTTGGGCAACCAGTCGGAGGCCAGCGCCAACGGCAAGCCATTGCCGCGCAGGTCCACGCCGCGGCGCGGCCAGTTGGCGCTAACGCATAGCGCGCCGCCGAGCGCGGACTGCAGGCAGGTAGAGGACAGTGCGCCGTTCCGGCCATCCCAGGACCAGGTGGCCGGCTGCTGCAGCGTCCATTTCGCCGCCGCGGCGGGGGTGAGCACGGCGCTCGCCAGCCCGCCCTGCCAGCGCGTGCCCTGCTTCGCTGCGCTGCCGGCCAGCGCCAGTGCGACGGTGTCGTTGCCGGCGTCCACGTCGAAGCGCAGCCGCTCCACCGCACCGCGCAGCGAGGCGTGCAGGCGGGTCAGCGGGATGCCGGCCTGCACGCCATCGGCATCGACCAGCAGCGCACCGTCGCCCTGCCGCCACGGCAGCCTGCCCTTGGCTTGCAGGCGCGTGGCGCGGTAGTCGCCGAAGGCCAGCGCACTACCGGCCAGGTCCACCGCCACGTCCGGCGCATTGCGGGCGCCACGCAGCGTCAGGCTGCCGCGCAGCACGCCCTCGCCGGCGGGCAGCAGGTCGTCGAGGTGCAGCGGCGCGAACTTCGCGTCCACGTCGAGGGTGGAAGCCACGCGGCCCTTGGCGTCGATGCGGCTGCCGCCGAGCGCGAGCGCGATGTCACCGGCATAGGCATTCCCGTCGATGTCGAGATCGCCGCGCCCGGACAGCCCGCGCCCGCGCAGCGTGCCGCCCAGCGCGCGCGCCTCGACGTGCGCCAGCAGGCCCTTGCCGTCGCGCAGCGTGCCGTTGCTGCGCAGCGCGCCGTCGATCGCACCCGGCCAGTCCGGTGCGAAGTAGCCGGGGTCGAAGCCGGCCAGTTGCGCCTGCGCCTGCCACTGCAGCGCAGGCGTCCACGCCAGCGTGCCGCTGGCGTCCAGCCGGCCCTGCGGCATCGCCGCGTGCAGGGTGTCGAAGCGCATGCCGTCGCGATCGCCGTTGCCGGTCACATCGACGGTCGCGTGATCGTCGCCGCGGGCCAGTCGCGCCTGTCCCTGCACCGCCCAGCGCTCCAGTTTGCCGGCGACGCCAAGGTCGGCATCGGCCAGCACCGCGGTGTTGCCGGCGGCGTCCTGCCAGCGCAGCCCGCGCGCGTTCAGCGCCAGCTTCAGCGAGGTGTTGCCTGGATCGCGCAGGTCGGCCACGCCGCTGGCAACGATGCGTCCACCCAGCGTCGCTACCGCCAGCGGCTGCAACTGCAGGCGCTGGTCCTGCAGCTGCAGTGTCGAAGGCAGCACCGACAGGCTGAAATCGCCGTGCTGCAGCGCGCCCTGCAGCCGTGCGTTGCCGCCGCTGCCGCTGGCCGCCAGCTGCAGGCGCAGGGGCGTGCCGGGTTCGCCGCTGCCGGCCAGCAGCGCGATATCCAGCGCCTCGCTGCTCGCATCCAGCTGCCAGCGCGGTGCGTCCGCGCTGCCCTGCAGGGTCAGGGTGGCACGCAGCGGCGCCGGCGCGCGTCCGCCCAGCGCAACCACCATCCGCGACAGGTCGCCACGTGCCACCAGCCCCAGCCGCGGCGCGGTCTGCCCGGCCGGCGTCGGCAGCACCGCGGTGGCCAGCAGGTCGCTGCGGTAGTTGTCGCCGGGCGCGTAGTCGCCATGCAGGGTGAAGCGGCCGCGGTCGCTGGCCACCGCCAGCCGCTCCACGTGCAGGTGACCGCTGCGCGCATCCAGCCCGCCGCGCGCACGCTGGATGGCGATGAGCGGCTGGCCTTCCTGCAGCACGCGCAGGTCGTCGATGCGGATGGTGTCGGCGCGCAGGTCCAGCGGTGGCTCGATGGCCGGCAGCACGTCCGGCCAGGTCGGCAGCTTGAAGGGGGAGTCGCTGCGCGGCAGGTCGAGGGTGGCGCCGGCCACGTCCAGCGCGTCCAGGCGCAGGGTGCGGCCGAGCAGCGGGCGGATCGCCGGATCGAGCACGAGGGTGCGCGCGTTGAACACGATGGTGCCCATCGCGCAGCTGGCCTGCGGCGTCGGCACGCAGTCGGGGTCGCGCTGGCGCGGCAGCGAGAAATGCACGCCGCGCAGGGTCATTGGTCCGGAGACCGGTCCCTCCGCCTGTTCCCAGGTGAGCACGGCGTCGGCCGGCAGGCGCGAGACGATCTGCCGCAGCAGGAAGTCGCGCCCGCCGATGGTGGTGGCCAGCCAGTAGATCGCCGCCACCGCCAGCAGCGCCACCGCGCCGATGCCGATGCCGCTGCGGATCGCGATCCTGCGCCGGCGTTTGCGGCGCAGCACCCGCAGCTCGGCGATGCGTGCCTCGCGCTGTTCGCGGCTGGCGTCGGCCGGCAGCGGTTCCAGCCCGTAGCGGCGATAGCGGCGGTAGCGTTCGCGCCAGTTCACGGCCGTGCCTTCACGCGCGCCTTCATAGATCGGCGCCGATGTTGAGGTGCAGGGTGATCGGCGAATCGGGCGCGTTGAGCCCGCGCGCGATGTCGATGCGCACCGGCCCCACCGGCGAGCGCCAGCGCAGGCCGATGCCGACGCCGGTATGCAGGTCGGCATCGCGGCCCTCGAACGCGCTGCCGGTATCCACGAACACCGCCATGCCCCATGGCCCACGGATGAAGCGCTCGTATTCCACGCTGGCGGTGATCACGTTGGGCGCGCCGGTGAAATAGGTGCCGCCGTTGGTGCGGATGCTGGGGCCGATCTCGTGCCAGCCGTAGCCACGCACGCTGCGGTCGCCGCCGGCGTAGTAGCGCAGGCTGGGCGGCAGTTCCAGCAGGTCGGCGGTGAAGGTGTGGCCCAGCTCGCCGCGCGCCAGCAGCCGGCTGCTGGCATCCAGCCCGTGGAACCACTGCACGCTGGCATGCAGCTGGGTGAAGGTGGCCCTGCCGTCGGCGCCGCCCTTGCCGCCGCGCAGGGTCAGGGTGCCGCCGCCGCCGCGGCGCGGCGCCATGCGTTCGTCCACGTCGATGTATTCCGCGCGCAGCGACGGGTAGACGAAGCTGGCGTACTGGAAGTCGGGCGTCGGCCGGGTCACGCTGGCGTAGGCCCAGCGCTCGCGCAGCACGTGCAGCGAAGCGACCAGGTTGAGGTGGTCGTTGTATTGGCCGCTGCGGCTGCCCACCAGTTCCAGCCGGCGGCTGTTGACGTAGTCGGTCTGCTCGTCGGCGGCCTGCAGGCTGGCGGTGTACCAGCCGTCCAGCCAGGCGAAGGCGGGGATGCGGTATTGCAGCGTCGCGGTCTTGCGCTTCTCCGCCCAGTCCACCTGCGCCAGCGCCTTGTGCCCGCGCGCATTGAGGTAGCGCCGCTCCACCCCGGCGCTGATGCCGGCGCCGCTGAGCGTGCCGTAGCTGGCGCCAAGGCTGTAGATGCTGCGCTTGGCGGGGGCCAGCTGCACGTCCACCGGCACCTGCAGGTCGCTGGCCTGCCGCGGTGCGGCCTGCACGTCGACCAGCGCGAAGTAGTCCAGCGCCACCAGCGATTTGCGCAGGTGCTCGAGTTCGGCCTGGTCGTAGGGCTGGCCCGGCGACCACGGCACCAGCTTGCCCAGCAGACGCGGGTCGATGACCGCGTCCGGCGTCTGGGTGAAACGCGCCTCGCCCAGCGCGTGGCGGGCGCCGCTGTTCCAGCGCAGGTCGATGTCGGCGGCCTGCTGCGTGCGCGTCACTTCCACCCGATGGTTGGCCAGTTCGGCATCGAAATAACCGTGCTCCGCCAGCGCGGTGGCGATCCGCGCCTTGCCGGCTTCGTACAGGCGATGGTCGAGTACCGCGCCGGCCCGCGGCTGGAACGCCGCCAGCGCTTCGCCGACGCGACGGTCGTCGCCACCGGGCCCGTCCACGCCGAGTTCGAGCCCGCGCACCCGCACCGGCTGGCCGGGATCGATGTGCAGGGTCACGGTCAGCACGCGGTCGCGGTTGCCGCGCGCACCGGCTGCATCCGTGCGGTCGCTGTCGTCACCATCATCGGCATCGGACGGCGCATCTTCGGTGTCCGCACCGGCAACGGGCGCGGGCCGGTCGCTGCGCACCACGCGGATCGTCGGCGCGTAGTAGCCGAACGGTTCCAGCGCGCGCCGGGCCTCGTCCTCGGCCACCCGCAGCAGATGCCCCAGCCGGCGCGCGCGCAGGTCGCGGTCCAGCTCGTCGCTCAGCGACAGCGCGCTGCGCACGTTGGCTTCCATCGCCTCGTCGCGCAGGCCGACAATCTCCACCTTCTGCACCTTGATCGCCCACGCCGGCGCAGTGGCCAGCAGGCAGGCGAGCAACAGCGGCAGGCGAAGGCGGGGCGCGGGCATCGCCGCAGGATACCGGCGCGGCGTCAACGCGCGATTAACCCGGCGTGGCGCGTGCGCTGGCCTCAGGCCGAGAGATGCTCGATCGCCGCCACGCTGCCCAGTCGGCTGGCCAGCCGCTGCAGCAGTGCCAGCCGGTTGGCGCGCACCGCCGGGTCGTCGGCGTTGACCATCACCGCATCGAAGAACGCGTCCACCGGCGCGCGCAGCGCCGCCAGCCGGGTCAGCACGCTGACGTAATCGCCCTGCGCCAGCGCGGGGCCGGTCTCGGCATAGGCGGCTTCCACCGCCTCGGCCAGCGCCAGCTCGGCGGGTTCGCGCAGCAGCGCCGCATCCTCCAGCGCCGGGATGTCGATGTCGGCCTTCTTCAGGATGTTGCCGATGCGCTTGTTGGCGGCGGCCAGCGCGGTGGCCTCGGGCAGCTGGGCGAAGGTGCCGATGGCGTCGAGGCGGCGGTCGAAGTCGTACAGCGAGGCATCCGCAATGCTTCGGATCTTGTTCGATACCGCTTCGAAATGCTGGGCCGGCACGCCCTTTTCGGAGTAGTAGCCGCGCAGGCGGTCGAGAACGAACTCGAAAAGGTCCGCGCCGAGGGTTTCGGTATTTCTGTCCGCGTGCGGCTGCACGCTTTCAGGCAAGAGGGCGATTGCCTCGTTGATCAGACCGCGCAGGTTGAGCGCAAACCCGCTCTCGATGTTCGTCCGCGCCAGCCCCAGCGCGTTGCGGCGCAGCGCGAACGGATCCTTGTTGCCGGTCGGCTTCAGGCCCGCGGCGAAACCGCCGGCCAGCGTGTCCAGCCGCTCGGCGATCGCCAGCACCTTGCCCAGCGTGGACGCGGCAATGTCGTCGGCGGCGAAGCGCGGACGGTAGGCCTCGTCGATGGCCAGCGCCACCGCGTCCTGCTCGCCCGCGCGCTGCGCGTAGTAGCGACCAGCGATGCCCTGCAGCTCCGGGAACTCGTTGACCATGCGGCTCTGCAGGTCGTTCTTGGCCAGCTCCGCGGCGCGCCGTGCCTGCGCCGGATCGGCGCCGACCTGCGCGGCAATCGTTTCCGCCAGCGCAGCGACGCGCGCCACTTTGTCGGCCACGCTGCCCAGCTTGGCCTGATAGGTGACGCTCGACAGCCCTTCGCCCATCGAGGCGAGGCCCTGCTTGAGGTCCTCGTCGAAGAAGAACTTCGCATCGCTGAAGCGCGGGCGGATCACCCGCTCGTAGCCCTTGCGGATTTCCGCGGGGTCTTTCGAGGTGATGTTGGCGATGCCGATGAAGTGCTCGGTCAGCCGGCCTTCCCCGTCCAGCACCGGGAAGAACTTCTGGTTGGCCTCCATGGTTTCCACCAGCGCTTCCTGCGGCACCGCCAGGAACGCGCGTTCGAAGGTGCAGGCCACCGCCACCGGCCACTCGTTGAGGCAGTTCACCTGGGCAAGATTGCCTGCGTCGATGCGGGCGCGGCCGCCGACCGCGCTGGCCGCGTGCTCCACTTCCGCCACGATGCGCGCGCGGCGCTGGTCGGGGTCGACCAGCACGCAGGCTTCGCGCAGGGCCTGCACGTAGTCCTGCGGCTGCGCGATGGCGATGTCGCCCGGCGCGTGGAAGCGGTGGCCGCGCGATTGCCGGCCGGCGCGGATGCCCAGCGCCTGCACGCTGGCCACGGTGCTGCCCAACAGCACCACCAGCCAGTGCAACGGGCGCGCGAAGCCGTAGGCGTGGTCGCCCCAGCGCATCGGCTTGGGAATCGGCATCGCCGCCAGCGCCTCGTCCAGCACGTCCTGCAGCAGGTCCAGGGTCAAGGCGCCGGGCGTCACCGCGCGGTGCACGAAGCGTTCGCCCTTGCCGTCGGTGGTCTTCTGTAGCGCGGTCCACGCCACCCCCGCCTTGGCGGCAAACCCGTCCAGCGCGCGGGTCGGCTTGCCGTCGGCATCCAGCGCGATGTTGAGGTACGGCCCCAGCACTTCCGAGGCCTGCTCGGGCTGCTCGCTGGCCACGCCCGGCAGCAGCACGGCGATCCGGCGCGGCGAATACAGCGGCTTGGCATCGCCGCGGTCGATGGCCACGCCGCGCTTGTCCAGCGCGGCGATCACGCCGTCGAAGAACGCCTGCGCCAGCCCCGGCAGCGCCTTGACCGGCAGTTCCTCGGTGCCCAGTTCGATCAGCAGCGGTTGCATGTTCATGCCGCCACCTCCGCGCTGCCGGCGCGTTGCTTCAGCCCCGGGAAGCCGAGCTTCTCGCGCTGCGCGTAATAGCTTTCCGCCACCGCCTGCGCCAGCTTGCGCACGCGCAGGATGTAGCGCTGGCGCTCGGTCACGGAAATCGCGCGGCGCGCGTCCAGCAGGTTGAAGCTGTGGCTGGCCTTGGTGACCTGCTCGTAGGCGGGCAGCGGCAGGCCGGCTTCGACC
>JAANMW010004048.1_pt1 | contig 10426 bp, 9 predicted proteins | sample 7279671 | NCBI WGS metagenome assembly JAANMW01 (sample SAMN14094541, study PRJNA606508) | bioreactor metagenome | isolation source: A lab-scale SPAN reactor treating ammonium-rich wastewater day 247 | place: Ireland: Galway | collected 2017-09-19
CCGCGGCCTCGCGGCTCCCGCCGCCGACTCCTCCTGAGCAGCGCCCGGTTCCAGGTCCTCACGCGCCGCTTCCCCCGCGGCCGGCGCCGGCGTCCTCGCAGCGCCGACGGAGCAGAGAGTGTCGGAGCTTTCCTCGAAGCCGCCGGCGGCGGCGCATGCCCTCCTGCCGTTCGCGATCGGCGTTCTCGGCGGCGGCCTCCATGCCGACGTCGGCAGCGGCGCGCTCCTCGCAGCCGCGGCGGCGCTCGGCGCCGCGGCGCGTGCAACCGTACTGGCGCAGCGGATCGGCGCCGCCGCTCTGGCCGCCGGACTCGCGTGCGGAGCGGCTGCCGCCGTGAACGCACACCGGCCGCCGCCGGAGGACCACGTAGCGCACCTCGCGGGCCGCGGCATCGTCGCCGTCGACGGCAGCGTCGTCCGCAGCGACACCCGCGCCGACCGCGCGGCGCTCGTGATCGCTGTCGGCGCGGTCCGATCACGAATCCGCACCGGGCCGGCGCGCGGGCTCCTCGGTCTCACCATCGCCCACGCCCGCCACGCCTGGCCGATCGGCGCCCGCGTCCGGGTGGTGGCAACGCTGCGCCGCCCGCAGTCGTTCGGGAACCCCGACGAATACGATATCGCGGCAGGACTGCGGCGGCGCGGGATCATGGTCTCGGCGTTCCTGTGGACCGACGCGGCGCTCACGCGCCTCGACGCCGCCGCCGACGGCGACGACATCCGCGCCCGCCTCGCCGCCCGCGTCGCCGCGGCCGCGGAGGAGCCGGTGCGCGGCTACCTCGCGGCCGTGCTCCTCGGCGCCGCGCAGAGCCTCGACGAGGACACCCGCGACGCCCTCAACCGCACCGGTCTCGCGCACGTGGTCTCGGTCTCGGGCTTCCACGTCGCCGTCGCGGCGGGCGCCGCGGTGGTGGCCTTGCGCTGGCTGCTCCTGCGCTCGGCGCTGCTGGCGCTCCACGTCGACGTCACCAAGCTCGCGGCGCTCCTCGGAGCGATCCCGGTCGGCGCCTACGCGGCGCTAGCCGGCGACAGTGTTCCGGCGGCGCGCTCGTTCCTCACCTACGGCGTGGTCGTCGGTGCGCTTGCTTGTGATCGGCCGCCGGACGCTCTCAGGGCGCTGGCTGCAGCGGCGGTGCTCCTTGCCGCCCAAGCTCCCGACGTCGCCGCCGACGTCTCCTTCCAACTCTCCTTCGTCTCGGTCCTGGCCCTGATCCTCGTCGCCCGCGCCGAGCGCGGGTCCGGCCCGCCGGTCGGGGGTCCGGCCCGCTGGTGGCGGCGGCTGATCGTCGCGCCGGTGCGCGTGTCCCTGGCGGCGACGCTGGCGACGGCGCCGCTCACGGCTTGGCACTTCCAGCAGATCTCGCTGGTGGCGCCGCTCGCGAACTTGCCGGTGTTGCCGCTGCTCGGGCCAGCGACGCTGCTGCCCGGACTGGCCGCGCTGCCGCTCGTGCTCGTAGCGCCGCGGCTCGCCGACGCGCTGCTGGGCTTCGCGGCCGGTGCTGCGCGCCTCGGGCTCGCACTCGCCGACTGGTTCGCGCACTGGCCCGGCGCCGCCATGGCGACGGCGATGCCGACACTGACGGAGCTTGCCATCGTCTACGCGGCGCTGGTGCTCTGGTGGACCCGGCGCACTGCCGCTGCCGACGGACGACGGCGCGCGCGGCGGGCGGCGTTCCTGGCGCTGGCAGTCGTCGCGTCCGCCGACATCGTCTGGTGGACGTGGCAGCGCCGCGTGGATCCGACGCTCCGGGTGACGTTCCTCGCCATCGGCCAGGGCGACGCCGCCGTCGTCGAGCTGCCGCGCGGCGGCGGCGTCCTGGTCGTCGACGGCGGCGGCTTTGCCGGCGAGTTCGATCCCGGCGCCCGCGTCATCGCGCCGTTCCTGCGCGCGCGCAAGATCGGCCGCATCGACGCCCTGGTGCTCTCGCATCCCGAGCTCGACCACTACGGCGGGCTCGCCTACCTCGCGAGCGCCTTCCGGCCGCGCGAGTTCTGGTGGAACGGGATGCGCGGCAAGGGCGGCCGCTTCGCGGCGCTCGAGCGCGCGCTCGCCGCCGCCGGGACGCGCTCGGTCGTCCTGCGGCGGGGTATGGAGCGGCGGTTCGGAGCCGGGCTGGCCGTCGACGTCGTGCACCCCGACGAGCCGCACGGGCTCAGTCCGAACGATGCCTCGCTGGTCCTGCGCCTGCGCTACGGCACGACCGCGGTGCTCTTCACCGGAGACATCGGAGCGGGCGCCGAACGCGCGCTCCTCGCCGACGCCGAGAGGCTGCGCAGCGACGTCCTCAAGGTTCCGCACCACGGCAGCGCGACATCGAGCAGCGCCGCCTTCCTCGCCGCAGTGGCGCCGCGAACCGCCATCATCTCGGCGGGCGCCGGCAACCGCTTCGGCTTCCCGGCGCCGTCGGTACTCGCCCGCCTCGCCGCCGCCGGCGCCCGGACATGGACCACGGCGCGCCATGGCGGGCTCCGCGTCGCCAGTGACGGACGCAGCGTTTCCGTCGTTCCGACGCGGGCTTCCGCGGCCGAGCGATTTGAATTTCCGCAACTCGTTTGGTAGCTCTGCGCGCTCCCGAAAGTGGCTCGATGAAGACCATCCATGGCGTCAAAGGGTTCCACGACGTCGTGCCCCCGCAGAGCGAACGCTGCACGGAGATCGAGGGGCGACTGCGCGCGGTGCTGGCAGCGTACAACTACGGCGAGATCCGCACACCGATCGCGGAGCGTACCGAGCTTTTCACGCGCTCGCTCGGCGACGCCACCGACATCGTCGAAAAGGAGATGTACACCTTCGACGATCGCGACGGCACCTCGCTGACCTTGCGTCCGGAGGGCACGGCGGCGGTGGTGCGCGCCGCTCTCGAGGCCGGTCTGGCGCAGCGCGATCAGGTCGCGAAGCTCTGGTACCTGGGTCCGATGTTCCGGCGCGAGCGGCCGCAGAAGGGGCGCCTCCGGCAGTTCCACCAGGTCGGCGCCGAGGTCATCGGCCGCGACGATCCGCTCGTCGACGCCGAAGTCGTGACGCTGCTCATGGACTGCCTCGGCGCTTGCGGGCTCGACGGCGCCGAGCTGGTTTTGAACTCCCTCGGCGACGCCGCCTGCCGCCCGGCCTACCGCGCCGCTCTCGCCGCGTACGGCCGCAGCCGGAGCGAGCTCCTCTGCGCCAACTGCCGCCAGCGTCTGGACCGCAACCCGCTGCGCCTGCTCGACTGCAAGGAACCGGGGTGTCGCCGCGCCATGGCCGAAGCGCCGCTAGCGCACGCATATCTCTGCGCGCCGTGCCGGGCGCACTTCGCCGAGGTCGAGCGCCTGCTGCAGGCGGCGGACGTCCCGTACCGGGTCGAGCCGCGGCTGGTGCGCGGCCTCGACTATTACGTACGCACCGCCTTCGAGGTGGTGGCAGGCAACCTCGGGGCTCAGAATGCCGTCGGCGGGGGCGGGCGCTACGACGGTCTCGTCGCCGACCTCGGCGGCCCGCCGCTGGCCGGCGTCGGTTTCGCGATCGGGATCGAGCGCCTGCTGCTCGCCACCGCGACAGCCGACTACCGGACGCCGGCGCCCGAGGTGGACGTGATTCCGCTCTCGATCGAGGCGGCGCCGGCCGCCGGCCGCTTGGCGCGCCGCCTGCGCGGTCTCGGCGTGCGCTGCGAGCTCGAAGTCGCCGGACGCAGCGTCAAGAGCGCCATGCGCCGTGCCGACAAGCTCGCGGCCCGCTTCGCGGTGTTGATCGGCGATGACGAGCTTCGCGCCGGCCGCGCTACGGTGCGGGACATGCGCCGCCAGGCCGATCATCCGCTCGCACTCGTGGTCGATGACGACGGACCGGCGCTGGCGCAGGCGCTGCGCGAGCTCGGCGCCGCAGGGGGTACGCATGAGTGAAGCGCTGGCAACGCTCGGGACATGGGAGCGCAGCGACTATGCCGGCACCCTGCGCGCGGAGGATGCGGGGCGCGTCGTCACCGTCATGGGCTGGGTACACGGACGCCGCGATCACGGCGGGATCGTCTTCATCGACCTCCGCGACCGCTCCGGCATCGTGCAGGTCGTCCTCGACCCCGAGCGCAGCGCGCTCGCGCACGCGGCCGGCTCCGGCGTTCGCCTCGAATTCGTGATCGCGGTGCGGGGCGCGGTCGTGCCGCGCTCGCCCGAGACGGTGAACCCCGACCTCCCGACCGGCGCCATCGAGGTGGTGGGCGACGAGCTGCGGGTGCTCAACTCGGCGCGGCCGAGCCCGTTCCCGGTCGACGACGCCATCGACACCGCCGAGGCCGTCCGTCTGCGCTACCGCTACCTCGACCTCCGTCGTCCGCGCATGTTCCGCAACCTGTGGCTGCGGCATCGCCTGGCGGCGCGCACGCGCGACTACCTTAACCGGCACGGCTTCCTCGAGGTCGAGACGCCGATGCTGACGCGCAGCACCCCCGAGGGCGCACGCGACTACCTGGTGCCGAGCCGCGTCAACCCCGGCACGTTCTTCGCGTTGCCGCAGTCGCCGCAGCTCTTCAAGCAGATCCTCATGGTCGCAGGCGTCGACCGCTACTACCAGATCGCGCGCTGCTTTCGCGACGAAGACCTGCGCGCCGACCGGCAGCCCGAGTTCACCCAGATCGATCTCGAGATGTCGTTTCTCGGCCGACCTGCGATCTTCCGCCTGATGGAGGGCCTGGTCGCCGAGCTCTTCGCGGAAGCGGAGGTCGCGATGCCGGCGTCGCCGCTGCCGGTGCTGAGCTACGCCGAGGCCATGGCGCGCTTCGGTTGCGACCGCCCCGACACCCGCTTCGGACTCGAGCTCGTCGACTGCGCCGCCGTGTTCGCCGGCTCCGGCTTCAAGGTGTTCGCCGATGCGCTGGCCAGAGGCGGCACCGTCAAGGCGATCGTCGTGCCCGACGGCTCGCAGCTCTCGCGCAAGGACCTCGACGACCTGACCGGGTTCGTCGCCGTCTACGGCGCCAAGGGCCTGGCGTGGATCCGCATCAACGAAGACGGATGGCAGTCGCCGATCGTCAAATTCCTCTCCGAGGCCGAGCGCTCCCGCCTGACTGCCGCCGCCGCTCTCGCTAGCGGCAACCTCGTCATGCTCGTCGCCGACAAGCCGCGCGTCGTCCACGACGCCCTCGCAGCGCTGCGGCTGCGGCTCGGGGCGAAGCTCGGCCTGATCGATGCCGGCCGCAAGGATCTGGTCTGGGTCACGGATTTCCCCCTCTTCGACTACGACGAGGGGGAGCGCCGACACGTCGCCGTGCACCACCCCTTCACGGCGCCGGTCGAGGACGATCTCGGCAAGCTCGAGAGCGAGCCGCTGGCGGTTCGGGCCCAGGCGTACGACCTCGTGCTCAACGGCACCGAGATCGGCGGCGGCAGCGTCCGCATCCATCAGGCGACGGTGCAGGAGCGGGTGTTCGGCGTCCTCGGCATCCAGCCCGAGGACGCGCAGGCCAAGTTCGGCTTCCTCCTCGAGGCGCTCGCTTCGGGCGCTCCGCCGCACGGCGGCCTCGCCTTCGGGTTCGACCGCCTCGTCATGCTCCTGGCCGGCGAGGACTCCATTCGCGAGGTGATCGCCTTTCCGAAGACCCAGAAGGCCATGGATCTCATGACCGAGGCGCCGAGCACGGTCGACGCCCGCCAACTACGCGAGCTCGGCATCAAGCTCGATCGCTGAGAAGGAGCGGACGATGCAGGGACGGAGGTCGATGGGCCGGGCGCTGGTCGTATTGGCGAGCGCGTGGTGGGCGCTCGCCGGCTGCAATCCGCTGCCGATGACGATCGCGGCGCGCCCGCTGACGCCGATCATCAAGGGCGAGATCCGCCGTATCGCCGTGATGCCGTTCTCGACGGCCGGGCTCGCCGTCGATCCGCTCGGCGAGCCCGGCGCCGAGCGGCTTGCGGAGCCGCCCGGCGAAACCGTGACGCGGGCGATGACCGCGGCCATGCGGGCATACGGAGACTGGGAGATCATCGACGACCTGACCGTGGGGGAAGCCTTCCGTCGGCTGTACGGCGAGGTGCGGGCGCCGACCCCGAGCGAGGCGCTCGCGGTCGGCACGCTGCTCCGCGCCGACGCCGTCCTGCGCGGCGAAGTGCAGATCTTCGAGGACCGGATCGGGTCCGAGCTGGCGGCGAAGCGCCCGGCGCGCGTGATCTTCGCCGCCGAACTGGTGCGCCCGAGCGACGGGCTCGCGCTCTGGCAGGCGCAGTACGCGGAGCAGCAACAGCCCCTGTCCGAGAATCTCTGGAACCTGCCGGGATTCGTGCGCGCCAGGGGAACGTGGGTGCGGGCGAGCGAGCTGGCGCGCATCGGCGCCGCGCAGATGGCGGAGCGCCTGCATGCGGCGCTCTTCGGCCCGGCGCCCCGCACTCGCCGCGGTCGGCGCTGAAGCGCCGCGCCCGTTCAGCAGACCCGCGGCAGGTCGAAGGCGGCGGCGACGCCCGGATGCCACACTTCGCCGTCGGCGACGTTCACCCCGCGATGCAGCGCCGGGTCGGCGGCGACGGCGTCGGTGAAGCCGCGGTCGGCGAGAGCTAGCGCGTAGGCGAGGGTGGCGTTGGTGAGCGCGTACGTCGCCGTGTGCGGGACGGCGGCCGGCATGTTGGTCACGCAGTAGTGCACCACTCCTTCATCGACGTAGATGGGCTCCCGGTGCGAGGTCGGCCGCGATGTCTCGGCACAGCCGCCTTGATCGATGGCGACGTCCACGAAGGCGGAGCCCGCGCGCATGCCGGCGACGAGGGAGCGTGGCAGGAGCTTCGGCGCTTTGGCCCCGGGGATCAACACGGTGCCGACCACGAGATCAGCCTGGCGCACCTCTTCTTCGACGGTGGCGCGGTTCGACATCACGGTGGTGACGTGACCGCCGAGGATGTCGTGCACGTAGCGCAGGCGCGTCGAGTTGACGTCGAGGATGCTGACGCGAGCCCCGAGGCCGGTGGCGGCGCGACATGCGGTGGTGCCCGCGATCCCGGCGCCGAGGATGACGACCTTGCCGGGTCGCACGCCGGCGACCCCGGAGAGCAGCACGCCGCGCCCGCCGTTGGTGGCCTGCAGGCACCAGGCGCCGGCCTGGATCGCGAGCCGCCCGGCGACCTCGCTCATGGGCGCCAGCAGGGGCAGGCTCCCGTCGTCGAGCTGGATCGTCTCGTAGCCGACGGCCCGCACCCGCCGTGCGATCAACGTCCGCGTGAGCGCCTCGTCGGCGGCGAGGTGCAGATAGGTGAAGAGGACGAGCCCGGCGCGGAGATATCGGTACTCGCTCGGCAGCGGCTCCTTCACCTTGAGGATCATCTCGGCCTCGTCCCAGACCCGCGCGGCGCCGGCGATGACGGCGCCGGCGGCGGCGTAGGCCTAGTCGGCGAAGCCGCTGCCGCAACCGGCGCCGGCTTCCACGAGGACGGCGTGTCCGTGCGCGTGCAGCGCGGCGACGCCGGTCGGCGTCAGCGCGACGCGGCGTTCCTCGGCCTTGATCTCGCGCGGCACGCCGATGCGCACGCGCGGATTCTACGCGCGACGTGCGGCTTTACAAAGCCACCACCGCATATATACCGACGCGGGTCGATCGCTCCCCAGGAGACCATGAGCACGATCCTCGACGGCAAGCTGGTGGCGCAGGCGGTGCAGGCGGAGGTGGCCCGAGCGGTGGCGGCGCTGCGCGCGCGCGGTGTGGTCCCCGGTCTGGCGACGGTGCTCGTCGGCGACGATCCCGCCTCGCGGGTGTACATCGGCTCCAAAGAACGCGCCTGCGCGCAGGTAGGGATCCGGTCGCTCGGCGAACGCCTGCCGGCCGACACGCGCACGGCCGATCTCGTGGCCCGCGTGCGCGAGCTCGGCGCCCGCAGCGACGTCCACGGCATCCTCGTGCAGCTGCCGCTGCCGGCAGGCATCGACGCCGACGCGGTGATCGAGGCGATCGCGCCCGGGAAGGACGTCGATGGCCTGACGGCGATCAGCCAGGGCCGCCTCCTCGCCGGCCGCCCCGGGCTGCGGCCGTGCACGCCGCTCGGCATCATGCGCCTGCTGCGCGAGACCGGCCGTGATCTCGCCGGCGCCCGCGCCGTGGTGCTCGGCCGCAGCCTCCTCGTCGGCAAGCCGGTGGCGCTCCTGCTACTGGAGCAGCATGCGACCGTCACCATGTGCCACTCGCGCACGCGTGATCTAGCGGCCACGGTGGGCGATGCCGACGTCGTGGTCGCGGCGGTGGGCCACCCGGAGCTCGTCCGCGGCGACTGGATCAAGGAAGGAGCGATCGTGATCGACGTCGGCATCAATCGACTGCCGGGAGGCGGCCTCGTCGGAGACGTCGAGTTCGCGTCCGCGCGCGCCCGGGCAGCGTGGATAACGCCGGTTCCGGGCGGAGTCGGGCCGATGACGGTGGCGATGCTGCTCGCCAACACGGCCGCGGCCGCAGCGGCGGCGACACGGGAGGCTGCATGAACGACACCTCCGCGCCTCCGGCCGGGCTCGCGCGCACGCCCCTCAGCGAACAGCACCGCGCGCTCGGCGCCAAGCTCGTCGAGTTCGGCGGCTGGGAGATGCCGCTCTCGTACCGCGGCATCGTGGACGAGCACCGTGCCGTGCGCGCCGCCGCCGGGCTTTTCGACGTGAGCCACATGGGCGAGATCGAGCTCATCGGTCCGCAGGCGGCGGCTGCCTGCCAGCGCCTCACTACCAACGACGTGCGCCGTCTCGGCAACGGTCACGTCCAGTACACGCTGCTCTGTCGCGAGGACGGCGGCATCGTCGACGACGTCACCCTCTACCGCGTCGACGACCAACGCTACTTCTTCTGCGTCAACGCCGCCAACATCGCCAAGGGCCTCGCCTGGATCGAAGAGCATGCCGGCGCCGCAGCCGTGGTCGATCGCAGCGCCGCCACCGCGTCGCTGGCGCTGCAGGGTCCCGCCGCTGCTGACATCCTCGCCCGACTGACCTCGCTCCCGCTCAGCGACCTGCGGAGCTTCCGCTTCGCGCGCGGCGAGGTCGCCGGCATGCCGGCGTTCGTATCGCGGACAGGATATACCGGCGAGGACGGCTTCGAGCTCTACGTCGACGCGGCGCGCGTCGTCGACCTCTGGGGGGCGCTGCTCGGCGCCGGAGCGCCGGTCGGGCTCGAGCCGGTCGGGCTCGGAGCGCGCGACACCCTGCGCCTGGAAGCCGGCTTCCCACTCTATGGCCACGAGCTCGACGACCAGACCTCGCCGCTCGCCGCGGGATTGCAGCGCTGGGTGCGGCTCGACGGCGAGGACTTCATCGGTCGCGCGGCGCTGCGCCGCGAGCGGGAGCAGGGCTCGCCACGGCGCCTCGTGGGGCTGGAGATGCGCGGACCCGGAATCGCCCGCCGCGGCTATCGCGTCTCGTTCGAGGGCGCCGCGGTCGGGATCGTGACCAGCGGTACGATGTCGCCGACGCTCGGCCGTGCGGTCGCCCTCGCGTACGTGTCGGCGGCGCTCGCGAATCCAGGCACCATGCTCGCCGTCGACGTGCGCGGCCGCAGCATCCCGGCCGAGATCGTAGCGACGCCGTTCTATCGCCGGCCGCGCCCGGCCGAGCCGGCAGCGCCCGAGGCGCAGCCCGAAGGGGAGGCGGCGCCCGCGCCCGGCGGCGGCGAACCCCGCGTCGGGGCGGCGGCCGACGCCCCCGCGGCGGCGGCCGGCGATACCGCCGCCGCCCCAGGCGCCCCGCGAGAAGGAGAGAGTTGATGCAGATACCGGAGACATTGCGATATTCGGAAGAGCACGAGTGGGTGCTCGTCGACGACGGCGTAGCGACCATAGGCATAACCGACCACGCGCAGGAGGAGCTCGGCGACATCGTCTTCGTCGAGCTCCCCGCGATCGGCGCCGAGCTCGCCAAGGCGGCGACTCTCGGTGTCGTCGAGTCGGTGAAGGCGGTGAGCGACGTCTACGCTCCCATCGGCGGCACGGTGACGGCGGTCAACGGAGCGCTCGCCGACAAGCCCGAGACCATCAACGAGGATCCCTACGGCGCCGGATGGTTGGTTAAAGTCGCGGTCGCGGACCCGGGAGAGCTCGACGGTCTCATGACGGCGGCGCAGTATCGCGACTTCCTCGCCGGCGGTAAGGCCTAGCCTGCCTCCGTGCGCTACACGCCCCATACCGCAGCCGAGATCGACGTCATGCTGCGCGCTGTCGGCGCCGCGAGCGTCGACGCGCTCCTGGCCCACGTGCCAGAGGGGCTGCGGCAGCGTGCCAGCCTCGCTAGCCTGCCGCGAGGGATCGACGAGCGCGCTCTGCGCACCGAGTTGGCGTCGCTGGCGGCACGGAACCGTACCGAGGCGCTGACGTTCCTCGGGGCCGGCGCCTACCCGCACTTCATCCCGGCAGCGGTCGAGCAGCTGGCGGGACGCGCCGAGTTCGCGACTGCGTACACGCCCTACCAGCCCGAGGTGAGCCAAGGGACGCTACAGGCGACCTT
>JAANMW010004049.1_pt1 | contig 10415 bp, 10 predicted proteins | sample 7279671 | NCBI WGS metagenome assembly JAANMW01 (sample SAMN14094541, study PRJNA606508) | bioreactor metagenome | isolation source: A lab-scale SPAN reactor treating ammonium-rich wastewater day 247 | place: Ireland: Galway | collected 2017-09-19
ATCGCCGTCATCGAGGTCCACCGCGATGATGCCGGCCCTGCGCGGGTTCGAGAACTCGGACAGCCGACTTCTTCGCCCGGCGCGCCGGCGAATTGACGCGCGGCCGGGTCAGGGTGGATGTCTACCCGAACAGCCGCCTGTACAAGGACAAGGAAGAGATGGAGGCGCTGCAGCTCGGCGCGGTGCAAATGCTGGCGCCTTCGCTGTCCAAGTTCGCGCAGCTCGGCGTGCGCGAGTTCGAGGTGTTCGACCTGCCCTACCTGTTCGACAGCTTCGCCGAGCTCCACAAGGTCACCCAGGGCGCTGCCGGCAAAAGCCTGCTGGCCAAGCTCGAAGCCAAGGGCATCACCGGCCTGGCCTACTGGGACAACGGCCTGAAATCGTTTTCCGCCAACCGCCCGCTGCACAAGCCCGCCGATTTCAAGGGCCTGAAGATGCGCATCCAGTCGTCCAAGGTGCTCGACGCCCAGATGCGCGCGCTCGGCGCCATCCCCCAGGTGATGGCCTTCAGCGAGGTCTACCAGGCGTTGCAGACGGGGGTGGTGGACGGCACCGAGAACCCGCACTCCAACCTCTACACGCAAAAGATGTACGAGGTGCAGAAGCACATGACGCTCTCCAACCACGGCTACCTCGGCTACGCCGTGGTCGTGAACAAGAAGTTCTGGGACGGTCTGCCGGCCGACCTGCGCCAGCAGCTCGGCCAGGCCATGGAAGAGGCCACCAAGGTCGCCAACGAGGACGCGAAGAAGGACAACGACGACGCCCTCGCCAAGGTCATCGCCTCGGGCAAGACCACCGTCCACACACCGACCGAGGCGGAAAAGATGGCCATGAAGAAGGCCCTGGTGCCGGTGCACCGGGAGATGTCCGGGCGCATCGGCGAGGACACCATCGAGCTCATCTACAGGGAAACCGGTTTCGACCCGGCCAAGCTGTAGCCGCGGGCGGCCCGTGCCTCAATGCCGCCGGCGCCGTGGCCGCGTGGCGGCCGCCTCCCCGGCCGGCGCGGCCTTGGACTTGCCCAGGCGCGATTCGGTGCCCTGGATGAGCCGTGCGATGTTCTCCTTGTGGCGCCAGGCGAGCAGGCAGGACATCACCAGGATGGCGGCCGCGATGCTGCGCTCCGCGTCCCAGACCACGCCGCCGAACATCACGTAGTACACCGGCGCGAACACCGCGCTGGCCAGCGAGGCGAGGGAGGAATAGCGGAAGAAGAACGCCACGATCAGCCAGGTGGCCATCGTCGCCAGCCCGAGCCAGGCGCTGAAACCCACCAGCACGCCCAGCGCCGTGGCCACGCCCTTGCCGCCCTGGAAGCGGAAGAACACCGGCCACAAGTGGCCCAGGAAGGCGGCCAGGCCCACCAGGGCCACCGTGCCATCCTCCAGGCCATAGGGCTTGCCGAACCACTGCACCAGCACCACCGGCAGCCAGCCCTTTACCGCATCGAGCAGCAGCGTGACGATGGCCGCCGCCTTGCTGCCCGAGCGCAGCACATTGGTGGCGCCGGGGTTCTTGCTGCCGTAGGTGCGCGGATCGTTCAGCCCCATGACACGCGTGACGATGACGGCGAAGGACAGCGAGCCCAGCAGGTAGGCGGCGACAGTCGCCAGGGCGGAGTAGGCAAAGGACACGGGTTGAATCTCTAGAAACCGATCGGGTGGGAAGACTCCCCGAGCCGGGAAGGCCGCCGGTCGCGGCGCGCCATTTTGCCATTTGCCCTGCCCGGGCCCAGGGTCACGCCGGGCTGGCGCGGGGGGCCACTTCGGGGTCGCCCCCGCCCGAATGGCCCAACTCGACGCGGTTGCGGCCCGCTTGCTTGCCGCGGTACAGCGCGGCATCCGCCTGCTGCATGGCCGCCTCCAAGCCTTTCAGGCCGTCGAAAGGCAACGAAACCCCGACGGTCACGGTGCAGCGCACCGGCCCCTGCACACCCGGCAGGCGCACCTCCTGCCGCTCGATCGCGGCGCGCAGGCGCTCGGCCAATTGCAGCACGCCGCCGTCGTCCACACCGAGGCAGACCGCCACGAACTCTTCGCCCCCGGTGCGGCTCGCCAGGTCGCCGCGCCGCAGCGTCTGGCGCAGCACCTCGGCCACCTGGGACAGCACCAGGTCGCCCGCCTGGTGCCCGTAGGAATCGTTGATGCGCTTGAAATGGTCGATGTCGAGCATCACCAAGCGCGCCGGCGCCGCCGCGCGCGTGCGGAAGTACGCTTCCAGCCCGGCCAGCAGGCCGCGCCGGTTCAGCAGCTGCGTCAGGGGATCGCGCGCCGCGGTGGCCCGCAGCGCATCGGTCAAGCGGCGCAGCACCAGCCAGATCATCGACGGGGCCAGCACCGTGGCGAGGAAGGACATGTAGATGTAGAAGCCGATCTGGAAGCGGTTGCCCATGTCCAGCGCCTGCAACCCGCCCTGGGCGACCAGCACGCCTTTGATGAGGTTCAGCACGGCCAGCCCGCCGATCAGCAGCGCGAACAGCGTCATTTCCACGCGCAGGTCTATCGCCACATTGCGCATGGCATGGACCACCCCGCCGGTCATGGCAAGGAACATCAGCGCCGAGGCGAACGAGAGCATGGCGTAGCGCGCCACCGGGCCCGCCAGCCACTGCACCAGCGCCTGCGCCACGGTGTAGGCCAGCGCCAGCGCCAGCACCGGCTGTAGCAAGGGCGTGGGGCGGCCGAAGAAGCGCAAGGCGCCCACCGCGTACACCAGCGGCACGCACAAGGTGAGCGTGTGGTTGACCACGCTCAGCGCCTCCCAGTCCGGCGGCCCTCCGAGCAGCTGCAGCACGTAGGCCGAGCCCAGCATCGCGTTGCCGACGGCAAAGGCGTTCATGCCCAGCTTGCTCTCCTGCAAGCGGGTGCTGATGAGCCAGAACATGGCCGCAAAGCACAGCAGGTGCACGCAGAGCATGCCGACGATGAGGTTGGCGATCACGGGGTAGGGAGCAAGACGGGTGCAATCAGGGCCAGCCCAGGCCTGCCGGCCATCCTACTGGAAGCGCCGCGCGCCGACTTCCGGGTGCGCGCTTGCCGTGCCAGGGAATCCCTGCACCAGCCTAGCCGCGCCCCGCAACATCGTCCCCCAGGGCGCAATGCACCGGCTGCGCGCCGAGCAGCTGCACGCAGACCTGCGGGTCGATCTGCACCAGGAAGCCGCGCCGCCCGCCATTGATGGCGATGCGCGGCAGGCCGAGGATGCTTTCCTCGATGTACACCGGCATGGCGCGCCGCGTGCCGAAGGGCGACGTGCCGCCGACCAGGTAGCCGCTGTGCCGGTTGGCCACCTCGGGTTTGCACGGCTCGACCGACTTGGCACCGATCTGGCGCGCCAGGTTCTTGGTGGAGACGCTGCGGTTGCCGTGCATCAGCACCAGGAGCGGCTTGGCGTCCTGGTCCTGCATGACCAGCGTTTTCACCACCGTGTACGGGTCCAGCCCCAGCACCTGCGCGCTGTGCTGGGCACCGCCGTGCTCGACATATTCGTAGGGGTGGCCGGTGTAGGCCACGCCGTGCTGGCGCAGCAGCTGCGTGGCGGGCGTTTCGCTGACGTGGGCGGGGCCGTGCTTCTTGGCCATGTTCTATAAATTGATAGCTGAAAACGCTTATGGGATAAGCGCTAGAGGCCGACTTTGCCTCAAATTGCCGGATCACCGAGCTCCCAGCGCAAGGCGTCGACGGCGGCCAGCAGGTCGGGGCCTATCGGGGTTTCGAAGGCGTCGATGTCCTCGTCAAGCTGCGCCATGGTGGTCACGCCGATGATGGTGCTCGCCACCTGCCACTTGGCGCGGCAAAAGCCCAGCGCCAGCTGCGTGGGCGTGAGGCCGTGGTCGCGCGCCAGCTGGTTGTAGCGCCGCGCCGCCGCCAGCGCCTCGGGCCGGCCCCAGCGCTGTTTGCGCACACTGGCGTAGCGCGCGATGCGCGCGCCCGCCGGCGCGGCCGGGCCCTCGGCGCCGCCCGCGTCGTACTTGCCAGTGAGCAGGCCGAAGCCGAGCGGCGAGTACGCCAGCAGCGAGACGCCCAGGCGGTGGCAGGTTTCGTCCAGCGCGTTCTCGTAGCTGCGGTTGATCAGGCAGTACGGGTTCTGCACGCTGGCCACGCGCGGCAGGCCGTGCTGCTCGGCCAGGCGCACGAACTCGTGCACGCCGTAGGGCGTCTCGTTCGACAGGCCGACGTGGCGCACCTTGCCGGCGCGCACCAGGCCGGCAAGCGCTTCGAGCTGCGCGCGGATCGGCGTCTGCGAGGTTTCCTTGGCCGGGTCGTAGTACTTGGTGCCAAAGGCGGGCACATGGCGCTCGGGCCAGTGGATCTGGTAGAGGTCGATCACATCGGTCCGCAGGCGCCGCAGCGAGGCGTCGCACGAGGCCACGATGTCGGCCGCCGTCATGCCGGCGCCGTCCCGCAGCCAGGGCATGCCGCGCGAGGGGCCGGCCACCTTGGTGGCCAGCACCATCCGCGCGCGCTGGCCGGGGCGCGCAGCGAACCAGTTGCCCAGGATGGTTTCGGTGGCGCCGCAGGTTTCGGCGCGCGCCGGCACGGCGTACATCTCGGCGGTGTCGAGGAAGTTGATGCCGCGCTCGGCCGCGCGGTCGAGCAGGGCGTGGGCCGTGGCCTCGTCCACTTGCTCGCCGAAGGTCATGGTGCCCAGGCAAATGGGGGTGACGTGCAGGTCGCTGGTTCCAAGCGGGCGGGTGGTCATGGCGGGCAAACGGGCGGTGGCAAAGCGCCGCAGTGTAGGCGCGCGGGCGCAAATGTGCAGGGCGCGGCGCGCTGTCCCGGCCAGGACAAGCGCGCGGCGCACACCATGAATAATTGCCCGATGTATTCCGAACGCTTTCCTGCGCGCACCGAATTCGTGCGCATCCGCTCGCTGGACTACCACGTCTGGCGCTGGGGCGCCGCCGAGGGCAGCGCCCCGCCCCTGCTCCTGGTGCACGGCTGGATGGACGTGGGCGCCTCCTACCAGTTCATGGTCGACGCCCTGCCCGAAGCCATGGTCCAGGGCCGGGCCATTCTGGCGCCCGACTGGCGCGGCTTCGGCCGTACACGTCCACCCCAGCCGACCGACCACTACGTGTTCGCCGACTACCTGGCCGACCTGGACCGCCTCATCGACCACTTCTCCGGCGATCAGCCCGTGGACCTGGTGGGCCACAGCATGGGCGGCAACATCGCCATGCTGTACGCCGGCGCGCGCCCGGCCCGCGTGCGCCGGCTCGTGAACCTGGAAGGCTTCGGCCTGCCCGCATCCCCCCCCGAGGCGGCCGTGCGCCGCTACGCCCAGTGGATGGACGAACTCGCCCGGCTCGAACGCGGCGAGATGGCGCTCAAGAGCTACGACAGCCTGGAGGGCGTCGCCGGCCGGCTCATGAAGACCAACCCGCGCCTGTCGCAGGACAAGGCCGACTGGCTGGCGCGGCACTGGGCGGCGCAGGACGAGAGCGGCCGCTGGAGCATCCTGGGCGACGCGGCGCACAAGGTGAGCAGCGCGCAGATCTACCGCGTGGACGAGGCGCAAGCGCTCTACGCCGCCATCACCGCCCCCACCCTCGCGGTGCAGGCGAGCGGCGACAGCCTGAGCCAGTGGTGGCAGGGCCGCTACACGCTGGCCGAATACCACGAACGCCTGAAGGCCGTGCCCGACTGCCGCACGGCGGTCATCGAGGACGCCGGCCACATGCTGCACCACGACCAGCCCGAAACGCTGGCGGGATTGATCGCGGATTTCCTGGCCGGCTGAAGGGGCGCTGACTACTCGGCGTATCCGTCACCGGGGCCGAATTTCAAGTAAAAATCGCCCCTAGCGCTTGCTGTACAAAGGCATTCAGCTATTGATTCGATAGCTCTGGCACGGCTTGTGCGGCCTCCGCCAGGCGCTCGGCGCAGCGGCTGGCCTGGGCGGCATCGCGCGCCTCGACCATGACGCGCAGCACCGGTTCGGTGCCGCTGGCGCGTATGAGCACACGGCCTTGCGCGCCGAGTTCGGCCTCCACCGCCGCAATTTCCTCGGCGAGCAGCTTGTTGGCGCGCCAGTCGCTGCCCGGGGCCAGGCGCACATTGAGCAGCACCTGCGGGAACAGCACCACTTCGCCCAGCAGTTCGGCGAGCGTGCGGCCGCTGCGCACCACGCACTGCAGCACCTGCAGCGCGCTGACCAGCCCGTCGCCGGTGGTCTGCTTGTCGAGCGCCAGCAGGTGGCCCGAGCCTTCGCCGCCGAGCAGCCAGCCGCGCTGGGCCAGCTCTTCGAGCACGTAGCGGTCGCCCACCTTGGCGCGCACGAGCTTCACGCCGCGCTCGGCCAGCGCGACTTCGACGGCCATGTTGGTCATCAGGGTGCCGACGACGCCGGGCACGAACTCGCCCTGCCCCATGCGCTCGCGCGCCATGAGGTAGAGCAGCTCATCGCCGTTGTACAGGCGCCCGGCCGCGTCCACCATCTGCAGGCGGTCGGCGTCGCCGTCGAGCGCGATGCCGTAGTCGGCGTGGTTGGCGCGCACGGCGCGCACCAGGGCGTCGGGGTGGGTGGCGCCGACCTCGTGGTTGATGTTCAGGCCATCGGGCGCACAACCCATGGCGATCACGTCGGCACCGAGTTCATGGAACACCTTGGGCGCCACCTGGTAGGCCGCACCGTGCGCGGCATCGACAACGATGGTCAGGCCCTTGAGCGTCAGGTCGTGGTCCAGCGTGCTCTTGCAGAACTCGATGTAGCGCCCGGGCGCATCGTCCAGCCGGCGCGCCTTGCCGAGCGAGGCCGAATCGGCCCACGCGGGCGGCTCGCGCAGCGCTTCCTCGACATCGAGCTCCCAGCGGTCGGTCAGCTTGCTGCCCTGGGCACTGAAGAACTTGATGCCGTTGTCGGCAAACGGGTTGTGGCTGGCGCTGATGACCACGCCCAGGCTGGCGCGCTGGGCGCGCGTCAGGTAGGCCACGGCGGGGGTCGGCAGCGGGCCGAGCAGCACCACGTCGACGCCGGCGGAATTGAAACCCGATTCGAGCGCGCTCTCCAGCATGTAGCCCGAAATGCGCGTGTCCTTGCCGATGAGCACCGTGGGGCGTTCCTCGCTGCGCTTGAGCACGCGCCCGACGGCGTGCCCCAGGCGCAGCATGAAGTCGGGCGTGATGGGCGGCTGACCGACCGTGCCGCGAATGCCATCGGTACCGAAATACTCTCGCTCCATGGGTTCTCCCTGTGTTGTCCTGGTGTTTGTTATTGCGCCGCGCGCCAGACGGCGAGGGCCTGCACGGTTTCGCGCACGTCGTGCACGCGCACCACGTGCGCGCCGCGCTCGACCGCCAGCAGGGCCGCCGCGACGCTGGGGATCAGGCGCTCGCCGACTTCCAGCCCCGTCGCCGCGCCCAGGGCGGACTTGCGCGACCACCCGGCCAGCAGCCCGTAGCCCGGCGCGAGCAACGCGCGCTGGCGCGCCAGGAGCGCGAAGTTCTGTGCCACCATCTTGCCAAAGCCGATGCCTGGGTCGAGCAAAATTCGAGTCTTTTTTACACCCAGCGCTTGCAGTGCCTCGGCATGACGCTCTAGAAATGAGAGCACCTGCGGCAGCGCATCGCCTTCCATGGGGGCCACCTGCATGCTGCCGGGCTCGCCGTGCATGTGCATCAAGCAGATGCCGCAAGACGGGTGGGCCGCGACCACCGCGGCCGCATCGCCGCGCCGCAGCGCCCAGACGTCGTTGACGATATCGGCGCCCAGGTCGAGCACGGCGCGCATGACCTCGGGCTTGGAGGTATCGACCGACACCGGAACCCCCAGGCCGACGGCGCCGCGCACCACGGGAAGCACGCGCGCGAGTTCTTCCTCCACCGGTACCGGCGGGCTGCCGGGACGGGTGGATTCGCCACCAATGTCGAGCAGATCGGCGCCGTCGCGCAGCAGCGCCTCGCAATGGCGCAGCGCGGCGCCCGGACCGGCGTGCCGGCCACCGTCGGAGAACGAGTCGGGCGTGGTGTTGACGATGCCCATCACCTGGGGGCGGTCCAGATCGATGGCGAAGCGGCTGGTGTGCCAGAGCATGGGGAGGAAAAAGCGCAGAGCGGAAAACGAAGAAACGGGGCTCTCGCCCCGTTCAATTCTTGGTTACCTTGGCCGCATCAGGCCGCCGTGGGCGCTGCCTCGGGAGCCACCGCGGGCGTGCCGCCGCTCGGGCCGTCACCGCCGGAGGACGGGGTGCGCGGCGTCCAGTCCTTGGGCGGGCGCGGCGGCTTGTTCGCCATGATGTCGTCCAGCTGCTCGGAATCGATGGTTTCCCATTCCAGCAGCGCCTTGGCCATGGCGTGCATCTTGTCCTGGTTGTCTTCGATGAGCTTGCGCGCCAGGGCGTACTGCTCGTCGATGATCTTGCGCACTTCCTGGTCAACCTTCTGCATGGTCGATTCGCTCATGGTCGTGGTCTTGGTGACGGAGCGGCCCAGGAAGACCTCGCCTTCGTTCTCCGCATAGACCATGGGGCCGAGCGCGTCGGTCATGCCGTAGCGCGTGACCATGTCGCGCGCGATCGACGTGGCGCGCTCGAAGTCGTTGCTCGCGCCGGTGGTCATCTGGTCCATGAACACTTCCTCGGCAATGCGGCCGCCGAAGAGCATGCTGATCTGGGTAGGGAAAACTGGTGATGAAGTTGCGCTTGCGGATCTCGTCCTGGGACAGGCCCAGGTCCCAGGCGCAGCGGCTCACCAGGCGCTCAAGCAGATAGGTCGCCTCGGGGCGGCCGGCGCCGCGGTAGGCGTCCACCGGCGCGGTGTTGGTGAACCAGGTGTCGACCTCGACGTAGATCTGCGGCGTGGCGTACTGGCCAGCGAGCAGCGTGGCGTACAGGATGGTGGGCACGGCGCTGGCAAAGGTCGAGAGGTAGGCGCCGACATTGGCGTCGGTGTGCACGCGCAGGGCCAGGAACTTGCCGTTCGCGTCCATGGCCATCTCGGCGTGGCTGACGTGGTCGCGCCCATGCGCGTCGGTCAGGAAGGACTCGCTGCGGTCGGCCACCCACTTGATGTTGCGGTTGAGTTTCTTGGCCGCCCAGGTCAGGCACACGTCCTCGGCGTACAGGAAGATCTTCGAGCCGAAACCGCCGCCCACGTCCGGCGCGATGACGCGCACCTTGTGCTCGGGCAGGCCCATGACGAAGGCCGTCATGAGCAGGCGCTCGACGTGCGGGTTCTGGTTGCTGACGTACAGCGTGTATTCGTCGTTCGCCCGGCTGTAGGAGCCGATGGCGGCGCGCGGCTCCATGGCGTTGGGAATCAGGCGGTTGTTGGTCAGGTCGATCTTGCTGACGTGCGCCGCCCCCTGGAACACCGCGTCGACCGCGCCCTTGTCGCCAATCGCCCACTTGAAGCAGTGGTTGTCCTCGGCAATGTCGTGCAGGCCGGCACCGGCCACCTTGCCCGCCGCGGCGTCGGCCACGTGGACCACGGCGGGCAGTACCTCGTAATCGACCTCTACGCGCTCGGCGGCGTCGCGCGCCTGCTGCAGGGTTTGCGCGACCACCATGGCCACGGCGTCGCCGACGTAGCGCACCTTGCCCTGCGCCAGGATGGGATGCGGCGGCTCCTTCATGGGCTGGCCGTCGGTGCTCGTGATCAGCCAGCCACAGGGCAGGCCGTTGATGTTGTCGGCTGCCACGTCGGCGCCGGTGAACACGCCCAGCACACCGGGCGCGGCGGCCGCAGCGGTGGTGTCGACCTTGAGCACCTTGGCGTGCGCGTGCGGCGAGCGCACGAAGACGGCGAAGCTCTGCGCGGCCAGGACCACGTCGTCGGTGTACTGGCCGGCGCCGGTGAGGAAGCGGTAGTCCTCCTTGCGGCGCAGGGGTTCGCCGATGTGCGGCAGCTTGGAAAAATCGGATGCACCCATGTCGTTTTCTCCTGGTTGGGCCGGGCTCAAGCGGTTGCCGTGGCCATGGCCTGCTGCCCCTGCTGCACCGCCTTGACGATGTTCTGGTAGCCGGTGCAGCGGCACATGTTGCCTTCGAGCAGCGCGCGGATTTCCGCCTCGCTGGCGCCGGGGTGGCGCTCGACCAGGTCCACCGCCGACATCACCATGCCCGGCGTGCAGAAGCCGCATTGCAGCGCGTGGTACTCGCGGAACGCCTCCTGCATCGGGTGCAGCGTGCCGTCCGGCCTGGCGAGGCCCTCGATCGTGGTGACCTCGGCGCCCTGGCACATCACCGCCAGCGTGGTGCAGGACTTCACGCTCTCGCCGTCGACATGCACGACGCAGGCGCCGCACTGGCTGGTGTCACAGCCGACATGCGTGCCCGTCAGGCGGAGCTTCTCGCGCAGCAGCTCCACGAGCAGCGTGCGCGGCTCGACCTCCACGCCGTGCTGCTTGCCGTTCACCGTCAGCGTGACCTGCGGCATCTGTCCCGTCTCCCCGCCAAAGCGCCGGGCGGCGCC
>JAANMW010004050.1_pt1 | contig 10414 bp, 11 predicted proteins | sample 7279671 | NCBI WGS metagenome assembly JAANMW01 (sample SAMN14094541, study PRJNA606508) | bioreactor metagenome | isolation source: A lab-scale SPAN reactor treating ammonium-rich wastewater day 247 | place: Ireland: Galway | collected 2017-09-19
GGATTACGTTCGTCTCGTTTGTGGCCAGCCGCGCCGCGATCAACTGGTCGTCGGGCTCGAGGTCCATGGCGATCTTCCCATTGCGGCGGACTTCCTCGAAGTCCTTGAGCAGGGTCTTTTTGATCTCGCCAAGCTGCGTCGCCAGCAGGATGAAGTCCGCCTCGTAGCTCTTGATCACCAGGATCGCCGTCACCCGGTCGCTCGCATCGATATCGATGAGGTTGACGATCGGCAGGCCCTTCGCCTGCTTCTTCGTATCGGGCACGTCGTAGGCACGCAGGTGGTAGACCTTCCCCTTGTCGGTGAAGAACAGCAGGTTGTCGTGGGTGTCGCAGACCACCAGCTTCATCACGGCGTCTTCTTCGCGGGTGGGTGCGCCCCGCGCTCCCTGGCCCCCGCGCTTCTGGCGCCGGAACTCCTCGAGCGGCATCCGCTTGATGTAGTTGCGGATGCTCAGCGTGATTACGCTGTCCTGGTGCGCGATCAGGTCTTCCTCGCGGAAGTCCTCCGGGTCGGCCTCGACGATCTCGGTCCGGCGCGCATCCCCGTACTTCTTCTTCAGGTCCGCCATGTCGTCCCGGATGAGGAAGTCGATCTTGCGCGGGTTCGCGAGCAGGTCCTCGAGCTCGTTGATCTTCTTGATCAACTCCTCGTACTCGTTCAGGAGCGCCTGGCGTTCGAGAGCGGCCAGCCGGCGCAGCTGCATGTCGAGGATGGCGCGCGCCTGGATCTCCGTGAAGTCGAACGGGTTCTGGCGCGTCAGGGCCCGCAACGCCGCCGGGCTGTTCGCCGGCAGCCGTTCGGCCGCGACCATCCCGGTGCCCTGCAGCAGTTCAAGCGCGTTGTTCGCCGACTCCGATGCCCGGATGGTCGCGATCACCGCGTCCAGCATCTCGATCGCCTTCAGCAGGCCGTTCAGCACGTGCTCGCGTTCGCGCGCTTTTGCGAGCTGGTACTCCGTGCGCCGCCGGATGACTTCACGGCGGTGGTCAATGAACAGCTCCAGCGCCCGCTTCAGCCCCAGCCGGCGCGGCGCCCCGTCGACGATCGCCATCATGTTGACCGAGAAGCTCGTCCGCATCGACGTGTGCTTGAACAGGAGGTTCTTGATCTGCGTGACCGAGCCTTCCTTCTTCAGCTCGATCACGATGCGCATCCCGGTCCGGTCGCTCTCGTCGCGCAGGTCGGCAATGCCTTCGATCTTCTTATCACGCACGAGGTCGGCGATCTTCTCGACGAGCATCGCCTTGTTCACCTGGTACGGCAGCTCGGTCACGATGATCGCCGTGCGGCCGCGGGTCGATTCCTCGATGCTCGTCCGCGCGTGCATCGTCACCTTGCCGTGCCCCTCGCCATAGGCCAGGCGCACCTGCTCGCTATCCTTGCCCACCAGCGCGATGCCATGGGTCGGGAAGTCCGGCCCCTTCACGATCTGGAGCAGGTCGTCCAGCGTCGAGTTTGGCTGCTCGATGAGGAGCGAGACCGCGTCCGCCAGTTCGCCCAGGTTGTGCGGCGGGATGTTCGTCGCCATGCCCACCGCGATGCCCGACGAGCCGTTCAGCAGCAGGTTCGGCATCCGCGATGGCAGGATCACCGGCTGCTGGTGGCGGCCGTCGTAGTTCGGTTCGAAGTCGACCGTGTTCTGGTCGATGTCGGCGAGCATTTCCTCGGCGATGGTCGACATTCGTGCTTCCGTGTAGCGCATCGCCGCCGGCGGGTCGCCATCGACCGAGCCGAAGTTTCCCTGGCCATCGACCAGCGGGTAGCGCAGCGAGAAATCCTGGGCCATGCGGACGAGCGTGTCGTAGACCGCCTGGTCGCCATGGGGGTGGTACTTGCCCATCACATCGCCGACGGTCGCGGCCGACTTGCGGTAGGCGGTGCCGGCCCGTGCGCCGCCTTCGTACATGCCCCAGAGGATGCGCCGCTGGACCGGCTTCAGCCCGTCGCGCACCTCGGGTAGCGCCCGCGAAACGATCACGCTCATCGCGTAATCGAGGTAGCTCGTGCGCATCTCGTTTTCGATCTGGACTGGCCGGACGTTGGAGGTTGGCTCGATGGACAAGGGCAGGCTCCGCGCGATTGTGGGCAGGGGAAATCGCTAGGCTAAGTATACCGTTTCGGGGGTCGAAAGGCCAAAGTCGAAGGGCGAACGCGGCCGCCGGGAGTGGTCACATCCGGGTGCCTTCCTTGGGGGCGGAAGGACATCGCAGCCGGCGGAACATTCCGATGGCGGTTAACGTCTTTGTGATGGAAGCCCAGACCGATTTGCGGTATGACAACCATGCCCCCCGTGAGCGGGAGGGAGAGGAGGTTCGAGCGATGCACCAGGACCTGAGCCCACGGGAACGCGAGGTGGTCGCGCTGGTGGCCCACGGCAAGACGAACGCCCAAATCGCCCTGGAAATCGGGTTGGAAGCACCACAACAACAGCTACCCGCCCTACACTGAGTGCCCAGGCGATTGGGACCGAGTTCCACGCCAAGGATGAAGAGCAACGCAGGACTCCGCCAGCTCCATGACGCAACCTCGGTCGGGCCCTGCCGGACACTTGCTCGCCAACGCGTTCGACAGGGCTCATCTCCCGCCACATCGCTCCGAACGCGAATCCAACCCCCGCCCCCATCAAGCCGATGCTCGCGAAGCTCACGCACGGGATACCCGATGGCGCAGGCTGGTTGTGCGACGGGACTAGGACTTCCGTTGCATCCCCGCTGACGGGGCGGACCGTGGCCGAAGCAATCGTTGTGCTGGCCCAGCTGGGCGCAGACTGAGGACTGGAACGCGATTGATCGACGCACGGGTGGTGGCCGCGCGCCGCCGCGAAGTGGTATACCACGCATACCCCCCGAGACGGAGGGGTGGAGGCGAGCGATGAATCAGGAGCTACAGCCAGGCCGACAGCTCCAGCGGGTGGCCACCGCCGCGCTCACAGCCATCGCGCTGGCGCTCATCGGGCTGGGTTCTGGCGCCTGCGGCGGCGACGGGTCTGTGACGGTCGGGCGCCATGGCGACTTCGAAGTGCGCGTACCCACGGGCTGGCGTATTGGGCTCGGGCCCGAAGTCCTCGAAGATGTCGACCCGGAACTCCTCCCGGTCATGATGGCCGGGCCCCGGAACGTGCGCGACAGCGGCATCCTCGTGTTTCGGCACGAGGGAGGCTCGCTCGCTGAGGCAGAGGCTTCATGGCAGACGCAGCTGGCGGGCGCCACCCTCGGCCCCTCGCGGGCCAGCGATCGGGGGGATCAACGCCAGCTGCTGCTGGAGGGGACGCGCGTCGACCCGGGCACCGGGAAGAACCGGCACATCCTCGTGGCGGTCGCCGGCCTGCGCGACCATTCCGGCGTGTCCTGGGTCGTGTTCTGTGATGCGGCTCGCGAGGCCTTCCTGCGGGACTGCCGCCAGTTCGTCTCCGAGTTCACCGTCACGACGGCGGACTGAAACGATGACCCGGAGCCTGGCGTCCGCTACCTTCGTCGCCTTCTTTCTCCAGGCCGCCTGGCTGCCGGTGTGGCCGCTCCCCCGCGGGCCCCTCCAGACTGCTGTCACCCTGGTAGTGCCGTCTCTGCTCTTCGTGCTTGCCGCGTGTGCCGCCTGGTGGTGGCGCAGAGGTGGCGTGGCCCAGCCCCTGCTGGGCGCGGCCCTCGGGACACTGGCGCTCTGGATCCTCGTCCTGGTCCGCAACGACGCCGACGAGGTGGGGACCCTGGGTGCCGTCATCGAGGGCGCGATCACCGGCGGCCTCTACGCGCTGCTTGGTGGCGGAGCGTTTCTCGTCCTTGCCAGGTCCAGGGTGAACCGCTAACAACTCAACGGCCAACGGCCAACTCCCCTTGAGCGTTGCCGCCCAGCCCCCCAACCTGACCCCCACGTGAACTGGCTCGATTTCGTCCTCCTCGCCGTCATCGGGTTCTCCACCTGGCGTGCCTACTCCAACGGCTTCATCCGCGAGCTCGTCTCCATCGCCGCGGTCGTCCTCGCCATCCCCATCGCCGGCGTCCTTTACGACGACATGTACCCCAAGGTCGAGCCCATCATCACCAACCGCACCCTTGCAGCGGTGCTCTCGTTCCTCTCGATCTTCGCGGGCGTCATCATCCTCGGGCAGGTTGGCGCCCACCTGCTCAAGCGCACCGCCGAAATCCTCAACCTGGGCGTGCTCGACCGCCTCTCCGGGGGCGCATTCGGCTTCATTAAGGCCGTCATCATCTGCCAGGTCGTCCTCATCGTCCTCGTCCGTTACCCCGAACCCGACCTCCGCGACGACATCGACGCTTCGCCGGTCGCGACCGCTCTGCTCGATGCCGCGCCGACCGTCCTCGCCTTCCTCCCGAACACGTTCGAAGAGGGCCTCGACCTCTTCCGGGAGGCCCGCGACGCGGTCAACGGTGCGCTCGGCACACCCACCCCGGGGCCCTGAGCCATCGGGTGCTGTGGTATCCTGCATCCATGGACCCCGACGACCGCCCCATCCCCGAACGCGTGATTTGCGACACTCCCGAGGCCCTTTCCGCCGCCGTCGCCGCCATGGGCGACTGGGATGACGTGGTCGTCGTGGAACGCGATGGGCGGCGAGTCGCCGCCATCATCTCGCCCCAGGACCTGGAGCTGTTCATGCGGCTCCTCTGGGACAAGGAGATGGAGCACGACCTGGGCGCGGCTGCCCGCGCGAAGGCCGAGGGCGGCGAATCGATCCCCCTTGAGCAACTGATGGACGAACTCGGGATCCAGCGGAGCGCGTGAAGTACACGGTCCGAATCGACAGGCATGCGGAGCGGCAAGTGCGCCGGCTCCCGCCTTCTGTGCGCGAACGCGTGCTTCGGGCAGCCTACGCACTTGCCGACGATCCCCGCCCGCCCGGCGTCCGCAAGATGCGCGGCGCCGACCTCCGGTACCGCATCCGCGTCGGGGACTACCGGGTCATCTACGAAATCCACGACAATGTGCTCCTCGTGCTCGTCGTCGAAGTCGGCAACCGCCGCGAAGTCTACTGAGACGCCCCAAGAGGCACACCGCCTCCGTTAGCTCAGCCCCAACCGGGCGAGCTGGTCATCGGGCGCCTCGACCGCAAGCAGCGCCTGCCGGAGCTTGTCGGCCTTCTCGTTCTCGAGCTTGCTTCCCGCCAGGTTCTCGTCTTCCCCCGGGTCGTTGTCCGGCCGGTACAGGTGGTTTCCCGTGAACCGGGTGTAGGCCCAGAACGGCAGCATGTCGCCCGGCTGGAACGGCTGCCGGATCACGGGCACGGTCGTCCCGGGCATCCGATCGAGGAACGCGCGCTGGTCCGGCTTCGGCAGCCGCGGGGCGTTGGCCGCATGCACAGGCATCGTCGACCAGCGGTTCGACCACATGCTCAGGGGGAAGTTGCCATCCGCGGGCGCCCGGGCGTACTTCGCCTCGTCGTCCACCAGGTGCACCTCTCGCCCCCACACGCCGAGCAGAGCCCATTCACGGATCGACTTCGCCGCCCCCGTGATCAGCGGGATCAGCGACTTCCCGTGCGTCCGGTGCTCGGGCGTCACGCCGAAGAGGTCGCACAGGGTGGCGAAGATGTCGACGCTGGTCGTGAGCGCTGAGACGCCCCCGGGTTCCACGCCCGGCCAGCGGACCATGAGCGGGATGTGCCCCAGCGGCTCGTAGATCGGGACTCCCGGCTTCCCCCAGATGTCCTTTTCCCCGAGGTAGTGCCCGTGGTCGGTGCAGACGATGACTGCCGTGCCATCGAGCACGCCGCTGCGTTCGAGGGCCGCCATCACCTTGCCGAACCAGGCGTCGATCATGGTCAGCTTGCCGCCGTACTGGGCCCGCACCTGGAACGCCTGCCGCTCGGTCAGCACGCCTTTGCGGATTGCCGCCGCATGGTAGGGCGGCCAGATCAGATGCGCGCCTTCCCACGTATCGTCGTACATCGAGGCGTACGGGTCGGGCGTGTCGAACGGCTCGTGCGGGTCGAACTCGTCCACGAACAGGAAGAAGCGGTCGTGGAAGGTGGCGTTACGCTCGATCCAGTCCGCCGCCGCGGCCATGGTGCGGGGTCCCGGGAAGTCGGCCTCCTCCCGGAAGTACCCGCGGGAGTTGTCGTACGGCAGCCACGGCCGCCCGAAACCTGGCGCGCCAAGCCAGCTCGGGTCGGGGCGAGTCTTCCAGGGGTCGCTTTCGTGCCCGCGCGCGTATTCCCACGCCGTGAAATCCGTGTGGTAGTTCTCCCCGCCGACCTCGAACAGGTGGGGATGGTCGCTGATCAGCATCGAGGTGACGCCGGCATCGTGAAGGTGACGCGTGATCGCGTCCTCCCAGATCTCGATCGAGCCCCACGGCCGCCAGAGAAAGTCGAGCGCTCCGCAGAGAATGTCGTGGCGGGCCGGCATGCACGGCAACGACCCGGCGTAATGCCGCTCGAACCGCAGCGCGCTTGCAGCGAACCGGTCGAGGTTCGGCGTGGCGAACTCCCTGCCTCCGTAACTCCCGAGCATGTGCCGGTTCAGGCTGTCGAGCAGGATGACGACGGCGTTCTTCGGATGGGCGGGCTGGGAGCCAGGGGCGGTTTGCATGGCGGGAGTCTACGCGCACGCTCGGCGCTCGCAAGGTAATATCCCTCGCGCAATGGCAAAGGAGTTCAAACCCCCCATGGGGTTCCAGCAACTCATCGGGCTCGACATCTATGAGCGGGCAGATGGCGCAAGCCGCGCCCGCATCGACGTCACGCCGGATCACATGAACCCCCATGGCGTGGTCCACGGCGGCGTCCTCTATTCGATGGCCGATACCGGCATGGGCGCCGCCCTCTACACCCGCCTCGAAGGGGACGAGTCGTGCGCAACCATTGAGTTGAAGATGGTCTACATCGCCGGCGTCCGCGGCGGCACGCTCGAATGCGAGACGAAGGTGCTGAACAAGGGCAAGCGCGTCGCGTTCCTCGAATCAGAGGTGCGCAACGGCGACCGGCTGGTCGCCAAGGCACTCGGGACGTTCGCCATCTTCCCGTTGCGGGACTAGCGCGGTACGGTCACGCGGCTGCGTAGAGCACCTCGGCCTCTGCGAGAACTTCCGGCCGAAATCGCTCGCTCAGGTCGCGGGCCGTGCGCAGGTCGATCTTCGCACCCAACAGCGGGGAAAGTTCAAGCTCAAGTTCGGCCAGGCGGATGAGCCCCATCCGGACATCCGGCTCGAACTCTACCAGGAGGTCAACGTCGCTCTCAGGCCCGGCTTCGTTATGCAGAACCGATCCGAACAGCGCCAGCCGTCGCACCCGGTTTGAGCGGCAGAAGTCTCGCAATGCGTCGCTCTCGATGTCTCGTGGATCCAGGCTGAAATGGTACACCAGCATGCGGTCCCCCTCGCGGCACCTCTAACACCACCCTTCCCGCAATGCGGCTGAAACCGCAGGCCGCGCAATGGGAAAGGGCTACCGCTGGCGACTTCTAATCGGCTCCCGTATTCGGGTAAGGTAATTACGAGGTAGCACGGAAATGGGGAAACTAGCGAAACTTGCCTGGGATGAAAAATCCCCTATTAACATTCGGCGCATAAAGCACTGGATACGGCTCACCCATGCACCACTGCTCGCTGTGGTGTTGCTGGCCATGTTTACAGGGGTCAACTGCTCGACCGGGGCCACGGGAACCATCGAGGCTGTGCTGGTAGCGCCACCGAATGTCCCGCCGCGGGTGAACCGCGACGCAGCGCATGTGATCGTTAACCTCGAAGCCCGGGAAGAGGTACGTGAGATTGCGCCGGGGGTCGAATACCGCGTGTGGGACTTCAACGGATCAGTGCCAGGGCCGCTGATCCGGGTACGAGTGGGCGACACGGTCGAGATCCGGCTTCGCAACCGCTCCGAAAACATGATGCTCCACAACATCGACCTCCACGCGGTTAATGGGCCCGGGGGCGGGGCGGAGGCGACGAACGTCGCGCCGGGCGAGGAGAAAGCCTTCACGTTCAAGGCGAAGGTGCCGGGTCTGTTCGTGTACCACTGCGCGGCGGGCATCGTGGCCGACCACATCTCCAATGGGATGTACGGCGCCATCCTGGTCGACGGTCTGACGCGCGGGCCTGCCGTCGATCGAGAGTTCTACGTGGGCCAGCACGAGTATTATCTGAGCGATACGCCGGGCGCCGGCGGGGTATCGCAGCTGGATTCGACGAAGCTGCTTGCCGAAGATCCAACGTACGTTGTGTTCAACGGTGCGACCAAGGCGCTCCAGGGCGACGATGTCCTGCGGGCGAACACGGGCGAGACCGTCCGGTTGTATGTGACCAACGGCGGCCCGAACCTGATCTCGAGCTTCCACGTCATTGGCGAAATCTTCGACCGGGCCTACCAGTACGGGACGCTGATGAGCCCGCCGCTGCAGGGCATCCAGACGGTCCTCATCCCGCCGGGCGGCGCGGCGATCGTCGATTTCGGGCTCGACGTGCCCGGGGACTACAAGCTCGTGGACCATTCGATTGCACGCGTATCGAAGGGCGGTCTCGGCATCCTGCACGTGACCGGGGACGAAGACCCCGGGACGTTCCAGGACCTTGGCAAGCCCGGAGCGGCCGAGCCGACCGCCACATCGCCAGCGACGGCGGAGGGGTCGCCGACCCCGACATCGACCGGCGCTCCGGCAGCCACGGCAACGCCGGGTGGGGGCGGTGGCGCCACGCAGGAGATCACCATCACGATGGGCGACAACGTGTTCCAACCGAACACGTTGGAGGTAACAGCGGGCTCTCGGGTTGCGATCACGCTGAGAAACGAGGGTCTGCAGCCGCACAATATGCACATTGCCACCGCCTCGGGGGTATTCAATGCCGGGACCGTGTCGGTACCCGAGGTGATCCTCGCGGGCAAGAGCGGGACACTGACGTGGGACGTACCGGGAACACCCGGCACGTACAAATTCCGGTGTGATATCCACCCGGTGGACATGACCGGATCCATCACCGTGAAGTAGCGGGCCCGGGTTCGCGCCCGGCAAGGCCGGCATGGGAGCTGCCGCAGGCGCCGGGGCCGAACCTTCGCTGCCGCGCGGGTGCACCATGTCCCTCCGGGCGATGCGGCTGAAACTCCGAGCGGCTATGCTGGCTGCACATATCCCCCGCGCCGCGACGGCGATGCCGCGTGGACGCAAGAAGAGTCCCTTCCGCATGACCGAACCCGCACAGGATTCGCCGGATAAGGCTGTTGCCTTTCTCCTCCGGCAACTCAACCTCGAGCCCACAGACTACGACCACTTTCGCGGCCAGCCCGGACAGGAAGAGGGCCGCCTCTTCGGCGGGCTCGTCCTCGCCCAATCGGTCGTCGCAGCCGGGCGCACCATCAGCTTCGGCGCGATCCACTCGCTCCATGCCTACTTCCTCCGGGCGGGCCAGCCCAAGGACCCCATCGACTACAACGTTGAGCGCGTCCGCGAAGGCCGCAACTTCCTCACCCGGAGGGTCACAGCGGTCCAGGCCGGGCACACCATCTTCGAGGCCTCCGTGAGCTTCGTCGCTCCCGAAGAGGGCATCTCCCACCAGGAGCCGATGCCCGAGGCCCCCGACCCCGAGACCTGCGAACCCTGGTGGACCACCATCGCCATGCCGCGCATGGCCGAACAGCTCCCGCCCGGCATGGCCGACCGCATGCGCCGCAGCATGAACCACCCCATCGACCTGCGTTCGGCCGCCCGCCCCACGCGCGAAAGCGACGGCGATGGGCGCCTGCCCGCCCGCATGGTCTGGGGCAAGATGAACGCGCCGCTCCCCGAAGACCCGATCCTTCACGCTGCCGCGATGGTCTATCTGAGCGACAGCGGCCTGGTCGCAACCGTTGCCCACCACTACGGCATCTGGATGCCCGGCGGCGCCTCTGCCAGCCTCGACCACGCAATGTGGTTCCATCGCCCGCCGCGCTTCGATGACTGGATCCTTTACGTCAGCGAAAGCCCGGCCGCCCATGCCGCCAGGGGCCTGATGTTCGCCGGCATGTACGACCGCGAAGGCGTGCGCGTCGCGAGCGTCGCCCAGGAAGGCCTCTTCCGGAAGCCCCCGCCCCGCTAAACCCCTCCGGCTTTGGCCGCATGGCTCCCTGCGCATCGCCCGCCTGGCCTTCGGCGCCAACGCGAGTTGTCTCATGCAACCAAGCCGGGAACCAAGTACACTCCGCGCCCATGACCGAAGAAGTGCTGCCGCAGCCGGTCGCCGCCGCCGCCGCAACTGAACCAGCGGTCGTGTCGCGCAACCCGTTCTCGGTGGCGGGCTACCGGGTCTGGTGGGCCGCCTCTGTTGTGGCCGGGACCGGGGTGGGCATCCAGGCGGTCACCGTGCCCCTCTTCATCCGCGACCGCGTAAGCGAGGACCAGCGCGCGGCCGCCATCGCTGCCGCCCTGATCTGCCAGACGCTCCCCGGCGCCGCACTCGCCCTCTTCGGGGGCGTCATCGCCGACCG
>JAANMW010004051.1_pt1 | contig 10412 bp, 5 predicted proteins | sample 7279671 | NCBI WGS metagenome assembly JAANMW01 (sample SAMN14094541, study PRJNA606508) | bioreactor metagenome | isolation source: A lab-scale SPAN reactor treating ammonium-rich wastewater day 247 | place: Ireland: Galway | collected 2017-09-19
GGCCTGGCGGCCGTGACCGGACCCAACTACAACGTCGGCTACCTCGTCTACGCCGGCGTGCTCACCGACGTGGCCGCCGGCACACCGGGCGTGGACCTCTACGCCCAGACGTTCTCGACCATGCGGGTCGGGACGGCGACCGCCGGGGCGACCATCACCTCCAACGCCCTGAACCTGCGGGGCGCCGGGCGCCACTACATCGACGGCACCATGAACGTCCTGCCGACTGAGATCAACTACCTCGGCGACTACTTCATGCAGGTCACCGACGCCGGCGGCCTGGCGAGCGGGACCACCCTGAACGTCTACGGCACCACAACGCACCCGGGTTACGGGTGGTTGCAGCTCGGCGCCGTGGATGCCCTGGCGGCCGGTTCGCAGGTCAACGTCAAGGAAAACGCCGTGCTGAAGCTGGACAGGAAGCTGACGACCGGCTCGGTGCTGATGGAGAAGGGTTCGACGCTCTACATCGGCGTCGAGTCCGACGCCGGCTACGTCACTGGCGACAAGATCGACAGCTCTGACACGGTGTTCAGCTTCGGCGACGGCGTCCGGGTGCACATCGGCGCCAACACCGCCCACGACGGTCCGGGCGGCACGGGGTACAACTTCAACGCCGAGCTGCCGGCCGTCGCCCGCGGCAAGGTGGACCTGGAGTTCTGGCCTTACATGAGCACGGGCGGGCACGGGGCCGGCACGTTGAACGCCGACTTCTACCTCGGCGACAACAACGGCACCTACACCACCCGCATCACCCTGCACCCGGGCCATACCCAGACGAGCACCGGTGACTGGTATATCACCTACAGCGGCCGGGTGGGCGAGCTGAAGAACGGCGGCACGGGCGTTATCCGCCTGGCCACCGGCAGCGACGAGGGCATGATCGCCGCCCCGAGCATGGGCGCGACGCAGTACTCCTTCCGCGTCTACAACCAGGTCGTGTTCGATCTGCTCGGCGGCGAGGACAATCGCCTGGTCATCGGCGACACCGAGGACTACGACGCCCTCAAGGCCCGCATCCCGACCACCCAGGCCCCGCCGCAGTTCTCGGCCCTCCAGGGCTACCTGACCCAGGGCCAGGCGGGCATCGTGCGGCTGTATAACCAGACCAGCGTCTACGACGAGCTGGAGATCCGGGCCGGCACGCTGGAGAGCGGCAACGCCGACATCGTTCCGGACTTGGCGGCTGTCAACGTGACGGCCGGCACGACCTGGGACATGCGCGGCAACTCCGACACCATCGGGTCGCTGACCGGGACCGGCAGCGTGATCAACATCAGCAGCACGTCGCTGAACGTCGGGCTGAACAATGGCAACACGACGTTCTCCGGCTTGCTCCAGGGCAACAACGGGCGCGTCCGCAAGGTCGGCACGGGCACGCTGACCCTGGACGGCACGCTGAGCCTGGGCAGCAGCGGCAACCTGCACGCCGATGACGGCACGCTGCTGATCAGCCTGGATCCGGGCACGGGAGTGGCTGTGAACTCCAGCGCGACGGGCCTGGCGGTGCTGAACCAGAGCATGTCGCTGCGGGCGGTGGACATCGCCGGCACCTCGATGGTGCAGATCGCCAACAGCGGCGGCAGCGGCGGCAAGGTGGTCACGACCAAGGCCCTGACCATCGCCGACGACGGGCTCGGGACCTACACCGGGCACATGGACCTGGTCGACAACGCCCTGAAGATCGACTACACCGGCGGGTCCAGCCCGCTGGCGACGGTCGCGGCGATGGTCGCCCAGGGCTACGCGTTCGGCGCCTGGAACGGCGGCGGGATCGAGAGCAGCCAGGCGGCTGTCACCGGTCTGGGCATCGGCTACGGCGACGGCGCCGAGGGCATCGTGCCGGGCCTGGGCATCAATGAAGTCGTGGCCCAGTACGCCCTGCCGGGCGACGTGACCCTGGACGGCGTGGTGGACGGCACGGACGTCGACTTCCTGCTGGGCTACTTCGGCACCACCAGCGGCGGGCTGTGGAGCACCGCCGACATCACCTACGACGGCGCCGTCAACGGCGACGACGTGGACCTGTTCCTCGGCTACTTCGGCGCGTCCGGCCCGCTGTTTGTCGGCGGCAGCGTCGAGGTCGGCCAGGTGAGTGCGGTTCCGGAGCCGGCGACCCTGGGTCTGCTGGTCCTGGGCGCGGCCGGGTTCGTGGCGGTCCGCATCCGCCGCCGCCGTGCCGCGTAAGACGGTTGGATAAGGCCCCTCCCCGCTTCCCGGCCGAGCGGCTGGGAAGCGGGGAGGGGAAACTAACAGAAAGGAGAAGGGCTGGCGGGGAGCAAGTCGCACCGACCCGTGAGTGCCAGTGGAGGCGGAAAAAAAGAAGTTGAAGTATCCCGAGACAGGCATAGAATACCAAGCCCCTGGAGTCCGGCCAGACGACAGGGCACATCAAGAGAAGGGCAGTCACAGTCCAGTGAGAACACGTTTAGAACCTGGGAAACTCGGAGACCAGAGACATTCGAAACGAGAAGGAGAGGTTATGAGCAAGTCCAAGTTCAGTCTGTTGCTGACGGCCGGGGTGATGCTGGCGATGGCGATGGTGGTCGCCACGCCCGCGACGGCCAACCCGTTCCTCCTTGTGCGGGTCGTCGACAGTGCCGACAGCAGTTCGCACACAGTCGCCAGCGTGGGGGACGTGATCGACATCAAGATCCAGTTCAGGCTGGCCGACCTGGGCGCGGTCAACAACGGCCCGCCGGCGCGGACGATCACCACCCTGGTGTCGGCCGTGGACGGGCTGGGGACGATCCGCCTGGACGTCAAAGAGGCGACCACGGAGCAGATCCAGGTCGGCTTTGACGCGGCGGGAAGCCTCCAGAACGGTCTGAACGCCGGGATCGGCGCCAGCCCCGGCACGCTGACCAACCGCGGCAACACCTACAACGACCTGATCGGCCTGGTTGGCGTGTTGGCCTTCGGTCAGCCCTATCTGGGCGTTCCCGCCCTTGATACCACGGCGTGGACCACGGCCGCGACCGCCCAGGTGGTGGTCAAGGCCCTGGGCACGGGCGCCGCCTCGATGCTGAACCCCGGCTACTGGCTGGCCGCTGAGGGCGGCTCCAGCAGCGCCGGGTCGATCAAGATCAACAACGGCGCCGTGGTGTCGATGAGCCAGACGGCCGCCGACCAGTACTTCAACTTCCTGGGGCTGGAGATCAACACGGGCGGCGGGCCTACCCCGCCGGCGTGGGGCGACGGCACCGCCCAGGCCAACGACAGCGGCACGGGCGCCCTTGGCCCTGCCCTGATCGCCATGACCCCGCTGGGCTCCAACTACAACACGCTGGTGAGCCACGTGGTCGGGACGACCGGCGGGCCGGGCGGCCTGCCCATGGTCGGAAGCACCGCCACCATCCTGGCGGGCATGAACGAGACCGGCGCCGATACCGAATCGCACGCCGCCTGGCGGACCGGCCTGCCCGGAACGGAGGATTTCCTGCTCAGCGACGTGCTGAGCCTGACTTTCATGGCCAATGCGTCCGAACACGGTCAGACCGACCCGTTCGTGCTGGCCATGACGTACGATCCGGCGCTGCTGCCGGTTCCGGCGGACGAAGAGGTCCTGGCGGCGGCTGGCGACATCCAGCTCCAGTGGCTGGACGGGACGAGCTGGGAAAACGCGATTCTGGGCAATTTCGGCGACAATGTCGGCGTGTTCAAGCTCGGCCCCTGGGCCGGCGAAACGGCCCTGGGTTCCTGGGGCGTGGACACCGAGAACAACGTGGTGTGGGCCGTTGTGAACCACAACAGCTTGTTCGCCGCGGCCCCGGAGCCGGCGACGATGGGCTTCCTGGCGCTGGGCGGGCTGGCGATGGCGGGCATGGGCCTGCGTCGCCGCAACCGCAAGTCGTAGGCCAGGTGTAGTTCAGGCGGGCGCGGGTCGGAACGCCGCCGCCTGTCTGCTCATGACCCTCCGCGAGCCCCTGGACTCCGAGCCAGGGGCTCGTTCATTTATCCGAGTTTTTGCCAGTCCACCGGGTCCGGTCCGCTGACGGCGGGCCGGACCTTTGCGCCTGGCGACGGCGGGCGGGCGGCCTGTTCTTGCGGGTCTGCGGAGGCATCCGATGGCGGGCACGCACGCGGTCATCAGCCGGCTCATGCGCGGGGTGCGCTTGCGCTACGCGGGGGCGATCGCCGCGATGCTGCTGGCGACCGTGTTCTCACTGCTGGTGCCGCTGATCGGCAAGGGGGCGATCGATTACGTCATTGCCGGGCGCCCGCTGGACGCTCCGCGAGCCGTTCGGCGGCTTGTGGAGCAATTCGGCGGGCTTTCGATGCGCGCCAGCGACCTGTGGGCGGCCGCGGTGCTGATGGTGTCGCTTTCGGGCCTGGCGGGGGCTTTCAGCTACCTGCGCGGCCGCTGGACCAGCCAGGCGTCCGAAACCGTCGCCCGGCGGCTGCGGGACCGGCTCTACGACCACCTCCAGCGCCTTGCGTGCTCCTATCACGACCGGGCCGAGACCGGCGACCTGGTTCAGCGGTGCACCAGCGACGTCGAGACGGTCCGCCAGTTTCTGGGCGTGCAGATCGTGGAAATCGCCCGGGCAGTCACGATACTGTGCGTCGCGCTGCCCATCATGCTGCTGTTGGATTGGCGTATGACGCTCGTGGCGATGGCTGCCCTGCCGCTGATCGTCGGGGGCGCGGTGTTCTTCTTTTCGCGGGTCAAGTCCGCGTTCAAGCTGTCGGACGAGGCGGAAGGCCGCATGACCACCGTGCTCCAGGAGAACCTGACCGGCATCCGCGTGGTGCGGGCGTTCGCGCGGCAGGACCACGAGTGCGCCAAGTTCGCCGAGCGCAACGCCGCCTATCGCGACCGCACCTTCCACATGATCCGCCTGATGGCGTGGTACTGGTCCAGCTCGGACCTGCTGTGCCACGTGCAGAACGGCCTGGTGCTCATCGTCGGGGCGACCTGGGTGCTCAGCGGGCGGATCACCGTGGGCACGCTGGTGGTCTTCACCGCCTACGAAAGCATGTTCCTCTGGCCGCTTCGGCAGATGGGGCGAATCCTGACCGACCTGGGCAAGGCCCAGGTGGCCCTTGGCCGGATCGGCGAGGTCCTCGACCAGCCCGACGAGGAGGGCGTGCGCGCGGGCGACGGCGCGGGCGGGCCCCCCTCGGCCAGTCAGGACGGGACTGTCCCAGCCAGCCCGGACGGGATCGCCGCGGCCGGGTCGGTCGGCCCGGCCGTGCCGCCTCTGAGCGGGCACATCGTCTTCCGCGACCTGGCGTTCTCCTACGGGGGCGGAGCCGATGTGCTGAACGGGGTGAGTTTCGAGGTCCGGCCCGGGCGGACGGTCGCCCTGCTGGGCCACTCCGGCTCGGGCAAATCGACGCTGGTGCACCTGCTGCTGCGGCTGTACGACTACGAGCGGGGCTCGATCCGGCTGGACGGCCGCGAACTGCGCACCATGGACCGCCGCGCCGTGCGAAGCCGGATCGGCTCGGTGCTTCAGGAGCCGTTCCTGTATTCCCGGACGCTGCGGGAGAACATCGGGCTGGGCGGCGGCAGCCAGGTGGACGAGGAGCGGATCGTCCGGGCGGCGTCGGCGGCGGCCATGCACGAGGCCATCGCCGCCTTCGAGCAGGGCTACGACACGGTGGTCGGCGAGCGCGGGGTGACGCTTTCGGGCGGCCAGCGGCAGCGGGTGGCGCTGGCCAGGGCGATCCTGCGCGACCCGCCGGTCCTGCTGCTCGATGACGCCCTCAGCGCGGTGGACACGCGGACCGAGGCGCTGATCCTGGACGCCCTGCGGGCGCGACGCGGGCACGCCACGACCCTGGTCATCGCCCACCGCCTCAGCACGCTGGCCCAGGCCGACCACATTGTCGTCCTGGACCGCGGGCGGGTGGCTCAGCAGGGCACGCACGAGGAGCTGCTGGCGCGGCAGGGGCTCTACCGCCGCCTCTGGCAGATCCAGAGCAGCCTGGAGGAGGACCTGGACCGCGACCTGCGGGCCGGGTGAATCAGGCCCCCCGGGCCCGCGACCCGGCGGGACCCGGCATGGACGCACACGACGATGGCTGATCAGGGCTGGACCGAGGAGGAGTTCACAGGGCGGCTGAACTGGCCGCTCTGGCGCCGCGTGCTGCGCCATGCCTGGCCTTACCGGCGGCGGCTGGCGCCGCTGGCGCTGGCGGCGGTGCTGACGGCCGCCTGCGACGCCGCGTTCAACCTGGTGACGCTGCGGGTGATCGACCTGGCGGTGTCGGGCCAGCGGGCGGGCCTGTGGCTCTGCGGTCTGGCCTACCTGGGCCTGGTGGTCGTTATCGGGGCGTGCATCTGGATGTTCATCTACCAGGCGGGCCGGTGCTCGACGGGCATCAGCCACGACATCCGCCGCGAGGCCTTCGCCCGGCTCCAGGAACTGGAGTTCGCCTATTACGACCGCCGTCCGGTCGGCTGGCTGATGGCCAGGCTGACCAGCGACTGCCAGCGGCTCTCGGCGGTGCTGTCCTGGGGGCTTCTGGACCTGATCTGGGGCGTGGCGCTCATGTCGGCGATCGCGGGGGTGATCCTGTGGCTGCACTGGCGGCTGGCGCTGGTGGTGTTCGTGGTGATCCCTCCGCTGGCGGCCGTGAGCCTCTATTTCCAGCGGATCATCCTGGCCAGTTCGCGGGCGGTCCGCAAGGTCAACTCGCAGCTCACGGCCGCCTACAACGAGGGGATCATGGCCGTCCGCACGACCAAGACGCTGGCGCGTGAGGAGGCGAACCTGGAGGAGTTCCGCCGCCTGTCCGGGGGCATGTTCACCGCCTCGGTCCGCAACGCGGTGCAGTCGGCCCTGTATCTGCCGATCGTGCTGACCATCGGCAGCCTGGGGGCGGGCCTGGCCCTGTGGCAGGGCGGGGTCGGTGCGGCGGCCGGGGCGATCTCGCTGGGCACCCTGGTCGCCTTCATGGGCTACGCGACGCAGTTCTTCGGTCCCGTGCACGAACTGGCCCGCGTGTTCACCGAGGTGCAGGCCGCCCAGGCGTCGGCTGAACGCGTGCTGGGGCTGCTGGCGACCGAGCCGGCGATCCGCGATTCGGACGAGGTGCGGGCGGCGATCGCGCGGGCGTCGTCCGGCCCGTCCGTCCCGGGCGCCGCCCCTGACGGCCTGCCCGGCCGCATCGGGCGGATCGAGTTCCGCGGCGTCAGCTTCGCCTACAAGCCCGGCCAGCCGGTCCTGAGCGACTTCAACCTGTCCGTCGAGCCGGGCCGGACCGTCGCCCTGGTCGGTCCGACCGGGGGCGGCAAGACGACCATCGTCAGCCTGCTCTGCCGCTTCTACGAGCCGACCACGGGGCAGGTGCTGATCGACGGGACCGACTGCCGCCGCCGGCCGCTCCGCTGGTTCCAGTCGCGGCTGGGCATCGTGCTCCAGACGCCGCACCTGTTCAGCGGAACGGTGCGGGAGAACATCCGCTACGGACGACTGGACGCGACCGACGCCCAGGTCGAGCAGGCCGCCCGTCTGGTCAACGCCCACCCGTTCATCGCCGCGATGGAGCGGGGCTACGACAGCGAGGTGGGCCAGGCGGGCAGCCGCCTGTCCACCGGACAGAAGCAGCTCGTCAGCTTCGCCCGGGCGGTGCTGGCCGACCCGGACATCTTCGTCATGGACGAGGCCACCTCGTCGGTGGACACCGAGACCGAGCGGCTGATCCAGCAGGGGCTGTCGTCGGTGCTGAGCGGGCGGACCAGCTTCGTGATCGCCCACCGGCTGTCGACGATCCGGTCGGCCGACCTGATCCTGGTGATCGAGGGCGGGCGGGTGGTCGAGCAGGGGACGCACCACGACCTGATCCTCGCCGGGGGGCGCTACTACGAGCTCTACACCAGCCAGTTCACGCGGGAGAAAGAGGACGAGCTGCTGGGCCCGGCGCTGGAGCGAAGGCTGGCCGACGCCCGCGCGGGGGACTGACGCGCCGCTGGCCATGCCCGTCGCCCCGCGGAGCAGCCCGCGGGACCTTCGGCAGGGGCGGCCGGCCAAGCTCCGCCGACATCATACAGGGAGGACTTCGAAATAAGTTGACAGCGGCCCGTTTTTCCGGGTAGGCTGGATATCAGGTCGGCAGTTAAGCCCGACTGTTTTTCCACACAACTTGGGAAAGGGGAGGACATGACCCGGCTCCAGACTCGTCTCGCGTTGTGGACCTGTGGACTCGTGGGCGCATGGATGCTGGAGGCTGCGCCGTGCGGGGCCGACCCGTATCTTTACGTGCGGGTCGTCAGCCTGGGCGGCAGCGACACCGTCGCGGTGAACTCGGCCGGCAGCATGGTGAACTTCAAGGTCCAGGCCCGGATGGCGGAGGTCGGGACGACCAATACGTCGATTCAGAAACCTCCCTACGGCACCGGGATACTCGCGGGGACGGTCGGGGAACTGAAGCCCCGCGACAGTGGATTCGGGACGATTCGGCTTGACCTCAAGCAGGGTCTGGGCGACCAGATACAGGTCTCCATCGACGCTCCCGTGGCCCTCCTGAACGGACTGGACGCGGGTCTGTCCGTGCACGGCGGAGTCCTGACCGACCGCGGCAACGGGGCATACGACCTGATCGGCGCCAGGGGAAGTCTGGACTTCGGCGTGAGTTTCCTCGGCGTGCCGAGTCACAACACAACGGAATGGGTGGACGTGATGCGGGGCTCGTTCACCGTGCAATCGCTGGGCGACTCTGCTCTGTCCACGCTGAAGCCGGATTACTGGTTTGTGTCCGAAGGAGGGGTGAAGAGTGTCGGTGTCGTCACATTCTACGATAGCCAGAAAAGGCAGGTACGGTTGCTGGATCAGTCTGCATCCGACCCCACCGTCGGTTACCGGGGCCTGACCATCCAGGGAACAGGTCGGCCATTCGTGCCCCCCGCCCCGGTCAGCAAGCCCCCCGCCGAACAGCCGCCGCCCCCGGCGCCGGCGCCCGAGGACATCGACCAGGGGTCGTTACGCCCGGTGGATGTCGAAGGCGCTGCGCGCGTCGTCAGCGAGACCGGCGTCGTCGACATCCTGCCGGACGGCGAGGTGTCGCTGACCAGCGGGTCGCCGGTGTGGGTGTCGTTCCTGGTGGAAAGCGGCGAAGCGACCAACCTGCTGACCTTCGACATGAAGTTCATCGGCGAGGCGGGCGGCGAGAAGCTGCTGGGCGTCTACTGGGACGACCAACTGGTGACGGTGCGCGAAGAGGCGTCGGCGGACGATCCCCAGCCGATCTCCTGCCTGCTGCCCGAGCTGTATGGCCCGGGGTGGCACAACCTGTCGTTTCGCATGGATTCCGAATCGGAGGCCGCTTCGACGGTGAGCGTGGGCGACATCACCCTGGGCTTTGCCGTCCCGGAGCCCGCGACGGTGCTCGTCCTGGCCGTCGGGACCCTGGCGCTGGTCAGTCGGCGAAGGAAGGAGGGTTGACCCCGCCGATCAATCGTTCGGTTCGGTCAGGCCCCCGTGTCGGACGATCTCGCCCTCGATCATGTAAATCACATCCTCGCAGACGTTGGTGGCCATGTCGCCGATGCGTTCGATGTGGCGGTTGACGGCCGACAGGCTGCCCAGCAGTTCGGCGTGCTCGGGGTCGCGTCGGGTCTGCTCGAGAATGCGCTCCTGGTGGCGGCTGCGCATCTCGTCGAGGATGTCGTCCTCGGCGCAGACCTTGCGGGCGAGCTGGGCGTCGCCGTTGACCAGGGCGTCCAGGCTTCGCTTGACCATCGACTGGGCCTGGGCGGCCATCTGGGAGAAATCGAACGGCAGGTCGACGTCCGCGTGGCGTGAAAGAAACTCGGCCCGCTTGGCGATGTTGCACGCCAGGTCGCCCATGCGTTCCAGGTCGTTGTTCATCTTCAGCACGGCGACGACGAAGCGCAGGTCGGCGGCCACGGGCTGGTAAAGCGCCAGGATCTTCAGGCACTCCTCCTCGACCTCGATCTCCATGCGGTCGATCTGGGTGTCGGCATCGATGATCTGCCGGGCCAGGGCGCCGTCGCGGCGCTGGAGGGCGCTGACGGCCTGGGCGATGGTATCCTCGATGCGGGCGCCCTCGGAGAGGACTTTGCGCTTGAGGTTCTCGATCCCCCGCTGAACGTGGCCGGACATGGCGGCCTCCTCCGGTAATGGGTCCACGGTCCGGGAAGCCGCCCGGCGGCGGTCGGGGGCGGCTCGTCCGGCGTCGGGCTAGCCGTAACGCCCCTCGACGTATTCCTCGGTCCGCTTGTCCCGCGGCTTCATGAATACCTGCTCGGTCGGGCCCTGCTCGACCAGCAGCCCGTTGAGCATGAACAGGCACTGGTCGCTGATGCGGGCCGCCTGGCCAATGTTGTGCGTGACGATCAGCACCGTGTATCGCCCGCGAAGGCTGCGCAGCAGCTCCTCGACGGCGTCGGTGCCCTCGGCGTCCAGGGCCGAGCACGGCTCGTCCATCAGCAGCACCGCGGG
>JAANMW010004055.1_pt1 | contig 10402 bp, 10 predicted proteins | sample 7279671 | NCBI WGS metagenome assembly JAANMW01 (sample SAMN14094541, study PRJNA606508) | bioreactor metagenome | isolation source: A lab-scale SPAN reactor treating ammonium-rich wastewater day 247 | place: Ireland: Galway | collected 2017-09-19
GCGCCTGCAGATCAACGCGCAGAACTGCGTGCACTGCAAGACCTGCGACATCAAGGACCCGACGCAGAACATCGTGTGGGTCACACCCGAAGGCGGCGGCGGACCGAACTACTCGGGCATGTAGCACAGCGCGATGGGAGAATGTCGGTTATTACGGCATTCTTTTTCACAGGTAAATCTCCATGGCAGGTTTGAAACCGGGCGCGCCCACGCCCCAGTCGATCACGGTGCATGAACAATCGCGCGTGCTGGAGGTGGTGTTCTCCGACGGCGCGGCCTTTCGCCTGCCGTTTGAATTGCTACGTGTGTATTCCCCTTCCGCCGAGGTGATGGGCCATGGCCCGGGCCAGGAGGTGCTGCAGACGGGCAAGCGCGAAGTGACGCTGGTCGGTCTGGAGCCGGTGGGCAACTATGCTGTGCAGCCCGCATTTTCCGACGGCCACGACAGCGGCATTTTTACGTGGGACTACCTGTATGAACTTGGCCAGCGCCAGGACGCGATGTGGCAGGCCTACCTTGCCCGCCTCGAGGCCGCAGGCGCGGACCGCGATGCACCCATGCCCTCTAAAGCCACGCGCCAGTCCGGTTCGGGCTGTTCCAGTCATTGAAAACCGAGCAGCATTCGCTACTTTATTGATAGCTATTAGCGCTTTATAGTCGGTCGCTCCGGCCATTTTTTCCTTTAAATCAGATAACCAACGGTATCGCAGGGTTGTCCTGATAACAGATAGCATCTAAACCATGAGCACCACGCATTTCGGATTCCAGTCGGTCGACGAGAAAGACAAGGCTCGCCATGTGCGTGGCGTGTTTGATTCGGTTGCGTCCAAGTACGACGTGATGAACGACCTGATGTCTGGCGGCCTGCACCGTGCCTGGAAGGCCTACGCCGTGATGGTGGCCAACCTGCGCGAAGGTAGCCAGGTGCTCGACATTGCCGGCGGCACGGGCGATCTTTCGTTGGCCTTTGCCCGCAAGGTGGGCGCCACGGGCCGTGTGGTGCACACCGACATCAACGAAGCCATGCTGCGCGTGGGCCGTGACCGCCTGATCGATGCCGGTGTGCTGCTGCCCACCCTGGTGTGCGACGCCGAGAGCCTGCCTTTCCCTGACCAGCACTTTGATGTGGTCAGCGTGGCCTTTGGACTGCGCAACATGACGCACAAGGATGTGGCGCTGAAGGAAATGTGCCGTGTGCTCAAACCCGGCGGCAAGCTGCTGGTGCTGGAATTCTCCAAGGTGGCGCGGCCGTTGGCAAAGGCGTACGACTGGTATTCCTTCAACATCCTGCCCCGCATTGGCAAGATGATCACTGGCGACGCCGACAGCTACCGCTACCTGGCCGAATCGATCCGAATGCACCCGGACCAGGATGAACTCAAAGCCATGCTGCACCGGGCCGGTTTTGGCCATGTGGACTATCACAACATGACGGGCGGTGTCGTTGCCCTGCATGTGGGTATCAAATGTTGAAAACCAGGAGACCTCCGACATGAAAAAACTCTTGCCTGCTTTGTTCGTGGCCTTCCTATTGATGGTTCAGCCCGATGCGCAAGCCCGGCGCATGGGCGGCGGAAAATCGTTCGGCCAGCAGTCGAGCAACGTGACGCAGCGCAATGCCGCACCGGCGGCGCCTGCCCAGAACGCCAACAATGCTGCTGCCAAGCCTGGCGCACCGGCAGCGGCCCCCGCAGCCGCAGCGCCCAGGAAGCCTTGGGGCGCCATGCTCGGTGGCCTGGCCGCTGGCTTGGGCCTGGCCTGGCTAGCCCATTCGCTGGGTCTGGGAGCCGGGTTTGGCCAGTTCCTGCTGATTGCCTTGATGGCCATGGCGGCGTTTGCGGTGTTCAAGATGTTCATGCGCTCCCGCAAGGGGCCTGGCGCAGGCCAGGGCGGCTCGCCATTGGCCTTCCAGGGAGCAGGCTCCTCGACCCCCGAAGGCGCCTATGCCCCCAAAGATTACAGCCCCGACAAGGTAGGCAACGACGCCTCGGCACGACCCTGGGAGCGCAGCAGCATGGCTTTTGATGCCCAGCGCCAGGCCAGCGGCGGTAATGGCGTGGTGATCGGCTCGGCTTTGGCCGGGTCGCAAAACTGGGGTGTGCCCGAAGGTTTTGACGTGGCGGGCTTTACCGAAGCGGCCAAACGCAACTTCATCACGCTGCAGGCCGCCTGGGACCGCTCCGACATCGCCACGCTGCGCTCCATGATGACCGACGCCATGCTGGACGAAATTCGCACCCAGCTGGCAGAGCGCGAAACCCATGGTGGCGAGCATCCCAACCAGACCGATGTGGTCATGATCGAGGCCCAGTTGCTGGGCATCGAAGAATTGGACGAAGGCTACATGGCCAGCATCGAGTTCTCCGGCATGATCCGCGAAGACGCTTCGGCGGGCCCCAGCCCGTTCCGCGAAGTCTGGAACATGACCAAGGCCAAGAGTGGCTCGTCAGGCTGGCTGGTGTCCGGGGTGCAAGCATTGCAGTGATTTGCGGTCAATCCGTGCAGCAGGCGCGGTTCAGGGAATAATCGGGGACTATGGCAACACAGTCCCCTTTTTCTTTTCTTGGCAGCGTGTTCGAGCGCGTCGCCGCAGGCCCGCAGCCCCCGCAATGGCTGGTGCACGAGATGCAGCACCGCGTGGTGCTGTTGCTCAACCATGTGCTGATGCAGGAGCCCGTGGCCATCCAGCGCCTGCTGCCCCGGCGGGGTCGCGTGGTGCGTGTGCAGTGGCGTCAGTTCTTCATGGCGCTGCAAATCACCCCCGCCGGTCTGTTCGACAAGGCCGCTGAGGGTGCTACGCCGGACCTGCGGCTGGAAGTGACGCAAACCTCGCCGCTGGATTTGGCCCAGGCCGCGCTGCGCGGTGACCGCCCAACGGTGCGTATTGACGGAGATGTGCAATTTGCCGGTGACATCCAGTGGCTGGCCGACAACCTGCGCTGGGAGCTGGAGGAGGATCTCGCTCGGCTGCTGGGCGATGTGCCGGCGCACACCTTGGCCAGCATTGCGCGCGGCGCGATGCAAGCCCTGCGCGGATTTGTGCAAAGCCGTGCGCCCGGCAGCGCCTCTGCGTGGTCTGCGGACCGCACCATTCCATGAAGCGCTTCTTTCGTGGCGCCACCATTGTCTGGGTGGTGCTGCGCTTTGGCCTTGACGAGTTGGTGCTGACCAGCTTCCAGAAACCTTGGCTGCGCCTGCTGGCCCGCATCGTTTCTGTGGGGCGCGATCTCAGTGCCCCCCGGGGCCAGCGCCTGCGCGAGGCGCTCGAACGGCTGGGCCCCATTTTTGTCAAGTTTGGGCAGGTGCTGTCCACGCGGCGCGACCTCATGCCGCCCGATATTGCCGACGAACTGGCCCACCTGCAGGACCGCGTTCCCCCGTTTGACTCGGCCGTGGCCATCGCCACCATCGAGCGGGCTTTTCGCCGCCCCGTGGCCGAGGTTTTTGAGTCGTTCGAGCGCGAGCCCGTGGCCAGCGCCTCCATTGCCCAGGTGCATTTCGCCACGCTGCGCGATCGCCATGGGGCGCTGCACAAGGTCGCGGTGAAGGTGTTGCGTCCAGGGATGCTGCCGGTCATCGAGAAGGATCTCAGCCTCATGCGCATGATGGCGGGCTGGGTCGAGAGCTTGTCGGCCGACGGCAAGCGCCTCAAGCCGCGCGAGGTGGTGGCCGAGTTCGACAACTACCTCCACGACGAGCTGGACCTGGTGCGCGAGGCGGCCAATGCCGCGCAACTGCGGCGGAACATGGAGGGGCTGAACCTGGTGGAAGTGCCCATCATCCACTGGGATTTCTGCCACCCTGAGGTGATGGTGATGGAGCGCATGAATGGCGTACCCATCAGCCAGGTGCAGCGCCTGCGCGATGCGGGGGTGGATATCCCGAAACTGGCGCGCGATGGCGTCACCATTTTCTTCACGCAGGTGTTCCGTGACGGCTTTTTTCACGCCGACATGCACCCCGGCAACATCCAGGTCAGCCTGGACCCGGCCACCTTTGGGCGTTACATTTCGCTCGACTTTGGCATCGTCGGCACCCTGACCGAATCGGACAAGGAATACCTGGCGCAAAACTTTGCGGCCTTTTTCCGGCGTGACTACAAGCGCGTGGCCGAGTTGCACATCGAGAGCGGCTGGGTGCCACCGGGCACGCGGATCAACGAACTCGAAGGGGCCATTCGCACCGTGTGTGAGCCGTATTTCGACCGTCCGCTCAAGGAAATTTCGCTGGGCATGGTGCTCATGCGCCTGTTCCAGACCTCGCGGCGCTTCAATGTAGAGATTCAGCCGCAGCTCGTGCTGCTGCAAAAAACACTGCTCAACATTGAGGGGCTGGGCCGCCAGCTCGATCCGAATTTGGACCTGTGGAGCACGGCCAAGCCTTTTCTGGAAAAGTGGATGCTCGACCAGCTTGGCCCCCAGCGCTTCAAGCGGGAACTGCGCGCCCAGGCGCCGCACTACGCCAAAATTTTGCCCGCGCTGCCACGGCTTCTGCATGATCACTTGCAGCGCCAGCCTGCGCTGGAGCAAAACCGTGAGCTGCTCGAGCTGCTCAAGGAGCAGCGGCATACCAACCGCCTGTTGCAAGGTCTGGTGTATGTCTGTATCGGCTTTGTGCTGGGCCTGATTGTCATGCAGGCCATCGTGCGGGTCAGCCTTTTCTAGGGGTTTGCGCCCAATGTCCCGCCTGTGCCACACGGACAGGCGTGGGTTGCGCAGATAATGCGCGTCGTTTTCTTTTAACCCACATCACCTCACAGCGGAGCGGCGCATGCTGGTCACTTTCATCGTTCTGTATTTGCTGGCATCGATCGGCATCGGGCTGTATGCGGCGACCCGTGTGCACAACACGGCCGACTACGCCGTTGCGGGGCGCAGCCTGCCCCTGGCGGTGGTGATTGCCACCACCTTTGCCACCTGGTTTGGATCGGAGACGGTGCTGGGGGTGTCTGCCCGGTTTGTCGAAGGCGGGCTGGGGGAAGTGGTGGAAGACCCGTTTGGCGCCTCGATGTGCTTGATCCTGGTGGGCCTGTTCTTTGCCTACCGCCTGTACCAGAAAAACCTGATCACCCTGGGCGATTACTACCGCCTGCGCTTTGGCCGCACCATCGAGGTGGTGTGCTCGGGCATCATCATTTTCAGTTATCTGGGCTGGGTGGCCGCGCAGATCACGGCGCTGGGTCTGGTGTTCAACCTGCTGACCCAAGGGACGATCTCGGTCACGGCCGGCATGGTGCTGGGCACGGCCATTGTGCTGGTCTACACCTTGTATGGTGGGATGTGGTCTGTGGCGCTGACCGATTTTGTGCAGATGATCGTGATTGCGCTGGGCCTTATTGCCATCGCCTGGTTTGCCGCCGATCTGGCGGGTGGCGCAGGCAAGGTGGTCGACTTTGCGGCGCGTGAAGGCAAGTTTCATTTCTTTCCGCAAAATGGCGGGCTCAAGGAATGGACCTTTTTCTTTGCCGCCGCCATCACCATGATGCTGGGCTCGATTCCGCAGCAGGATGTGTTCCAGCGCGTCATGTCGTCCAATAGTGCTCGCACGGCACGCATTGGCCCGGTCATCGGTGGCGCGCTTTACCTGTTGTTCGCCTTTATCCCGATGTTCGTTGTGACGGCCGCTGTGCTGATCATGCCCGAAACAGCGCAGGCGCTGCTCAGAGACGACCCCCAAAAGGTGCTGCCCACGCTGGTGATGGAGCGCATGCCTTTGGCTCTGCAGATTGCTTTTTTTGGGGCGCTGCTGTCGGCCATCATGTCCACGGCATCGGCCACCTTGCTGGCCCCTTCCACCACTTTTGTCGAGAACATCCTGCGCAACCTGCGTCCGGGCATGAGCGATGCCGTCACGCTCAAGGCCATGCGTATTTCGGTGCTGGTGTTCACGGCCTGCGTGCTGACTTATGCGATCACCATGCAGGGCACATCGATCTATGAAATGGTGTCAGGCGCCTACCAGGTGCCTTTGGTCGGTGCGTTCGTTCCGCTGGTTTTTGGCCTGTACTGGAAACGCGCTACCTCCCAGGGGGCGTTGGCGGCAGTGAGCCTGGGGCTGGGCGTGTGGCTGCTGTTCGTGGCCAGCCCCATGCTCTCAGAGGCGTTTCCGCAGCAACTGGCGGGCGTGCTGGCTGCCGTGGTGGGCATGGTGGCGGGGTCGTTGGCGCCCCAGTTCATCCCCAACCACAAGGGCCAGGTACACCACTACGAGGGCAGCGCCGCCTGAATGCAGTGCAGGCACGCCCTTGATTTTGGGGGCTGCCGCCTATAATTGAAGGCTTTGCACTTTCAATCCAGGCTTACGACATGCCAATTTACGCCTACAAATGCGGCTCCTGTGGCCATGCCAAGGATGTGCTGCAAAAAATCTCGGATCCGTTACTGACGGTGTGCCCGGCCTGCGGTGCCGAGGCATTTTCCAAACAAGTGACGGCTGCGGGCTTTCAGCTCAAAGGTTCGGGCTGGTACGCCACCGACTTTCGCGGGGGTTCGCCCACAGCGGCCCCGAGCATCGATGCCGGTAGTGGCGGCGCTACCGAAGCTGCTCCGGTAGCCAAAGAATCCAGCGCAAGTTCCACTGTCGCTCCTGTCGCACCCGCTGCAGGCACCACTCCCACGCCCTGAAAGCCCAGATGGCCCCGCTGCGCAAATGGCTCTTTACCGGTTTGCTGGTGATCGTTCCCGGAGCGATCACCATCGCGGTGCTCAACTGGATCGTCGGGCTGCTGGACCAGACCTTGCTGATCCTGCCCGTGGCGTGGCATCCCGACCGCTTGCTGGGCTTTCACATCCCGGGCTTCGGTGTCCTGCTGACCTTGTTGATCCTGTTGGTGGTGGGCGCCACCACCAGCAATATTGCCGGGCGCAAGCTGTTGCAATGGGGCGACGCGCTGGTCAGCCGCATTCCGGTGGTGCGCTCCATCTATTCCAGCGTCAAGCAGGTGTCGGACACTTTGTTTTCCGAGGGCGGCAATGCTTTTCGCACCGCCGTGCTGGTGCAGTGGCCGCGTGAGGGTGTATGGACGGTGGCTTTCATCACTGGTGCGCCCAGCGGCGAGGTGGCGGCCTACCTGCGCGACGAATTCGTCAGCGTATACGTGCCCACCACCCCCAATCCCACGGGTGGCTATTTCGTGATGGTGCGCAAGAGCGACTGCATCGAGCTCGAAATGGGCGTGGATGCTGCTCTGCGCTACATCGTCTCCATGGGCGTGGTTGCTCCCAGCGACCCGGTTCTTGAGACATCTTCGTAATTTTTTAATGCGCCCCTCTGGGTGCCGGAAGTTCTGCCATGGCCATGCGCTCTCACTATTGCGGTCTTGTGACCGAAGCCCTGCTGGGCCAAACCGTCACCCTCTCTGGCTGGGTGAACCGCCGCCGCGACCATGGCGGTGTGATCTTTATTGACCTGCGCGACCGCGAAGGCTCGGTGCAGGTGGTGTGTGACCCTGACCGTGCCGAGATGTTTGCCACCGCCGAAGAAGTGCGCAACGAGTTCTGCGTGCAGGTCAAGGGCCTGGTGCGCGCGCGCCCAGCCGGCACCACCAACGACAATTTGAAGAGCGGCAAGATCGAGGTGTTGTGCCACGAGTTGAATGTGCTCAACCCCTCTGTAACGCCCCCCTTCCAGATCGACGAAGAAAACCTGTCGGAAACCACGCGCCTCACGCACCGCGTGCTCGACCTGCGCCGCCCGTACATGCAAAACAACCTCATGCTGCGCTACCGCGTCAGCATGGAAGTGCGCAAGTTCCTCGACACGCATGGGTTCGTGGACATCGAAACCCCCATGCTCACCAAGAGCACACCCGAAGGCGCGCGCGACTACCTCGTGCCCAGCCGTGTGCACGATGGCCAGTTTTTCGCGCTGCCCCAATCGCCCCAGCTGTTCAAGCAGCTCTTGATGGTGGCGGGCTTTGACCGCTACTACCAGATCACCAAGTGCTTCCGCGACGAAGACCTGCGCGCCGACCGCCAGCCCGAATTCACCCAGATCGATATCGAAACCTCGTTCATGGAAGAGCAGGACATTCGCGATCTGACGCAAGAGATGATCAAGACCGTGTTCCAGAACACGCTGGGCGTGGACCTGGGCGAGTTCCCGGTCATGACCTACCAGGACGCCGCCTACCGCTTTGGATCGGACAAGCCCGACCTTCGCGTGAAGCTTGAATTCACCGAACTCACCGACGTGATGAGGGACGTGGACTTCAAGGTGTTCTCGGGCGCCGCCAACATGAAGAAGGGCCGCGTGGTGGCGCTGCGTGTGCCTGGTGGCGCGCGTGAGACGGGCGGCCTCTCGCGCGGCGAGATCGACGGCTACACCGAATTCGTCAAGATCTACGGCGCCAAGGGTCTGGCCTACATCAAGGTCAACGAATTGGCGAAGGGCCGTGATGGCCTGCAAAGCCCCATCGTCAAAAACATCCACGACGCCGCGATCGCCGAGATCTTGAAGCGCACGGGCGCACAAGACGGCGACCTGCTGTTCTTTGGTGCCGACAAGGAAAAGGTCGTCAACGACGCCATTGGCGCGCTGCGCATCAAGATCGGTCACAGCGAGTTCGGCAAGAAAAACGGCCTGTTCGAAGACCGCTGGGCACCGCTGTGGGTGGTGGACTTCCCCATGTTCGAGCACGACGAAGAAAACGACCGCTGGGTGGCGGTGCACCATCCGTTCACGGCGCCCAAGGACGGCCATGAGGACTACATGGTCACCGCGCCTGAGAAGTGCATTTCCAAGGGCTACGACATGGTGCTGAACGGTTGGGAGATGGGCGGTGGCTCGGTGCGTATCCACCGCGCCGACGTACAGCAAAAAGTGTTTGACGCCCTCAAGATCACGCCCGAAGAAGCGCAGCAGAAATTCGGTTTCCTGCTCGACGCACTGCAGTACGGCGCGCCCCCGCACGGTGGCTTGGCCTTTGGCCTGGACCGCATCGTCACCATGATGACCGGCGCCGAGTCGATCCGCGATGTGATCGCCTTCCCCAAGACCCAGCGCGCCCAGTGCCTGCTGACCCAGGCTCCGTCGCCTGTGGATGAAAAGCAGTTGCGCGAGCTGCATATTCGTCTGCGCAACGTCGACGCCGCCAAGGCGGGCTGATCGTTTGCAAGCCTTCGGGCAGAATCGATAGGGCGCCTTTGTGGCGCCCTTTTTTGTCCCCGCTCGACATCCTGATTTTTCTCAAATGATGAACGTCAATCGTCTTGTCAACGCACGCATTGGCATTGCGTTGGCTGCGCTGCTGGCGCTGGCCGCCTGCGGCGAAAAGAAAACCGAACTGGGCCAGGGCGGATCGGTGGTCACGGGCTCAGCAGGCCCGCAGGGCGCACAGAACGCGGCGCGTGAGCTGGTGCGTTGCGACGCGCCCGTGGCCACCCTGGCGCTGGCCGAAAACCCGAGCGGTTATGTGATGGGGGCAGGCTACCAACTGCCCGCCTCACCCGTCCCACTCGTCAAGCTGCTGGCGCAGCAGAGCGGCTGCTTTCGCGTGGTGGACCGCAACGCGGGTTTGCGCGGCACGATCCAGGAGCAGGACCTGAAGGAGTCGGGCGTGCTGCGGCAGAACTCCACCGTGGCCAAAGGCAAGGGTTATGAGGCCCAGTACACGCTGACGCCCAGCCTCACGTTCAGCGAGCAAGATGCAGGGCGCGGGCTGGCGGGTGTGGTGGCCATGATTCCGGTGCTGCGCGACATTGCAGGGCTGGCCGGGTTGGTGGAGCAAGTCAAGTTCAAAGAGGCGCAAACGGCGCTGCTGTTGTCGGACAACGAAACCACCGAGCAGGTGGCCGCTGCCACGGGTTCGGCGCGCACCACCGACCTGGGCGTGGGAGGACTGGTGTTTGGCAAGCTCGGCGGCGCTGCGGGCGCGGGCTGGAGCAATACCAACGAGGGCAAGGTCATCGCCGCAGCGTTTCTGGACGCCCACAACCAGCTGGTGCTGCAAGTGCGCGCCCTGCAGGCGAAGACGCTTCCGCCGCCGGTTCCCACCGTGCGCTCCACCGGGAACTGACGGCGTGGTCGCCAGTGTGCAGCAGGCCTGCAAGATCCCGGAGTCGGTGCTGGTGGTGATTCATACGCCGGCGCTCGATGTGCTGCTGATCCGCCGGGTGGGCGATGCGCCGGAGGGTGGGCCTTTCTGGCAGTCCGTCACGGGCAGCAAGGATACGCTGCAAGAGGATTTCCGGACAACGGCGGTGCGCGAGGTGTGGGAAGAAACGGGTATTGCCGCCGATGCACCGGGCTGTGTGCTGCGTGACTGGTGTCTGGAAAACGTCTACAGCATCTACCCCCAGTGGCTGCACCGTTATGCGCCGGGTGTGCGCGAGAACACAGAGCACATCTTTAGCCTGGAAGTGCCGGAAGGCACCGCCGTGCAACTGAGCCCGCGTGAACATGT
>JAANMW010004056.1_pt1 | contig 10401 bp, 9 predicted proteins | sample 7279671 | NCBI WGS metagenome assembly JAANMW01 (sample SAMN14094541, study PRJNA606508) | bioreactor metagenome | isolation source: A lab-scale SPAN reactor treating ammonium-rich wastewater day 247 | place: Ireland: Galway | collected 2017-09-19
AGTACCGGTTCGCCGGCGACGCGGGCGATGCGCCGGGCATCGGTGCTGGCGGCACCACCGCCTGGGCGCTGCGCGGCAGCGTCTGGGGCAACCGCTCGGGCACGCTGGAGAAGCGCTCGCCCACCACGCTGGCCGGCTACACGATGGACACGGTGTCGATCGACAGCCTGCGCGACCTGCAATGGCAGTTCGACCTGATCGGCACCCGCGGTGGGCCCGACGCGTCGGTGAGCTGGTTCGGCGGCGTCCAGCGCGGCAAGGTCGATTACTCGCGCCTCACCGGCACGGCCACGGCCGGCAGCTGCCCGTATTCGGTGGCGTTCGGGGACAGCAGCACGGTGCTGACGCAGACCGCCGACTGCACCGGCAGCGGCGGCACGCTGGCTGCCGGCACGCAGGTGACGGTGGACAACTCGGCGCTGGGGTTGAACCCGCGCGACGCGCTGGCCTATACCGCCACCGTGCTGCGCGCGGGGGTGAACGCGCACAGGCGCTGGGGGGCGTGGCACCTGCGAGGGGGGCTGGCTTACGAGCACCACGATCGCGGCGATGCGCTCGAGGATGCGGCGCAGAGCCTGTCGGGGACGTACCAGTCGGGGAACCTGAGCGCGGCGCTCGAAGTGGGCTACCGGTTTACGCCGGCGCTGGTTGGCTTCGTGCGCGGGACTGCGTGGCAGCACCAGCTGATGGGGGAGGTGCCGTTCCTGTACAACGGGGTGACCGCTCGTCGGTCCGACAGGCGGTACGGGATCGTTTCTTTCGGGGTCTCTGCAACGTTCTGACGGGCGAAAGGGGCGCGATTCGTTCAACGATTGAACGCAGGCTGCTAGGATGCGTTCAATGGATGAACGAACCCACGCCGACGCCGCACAGGACGAGACGCTGTTCAAGGTGCTGCGCACGCTCGAAGCGAATCCGCAGACCAGCCAGCGCGAGCTGGCCGAGTCGATGGGGATGAGCCTGGGCAAGGCCAACTACTGCCTGAAGGCGCTGCTCGACAAGGGGCTGATCAAGGTGCGCAACTTCAGGAATAGCCAGAACAAGCTGGCGTATGCGTATTTGCTGACGCCGAAGGGGGTGGCGGCGAAGGGGCGGCTTACGGGGCGGTTTCTGAAGAGGAAGATGGCGGAGTATGAGGCGTTGAAAAGGGAGATCGAAGTATTAGAAAGGGAAGCGCGCAAATGACGTGCTCCATGTTGGGCGTGTAGACGAACCGTTGATGGAGACGCCTTCCAAGGCTCCAGGGTTGGCGAAAGTCGCTTAACCCACGGATTTTCCGGCCGAAGCGGCCTCGTAAGTTAAGGCATCCAAAATGAGGCAGACGGCGCGCCTCGCAATAAGGTCCTGGCGACTGAGGGCAGGCAGCCTCTCGCATCGAGTCGCCAAACCGTTCGACGGCAAATCACCGCGCTCTTCTTTTCTGCGCCAGTCGTAATGACCCGCCGAACTCGACGATTGACGAGATCTCACGACAAATGAGGGGGCACAATAATAGTTCCTCTTGCTCAGGGCCAACCTCCGCGGTCAGCGCAACAGATCACCCTTACCGCATTCAGATGGGCGGGGGTGGGCGCGATCGTATCGATAGCAATCGCCTTCATGCGATTGACGGTGCTCTCTCGCATCTTGTCTCCAGTGGACTTTGGGATCTTTGTTGTCGGCAATTCACTGACTGTCTTCCTCGCGACGCTGGTTCAAGGTCTGTTCGCAGCTGCCCTCATTCAGCGCGGAAGCTCCGTTCTTTCAAGTGGCAATATCGCATCGGCATTCGTGTGGTCATCAGCCAGCGGCATATTGCTGGCGACCCTCGTGGCTACTCTGCAGGATGATCTGCTGCGCCTTGTTCGTTTAGAAGAGGGGGCGAAGATATTCGGGCTCATGATCCCCGCACTAGTCGTGCGCTGCATAGGTCATGTACCACTGTCTCTGATTCAAAGAGACTTGCGGTTCAAGCAAGAACTGGTATGCAACGTTGCGTCATTAATTACCGGAACGGTTGTTTCCATTGTCGTTGCGGCAAGCGGCATGGGGTATTTGGCACTAGTGTATGGTGCGTGGGTCGAAGCGACTGTGCTCGCAGCGACAGCGCTGACTTACACACACAAGCAAGTTCTCCGTGAGCCTACCGCTCTTGGAGGGCCCGCGCTCGTCAGGCAGTTTGGCGGCGCGTACGCCGCAACATTCGCACTCGGCAGCCTGGCCCAGCAAGGGCAGCACCTCCTCCTATCGGCGACTCAAAGCACGTTGAGTGTCGGCTACTTCGCGCGTGCGCATGCGCTCTTCGAAGCGATCACTGGAGGGTTTCTCGGTGCAATCGTTAATCGCTTGTTTCGAATATTTCCACTACTTCGAAACGAGCCGAACAGGTTCAGAACTGGATTTGAGACAGCAATCGAAGGCTTGGCGACCATCTCTTTGCCCTTGTCGGCGACGCTTTTTAGCGCTTCCATGGGTGTCGTTCTCATCGTGATGGGTAGTCAATGGAAGGACGCAGCTCCGATCTTCGGACTATTTGCGCTGGGTGTAATGCCGCGCCTTTGCTACAAAGTCACAGAGTTCGCTGCGTATTCCTTGAACCGGCCGGCTACAACTGTGTGGCGCGCATTCATCAACTTATGCTTGGTGGGGGGCGCGGTCACCGCATTCGCGCAGTTTGGGCTATTTCTTGTGGCCCTGTCGCTTCTCACTGTGAATTTTATTAACTACCTCCTCTCCGCTTCGACTGCGCTGCGGCTGTTAGGCGTGTCTTGGAGGCGGTTCGCATTGCTCCATGCTCGCGGCTTGGCGCTTGCAGTTGTCGCAATGTCAATACAAGCCGTCGTGCGACAGACGGATTTCTCTTCAAGCAATCAAATAATTGCGGACATGATTGGTGCCGGCGCCGCCATCATCGGTGTTGTCAGTTGTTGTTTGATGTTCCCGCAATACTTCTTAGGCGAGCGGCTGCGAAGAGTAACGCCGAAAATCCGCTTCACGACTCGCAGAGATAGGGCGACAAGACAGCCGGATCGGCCTGGAAACCGCTGTTAAAAGGTCGAGTGATTGCCATGAGGATCGACGCGCCGCTGAAGCGTTATACAAAACAACTGGTCAGGAATCTGCTGGGCTCCGCCGGTTATGCCAATCTACTGGCGTTGCGGTACCGGTATCTTTCTGCACGCGCAAAGGGTCACGCCGTGCGCTTCTCGCCAGAGGGCAATCTAATTCGGGCAAGCGATGGGGCTGACGGGTTCTACTTCACGGTTCCAGAGCGGGCGGCCAGATACATATGGAACGACGGGCCGCTCCGTATGTCGGAGGAAATCTGGCGCAAATACGTTCATCGGTCGCTAAGCATTGAACAGGGGGCGGTTGCAATCGATATCGGTGCGAACGTCGGGGAGTTCGCTGTCGCTGCTGCCCGGCGAGGGTTGAGCGTCCACGCGTTTGAGCCTGACCCGCACGCTTGGCTCGCACTCAGCGCGAATCTCGATAACTATGCTACTAGTCACGCCCTGCAAGTTGGTCTCGGAGATGTGCGGTGCGAACGGACATTCTACCTGGCAACAGGCACCGCCGACTCGTCATTAGTTCGGCCGCGTAGATTCGAAAGGGAGATGACGATCACAATTATCCCACTTGATCAATACGTCCGCGAACAACGGATCAAAGAGATATCTGTCTTGAAAATTGAAGCTGAAGGGTTCGAGCCGGAAGTTCTCGCGGGCTGTGAAGAGGCGTTGAAGATGACGCGATATGTGACGATAGATTGTGGCCCTGAGCGACTCGGTATGGACACGGTCTCGGAATGTTCAAGTGTCCTAAGAGCCGCTGGGTTTTCGCTAACGCGAGCAGGATGGATTCTAAAGGGCGTTCGCGACTAATTGCGTTCTTCTCCGGCAAGACATCGATCTTTCAGCAGCAGACCATTCGAAGACATCAATGCATCAAGTTTCGAACGAAAGGACGCGCGTAGTAGTCTGGCTCCCCATGCTCGGAACAACGGGGCATTCCGGCCCGAGTGCCAACTTCCTTCGTCTATTTGCCGAAGGGAGCTCGAATCTCGACTTGACGCTGCTCACCGCCGCGCCGCAGCTGTTGCCACCACCGCCCGGCGCACGCTACATCCGGATCGCTCGAACCGGAGATGACGGGTCGGCGCTTAACCAAGCTGTGCTGGTCATTCGTTCGATTTTTTGGCTAATCAGGCACCGAAAGCAGTTCGATGTGTTCTATGGAATTTCGGCATTTCTCTTTTCTGTGATTCCGGCTTACGCCGCTCACTTGATGGGACGGCGCGTCGTCATCCGCCCTTCAACCGGTTATGATTTCGTCCCGAGGAAGGGGGGGGCACTTGCCCGCCTGCGCTCCGCCGCTAAGACAAAAATAATTAGTCGCCTCGATGGCATCGTCGCGATCAATCCATTCGTGCAATCAGCTGCGGCGAAATACGGGCTCGCAGCCGCGCAGATATGCTTTTGCCGAAACGGTGTTGATGTTATGCGGTTTAGAGATACACCAAGTCCGCGCAATCGCTTGGGGGATGTTTCAGCCCTGCCGCTCGCGATAGTTCACACAGGGGGCTGGGATCCAAGAAAAGGGCTTCACGTAGTGCTCGCAGCCATACGACAACTTCGAAATCAAGGACTGCGCGTTGAGTTGATCGTAGCGGGGCCAAAGAAGGACGCGCTCTACACTGCTGAAATCGAATCGCTCGTGTGCCGATGGGAACTACGGGACGTAATCGTAGAGAAGGGGTTCGTCCCTCAGATTGAGGACATCTATGCGACAGGCGATGTATTTGTGCTTCCGAGCGTGTCGGAGGGCATGCCAAATGCACTGATCGAGGCGATGGCAAGCGGGCTCCCCGCCATTGTCACTGCCCTGCCGGGGATCGATGATGTGGTCCGCCACGACGTAGAGGGTTTTCTGCTCAGACTCGCGGACGAGGAAGCCATGAGCAACGAACTGGCGACATACCTTGAGCTCTATGCGCGGAGCAAGGACTTAAGGAGACGTCATGGGTGCGCAGGCCGCGAGCGGGCCGTCGCCGAATTCAATGCCAGTGTGACCAAGCAGAAAATCGAAGCTTTCCTCTGCGATAAACATAAATATCGCCCACTAGCGTCCTAGGAGTTTGGGCTCCCGTCTTGTCATGAAACAGTATATGAGGCGACTGGCGAAAGAAAGAGACGCACTGGGCGAGGGTCTGCTCACGCTACTCATAGTGGGGTTTCCGTTGGCTTATGCCCTACAGGAATTAGTCGGGGCAACTAGCGGGGTCGTGACAGTCTCCGAGCGGGCTCTAAATCTCTTGGCTGCTTGTGCCGTCATGATCTTCCGGCGCCCTCGCCTGTCGGCAAGATCATGGTCAATTATTCTCGCGCTTGTTCTATTCGCGGCATTGTTCAGCGTGACGATGTTTTTGCGGCTCGTCGTTGACGGAGAAAATAGCTTAACGCCGCCTTCGGTTCTGTTTGGGTTGTTCTGGGGCATTGGAATCATCCCGGCGATAGCAGTGCTTTGGGCGCGATTGGGACGGCAGTCCAACGACGTGCGGCTATTGGGCATCCTTCTCGCTGGGAATACGATCTTCCTGATAATGACAATACTTGAGGGCCGCGAATTGCTGCACACTCAGTTTGGACGGTTTCGCACCGAAAGCGGGATCAATCAAATCTATCTTGGCCACATGGCGGTGATGAATGTCTATCTAGCTGCTGTATGGCATTCACGGATGGATAAATGGCGACTCCCTAAACTAACCTTGCTCACGGCGCTCTTTGCCATATCTGCAGGTGTGTTTGGCATGGTTGCGGCCGCTTCACGCGGGCCGATTATCTCTCTCTTTGCCGTCTTCCTGCTTTGGGCGCTGCCTAACGCCAACCGCTTGCTCGGCGCGGCAGCCATATCTCTGGCGGCAGTCGTTGCTTACGTATTGCTCAGCGTACTTGACCCGCTCGCGCTCTTCAACCTTACAGGGAGCAGCCTGTTTGTACGCCTCGCGGAGACTTATGACTATCAGCACGAGTTGCGATGGGAAATGCTTCAAATCGCATTTGCCAGATTCCTGGCGAGTCCATTGTTCGGGGGGGAGTTGCTCGTCTGGGGTACCTATCCCCACAACTATCTCGTCGAGATACTCATGGCGACGGGATTGGCTGGAATGGCATTGTTCTTGGCGGTTTTCGTGCCAGCATGGCGCGCATGTCTAACGGCGGCGATGCGGCGCCGCCTGACATTTTTCCATCTTCTCTTTTGCCATATGTCGTTCGCTTTTCTCTTCTCCGGGTCAGTCGCCGACATGCATATGCTTTGGACTTCGATGGCGGTCGTACTTTCGATCGGCGCTGCAAGTGCCGGTCAAGCTACGCCCTGGCGCCGCGTTTCGAAGCCGGCGCGTCTACCGGGGGCGCTGTCTGAAGGCGAGGGCGTGGTTATTAGGGGGGGCGCTTCATGGGGCGGCAGATAGTCGACATCCTGCGGGGACCGAGCAGACGTCCTTCGACACGATGACCATGAGGAACGACAACGAAGGATTGTCGCTCGGTGGCGTTGCCTCGGGGATACGTAGTCTGGCAGAGCGAGGTGGCTCGGAGCGTTGGAATGGGAGAGCGCAAGACTTAGGTAACTACCTGCCGAGAGCGCTTCGGGAATCGCACCAATGCACGAGGGGAGCCGACGAAACTACTGGGCTCACTGGTCCAAAGCGCACAGGTCGCGCTTGTGGGCGAGTGTTTCCTGACGGCTCTTGAAGTCCGTGGGTTCATCGGCGTTGCCGACCCCGGAATGATCTACGACTATCCGGCGCCCCAGGAGGCAATGGTACTTGTGGTGATGAGGCAGCTTTTCCCGGAGTTTTGGCGCCATATCTATCGGAGGACCCAGACCTGCCTTCGCCGGGGATGGCTTTCGGTGCGCCGTTCGCCGCCGCGGGCGGTTGCGGAGCCCGTTAGGCCGCAGTTGTCGGCAGGGCGGCACAAGACGATTAGGTCCCGCTCACGACGGTTCCCGCTCACGGGGTACGCTGCCAAGTGCGCTCAAATGCATGACCTCATGTTTGACGCCCGCGCAACGGCCAGCCAAGCGAGCGTCAGATCGTTGTCGATGAGCATGCGCATGCACGCAAGCGATCGAGTTGGTCGGAGCGACCAGGGAAGCCCGCGTAACAGTGACGCTGCTTTGACAGTTGAGACTGCACGGCACCCCCAACTCGCATTCGTTCGGATCATGGGCCTGACGTGGTGAGTGTTCCGGCACCGAGATGGTTGGCCGCGAGCGGTGTCGAGATCGCACAAATCGATGCTGAAAAGCGACCCCATAACAGCACCGACGGGGCATGCAGTGGGCGCCTGGCAGACAGGGGCGTGAGCCCAGAATGGTTCCGCAGTAGCGGGGTGGCGAAGCTCGCCGTTGCGGCTTGGCGCCGTCGCCTCAACTCGCGGCAATTGCGCACGTCGCTGATCCGCTCGGCCCTAACCGACTTCAAGCGGCGGCATCGCACCCGCCCCTCTCCAGGTCCCCGAAGCTGCTTTCCGAAGCCGATCCGCTTATAGAACTTAGGGCACGTTATGAGGACGATTCGAGTCGCTATTGCCTATCGGGTGCTTCAAGAATGGCGAGCGCCTGTCTTCGCGAAACTGGCGAAGAGCGAGGATATTACGCTGAAGGTGTTCTATGGTGAGGACTTCCCCGGAACGAAAGTCGTGAGCACGAGTCTACCGGTCGATTTCGACTCGCAAAAGCTGCGCACTACGCGGTTGAGGGCAAGAACGCCATACGGTTCTGCACACTTTCCTATTCACCACAATTTGTACAGCGAGCTCAGGGGATTCGGCCCAGACGTCATTATTTGCGAGGGGCCGTCGAATTTCGTTAATAACATCGTCTGCTTCTTGTACGCGAAGAGCCATCGAAGAGCGCTAGTGCAGTGGGGGCTCGGGGAAATAGAGGGGCGCAAGCGCTCAGCACACCGAAAAATCCTCGACCTTGTATTTGCTCCCGTGGAGCGCTTTTCGGACGGTGCAATCGCGTATAGCTCATTCGGAGCGAAATACTATATCCGGCGCGGCATCCGAGAGGATCGCGTTTTTACCGCCGTCAACGTCGTTGACACAGAGAGTCGGCTCGCAAACTTTAAGGAGTATTGCGCAAGAAACGGGCTGCCGTATCCCTCCCCTCTGCCTGATCGCTTTTGCCTGTTGTTCGTCGGCGCACTGACGGCGGGTAAGCGCGTTGACGTTTTGCTTCACGCATTCGCGCGCCTATTGCATTTTCGCCCGAAGGCGGGAGCGGAACTGGTTATTGTGGGAGATGGCCAGAGCCGAGTGGAGTTGGAAGAGATCACCAAGGTACTAGGGATTTCTGAACGAGTGCGGTTTACAGGCCGAGTTACAGAAGATATCCCCCAGTACTTCTACAGCGCCTCGCTTTTCGTCTTGCCCGGCTTGGGTGGATTGGCAGTCTCGGATTCGCTCATCCACGGCGTGCCGGTTATCTGCGGTATCGGAGACGGATGCGAAAAGGACCTGATCTGTTCGGGCCACAATGGCTTGATCTTGAACCCCTTGGATATCGAGTCATTGGTAAAGGAGCTTGTTGCGTGCGCCGATGAACCGGGGCGGTTAATGAAATTGCGTGCGGGCGCACAGCAGTTTGCGAGCAGCGAGTTCACCATTGATCGATATGTTGCCCAGATACGATTGGCGATTGAACGATGCGTGCACTAGTAGAAACCTACTCTCTTATTCGAGCAGCATACTGGCGGATGCGGCTTGCGGTTACGCGCCCGAAGGTGCACGTTCGGAGTTTTCCGGTGATCGGTCGCGGAACTTATTTTGGGAAGGGGCGGTCGATAAGAATCGGTCGGAATTTCTTCTGCGGCCGAATGTGCCACCTTGCATGTCCAGCGGTGATTGGGGATGACGTCATGTTAGCCAGCTTTGTGAGCTTCGTCGGTGGTGATCACAAGATCGATCGCGTAACAACGACGATGAATCGCGCCGGCCGTGATGTCATGCGACCCATAGTCATCGAGGACGACGTTTGGATTGGGCATGGAGCCATTGTCTTGCATGGTGTTCGCATTGCAGCGGGTGCTGTGATTGCAGCTGGCGCCGTAGTGACGAAGGACGTGCCGGGGTATGCGATCGTCGGCGGTAATCCGGCACGATTGCTGCGTTACCGGCTTCGCTGACGGCATGGACCGCGGCTGGTTCTCTAGTGTGGTACTGCCGGCGAGTTTTCCGGTTGCGACAGGCAGAGCGTTGTGTGCTCTTTTCCGGTGAATGCCAGCGGACTCGATGACTCATGAAGCAGATTCTTCAATCCCTTCAGACGGGCGTCACGACTTTGGCGGAGTTCCCGAGCCCCGCCGCGTTCGCAGGCACTGTTGGGATTCGCACCTCTACGACTCTCGTTTCTGCGGGAACCGAGCGCATGCTCGTCGAGTTCGGCCGCGGCGGGCTGCTCTCCAAGGTCCGCCAGCAGCCCGACAAGGTCCGCCAGGTGCTTGAGAAGGTCCGTACCGACGGTCTCTTCGCCACGCTCGAAGCGGTGCGCAGCAAGCTCGACCAGCCCTTGCCGCTCGGTTACTGCAACGTCGGCCGGGTGATGGCGCTGGGCGCGGGCGTCGACGGCTTCGCAGTCGGCGACCGCGTCGTGAGCAACGGCAAGCACGCCGAGGTCGTCGTCGCGCCGCGCAACCTGTGCGCGCGCATCCCGGATGCGGTCGGCGACGAATCGGCGGCGTTCACCGTGTTGGCCGCCATCGGTTTGCAGGGCGTACGCCTCGCGGCCCCCACGCTTGGCGAGTCGATCGTCGTCACCGGCCTGGGGCTCATCGGCCTGATCACGGTGCAACTGCTGCGCGCCAACGGTTGCCGCGTGCTGGGCATCGACATGAACCCGGTACGCCTCGCGCTCGCGCGCCAGTTCGGCGCCGAGGTTGTCGATCTCTCGCGCGGCGAGGATCCGCTCGCTGCGGCCGAAGCCTTCTCGCGAGGCCGCGGTATCGATGCGGTGCTGCTCACCGCGTCCACCGCCAGCAGCGAGCCGGTCTCCCAGGCCGCGAAGATGTGCCGCAAGCGCGGGCGCATCGTGCTGGTCGGCGTCACCGGGCTGGAGCTTTCTCGCGCCGACTTCTACGAAAAGGAACTGAGCTTCCAGGTGTCGTGCTCGTACGGCCCCGGCCGCTACGATCCTGAGTACGAAGAGAAGGGCCACGACTATCCCATCGGGTTCGTGCGCTGGACCGAGCAGCGCAATTTCGAGGCCGCACTCGACCTGATGGCGAGCGGCGCGCTCGACCTGCGCCCGCTCGTCTCGCACCGTTTCGACATCGACGACGCGCCGAAGGCTTACGACCTGCTGGCGTCGAACGAGCCGTCGCTGGGCATCCTGATCCGGTACCCGGCGGGCCAG
>JAANMW010004057.1_pt1 | contig 10397 bp, 11 predicted proteins | sample 7279671 | NCBI WGS metagenome assembly JAANMW01 (sample SAMN14094541, study PRJNA606508) | bioreactor metagenome | isolation source: A lab-scale SPAN reactor treating ammonium-rich wastewater day 247 | place: Ireland: Galway | collected 2017-09-19
ATCACGGCATGTACATGCCGCCGTTGACGTGCAGGGTCTCGCCGGTGATGTAGGCCGCCGACGGGCCGGCAAGGAACGCCACCGCGCGGGCGATGTCGGCCGGTTCGCCCAGGCGCCCAAGCGCGATCTGGCCCAGCATCGCCTCCTTCGCGGCCTCCGGCAGGTCGGCGGTCATGTCGGTGGCGATGAAACCGGGTGCCACGACATTGACGGTGATCCCGCGCGAGCCGATTTCCTTGGCCAGCGACTTGCTGAACGCGATGATGCCGGCCTTGGCCGCGGCGTAATTGGCTTGGCCGGCATTGCCGGTGACGCCGATCACCGAAGCGATGTTGACGATGCGGCCCTTGCGCGCCTTCATCATGCCGCGCAGCACCGCCTTCGACGCGCGATAGACGGAAGTCAGGTTGGTGTCGAGGATGGCCTGCCAGTCCTCGTCCTTCATCCGCATCAGCAGGTTGTCGCGGGTGATGCCGGCGTTGTTGACCAGGATGGAGATCGCGCCGAACTCGGTGGACACCGCGTCCACCAGCGCCTCGATGGCGCCAGCCTCGTTGACGTTGAGGCGACGGCCGTGGCCACCGCGCGCAGCCAGCCGTTCGCCGATCGCCTGCGCACCGGCATCGCTGGTGGCGGTGCCGATGACGGTCGCGCCCAGCGCCGCCAGTTCGTCGGCAATCGCCGCGCCGATCCCGCGCGATGCGCCGGTGACCAGTGCAACCTCGCCCTTCAGCAACAATTCGCTCATGCCTTCCATTCCTCGATGGCGCCGGCAAATTCGGCCGGCGTGCCCAACGCGCGGGCGTCGAGCGATTTGTCGATGCGCTTGGCCAGGCCGGTCAGCACCTTGCCCGGGCCGCACTCGGCGATCCGGGTGACCCCGCGCGCGGCCAGCGCCTGCACGCAGCCGGTCCACTGCACCGGCAGGAAGAGCTGGCGCACCAGCGCGTCGCGGATCGCGTCGATGCTGTCGTGCGCACGGGCATCCACGTTCTGCACCACCGGCAGCGCCGGCAGCTTCCATTCCAACCCGGCCATGGCCTGCGCCAGCCGGTTGGCCGCTTCGCGCATCATCGGCGTGTGCGACGGCACGCTGACCGCCAGCTTCACCGCCTTGCGCACGCCCTTTTCCTGCAGCAGCGACAGCGCGCGGTCCACCGCCGCGGCGTCGCCACCGATCACGATCTGGCCGGGCGAGTTGTAGTTGGCCGGCACCACCACCTGTGCGCCGGAGGCTTCCACGCAGACGGCTTCGACCAGCGCATCTTCAGCACCCAGCACGGCCGCCATCGCGCCGGTGCCGGCGGGCGCGGCGTCCTGCATCAACTGGCCGCGGATGCGCACCAGATGCGCGCCGTCCTGCAGCGACAGCGCGCCGGCCGCGACCAGCGCGGTGTATTCGCCCAGGCTGTGGCCGGCCAGCACCGACGGCATCGGGCCGCCCTGCTCGCTCCACAGCCGCCACACCGCCACGCCTGCGGCCAGCAGCGCCGGCTGGGTGTATTCGGTGCGGTTCAGCATTTCCTCGGGGCCGCCCTGCGACAGCGCCCACAGGTCCACGCCGGCGCCTTCGGAGGCCTCCTGGAACGTGGCCTTCATCGAAGGATGCAGTTCGGCCAGTTCGGCCAGCATGCCGACCGCCTGCGAGCCTTGGCCCGGGAACACCAGGGCGACCGGATTGGATTGGATGGCTTCGCTCACGCTATGCAAACCGTGCAGGGGGGGCGCAGGACGGAGCCCTGCGATGGGGCGGGCATGATACGAGTAATTGCTCTAGCCTGTCTGTACCGCGGCGTATGCTCGCAGGCGCCCGCCGGCGATGAGGGCGGGGCCGGAAGCGCCGCCCCGCCCGGCCGGGCTCAATAGCGCAGCAGCGCCGAGCCCCAGGTGAAGCCGCCGCCGAACGCTTCCAGCAGCACCAGCTGGCCACGCTGCACCCGGCCCGAGCGCACCGCCTCGTCCAGCGCCAGCGGCACCGAGCCGGAGGAGGTGTTGCCGTGCTTGTCCACGGTCACGATCACCCGGTCCATCGGCATGGCCAGGCGCTTGGCGGTGGCTTCGATGATGCGCAAGTTGGCCTGGTGCGGCACCAGCCAGTCCAGCGCGGTACGGTCCAGCCCGTTCGATTCCAGCGCTTCCTCGACCACCGCGTCCAGCGCCTTCACCGCGTGCTTGAACACCTCGTTGCCGGCCATCATCACCCGCACGCCGGCGTTCTGCTCTTCCGGCTTGAAACCCGCCGACACGCCCACCGGGTTCCACAGCAGCTCCGCCTTGCTGCCATCCGCATGCATGTGGGTGCTGAGGATGCCGGTGTCGGTGTCGGCCTTGAGCACCACCGCGCCGGCGCCGTCGCCGAACAGCACGCAGGTGCCGCGGTCGTTCCAGTCCAGCATGCGGGTCAGGGTTTCCGCGCCGATCACCAGCGCGGTCTTGGCCGCGCCCGAGCGGATGAACTTGTCGGCGATGGTGAGCCCGTAGATGAAGCCGGAGCAGGCCGCGTTGACGTCGAATGCCGGGCAGCCGGCGACGCCCAGCTTGTGCTGGACCAGGCAGGCGGTGGACGGGAAGATCAGGTCGGGCGTGGTGGTGCCGACCACGATCAGGTCCAGCTCACTGGCGGCGACGCCGGCCGCCTCCAGCGCGCGCAGCGCAGCCTGGTAGCCGAGGTCGCTGGTGGTCTGGCCTTCCGCCGCCACGTGGCGCTCGCGGATGCCGGTACGTGCGGCGATCCACTCGTCGCTGGTGTCCACCATCTTCGCCAGGTCGTCGTTGGTCAGCACCTTCTCGGGCAGGTAGCTGCCGGTGCCGGCGATGCGGGCGTAGATGCGGCTTTCGGTCTGGCTCATGCGGACGGCAACTCCCGTGGTCAAGCGGACAAGATTAGCCGATGCGGGGCGCGGGCGCGGCCAAGGCCATCGCCGGGGCCACCGCCACCGGGATTGCAGGCGCAGAAACGCCAACGGCCGCGCCATGGGGCGCGGCCGGGCGTGGTGCGTCGTGGCGCCGGCCTTGCGGCCGACGGATCACTCTTCGTCAGCCACCTTGGTCTTCGGCACGATGACCTGCTTGCCGCGGTAGTAACCGTCGGCGGTCACGTGGTGGCGCAGGTGGGTCTCGCCGCTGGTCGGATCGGTGGCCAGCTGCTTGGCGGACAGGGCGTCGTGGGCGCGGCGCATGCCGCGGCGGGACGGGGAAACGCGGGACTTCTGGACAGCCATCGGACAACTCCAAGAAAAACGTATGTGACGCGCGATGCGGCGATTATCGCACTATTCCTTCTTCCACCCGGACAACGCCGCGAACGGGTTGGCCTGGGCGGCTTCCTCCACGGTGGGCGCGAAATCGCGCTCGACCGTCTCGGCATCGGGCGAGACCGGCACCACCGGCAACGCCAGAATCAATTCGTCCTCGACCAGCTCGGCCGGCCGCAGCATGCCGTCGGCGGGCACCAGCAGCGGCTCGTATTCCGGCGGCAGGGCCGCTTCGTCGGCCTCGTCGCGGATCAAGCCCAGCCGCTGCACCAGCCGCACCGGCTGCAGGAACCGCTGCAGGCTGCGCTGGCATTCCAGCGGCAGCTCCGCATCGATCCGCAGCTCGACGTGGGGCACCTTCAGGCTGTCGGTATCGAAGGCCAACAGGTAGCGAACCTCGCCTTCGGCATCGACCAGGCTGCCGCGCAGCCGGGTCATCGCCGCCAGCGGGATCCTGCCCTCGAACTCGCGCCGCGCCGCCACCATGCGCCAAGCATCCAAGACTTCGGGCACCCGGCTTGTCGGCTGTTCGGACATAAGCCGCAAAATGCTACGCGGCGCCCAAGCCGGTGTCAAATCCACCGGGGACGAGCCGCGCCACCCATCCTCGCCCGTTTGCGGGCCCGGGCGGGCTCGCGCAGACTGCGCCGATGGAAATCTTCCTGCCATTGCTCTTCCTCGCACTTGCCGGTGGCGCGTCCTGGCTAGCGCTGCGCCTGCGGCGCGGCAGCCGTGGCCGGCAGCAGGCGATCTCGCAGCTGCTGGACGCCGCCGATGCGCTGGAATCGCGCCTGCGCGCGGCGCGCGCCGAGATCGAGGCGGTCGCCGGCAGCGACGAGAACCCGGTGCGCGCCGCCATGCAGGAGCTACTGCGGCAGCGGCTGTGGCTGCAGGACAATGCCGAACGCGCCAGCCTGGAGCAGCTGCGCGGCGTGCGCGATGCGCTGGACGCCGCCCGCGCCAGCATCGAGCGGCAGCTGCAGCGGGTGGATCGCGCCCGCGCCGGGGCGGCCTGACCGATGCCCCGCCTGACCCTCGCCTCGACCTCGCGCTACCGCCGCGAACTGCTGGAACGGCTGCGCCTTCCCTTCGCGGTGGCCCGTCCGGAGGTGGATGAAACCGCCCTGCCCGGCGAAACCCCACTGGCGCTGGCCATTCGCCTGGCCGAAGCCAAGGCGCAGGCGGTGGCCCGCACCCTCACCGGCGACAGCTGGGCGCTGGGCTCGGACCAGGTCGCCGACCTCGACGGCCGGCCGCTGGGCAAGCCGGGCCGCCGCGACGCCGCCATCGCCCAGCTGCAATCGATGTCCGGCGGCGTGGTGCGTTTCCATACCGCGCTGTGCCTGGCCCATGCCGACGGCCGCGCGCTTGCCGCCATCGACCTCACCGAGGTGCGTTTCCGCATGTTGACCGACGCCGAGATCGAGCGCTACGTGGATGCCGAGCAGCCGTTCGACTGCGCCGGCAGCTTCAAGTCGGAAGGCCTGGGCATCGCCCTGTTCGAGTCCATCGACAACCGCGACCCGACCGCGCTGGTCGGACTGCCGCTGATCGCCACCTGCACGCTGCTGCGGCAGGCGAGATTCACCCTGCCCTGAGCGCGCGCCGTCACTCGGCGGCGGCTTGGTCGAACGGCGCGAAGCCCCAGCGGCGCAGCAGCACCAGGCGCTGCCGCGCGGCGTCGGCGCGGTCACCATAGGCCTGCGCCAGCAGGGCGTCGTCCAACTGCGGCCAATCGACGCGGATCTGCGCGGCGAACGCAGCCGCACGCTGGTGCGTGGCGAAGGCCTTCTTCGCCAAATGCACGCCGTTCACCGCCGCGAACAGCAGCGTGACCAGCAGCAGCGGTCGCAGCCAGCGCCACGCCCTGCCGGCATCGCGCCAGGCCAGCACCATCAGCCCCAGCCAGCCGATCCAGAACAGCAGCGCGAAGCTGGCGTACCGGGTCACGAACGCGTGGTCCGTGCCGAAGCTGCCGGCGCGCCCCAGCGCGGTAAGCAGGGCGCAGCCCAGCGCGAACGCCATCAGCGCCAGCCACGGCCGCGCCTGCGCCTGCCGGCGGCAGCGCACGGCGGCGGGAATTGCCAGCATCAGGGCCAGCAGCGTCCACCACGGCGCCACGTCCTCGGCGAACCGCAGCACCCCGCCGCCAAGGTAATTGAGCGCGTACAGCGCCAGCACGCCGGCGCCGGGCAGCGCCACCGGCTGTCCGCGCGCCGCCAGCAGCCATGCCACCAGGCCGCCGCCGACCAGCAACCATGGCAGTGCGAAGGCGATGCGCCGCGACCACGGCCATTCGCCGCGCAGCGCCACCAGCGCCACCGGGAACACCGCTAGGGTGGTGGAAAACCCCAGCACGCCAAGCACCGCCAGCACCACGCCAGCAAGGTTCAGCGCCAGCGTGGGGCGTTCCAGCGTCAGCCAGTGGATCGGCGCCACCGCGCCCAGCAGGCTGATGAACACTGCCACCTGCCAGCCCCACTGCAGGTTGGCCAGATGTCCGGGATGGGCGATCAGCAACAGCATCGCCCACCACCAGCCGCGCGCCAGCTTCTGCTCGCGCCAACCGTTGCCGACCAGCCGCCACAGCGTCCACGCCAGCAGCGCGTAAAACGCCCAGCCGGCCACGCAGTCCAGCCACGGCCGCCCACCCGACAGCCAGGTGGTGGCCAACAGCACCGCATAGGCCGCGGAATGGAAATGGCTGCCGTCGTGGATGCGCCAGAACTGCGAAGCGGCAAGCCCGCCGCGCTGCCATGCGTCGTAGATCGGCACCAGGTCGACGTGGTCCCACAGCATCAGCGGCAGGTGCAATTGCAGGGTGGCGGCCAGCAGCAGGCACAGGGCCAGCGGCAGGGCGACGGCGGGCAGCGGGGAAAGGCGGGAAGCGGTGTGCATCGTCGGGTTCAGCGCAGTTGGATGGGTTGTGCGGGGCCATCCTCGACCGCACCGTCGCCGCCGGTCACGCGCAGGCCCAGCCAGTGCGTGCCGGCTGGCAGCGCGCTGGCGTCCACCTCGGCGGCGAACTGCACCTGCGGCACGGCCGGATCACGCGAGCGGCCCTGCAGGAAATCATCGACCACCCACGGATTGGCCCCCACGCGCCGCGCGGTGGCCACCACCCGCCCATCCAGCAGTACTTCCACCCTGCGCACGCCGGCCACGTCCTTGGCCGCCCACGCCGACACCTTGAACCGCCGCCCGACCCGCGCGCCGGCTGCAGGCGCATCGATATTGGCGAGCGCCGGCGTCACGCACGCCCCGTCGCCGCGCTGCGCCGGCAATGCGAACAACAGGAAGCGCTGGCGGCCGTGGTCGATGTCCAGCACGCGTGGCGGCGGCAGCGGGCCGACCTGCCCGCAAAGCTGCTGGAAATACGCCAGCTGCTCGCGGAACTTCACGTCGGTGGCGGCGACCACCAGCAGCATCGGCGCATCGCGGGCGCCGTCTTGCTGCAACCCCCACAGCGCCAGCTGCGGCGCGCGGCCGTGGTGGTGGTTGAGCGGATGGTCGAGCACGGCGATGCGCGGGTCGCCGAGCAGGAATCCGAGCTCCGCGCCGATCTTGAAATTGCCGGCCAGCAGCCGCGTCCCGGCCGGCATGGCGGCGCGTTCGCCGCGCACCGCCTCCGCCAGCGCGCCCCAGCCGGCGAAATTGGCCGGATACAGGCGATGTCCCGCGGTCTGCTCGCGCCACGCCGGCACCGAGGCCATGAGGAAGAAGCCCAGCACCAGCACCAGCCCGGCCGCCGCGGTGGCCAGCGTGGCGATGCGCCAGCTGCGTGGCCAGCCGGCCAGCACCGCCGGCAGCAGCGGCAGCAGCGCGACGAAGCCGGGCAGCGGCCAGTGGAAGCTGACCCGCTCGCGGTCGGCGAAGAACCCCAGCAGCAGGAAGCCCAGCACGATGCCGCTGCCGCACAGCGCCAGGTAGCGCGCGGCGGGTCGCGGCTCGCGCAGGCCGCGCCAGGCGGCCACCGCCATCGCCGCCAGCAGCAGCGGCGTGGCCGGCAACAGCTGCAGCAGGCCCAGCAGCAGGCCGTCGCCACCGAACTGCCAGGGATGCCGATCCACCAGCTGGAAACGCAGGCCGGCATCGGCGTTGCGCAGGTTCCACAGCAGCAGCGGTAGCCAGGCCAGCGCGCCGATCGCAACCGCCACCCACGGCGCGGGATGCCGCAGCGCGCGACGCCCGTCGCGCAGCACCAACAACCCGGCAAACCCCACCGCGATCACCGCGACGAAGCGGTAGTGGGTCAAGCCGCCCAGCAGCAGGCCCAGCGCCAGTTCACCCGCTCCCAAGACATCGACCCGGCGCAGCAGCCGCAATCCGGCGTCGAGGCAGAGCAGCGTGGCCAGCAGCAGCGGCACGTCCGGCAGCGCCAGCAGGCCCAGGCTGCCGGCCAACGGCAGCAACAGCACCAGCAGACCGACCTGCCAGCCGGTGTTCGCATCGAATTCGCGCGCGGCCATCCGCACCACCAGCCACGGGAGCGCCGCGCCGACCAGCAGGAACGGCAGCCGCAGGCCCAGCGCATGCTGGCCGAACAGTTCCACGCCCAGCCGCGCCAGCCACGCGGTCAGCGCCGGCAGGTCGGAATAGGCCCAGGCCGGATGCTGGCCCTCCTGCCAGTAGAAGGCCTCGTCGACGAACAGTGGCAGCTGCACCGCCAGCGCCAGCTTGAGCGCGCACAACAGCAGCCAGCCGGCGATGAACCCGCGCCGCGCCGCCGCGCTTCCCGCATCCTGCATCCCGGGCGTCCTCGCTACACTCGTTGCCACTTCCGAGAACCGATGCCCAACGACATGTCCGCGATCCCGGTACCGGCGCCGATGCTAACCGATGAGCTGCAGCAGGCCCTGCGCGACGCGCAGGCGCAGGTGAACACGCTGGTGCTGGGCAAACCGGTGCAGGTGCGGCTGGCCTTCGTCGCCCTGCTGGCCGGTGGCCACCTGCTGATCGAGGACCTGCCCGGGCTCGGCAAGACCACGCTGGCGCACGCGCTGGCGGCCACGCTGGGACTGGACTTCAGCCGCGTGCAGTTCACCTCCGACCTGCTGCCGTCCGACATCCTCGGCGTATCGGTGTACGAGGCGCAGGCCCGGCGCTTCGAGTTCCATCCCGGCCCGGTGTTCACCCACGTGCTGCTGGCCGACGAGATCAACCGCGCGCCGCCGCGCACCCAGAGCGCGCTGCTGGAGGCGATGGCCGAACACCAGGTCAGCATCGACGGCCAGACCCGCGCCCTGCCCGATCCGTTCCTGGTCATCGCGACGCAGAACCCGGTCGACCTGTCCGGCACCTACCCGCTGCCGGATTCGCAGCTGGACCGCTTCCTGCTGCGGCTGGCGCTGGGCTATCCCGATGCGGCGGCGGAGCGCGCGCTGCTGGCCGGCAGCGACCGCCGCGACCTGATCGCGAACATCGCGCCACTGCTGGACGCGCCGCGCATCCTCGCCCTGCGCCAGGCGGTGCCGCGGGTGCACGCCAGCGACGCGCTGCTGGACTACGTGCAGGCGCTGATCGCGCGCAGCCGCCAGCAGCCCGGCGTGCGGGTGGGCCTATCGCCGCGGGCCGGGCTGGCGCTGCTGCGCGCGGCGCGCGCGCATGCACTGCTGCTGGGCCGCGGCCACGTGGTGCCCGAGGACGTGCAGGCGTTGTTCCCGGCGGTGGCCGAGCACCGGCTGGTGGCGGATGCCGACACCCCGGCCGCCAGCCTGGCCAAGGCGATCCTGCACGCGGTCGCGGTGGACTGAGGTGATCGCCACGCTGCGCAGGCGCACGCAGGCGTGGATGCGCCCGCGCGCGCCGGAAACGCTGCCGGCGCGGCTCACGCGCCACCGCATCTACGTGCTGCCCACCGCCAGCGGGCTGTTCTTCGGCCTCCTGCTGGGGGCGATGCTGCTGGGCGCACTCAACTTCAACAACAACCCGGCGCTGCTGCTGGCCCTGCTGTTGGCCGGCGCCGCGCAGGCCAGCCTGATCGCCGCGCATATGCAATTGTCCGGGCTGCGGGTGGAAGCGGTGGCAGCCGAACCGGTGGCGGCCGGCGAGGACCTGCACCTGCGCATCGCGCTGGGCGCCGCCGATGCGCGGGTCCGCCGCGGCCTGCGGGTGGCGGTGGACGGACACGCCACCCACGTCGCGCTGGATGCCAGCGGTGCCTCCGCCGAGCTGCGCCTGCCGACCACGCGCCGCGGGCTGCTGCCGCTGCCGCGGCTGGAGCTCTCCAGCGTGCAGCCGCTGGGGCTGGCGCGGGCCTGGGGCTATGCCTGGCCGGCGCAATCATTGCTGGTCTACCCGGCGCCGGAAGCCCAGGCGCCACCGCTGCCGGTGCCCGCCAACGGGCAGGACCATGCGCAGGCCGCGCGCTCCGGCGACGACCCGCACCACCTGCGCGGCTACCGCCCGGGGGATCCGCCGCGCACGGTGGCGTGGAAGGCTTCGGCCCGCCACGACAGCCTGCTGGTGCGCGACTACGAACAGCAGCGCGGCGGCGAACTGCTGCTGGATTGGCAGCAGACCGCCGGCCTGCCTTATGAGCAGCGCATCCGCCGGCTGGCACGCTGGGTCGACGATGCCGAGCGCGACGGCCGCCGCTACGGCCTGCAGCTGCCGACGCAGCCGCCCATCGCCAGCGACCGCGGGCCGCCGCACCGGCACCGCTGCCTGCGCGCGCTGGCGTTGCTGCCGCAGGACCCGCCGGCGTCGGAGCCTGCGCATGGCTGAGCACGCCTCGCCGCCGATGACGCCACGCGCCCGCATGCAGGTGCTGCTGGCGGCCGCCGCCTGCCTGCTGCCGCTGCTGCTGCAGCTGCCGGCCTGGCTGGGGCCGGCCTTCGGCGTCGGCGCGCTGGCGGTGGCCGCAGCCTCCTGGCGGCGGCCGATGCCGGCGCTGCTGCGGCTGCTGCTCAGCGCCTGCGCGTTGCTGGCGGTGGCGGTGGTGGCACCGGGGATCGGCCGCGATACCGCCTGCGCGGTGCTGGCCGCGATGCTGGCGCTCAAGCCCAGCGAAACCTCCAGCCTGCGCGACGGTCGCAGCCTGGTCGGCTTCGGCCTGTTCGCGCCGTTCGCCACTTTCCTACTCGACCAGGGGCCGGCCAGCCTGGGGCTGGCGCTGGCCGCGGTGCTGCTGGCGCTGCTGGC
>JAANMW010004059.1_pt1 | contig 10396 bp, 10 predicted proteins | sample 7279671 | NCBI WGS metagenome assembly JAANMW01 (sample SAMN14094541, study PRJNA606508) | bioreactor metagenome | isolation source: A lab-scale SPAN reactor treating ammonium-rich wastewater day 247 | place: Ireland: Galway | collected 2017-09-19
AAAGGCGCATCCGGACGTGTGGAACGCGCTGCTGCAAATCCTCGAGGATGGGCGCTTGACCGACGGTCAGGGACGCACGGTGGACTTCCGCAACACGGTTGTCATTATGACCAGCAACCTCGGCACCGAGTTCGCCAAACGCGGCGGGGCGCTGGGCTTCGTCCAGACCAACGACGAGCAGGCGATTGTCGATCATCAGAAGATCGAGCGCGCGCTGCGTGAGACGTTCCGGCCGGAGTTCCTCAACCGTGTGGACGAGATCATCATCTTCTCGCCGTTGTCGATTCAGGATGTCGAGCGCATGGTCGACTTGCAGATGAAGTCGCTGACCGGACGCTTGACGGAGAACGGCCTGTCGATCCATCTGACCGAGCCGGCGCGCAACTGGCTGGCACGGCAGGGTTACGACTCGGCGTTCGGGGCGCGTCCGCTGCGCCGGGCGATCCAGCGCTACGTCGAGAATCCGCTCAGCATCCGACTTCTTCGCGGCGACTTCGTGTCCGGCGATCTGGTGGTGATCGACGAGCTGGACGGCGCGATCACGTTTACGCGCGAGGTCGGCGCGGTCAGCGACTACAACGCGGCGCCGCCGATCAACAGCGGGTGGCGTTCGCCGGCCAGCGACTAGGCACGACATTGTCCCACCGGCGGTGAGGGGATACGTCTCCTCGACCCCGTTTCGCCGGCCCCGGTCATCCGATCGGGGCCGGTTGTTTCGTGCTACACTCTACGACTAGAAGGTGGAGATACGCCATGCGCCACGATCGCATCAAGATCGATCCCGACGTCATGATGGGAAAGCCGTGTATCGCAGGCACGCGGATTACGGTTGAACAACTGCTGCGCGAGCTGGCGTCGGGCATGAGCGCGGACGCCATTTCCGAGGCGCATCCGCACATTACCCCGGCCGATGTGCAAGCCGCGCAGGCGTACGCCGCTGACGTCCTTCGCCAAGTGTGGATGACGACCCAGCCCGCTATGCTTGCCTAGACCGGTTAATTGACACTTCTTGTGAACCGGCCCCGTCATCTGATCGGGGCCGGTTTATTGTTGGTCCATGTAGCTTGGCTTGATGATGCTAAGACAATGGTTTTGCATAATACGACTATTCATCATACAATTTGTTACGGAGTAGGATCGCTTGGGACACATGCAATGGCACGCAGAACCAGCTTCATGACGGTTATTACTCGTACAGCACGCGAGATGGAACGGCAGCAAAGGCGGGCAATACGAGAACGCGAGCAGCAGGTCAAGGCACTACAGAGGGCTCACGAGAAAGCGGCAAGGGAAAGAGCGAAGCTCGCGGCGCAAGTCGCAAAGAACCAAAAGGAACAGGAAAAAGAACGTCAACGCCAGTACACTGCATCGCGCGAAGCAGACATTGAGCTAAAGAATGCTGAACTTGACGACAGAATCGCCACACTCGAAAGTGTTCTGAGTACAACGCTCGAGATTGATGACTATATAGATCTCGATGAGCTGAAGGAGAAACCCGAGTATCCACCCCTCGAAATACTGAGCCAATATACGAGCCCAGTAGCGGAGCCAGAATTCAGCGCCTATGAACCTCCCGCTCCAACGGGGATTTCTGCATACCTTCCTAATGTAAGATCGAGATACGCAAGCGAATTTGAGATCGCCAAGAAGCGATATGAAGCTGATTTGGCAAAAGCGCGAGAGCGGGAGGCGTTTAGACTAAAGCGTATCGCTGAGATTAAGGCCGCACACGCCGAATCCGTTGCCAAGATCGATGCTGAGATCAAAGAGCAGCACAGTGAGATTGAGGAATTCAAGGGACGTCTCGAGCAAGGGAGTGTCGAGGCAATCCTTGACTACTTCCGCCTTGTACTTGAGTCGAGCGTCTATCCGGACGACTTTCCCCAGCAGGCGAAGCTGGCGTATATCGCAGAGTCAAGGCAACTGGTCATCGAGTACGATCTGCCTACACTTGACATCGTTCCTGAAGAGGCCAGCTTCAAGTACGTCAAGGCTCGGGATGAAATCACTTCGACATCACGGGCTGCGAGTCAGCGCAAGGCGCTGTATGCATCGCTAATCGCACAAGTCACACTGAGAACGATTCATGAGGTGTTTGAGGCTGACCGCGGTCGCTTTGTCGATACCGTTGTCTTCAACGGACACGTGGATGTCGTAGACAAAGCGACGGGGCGAGATATCCGCCCGTGCCTGGTGACTCTTCGTACCACAAAGGACGTTTTCGGGGCCCTCGACCTCAGTCGGGTCGATCCACAGCTTTGCCTCAAGAACTTGAACGCCGGCGTGTCGCAGAATCCGAGCGAGCTTGCACCTGTGCGTCCAGTTCTCGAGTTCAATATGGTGGATCCGAGATTCGTCGAGGAAGTAGATGTAATGTCTTCGCTTGACACACGACCTAATCTGATGGAGTTGTCACCGACAGAATTCGAGTCGTTGATCACGAATCTCTTCCACAAGATGGGACTTGAGGCACGTACGACTCAAGCGTCACGTGACGGGGGCGTGGACTGTGTTGCGTGGGATCCACGACCGATTTTTGGTGGCAAGGTCATCATTCAGGCGAAGCGTTACAAGAATACAGTCGGTGTGAGCGCTGTCCGTGACCTCTACGGCACGCTGCAAAATGAGGGTGCCTCCAAAGGCATTCTTGTCACGACAAGCGGCTACGGCAAGGCTGCTTACGAGTTTGCTCAGAACAAGCCTCTTGAGTTACTTGACGGGAGCAATCTACTCTATTTGCTAGCTGAGCATGCAGAGATTGATGCGCGTATCGAGATCCCAGACTCGTGGATTGAACCAGAATACGATACGCCTAGCGCATAGTTGAAATGTAATGCACCGTTTCACCGGCCCCGGTCCTCCGATCGGGGCCGGTTGTTTTCGTGATAAACTGCGCCTGACACCTCACCCACCACGGAGACCTCATGTACGGACTGCACGGCAAGATCATCGCCGCGCCGGGGATGCGCGCGGCCCTACTCGGCTATTTGCTGGAGAATGCTGATAGCATGCCCGGCTGTAATGTCTACATCGTCAGCGAAGACACCGAGAACCCCGACGCGATCTGGGTGTACGAAATCTGGGACTCGCCAGAGGCGCACCACGCATCGCTCAACCTCGAGTCCGTCCAGCAGACCATCGCCAAGGCGCGACCGTTGATCGCCGGCATGGGCGACCGCGTCGAGTTTACGCCGGTCGGCGGGCGGGGGCTGCCGGATCAATAACCAGCGCAAGCGACGGGTACAAACAAAAAAGGCCCGGACTGATCCGGGCCTTTGCGTTTGTCGGGTTGAAAAGCGGCGTTAGCGCGTAATCTGCGTCAGCAGCACGGCGGCCAGCCACGCGATCATAATGATGTTGAACACGATCAGGCCGCGAATCTGCACCGAGGCCGATTTCGCCATCTCGGTGTAGCCGCGCAGATCAGCCTTGGGCCGGAAGATCGCGCTGATGGCGATCCCCACACCGGCGGCGGCCGCGAGCCACACCGGGAACGCACCGAGCGCAATAGCGACCACGAGGCACACGACCGCCAGCGCGATCGTCATCCACACCGCGATCTGCGTGTTGCGCGGGCCGAGGATGATGGTCGTGTTCTTGAGGCCGGCGGCGACATCCATGTCGTAATCGCGCAGTTGATTGTAGAGCTGGCCGTACACCGACCACAGCGTGACGCCGGCGGCGACGAACCACGCGATGCCCGGCTCGGTGTGATAGGTGAAATAGCCGGCGAGCAGCAGCAGGCCGCTGAGCATCAACGAGTGCGACACGATGTCGGTGATTGGATACGCCTTGAGGCGCACTGGCTTCCACGAATACAGGTGCGAGAGCAGCAGTGTGATCCCGCCGATGATGAAGACCAGCCCGCCGCCCATGGCGTACAGCACCAGTGTGATGATGGCGACCAAGCGGCACGCGTTGTAGCCCATGCGCACGCTGATCGTACCGCTGGTGATCGGGTTGCGTGCGGCGCGCTTGGGATCCAGCGCGTCGTCCGGCGCGTCCTCGATGTCGTTAATCATAAAGGCGTAGGCCACGACGAGCAGGTTCGCCGCCGTCACGGCAACCAACCGTAGATCGACGCCCGCGCCGTTGGACAGGGACTTGAGGGCCAGCAGTGCGCCCATGATGGTCAGAGGCACGACGAACGGCACATGTTCCTGCCAGCGCGTGAGCTGGACAAGGCCGTTCAGTCTCGTGGTCAACGTCGTTTGCGTCTCCAAGTGATCCCCCCAACGGCGACGGCTTCTCGCCGCCCCTCAAATACAGCGCCGCATACTATAACACACCATCAAGGAGAGTCGATACGGACTTCAACCCGCCGCAGTTGTGGGGAGCCGTTCACGCAGCGTTGATCGGGGCATCGACAGGGCGCGGTACAATGACGGCGCGTCGTGTACCTGTGAGGAACGCCGATGGTCGCGCTGATCGTGTCGCTGCTGTTCGCCCTACTGCAAGTCTCGTCGACATCGACCGGGTGGCTGGAGGTGTCGATGATACATGACGGCATCACCCGCCGCGCGCCGGTGTTCGCGCCGCCCGTATTGGCCGATCCCGCGCCGCTGGTCGTCGCGCTGCACCCCGCCGGCACGTCGCCGGAACAAATGGCGCTCATCACCGGGTTTGCACAGCTTGCATCGCAGTCCGGGTGGCTGGTCGTGTTCCCCGAAGGGCTGAACGGCTATTGGGATTACGGCGCAGGTACGCCGGAATGGGACGTGTTGGACGACGTGCGCGACGATCCGGGCTATCTGACCGCCTTGATCGAGTCCATTGCCGGGGACTACCCGGTTGACCGGTCGCGGATCTACGCGGTCGGGTTCTCCAACGGCGCGCGGATGGCCTACCGGCTTGCGTGTGACCTGCCGTTGGCCGGGGCCGCAATGGTCGCCGCGTCGATCAGCGACGAGGTCACGGCGATTTGCGGCGCGGATGTCGTATCGATCTTTATGCTGCACGGGACGGAAGACACCATCACGCCGTTCAATGGCAAAGACCTGTACGTGAACGATCTGCGTATCAGCCGCGCCTTGAGCATTCCGGAGACGGCTCAGTTCTTCGGCCGGCGCAACGACTGCGACAACCCGGAGCGCGAACTGGTGTTCACCTCGAACGTGGCGCGGGTGGAGATCAACCGCGTGCGTTATGTGGACTGTGCGGATGACTCGGCGGTCGATGTCTACGTCGTGGTGGGTGGCGGGCATGTGTGGTCGCCCGCGCCGGGGTTCGAGACATCCGTGCTGATCTGGGAGTTTCTAGCGGCGCACGCGCGGCCCGTGCCGGAAGCGGATGCCGGGCCGGGTGGCTAATCCATCGGCGGCTTTGGCGCGCGCGAGATCAGCGCCATCATCTCACCGCGATGCTCGGCCTCGTGCTGGGCGAGATGGTGCAGCGCCCACGCCGGGCTAACCAGATAGCGTTCCATCGTGCGCGGCCGCACATAATCCGTTTCGGTCATCGGCCGCAGCGCGTCGAGGACGGCATGCCGCGCGACCTGCAAGCGGTGCAGATGCTGGTCGATCGATTGCCCGCGTATGGCGCTGAGCCGGCCCGATTCGTCGCGCACGTCGACGTCGAAGATACGGTCGATGTCCGCCGGGAACCCAGTTTGCAGGATGTCGGAGAACACCCAGTCGATCTCGATCGCGCCGATGTGATAGAGCAGCGTGCCGAGCGTATTGACGGCCTCGCCGCCGCCCGGCTCCCAATCGACCAGCGCCGGGTCGACAGTGGCGAGCCAACGCAGTGTGCGACGTCGGCTGTCCTCAAGCTGCCAGAGCGCCATCGCCAACGACGGCGTGTAACCGGGAAGCGGATGCGCGAGGTTCGTCCACAGCGTGCTCATACTGGTTTGCTCCCACAAATCAGGATGTAGACATGATCGAACTTCGCGTCGGGCGTGCCTGCGGCCTCAGGATGAACCCACGCGCGCACGGCGTCGGGCGCTTGCGCCATCATCACATGCAGGTGCTCGATGACTTCCGGCGTGCAGTCCTGCCGTTCCGCCCATGTGACGAGCGAGGTGCGGTGGCGCGCCAGCTCGACATGATCGACGGTCAGGCCGACGTCTAAATACAGCCCGCGCCATTCCAGTTCCGAGTAGACGCGGTGATGCGACGGGTCGCGCAGGCGCTCGAAGCTGTCGAGATAGCGCGCGGCGGCGTCCATCTCCGGCGTGACCTGATCCTGCATGACGAGCCGCCCGCCGGGCCGCAGTAGGCGCGCGCACTCCTGCATGAACTTGAATACGTTCGGAAAGTGATGCTGCGCGATACGGCACGACACGATGTCGAACGAGGCGTCGCGGAATGGCAGGGCTTCGGCGTCGGCCGCGGTGAACGCGATATCCGCACCCTTCTGCTGTGCATACGACCGGGCCGCGTTCAACATGCCGAGCGCGAGGTCGGACGCGACGACGTGGCCGACGTGCGGGGCAAAGGCCAGCGCGGTGTGTCCGCCGCCGGTGGCGACATCGAGCAGTCGATCGGCCGGTTGAGGCGCAGCCATCGCTACGAGCTTGGCGGGTTCGGCGGTAGCGCCCAACTGCGACGCTTGGACGTAGCGCTCGGCGAAGCGCGAGAAGCGGTCGGTCGACAACGACTTGACATCATCGGCCATCGGGTTAGGACACCTTTCGATTCAGCCGCGTGCGGGTGAACTGGATGAAACTCTGAACCTCGTCACTGCCCATTTCGCGGCCGGGCATGAGCGCCAAATAGGCGTCGGCCCACACCGTCTCAGGATCCCAGTCGGCGCGGCGCTGGCACGCGGCCTCGGCCGAGTAGTGCATCAGGTCAGCGACGATCTCATTGGCGAGATAACCGGCGTCAACCTCGCAGAAGATGTAGATAAAGTCGGGATGGACGTTGAGCGTGTGGACACGCCAGCCGATGTCACGGAACTGCGTATCCAGCTCAAGGACGATAGCCTGCGCGACCTCGGCCGTGATCGGGTCGGACGGGTCTTCGAGCATCCAGATCGCGGTGATGGGCTGCTGCAAATGCGGCGCGGCGAAGGGATCGAGGCGCTCCTCTTCGGCCTCCGGCTCCTCCATCTCGAACGGTTCGTCGGACGAGAGCTGGGCCAGCGCATTGGCGATCTGATCGCTCTGCTTACGCAGCTCGCGGACGGGCAGGTCACCAGCGAACGCCAGTGACAGGATGTGTCCGGCGCTGGTTCGCCGCGTGTGCAGCATGTACTCCTGCTTGCTGGTGGGCAGGGTCACGTAGCGGATGCGCGACTGCTGCCCGCCGACGTCCCAATCGCCACCGATGGCGTCGTTCAGTTCTTCGATCTCCTGCGTGGGCATCTCGCCGCTGTGCGCGATGATGTGGTCGGGGTCGGACAGGATCAACGCGGCGGCCGTCACGCCGATCCGCTTGTATGTTTCGGTCAGGGCACGCTTGAGCTGCGACCCGTCCGGGGCCATCATGGCGGCCGGCGACACGCGGATCGCCTTGCCGTGGCGGCGTCCGGGAATCCGCGTGGGCGGCTCCGGCGCGACACGCGGGACGGGGGACAGCGGCGCGGGGATATCGCCGGTATACACCGGTGGCGCGGGTTTGCGCGCTGGCCGACGCTGACCGGGGATGCGCAGCGCGGGCGGAAGTTCCTCAACGGACTCCGATTCGGCGGGCGGTCCCGGCTCGACCGTTGGCGCAGGCGCGGCTGTCGCTGGAGGTTCGACGCGCGCGCTCCGTGCGGTGGTCGGCATCGCGTCGAGGTCGGAATCGGCGTCATCAAACGGCGAATCGCGCACCTCGTCGAACATTGGCCCGCTTTCCATCAACGTCGCGGCGAGGGCATCGGTGCTGGCGGCGGGCGGCGCAGGCTCGGCAGGCGGGACTTCCATCGCCGCGTTCTGATCGGTCTCGAACGCGCCGGACGGAATCTCCAGCACGTATGCGCTGCTGTCGAGCGCCTTGCTGGGCAGCAGCGCCGCGACCGCTTCGCGCAGGGTGCCGCCTTCTTCCATGGTCGGGACGGGCGGCTCTTCACGCGCGATGCGTTCCAGCGGATCAGGCGGCGGGGGCGCGTTCAACGCCTTCGGTTCTGGCACGGGGGCCGCCGGCGGGGTTTCGACACGCGGCGGCGGGGGCGGGAACAGCTCCTCGATCTGCGGGATCAAGCTGCGGGCGCGGGCCGGCAGCGCAATCGTGCCGTCGGCGTGTAGTTTGCTGATCGCTTCGACGGGCGCGTTGGTCAGCAGCAGCTTGAGGTTCGGATTGAGCTTGCGAAGCGCGGTCGTGACCTCAAGGACGTTGGGCTGGCGGATATGCACGTCGAGGATCGCCAGATCGGGCGGGGCGGTGCGGGCGTGATTCAGGCCGTTGATCGGCGACGTGAACGGCCGCACGTCAAAACGGCCGACCGAATCGAGCGCGGTCTTGATGCCGACGGCGTCGGACAAGCGCGGGATAATCACCAACACGTGAATGCGAATGTCGGGCATGGTCAGAGAAATCTAGTCGGCCAATGCAGATAGTGTAACCCGATTTTCGCTGCTGCGGCGCATCGGACATCCTGCCTCAGCGGCCGATCCACTCCGGTTCGGTGCGGGTGAGCGCCGCTTGTGCGCCGCGCATGAAATCTTCGGTGCGGATCAGCGCGGCCTGCGCCCATGCTTCGAGCAGCTGCCCACGCTGCGAGTCCGCCAAGCCGTCAATGACCTTCTTGCCACAGCGCACGGCTAACGGCGCGGCCGCCGCCAATTCCCCGGCGAGCGCCTGCCCGCGCTGTGCGAGTTCTTCGGGCTGGACGACGGCATTGACCAATCCCCAGCGCTCGGCGTCGGCTAAGTCGAACGGCTTGCCGGTGAGGATGTACTCCTTGGCGCGGGCCGGGCCGAGCAGTCGCGTCAGGCGGGTGGTACCACCGACATCCGGCACAAGGCCGATGCGTGATTCGGGGAACTGTAAACGCGCCCCCACCGCGGCGATGCGAAAATCAGCCGCCAGCGCCAGCTCCATGCCGAAGCCGAGCACCGGCCCGTGCAGCAGCGCGATCACCGGCAGCGACAGCGCCTCGATCTTGCCGAGGATGCGCTGATAGCGCGCCGTGAGCACGAATAGGTTGTCGCGCCAGTGTTCGCCGAAGGCCGCGGCCGACTCCTCGAACCCGCCGAGGTCGAGGCCGGCGCTGAAGGCTGGCCCCTCGGCGCGCAGGATCACGGCACGCCACACGGCCGGCGCATCTGTCGCGTAACGCTCGGCGGCGTCCAAAGCGGCGTCGAGGTCGGTCAGCAGCGCATGATTGATCGCGTTGCGTTTCTCTGCGCGGTCGAGCGTAAGTTCGAGGACGGGCGCGTGTTCGGTGAGCGTGACGTGCGGCATAACGGATTCTCCAGTGGCATCGCGCATCGGGATTGTAGCACGCGGCGGTCAGCTCACATCACGCAAAGGGAAGATCGCGCAGGTGGTCGTGCCATGCGCAAGCAGCCTGCCGCTGGAGTCTTTGAGCGTCGCCTCGGCGGTGGCGATCTGCCGGCCCGCGTGGATCACATGCGCCTCGGCGCGCACGACGCCGGCGCCGGGCAGAATCGGCCGGACGAGGTTGACGTTGACCTGCACCGTGGTATAGCCCACGCCGGCGGGCAGCGTGGTGTGGACTGCGCATCCAAGCGCGCTGTCGAGCAGAGTCATCGCGTAGCCGCCGTGTACGACGCCAATCGGGTTCATCAGCCAGACATCGGGTTGGCCCTCGAACACGGCGCGGCCGTAGTCGACCTCGACCAGCAAATAGTCGAACGTGTCGGCGATGGGCGGCGCGGGATACTCGCCGGCTATCAGCGCGCGCATGAAGTCGAGGCCGGCCATCGTGCGCCCTGCGCTCGCCGCCACATCCGGGTCGTGATAGGTATAGGTGCGCGTGAATTCGGTCGAATCGGCCATGATCGACACCTCACTTATGAACGGTGATGAGCTGCATTGTACCGCCAACCGCGCGAGCCTACGGCATTCGGCGGCGGCGTGTGGTCTAATCGCGGCATGATGCAGCGCAGGCGAGGAGCAGGCCCATGATCCGGTTTGGTGTGGTCGGCGCCGGATGGCGCGCCCGATTCTTCCTCAAGATCGCGCGCGCCTGCCCGGATCGGTTTGAGGTGACAGGCATCGTCACCCGCGACCGGAAACGGGCGGCGAAGTGGCTGCCGCCGTATGACGTGCCGCTGTTCAAGTCGCTGGACGACCTGATCGAGACACGCCCGCAGTTCGTCGTCACGAGCGTGCCGTGGGGCGTCAATCCGAGCCTGCTGACGGCGCTGGCGAACAAGGACATGCCGGCCCTCAGCGAAACGCCGCCGGCGACCACCCTCGAAGAGATGATCGACCTGTGGCATCTGGTCGAATACGGCGCGAAGATCGCAGTATTCGAACAGTACCCCCTGCAACCGATGCAC
>JAANMW010004060.1_pt1 | contig 10394 bp, 9 predicted proteins | sample 7279671 | NCBI WGS metagenome assembly JAANMW01 (sample SAMN14094541, study PRJNA606508) | bioreactor metagenome | isolation source: A lab-scale SPAN reactor treating ammonium-rich wastewater day 247 | place: Ireland: Galway | collected 2017-09-19
CTTTTAATCGAACCATACTGGAATTGAAACAGAACTATCTACGCTTAGATGATGACTTTACGGAAGACTTTTAATCGAACCATACTGGAATTGAAACAGCTCTGAGCTCTGTACGTCTGCGAGGTTTTTCCCTTTTAATCGAACCATACTGGAATTGAAACAGAAAAGGCGGAAGGTGAAAGTTCCGCCTTTACCTCCTTTTAATCGAACCATACTGGAATTGAAACACTGATGTTGCTGCCAAACTCCTGCGGAATCCTGCCACTTTTAATCGAACCATACTGGAATTGAAACGGAACGGCCTTTACCACTTTTGTTTCTACAGCTGCTTTTAATCGAACCATACTGGAATTGAAACTTGAGGAAGCGAAAAACAAAATGGCCGAGTTTAAAGCTTTTAATCGAACCATACTGGAATTGAAACAGATTTCGAAAATTATCCCATCCGAGGTAGTCTGCTTTTAATCGAACCATACTGGAATTGAAACGCGTATCAATCTTTCTTCCTAATTTTTCTAATACTTCTTTTAATCGAACCATACTGGAATTGAAACAAAAATATTCGCATGAAAATACCGATACCACCTGCTTTTAATCGAACCATACTGGAATTGAAACATTCTAAATCAAACAATTCCTGAAAAGCATCACCAGCTTTTAATCGAACCATACTGGAATTGAAACAATGGTGCGAGGAGAACAAGCAAGAAGGGGATTTCACTTTTAATCGAACCATACTGGAATTGAAACTGAGTAATCTTTAGTTCATTAATTGTCATTAACAGCTTTTAATCGAACCATACTGGAATTGAAACAGATGGATGAAAATTCCTTTTTAATTATAATGAATACTTTTAATCGAACCATACTGGAATTGAAACGGCGATGCAAGAACATAATCACACCATCAAAGCACCTTTTAATCGAACCATACTGGAATTGAAACCCACTTTTAATGGCTTCTTTTTTATTTCATACTCTCTTTTAATCGAACCATACTGGAATTGAAACTGGGGATTTAAATACCAATCAATCAACTTTACAGCACTTTTAATCGAACCATACTGGAATTGAAACATATTGTTTAGTACCGGATAAATAGTGTACGTTCCCTTTTAATCGAACCATACTGGAATTGAAACGGCATTGAGTTACCATAGCTTTGTATCCTGTAAGAACTTTTAATCGAACCATACTGGAATTGAAACTGAAAAACAGATCTCAGGTAGCTTAAATTCTTGTTGTACTTTTAATCGAACCATACTGGAATTGAAACACCGTTAACCCTGTTCACAGCCCTAATTTTAAATACTTTTAATCGAACCATACTGGAATTGAAACTTCGGAATTGCTTTTGTCTTTGGTTCGGAACTCGTCTTTTAATCGAACCATACTGGAATTGAAACGCAGCGAACCATAAACGCAATTCAGGCGCAAATGGACTTTTAATCGAACCATACTGGAATTGAAACATAAAAAAGTGCGAACGCATTGCCCTGGCATACAAGCTTTTAATCGAACCATACTGGAATTGAAACGAAGATGCTGATGTTTTGGTACGCGGGGTTTATGTACTTTTAATCGAACCATACTGGAATTGAAACTTATAAGAAATAGCCTTAAACAATGGCTTTTCCTCTTTTAATCGAACCATACTGGAATTGAAACAAAACGATCTTCTGAACTTTTCCCATGCCTTCCAGTCTTTTAATCGAACCATACTGGAATTGAAACGAAACTTAAAGAATCCGTCCAAGTTTGGGAGGGCCTTTTAATCGAACCATACTGGAATTGAAACAAATAAGGATATTCACGATGACCCAAAGAATTTATTCTTTTAATCGAACCATACTGGAATTGAAACGGGCTTCCAGCTCCTGCCGCACTGCGCCCATTCTGCTTTTAATCGAACCATACTGGAATTGAAACAATTAGACATTGATAATCCAGAAACACAAAAGAAAGCTTTTAATCGAACCATACTGGAATTGAAACAACAAAACAGAGTACAAAGAATGACTGTTGCTGGCTTTTAATCGAACCATACTGGAATTGAAACGCGGATTCAGTTTGCATTCCTAAAACCATGTGCAACTTTTAATCGAACCATACTGGAATTGAAACGAAATACCACTATAACGGAGTGGTGGAAGGTGGTTTCTTTTAATCGAACCATACTGGAATTGAAACTGGCTATATCATTTCCTTCGTAGAAATCTACCATGCTTTTAATCGAACCATACTGGAATTGAAACAACAATTTAGAAAATTGCAAACCGCCGCCTTTGGAACTTTTAATCGAACCATACTGGAATTGAAACATCGTTCGCAATGGAGTATAAAAAGTTCCACCTGAACTTTTAATCGAACCATACTGGAATTGAAACGATTTTTGAAGATTTTGAAATAATTCCTTACGGACCTTTTAATCGAACCATACTGGAATTGAAACTGCGGCAAATGTCGCGTGACAATGTGCCTTTTTCTCTTTTAATCGAACCATACTGGAATTGAAACAATTCTACCAATTCACGGCCTGCAATTTCTTCGGGACTTTTAATCGAACCATACTGGAATTGAAACGTAGTTACGGGAAGTAAGTCTTTATTGAAAGCAAATCTTTTAATCGAACCATACTGGAATTGAAACTCAGAAAAATAATGAGTGTATTCAGTGAACTGGGCGCTTTTAATCGAACCATACTGGAATTGAAACGACGGAAACCACCTATAAATCTGTACTTAAAAATAACTTTTAATCGAACCATACTGGAATTGAAACAATTCACCGGTGATGGGATGGTTCTGGTGATAATCATCTTTTAATCGAACCATACTGGAATTGAAACATTGGCGCAATAAGCATGAAAACAAAAGCCATCACTTTTAATCGAACCATACTGGAATTGAAACAAAAAACGAAATGTCCACAAATTTAAAACAAATCGTCCTTTTAATCGAACCATACTGGAATTGAAACAAATAGGCGGACATTGACAGGCTTTCTTTGATGTCCCTTTTAATCGAACCATACTGGAATTGAAACTTCTCACGGTTAAAACTAAAGCCTATGAAGAGTTTACTTTTAATCGAACCATACTGGAATTGAAACGGCAGAAGATGGTATGATCACGGGTTTGTGCGGTAACTTTTAATCGAACCATACTGGAATTGAAACGCCTCTGCGCTTATTCTTTCGTTTACCTTTTCAGCTTTTAATCGAACCATACTGGAATTGAAACGCCTATCGATATGGCTGGAACGGTTCTATCTGGACTTTTAATCGAACCATACTGGAATTGAAACAGATGTAGTGTCGCTGGATGACGGCGAAACGCTGCTCTTTTAATCGAACCATACTGGAATTGAAACTCGTTTATAGCAGTATAGTTTTGCCCCTTTATTTCAACTTTTAATCGAACCATACTGGAATTGAAACCAGAAGCAAAATCCGTTCGTGAAAAAGCGGAGGATCTTTTAATCGAACCATACTGGAATTGAAACGCAATACCAAAGCCCAGCATTGTTTCTGTGCCTTTTTCTTTTAATCGAACCATACTGGAATTGAAACATGCTTCTTGCCCAATTATGAGTAGTTGAAAAGAACTTTTAATCGAACCATACTGGAATTGAAACATCGCTTTAAATTGCGAATTCAGTTCATCGGCCTCTTTTAATCGAACCATACTGGAATTGAAACGGAAATAATATTGCTGCTCCTGCTTGAAATAATATACTTTTAATCGAACCATACTGGAATTGAAACTGTGCTCGGCGTAAGGGATTTTCTCATAGGTACGCTTTTAATCGAACCATACTGGAATTGAAACTCTGCGGCCTGCCGAAACCTAAAAAACACAAAATCCTTTTAATCGAACCATACTGGAATTGAAACACAATTGGATCACTCGTGAGCTCCACACTTCTGGACTTTTAATCGAACCATACTGGAATTGAAACGGGATAAGCGTTGGTTCAATATCGCCTTTACCAACTTTTAATCGAACCATACTGGAATTGAAACATAAAATCCAGAGTGACTTTGCGGAATGCAGAAGAGCTTTTAATCGAACCATACTGGAATTGAAACATCCAATAATAGAGCGATTCGGAATTCTTCTGGATCTTTTAATCGAACCATACTGGAATTGAAACCAATTTTTGACAATGATTTATAATAGTGCAGAACTTCTTTTAATCGAACCATACTGGAATTGAAACTTACTTTCTTACTAAAATATTAACTTATTATTTGCACTTTTAATCGAACCATACTGGAATTGAAACAACGATCTTTACTGAGAAAGGCCAGAAATTCACTTACATTTATGATTTTGGAGATGACTGGCAGCATAACATTACCTTAGAGGATATAAAGGAAGGTACAGCGAAGAAAGCCGAGCTGCTGGATGGCAAAGGTGCCTGTCCGCCGGAGGACTGTGGCGGTGCAGGAGGCTACGAGTGGATGTGCGAAGTGTTGAGCAATCCGGAAAATGAAGAATATGAAAGCATGCGCAATTGGCTCGGAATGGAGGAGGATGACACCTGGGATGCAGCCTATTTTGACAAAGAAGAGACCGCAATTGCAGTGAAGTCCGTGTAATAAAAGGAGGCGTGAAAGCGTGAAAAATACGAAGGTGCTTAGGGCCATTATATCAAAACAAAAGCCCTGCAGTTGGTGCAGGGCTTAGACAGAGCTTTTGTTTTATATTTCTTAGGAATTTTCCAGAATATACGTGAACATCAGCGGTGCACAGATGGTGGCATCGCTTTCTACAATATATTTCGGAGTGTCAATATCCAGTTTTCCCCAGGTGATTTTCTCGTTCGGAACTGCTCCTGAATAGGAACCGTAAGACGTGGTGGAATCGGAAATCTGACAGAAATAAGACCAGAAAGGAACATCTTCCCACTCCAGATCCTGATACATCATCGGAACTACACAGATCGGGAAATCGCCGGCAATTCCACCACCAATCTGGAAGAAACCAACGCCTTTTCCGCCGGAATTCGCGCGGTACCATTCGGTCAGATAAATCATATATTCAATCCCCGATTTTACGGTATGAACATTCAGTTTTCCTTTAATGACATTCGAAGTGAAAATATTTCCTGTAGTAGAATCTTCCCAACCCGGACAAACGATCGGCAGGTTCTTTTCCGCCGCCGCAACAATCCAGGAATCCTTAGGGTCGATTTCATAATACTGTTCCAGAACACCGGAATTAACCACCTGATATAAAAACTCGTGCGGGAAATATCTTTCGCCTTTTTCTTCCGCTGCATGCCAAACATCTTCCAGGTGTTTCTGTAAACGGCGAAACGCTTCTTCTTCAGGAATACACGTATCCGTAACTCTGTTAAAATGTTGATCCAGCAATTCTCTTTCCTGCTCCGGAGTCAGATCCCGGTAATTGGGAACCCTTTTATAATGAGAATGCGCTACGAGATTCATCACATCTTCCTCAAGATTGGCTCCTGTGCAGGAAATAATCTGAACTTTGTCTTGGCGAATCATCTCTGCCAGAATTTTTCCCAACTCGGCGGTGGACATGGCTCCGGCCAGCGTAATCATCATTTTTCCGCCATCTTTCAGGTGTGCAACGTAGCCCTTAGAAGCATCTACCAAAGCCGCTGCGTTGAAATGCAGATAGTACTTTTCCAGAAATTCTGTTATCGGTTTGTTCATTTTTTAATATTTTGAGCAAATATACTAAAATCGGAAAGTTCCTGCCAACGACAGAGAAACCCGACCCAGTCCTTCATATTGTCCTTCAGAAAGTTCTATCGTGTTACCATTCAGTTTCATTTTTTTCAAAGTTCCAGCTGTATATCCTAACTGAGGCCCCACAAAAATATTCGGATTTATCGCATATTGATATGCAATAGAAGCAGCCAATCCTAAATTGCTGCCTTCTATCACAACATTACCCGTGGTGCTTTTATAACTAATCATTCCTAAAGCCAAATCGTAATATAATTTGTGCTTTGTTTCACTATTAAAATTGGAATAAATAAATGATGGACCAATAAAAGTAATCTGATCCTTCGTATCCATCATAACTACGGCATAAGTACCATCCGGCATATTAACGGTATAATTCATTTGGGCTGAAGAGGAAAATAAGTTAAATTTCAATCCCAACCCTATAGAAGTATTAAGGTTGTAATACGCTGCGACATCAAAATTAAAACCCTGACTGAGTTTATTGAGATAGTCTTTCTCGGCTTGCGATAATCCTGAAGGTTTTTCAGCTACTCTCCACGCATAACCGCCGGAAGGAATTATAGAAATTTTTTTTTGTGCACTCAGAATCATCGGCACACCGATCATCAAACTTAAGATTAATTTTTTCATGTAATTTTTTCGCAAATTTAAACTTAATTTCTATATGAAAGGTCTCGCAAAACTGTCAATTGAGTAGGTCTTTGTGTTTTATTGGTAGAAAACATCTTTCTCTATCCTTGTGTTTAATTGGAGTCGCAATAACTATAAATTCTTTGAACGAAACACATTCTATTTCAGTACCGGAATTTTCTGTTTTCCTTCTTTTCAGAATGTTCCTTCTTTTGCTTTATTCTCTTTTCAATTTTGGATCTTGAAGGCTTCGTTGCTTTTCTCGGTTTGGGTTTTATCAATGATTTATTGACGATTTCCAATATTTTCTCGGTCGCGGCTTTTTTATTTTTCAGTTGCGTTCTGCTTTCAGAAACGGTCAGTTGCAGCGTACCTTCCTGGTTGATTCTGTTTTTCAGTTTGCTTTGAATTACCTTCTTTTCTTCTTCATTAAAAAACTGACTTTCCTCTACTTTCCACATCACGGTGACAGAAGTTTCCACTTTGTTCACGTTTTGTCCGCCCGCGCCTGAGGAACGGGAGGTTTTATAAGTGAGCTCTGTGGTGAAATTTTTCATCGGGTCCATAGCAAATTGAAAGATAGCAAATTTTATCAGAATCAGGATTTGGTGAGAAGTTGAAGAAGCGTTCTCCGGTCCACTTTTCCGTTGGGCGTTCTTGGAATTTCGTCCAGGAAAAAAACTTCTTTCGGTTTATAAAACGCTTTTCGATACTGAATATTGAGAATTTCATTTTTCAGGTCCTCATTTCTTTCACCTTCAATGGCCAGCACGAGTTTCTGGCCAAAAGATTCATCGGGGATACCAAGAAAAACAACTTCATTATCAAAATGTTTTTTCACCAAAGTTTCCAGTTCTTCAGGGAAAATTTTTGCACCTCCGGAATTGATGACATTGTCTGCTCTGCCCAAAAACTTAAACTGTTTTTCATTTTTTAGTTCCACCAGATCATTGGTTGTTAAAACATCAGGATTCAGCATCGGAGCAAGAATTTTCAGGCAGCCGCGCTCGTCTTTCGATATTTCAATGCCATCAAACGTGTTAAAATATTCCTCTTCATTCGGGAAAATTTCTTTCAGCGCAATGTGAGAAAGCGTTTCGCTCATGCCATAGGTTTCAAAAATCCTTCTGTTGTCGTTTTTTTCGTTTCCTATTCCTGAAAGTTTTTTCTTCAAGGTTTCGGAAACAGCGGCACCGCCGATAATCAGATTTTTTAATAAATGAATTTTGCTCAGCGTATTTTCTACCTGTAGTGGTGTCATGGCACAGAAATCTACTTTCTCCTCCAGATCTTTCAAAGGGTGAATGTCAGGCATTTTCACGATCAGTTTCAGGTTTCTTTCCAACGCACGAACGAGCATCATTTTTCCGGAAATATATTCAACGGGCAGACAAAGCAGTGCGGTATCACCTTCATTTAATCCTAAGAAATCACAAGTCATTTTCGCTGAATTCTGCATTTTCTCTTTTTCGATATCAAAAATTTTGGGTATTCCTGTAGAACCGGAAGTCTGCACCGAAACCGTTGAAGCTTCAGAAAACCACTCTTTCAAAAAGAACAAAACCTTTTCTTCAAAGGCAGTTATGGGTTGTAATTTATTAGTATTGAGATTTTTAAAGTCAATCGTCATTTCAGAAAGGATTTTTGAAACGCTAAAAGTAAATTTTTTCAGTCAAATCACTTGTAATTATAGAAAAATATATTAAATTTGCACCACTTAAATGGACAGACCCATGGTGTAGCGGTAACACTACTGATTTTGGTTCAGTCATCTGGGGTTCGAATCCCTGTGGGTCTACAAATTTTAGGATAACGCTCTGATTTTCAGGGCGTTTTTGTTTTGGTTATTCTGTATCTGGGAAACGTCCTGGAAAAGCAAAGTTATATCAATTGTATTTTTAACCCCAGTGCATTGATAATTTGGGTGAAATTGGAAATTTGCAAATCGGTTTTACCCTGTTCTATTTTGGCAATGTAGGCGCGTTCTTTGCCTATCCGGTCGGCTAATTCCTGTTGAGTTAATTTCTTTTCTTTACGGGTTTCCTTTATCAGTTCCCCATAATAAAAAGATAATGCCTTTGCGCTGAAATCTTCACGGGTGGAAGTTCCTAATTTTCCAAACTTACTGTCTAAATAATCGTTTGCGCTTTGGGTTTCTTTTTTTATTCTTTCCAAGTTTAATTTTGGTCTGTCCATTGGTCTAAAATTTTGAGTGCCTTTTTAATTTCTTTATCGTAATCCTTTGTAGATTTTTTCAGAAACGCATTTAAAAATAAGATATGTTTTGCCTGTGAAATATTATCGTGATCTATGGTAAAACACAAAATCCGGTATTCATTATTAACCTGTATTCTAATTTCATACAAACTCGTATTAATCAGTTTTTTGGCAATTTTGGCATTAATGACGGGTTGGGTAATTAATACGTCTAAAACATATTCTATTTTCGTTTTAACGTTGGTTCAGCGTTTTCCATAAACTCCAAAACCTCATCTGTGAAATCTACTTTTCTCATACAAAGATAATGCAAATGTAACTAATTAATTACAAATGACTTTTTAAATTCAGTTTGCGGTTTTGTTTTGAAGTTCAAAAGTGGCGGTTTCCGGGTCGCTGTGCAGCTGTTCCCAGGAGTTATACATTTGTTCTGATAACGTGGAATTGTCGATTCCTATGTAGCCTAAAAACTCCCGTTCTGTTTTGTGGCCGGTAACACTCATTATAATAACAGTCGGTATTTTTCCATAATACAGGGTAGCAAGGTGCGTCGGCAAATGTGGCAACTTACCAATTGATAAAACGGGTAATCTCCAAAAACAAAACATTTCTTTTCATCGTCCCAAACCGGCCATATTCTAGGCGGTCAATTCCGGCCAGTTTGCAAACGGTTTCCAAGTGTTTGTTAAATAGGGTTTTGCTACTTTCTACATTTGCAGAAAACACGGGCGGAAACTCTCCGTTTCTTTTGTCCAGTATCTTTTTTACTTCGCTATGTATGGGAACCAGTACGGGGGTTTTAGTCTTGTTTTGGGATAGGTTTATATATTCCTTTCCGTTGAGGTTTACGATTTTCTATTTAGTCATTCCGAAAAGGTCGGACGCTCTTTGTCCGGTGTAGCATCCAATAATTAACCAGTCCCGTGAAATCTGTCTGATTTAAATGGATTAAGGCGTAATGTTCCCTATGGGCCTACAAGTTTTGAGATAACGCTCTGATTTTCAGGGCGTTTTTTTTGTTTTGGTTAGGAAACATTTAGGAAACATTTTTAATTTATAACATTTTAGACGGCTATTTCTCTGCAATGCGTTTCTTAATGAGTATGCATGAACTTTTATCTGCAACGCTGTGGCTTTAGGAATTCCTCCGCAGGTCGTGATGAAGTGGACTGGGCACAGTGATTATTCAGCGATGAAACCCTATATTGATATTGCAGATCAAACTAAAATAAATGCGATGGCAAAGTTTAATATGTTGAAATCCTAAATTTTTTTAAGGAAGTAGTTTAAACAGATATTACTTCCAAAATAATTCTCTATCTTTGTGCTGTTTACTTACAATGGTAGGAAATTTTAAAATACTGTTCCTTTCCCTTACACTCGCGTTATTTCTGGCGCCGGGGATTTCTCAGGCTTGCACTAAAACGGAGAAGCAGGCTTTTAAAACCCAAGCACACACTGGAACTTTCATTAAACAGTCATTCTCAACAGCGCAGCCATCCTGCGACAGTGGCGACTGTACAGACGAATGCTGTCATCCAAAATTACATAACTGTCAAACTGAAGGATGCTCAGGAAGCTGCAGCGGAAACCTTTGCAGCTCTGCTCAGTACACCGTTCTAGCAGACAGCAAATTTTTAGAGGATTCTAAAAACGAAGCGTCCGGTTACGATGACAAAAATTCTAATTTCTTTTATCAGAATCCCCATTACTCCGGTGGATTCCATACCATTTGGGAACCGCCCAAAATAGGTTAAGATCTTCTTTTACAGCCCGAATTGTGTCTGGTCGTGAAGTGTTTATGACACTTTCCGCAGATT
>JAANMW010004063.1_pt1 | contig 10384 bp, 11 predicted proteins | sample 7279671 | NCBI WGS metagenome assembly JAANMW01 (sample SAMN14094541, study PRJNA606508) | bioreactor metagenome | isolation source: A lab-scale SPAN reactor treating ammonium-rich wastewater day 247 | place: Ireland: Galway | collected 2017-09-19
CATGTCGCCGATACCGTCATGGTCGGCTGGTATGGGGTCGAGGAACTGGCGGCGCTGGTCATCGCGGTGTCCTTCTTCAACATCCTGTTCTTCCTGGATCCTCGACGAGGCCATGAGCTCGCTCGCGCGCGCCGAGCTCGAGGGCTACCAGCGGGCGGGACCGCAGGAGACGCGCAACCGCTTGGAGACCCTCCTGACCCTGGTCGTCGGCGCGGTGCGCGACAGAAACCTGGCCCCTATCGTGAGCCATGCCCAGGCGGTGGCCGAGCAACGACATCTGGCTGGTTACGACCTGAGCGAGATCCAGACGGCCTTCAATGTGTTGGAGGAGGCGGTCTGGCGATGCATTGTCCGCCAGGTTCCCCCCGATCAGCTGGCCGAGGCGCTGGGCCTGACAAGCACGGTTTTGGGGGCCGGGAAGGACGCGCTGGCACGGGCCTACGTCTCCCTGGTGAGCCGGACCCACGCCCCCTCCCTCAACCTGCAATCGCTCTTCTCGGGGGCTTGATTTGTAAGCAAATCCCCTCCTGATTTCGCCCCGGTCTTGCTCCGGTCGGCGGCCTACCTCGCGGGCTGACACAAGGTGGAATCTTTCCTCGAAGTCTCTTGTCCAGGGGGAAGGTTGTCGTGAGAACCAGGGTAAGATGAAGAGAGAACGGCCAATTGACAGGAAATTGAAGCGCGAGGCGACCCGTCTGCGCAGGCGTTTGCTGAGCTCGCCCTCTCCCGGCCCGAACCCCCAGAACGTGACTCTGTATGAGTTGTGGCTCGGGGAGTTGAGCGCGCTGGCAGGCAGCGTTTCCCCGGCCTCTGCTTCCGGGCTTCCGTAGCCTCAGGAGGCAGTCCGGTCGCGGTGCTTCACGCGCACCCCGCCGATGGTGATCCAGCCGTTGGCGACGGCGATGCGGGGAGCCGGCTCCGAGGTTTCGAGCGCGGCGGCGGCCTTCTGCTTGAGGGTTCCGCAGTCGAGGCTGAACACCGCGCCGGAGTAAGTGTTGAGCACCACCTTGTCCCCTGCCAGAGTGGCGTAAGCGTATTTGTCGTTGGTTTCATAGCGCCAGAGCTGCTCGCCCTGAGGCGAGAGCGCCGTCAGGCCCTGCGAATTGGCGCAGTAAAGCGTGCCGTCATGACCCACCGACAGGTCCATTTCGCCTGCGTATCCCTGGCGGTGAGGAATCTCGAGGGTGAAACGCTTGTTGCCCTGGCGGTCGACGGCGCGCAGCTTGCCGTCGCGCCCGGTCCAGTAGATCGTCTGGCCGTCTGGCGAGAGGGCGGGCAGCCCGCAACTGCCCATGTTGCCGGAGCGTCGCGCCTCGCTGGCTTCCTGCTCGCTGGCGTGATCAAGTCGCTTCTCGAGGAAGGCCGCGTAGTCGAACCGCACCTCGCCCTGAGGGCTGATGATGCGCAGCAAGCTATTGCCGGTCACGCCCAGCAGATCGCCCTCGGGGCTGAAGGTGACGCCTCCCTCGCAGAGGTAGTTGGGATTGTCCGCAAGCAGCCACTCGAGCTCACCGGTCTTCTGATCCAGACAGAACAGAGGTCCGACAGTCGTGAAGCAGTAGACCTTGCCGTCGGGGCCGAGGCTCGGGCCGCCCTCGAACCTGACCTCGAGATCCTTGCCGAAGTCAGGGTCGGCAAGCTCCTTCCTGGCGGAATCAAGCAGTGGCTCCAGCACGTCCTTCTTGTGGGCCTTGTCCGGGTTGGCCAGGTCCTGCTCGACCCCTCTGGCCCAGGCGGTTCGCTCCTCGCGCCACAGCTCGACCAGTTTCTCGCGCAGACTGGTGGACCAGAGCTTCTTTCCGTCCGGGCTGAAGGCGTGCATGGACTCGCCGGCGGCGGCAAACACCGTTCCATCGGAGCCCACCACCGGCCGGGTCCCCACCTCTCCGATTTGGTAGTGCCAGCGTTTCTGGCCGCTCGAATCCAGGCTCGTCAGACCGCTCCGCCCGGCCACCACGACCCCGTCGGAGTGAATCACGGGCGCACGGAAAATGTTGAACCAGTCGTCACGTCCCTGGGGGACGGACATCTGCCGCGAGCCGTCGGCGCGCAGCACCACCAGGCTCTCGTCGTTGACGAACGCGAGCGAGCCATCCGGGCCCACTCCGGCCTGGCTGAGGAGGCGTCCTCCCACGTTCTGCTGCCAATCGACCCGCAGCTCTTGCACCGGCTGATCGCCCTGCAGCAGCTTGCGCATCATTTCCTGGCGCGTCATCGGTCGGGGCGTGGAATCGGATGCCTGAAAACCGTCGCCCCGCCCGGGTGCGGCGCTGGCAGGGCGGTAGGCTGCAAGAAGCGGCATCTGGCTGCTAATCTGCATGGCTTGAGTCTACCGCCGCATCCTTAACGGAGTCTGAATTTGATCAGCTCAAGCGCCCTGACCAGCTGGCGCTGGCTGAAGGGCCCCATCGGTGACGGGCCGCGCCAGCCCTGCTCGAAGCGGCAGAAGTCACTCCAGGCCACCGGAAAGAGGCTGCGCCACTCCCTCTCCAACGCGTCCAGGTCGACACTGTGCCCTTGCTGCTCAATGGCTTGTCTTAGAACGGTGAAGTAGTGGTCCAACCAGTGGTCCGCCTGGCTCTCGCAGCCGGACTCGCCCAGGCAGCAGTCGAGGAAGTAGGCAGTATCGCGAATGCCGCAGCCCGGGCCGACATACTGGAAGTCCACCGCCGAGGCCTGACCCCGGTTGTTCCAGCAGAAGTTGGCGGGCTTGGAGTCGCCGTGAAGCAGGGTCTGAAAGCGGGCGCCTCTCAAGAGATCGTCCAGGGCTTCGGCGGCATCCTTGAGCGAGCTCCGGGGCATTCTGAGCCATTCCTCGCGGCGGGTCTGAAGGTGCCAGTAGCTACCCTGCTCCCACAGGCCCGGTGGGGGCGAGCCCAGGAAGCGGGCGTGAAAGTAGGCCAGCCAGTGAAGGCCGGCCCGGACCTGCTCGGCAAGTGGCGGTCGGTCGGGGTGAAAACCTGCATTCTGGAGGTCCTCCAGCAAGAGCAGCGAGCTCTCGGCAGCATAGCACCTGGCCACGCGACACTCCGAGTCGCAGCGCCTGGCCCCGTCCAGGTACCAGGCCTGCTCGACGGCATAGGAGCGGCGCTTGCGTCGGTCGGCCACACTCTCATGAACGTCCGCTGGGGGGATCACCTGCTTGAGAATGACCGAGGGAACCGAGCCACCCTCGAGGTGGAGGCGCAGCAGCTGGCCATAGCCACCCCACAGGCTCTGGAGGCGCCTGGTTTCGGTCACGGCCCGGGCACCGGTGCGGGCGAGGACCCACCCGACCGGGTCGAAAGCGGTCATCCGCTCAGGTTTACCGGCCGGCCGCTCATTCCTCGAATGGCTCCGATCGGGAGGCCCCGGCCACGCCCTGCCAGAAGCTGGCCGGATGGGGTTCGGTGACGGGTTCAGCGACAGGGTCACGGCGGCCGTGGCGGCTGTCGAGCGGGTCTCCGACGCCGAGGTCGTGGTTGTGGTTGCCCCCGCTCGGGAAGCTATGCTGACGTCGATCTCCTGGCTGCAATCGGGCTGGGCCTGCTGTCGCTGGGCGTGATTCTGTACGGCCCCTGGAGTTTTCGCCCCGAGCCGATCCTGGCAGCGAGTACTGGACCTTGATCCGGCGCACCGGATACACCCGAGGGAGAGCCCAGGACCCGGGCCACTGCCCGGGTTGCGGTGCCCCCTCGACCGGGTCAACATGGCCGGTATCTGCGATTACTGCGGCGCCAAGATCACCAGCGGCGACTTTGATTGGGTGCTCAGCCGGATCGAGCAGGACGAGGCCTATGAGGCCTGACGCTCACTGGCCGTCGCCGTAGAGCAGGAAGCGCGCCGTTCGGTTCTCCGGGTCGAGCTCGAGGACGCGCCGCAGGACCTGGTTCGCCTCCCGATCTCCAATGGCCAGGAGTGACTGCGCAAGATTGAGCAAGATCGCGACGTTTTGGGGCTGGAGGAGCAGGGCCGTGCGATTGGCTTGAACGGCTTCCGGCAAACGTCCGCAGAGCAGCAACGCAGGTCCGTAACCCTCCCAGGCTTCCAGGTCTGCCTGGTTTCTCTGCAGGGCCTGGGCGTAGGCCGAGGCAGCCGCCTGGTTCTGGTTGGCCCTCTCTTCGAGCTTGCCCAGGGCGGTCCACGGTTTGCTCGACCCCGTTTTCAGTTGGGTGGCGCGTAAGAGCTGCTCACGCGACTCGGGGATGCGGCTCAGAGTCTGCAGGGCCATCGCGTGCATCAAAAGAGTCGTCTCCTCGCAACCAGGCAGGGGCGTGCGGGACAATCGGGCCAGCAACGGCTCGCTGTGCTCGTACTGGCGGTCGTCAAAGCGCATTTTGGCCACCAGCCAGAGGGTCAACGGGTCGTCCGGCTGCTCCTCGAGAGCTTGCCTGTACAGCCTTTCCGCTCTGGGCCCTGGCTCGCCTTGAGCCGCCACCGCCTCGACCAGTGAAAATCCGGGCTGGTCTTCAACCTGCTTGCGGATCGAGGCCAGGTCATCCGGGCGCTTCAGGATGGGCCACGCGTGGGCCGCCGCCAGCCAGAGAGAGGGGGTAGGAGGAACTCCCAGGGGCATCTCCGGAGCCGGGCCTCGAGCTTTCAAAAGCACCCCCATGCACTTCCCGGTTGAGTCGCCCGCCCGGTAGTAGCTCAGGGGCGCGGAATACTCGAGGAGGGGCCGATCATCGGTGTTTCGGGCGGCCTGGGGAAAGGTCAGTTTCTCGCGGCCGACCAGGTAGTGGCCGAGCAGGAGCTCGGGTCGGTACAGGCCGATCGAGCAGAAATCGCGCCGCACCACGTCCGAGCTGTCCCAAAGGCTTCGCAGCCGATCCAGGCTCAGGGGGAGCGGGGTCTGACTGCCGATCAGCAGGATGTCCGACTCGCTCGACTGCCACACCGACCCGTGGGGAAAGACGCTGTAGAACGTGGCCAGCACGGTCTGCAGCTCCTCGGGGGAGGAGCTGTAGACATGGTACCACTGGCACATCACCCCACCGGGTGCCAGCCTCTGGCGACAAGACTGGTAGAATTCGACCGTGTAGAGGTTGGCAACCCCGGCGATCCAGACGTTCGAGGGCTCGCTGACAATGATGTCCATGGCAGCCAGGCCGCCTTGCAGGAAGGCGCGACCATCGGTCGCGTGGATTTTGACTCGCCTGTCCCTGAGGACGTGTCCGTTGTAGCCGGCAAAGTAGCGACCGGCCTCCACGACCGCCGGCTCGATCTCGGCGCAGTCTATGGTCTCGAGCGACGGTGTCGAGGCCAGGGCGTGGAGGGTGAACCCGCTTCCCAGCCCGATGACCGCGGCCCGGCGAGGATTCTGGCACAGCAGGGCTGGCACGTAGCCGAGCAGCAGCATCGTTTGCATGTCATCGGAGTTGAGCGAGGCGTCCACCTTGCCATTGACGCGCAGGGCGACCTGCCGCGGACCCTGGATCTCGACGCTGACCGTGCACGACAGACCGTCTCGATAGAAAGCCGGGGTCGTCTCCCGGGCCAGGCTTCCACGCGAATAGATGCCGGCGCCGGCTGCCATCCAGGCCAGGTTCCAGGATGGCAAAAGATAGCAGATGACGAGCACGGCATTGAGCGCCAGAGCCCCCACCCAGCGCAGCCAGGAGGGGGGCACGACCAGGCAGGCAGCCACCACGTAAAGGCAAGACGCAAGCTTCAGGGTCGTCTGGAGGCCCAGCGTCGGGATGGCCACGAAGCCTCCCAGGGCGGCGCCCACGATGCATCCCACCGTGTTGGCGGCGTAAATGAAGGACAACCGGCTGCCGATTCGCTCCGGATCGTTTACCGCCAGGGCACTGGCCAGGGGCAGGGCAATGCCCATGAGCACGGTCGGCGGCAAGATGACCAGGGCTGACAGGATGGCCACCGGCCCCACGATTCCTCCCACGGAGGGGGAGCTGTAGTGCATGAGCTGTGTGGCCAGTTGGGGAAGATAACCCAGCACCAGCAGACTCAAAGCCCCGGCCAGGCCGGTCAGCCCCAGCACCAGAGCCAGATGGCCTGCCCCGGCGGGGCGGGTGCGCAGACCGACCAGTGCGGCTCCCAGCCCCAGGCCGGCCAGGAAGACTGCCAGCGTCGTGGCCAGGCCGTAGGTCGAGGAGCCCAGGATCAGCGCCAGGCCCCGTGTCCAGGCCAGCTGGAAGATCATGGCGGCCAACCCGGCCAGGCCCATCGCAAGCCCCAGGCTGCTGGCCCGAAAGGGGGCCGGTTGGGAAGGATTCGGAGCGGCCGAGGGCTCGTTCCAGCGCCGGGCTGCCAGCCAGGCCAGCACTCCCACGCTCACATTGACCAGAGCCGTCAGGAGAATCGAGCCCAGGAATCCTCGGGACGGGAGCATCCACCATCCGGCCAGGGCGGCTCCCAGAGCAGCTCCCACGGTGTTCACCGCATACAAGCTGGAGAAGACCCGGTTGAGGTGGCCCTGCGGGCGCACCAGGAGCCGGCTCAAGACCGGCAGCGTGGCCCCCATCAGCAGGGTAGGTGGCGTCAGAACGAGCAGCGAGCCGGTCCAGCACAAAAACTGCAGGGCCGGCCAGGACCAGTTGGCGGCGGTGGCGCGAAAGTATGCTTGCTCGACTCCGGCCAGGAACCAGGGAGAGCACGCGGCCCAGATTCCGATCGCGACCTCGAGCATACCGTAGGCGGCCAGAAAACTGCCCGGCGCGGCTCCACGGGCGGCCACGCGGTCCGCCCAGCGGCCGCCGGACCGGCTGCCCAGGGCCAGTCCCAGCATGTAGGCTGTCAGCACCGTGCTGACAGCCAGCACGGTGTGGCCGAAGGTGAGGGTCAGGCGGCGCGTCCAGAGCACCTCATAGACGAGCGCTGTCGCCCCTGAGAGGAAGAACAGCCCCAGGCCGAGCTGACGCATCATCTGCCTGGGATTCTCGCGCCAGATTGCCCTTGCCTTTGTCGGTTGGACGCCAGGGGCTGGAAACCGTCGGGCGTTTCTGGAAATTCCATTGACGATAATGTCGTCAATAGCTTATCCTATCAGCAAATGGATGCATTACTGACTACCAATGATGTTGCAGAGAGAATGAGACTCTCGCCCAACACCGTCAAAGAGCTCTGGCGGAGCGGGCGTCTTCCCGGCATTCGCGTGTCTGAGCGTAAGCTTCACTTTCGCTCTGCCGACGTGGAGAACTTCTTGCGGGCCGGGCGAGTCGCTGGAATGCCCCCGGTTGACAGTGCTTATCGAGCTGAGGAACAGGCTTCTGCCGCGAGCAGCTTGAGGAGCTTCGCGCGTTAGGTGGTCAGTGGGTCGTGATTGAAGGATCGAAGTTGGTTGAGCACGACATCGACCCTGTGCGAGCCGTTGACCGGGCCCGCCGACGTGGGATCTCGTCCCCATATGTGTTCTTCGTACCTGCCCAGGCTTCCAACAGCATTCAAATGGGCCTGTAAGGTGCGAGTCGACTACTCGAGCATTTTTCCATACTCCATCGATCCATTGACGGCAGGTTGCTCCCGATTCTTGCCCTTGACCTCGTCAACGGCCAAAGCAGGATCACGCTAAACGGCTGCCTGGATACCGGTTGTGAGCGATCGCTTTTGGATGGAAGACTCGCCCTGGCTGTGGGGATCGACCTCACGGGCGCACCTTCAATTCCCTATTGCAGCGCCATTGGCATCAGTGTCGCCGGGCTTCTTGCCCCGGTGACCTTCGAGCATCCAGCTCTTGGCTCGTTTCAGCTCGAGATCGGGTTCTCCCCGATGCACTTGGCGCGAAACCTGCTGGGGCGGGATTTTCTCGACCTGATCCAGATCGGTTTTCGCGAGCATCGGCTGGAATTTTACGTCCTGCCGTGCCCCTGAGGCCGGTACCCTGAATGGCTGAAGGTCGAGATGCTCGAGCTGGCGGTCCGGAGCAGGTGACACTCAAAGAAAGTCCCGTTTCCCACGTGGCGACACTTGAGGCTCTGGGCTATCTTCGATCGCTCTTCGGGCAGACGGGTGCTGTTGGTTGTTCGCTGGCTGCCACCGCTGTGGCCGGGCTCGAGCCGCCGGAAACGGTTGCCGCCTCGGCGCAGGCCCTCGCACAGGATCTGCTCGACGGAGTGGAGGCCGAACCGTGAAATTGTTGGCCGCCCCCCGGGGACCAATGCAGATCGCTGGAGTGGTCGGGAGTTTAGTACCGGTACCCCGAAACGAAAATCGCCCCTGCAACGAGAGGCGAAAAACGGCGGTAAATTTGGAGCCGGGGAGGCGATTCGAACGCCCGACCTGCTCATTACGAGTCCGCAATGGGGCACTTTGGCTGAGTTTGGGTGAGGTGGGTTCTGGCTGTTGGAATGGCTTTCCGATAGGTTTCCAGTAGCCTCCCAGTTCACTTGAGTTCGGCCCGATGGCCTGAACTTTTGCGGAGTTGGTACCCGCCTGGTACCAGTTCTTATGCCCGTCCAATGGTCACATGAATATCGAGGGTGAAGCGTTCTTTGCAATGGGCGTCGTTCTTGGCGGCACTGTCGGAGCTGTTCCACCCTGCGCCTCCATCTCCTGGAAAAGAAGCAGCCGCAAGAGATTTCTGGCCTTTGTGGCCGCTTCCAAGATCGAGCTACATTTCACCTCATAATGGGCCATGGCGTTCCGACCATCTGTAATCAGGCCACATTCCTCCTTCGAAAAGGTCGGAGTGGTCCTCTGGCCTAGCTGGCCTATGACCTTACGCCAGGTATGCTTTCCCTTCAGAAGCCCTAGTCGGCTAGCAACTCCGTCAAGTACCCAACCAAAAACACGCATAGCCATCTCGTAGCTCCCAGCAGCGTAAAGGTCATCACCATCGCGGTAACAGTCTATTAGTCGCTCTAGTTCCCGGTCCGGAAGCGCCTTCCAACATGCATCTGCTACTCGTGAGGAGTCAGTGGCGGGAGGAAAGAAGCGGCCATCCGCCGGTATCATTCCGACGCGGAACGCGTGTTCTCCAATAACATCACGCTTCTCGTCGTCGCGACTCTTGCTGTATCCACAGAATTCCAAGTGCGCACTCAAGCCGTATTGGAACAAAAGATACAACTGGAGGGCACGTCGCAGCCTGGATGCGAGTGTTAGCGCCTCCCTATCATCATTGCCATCGTCAAAGTCTCCCCGAAAAGTGACCACGGCATGTCTATCGGCAGGTTCAAAGTCAAGCACGAATCCTGATACGTTGATGCTCTTGAGAGCACCCAATTTCGCGGCATCCCTTCCAAATACTCTCCATTGGACAAGATAGTCTCTCGTAGCCACTGAGCCCCCCAATAGTTTGTAAAATATGCCCCAGGCGCTCGCTGCCTCCTCATAGGAACGACTTCGGTCCTATGGTCCTATGCGCCCACTCAACGTGATAGTCCTCTAGGGTTTTCAATAGCTTCGGACAGTTGTGCGCCAATGCGGCCCGATTTCAAGCCTTCCGTTTCTAATCAGGATAATCCGGCCAAGTCTTCCCGTATTCCGCAACTCTGGCTTGGCTCGGCGCAGGCGCCCGGGTACCGCCGCCATCACCCAGACGGGGCATTGCAGCGCCCCCGCCCGGAGGACGCTGCAAGTGTCAGATGATTTAGACTCGCCGACGCTCCCGGGCCTGCTCGCGCCTTCGAGCTTTGCTCTCCGAGCGGGCTGCCCAGGTTCGATTCGCCTCGCGCTTCTTGTCCAGCCGGTGCCGCTGGTGGCAGTCGGAATGGTAGACTTGCTCTCCTTTTTGCCATCTCGCCTTCTGCCGGTTACTGCGAGGAGAGCGATCGCAACTGATGGGAAGGCCGCACCTTGCGCACTTCAACACACGCCCGCCTCTCTTCAAGTGCTCTAGCAGACTCACGCACAGGGCCGCTTCGAAAGTCGCTGGGACGAGCTCGAAGCGCTGAGCGGGAAGGCTGTGCCGGGAATTCTTCTTCCACTCCTCGAGCACCGGTGCCATCTCGATCCACGACTCTCGCCGGCGCAACTCCCGGTGTTCCAACTCCTCCCGACAGTAGCCGTGTTCGAGCACCCACCGGTAGACTGACTCTCGGGATAATTGAAAGCCCTCGTCCTGGGGGAACTTGCTGGCGAATTCGTCGTGGAACAGCTCCCAGAGCCTTTCGACGACTTCCATGTCCCCATTTGTCGCATCCGAGAGTATGCTCCGAGACAGGCTTCGAGGACCACCTCCACCGTACCCCCAAGCAAAGGAGGGTCGTTGCTGCCACTCGTCCGCGTTCTCAAGATCGGGTAGCAGAGCGCGTCGGCTCTGGCCGACGACCCATACGCTACGTATGTAGTTGTCCGGGCGAATCTGAATTTCGCCCAGGTAGTAGCGATCGGCGTCAGCGACTTTAGGGCAGCCTGAAAAATTAGTTCAGAGATCCGATCGCAACTTTGGCATAGTGCAAAGCAAGAAGTAGTGGGGCCTCGCTTAGTTACTTGAGTCCAGTTC
>JAANMW010004065.1_pt1 | contig 10381 bp, 8 predicted proteins | sample 7279671 | NCBI WGS metagenome assembly JAANMW01 (sample SAMN14094541, study PRJNA606508) | bioreactor metagenome | isolation source: A lab-scale SPAN reactor treating ammonium-rich wastewater day 247 | place: Ireland: Galway | collected 2017-09-19
CCCGCACACGCCTACCGCGTCTGCGCGTGACGCCCCAGCCTTCCGGCCTCGCCTCCGGAAATTCACTCCAATTGCGTCCGCCGATGTGCGGAATGTAAGACCGGGACACCTTCGACGTGTCGATGCTCGACGGCTTCCTCGTCGGCGTGCTGCTGCAGCCGGAAGCGGTGATGCCGTCGGCGTGGCTGCCGGTCGTGTTCGACGCGCGCGAGGGCGAGCCGATGATCCCCGGCGATCCGGACCGCGCGCAGCGCGTGGTCGACCTCGTCATGCGCCACCACGACAACCTCGCGGCGCACATCGCCTCGCGCGAGCCGTTCGACCTGATCGTCTTCGAAGCCGCCGACGCCGAGGGCGATGCCGCCGAGCCGGCCGACCCGTTCCTGCCGCTGTGGCCGTGGGCGGCCGGGTTCGCCGACGCGCTCGCCGCGTTCCCGGCGCTCCTCGACCAGTACGGGGACGACGAGGACGTCGACGCCGCGCTGGTCAACGTCACGCGCCACCTTCGCACCCTTCCGGACGACACGAGCGAAGCGGCGTTGCAGCAGACGCGCGAGCGCGAGGAGATCGACCGCGAAGTGCCGCTCGACGACCTCGACGACGCGATCGAGCAGCTCGTGCTCGGCGTCCTGGACATCGCCGACATGACGCGCCCGAATCGCCCGATCGAGCGCGCGCAACCGAAGATCGGCCGCAACGAACCCTGTCCCTGCGGCAGCGGACGCAAGTACAAGCAGTGTCATGGGCGCGGGGGTTCCTGACGCCGCCGATGGGGTCAGACTCGATTGATCCAGATCGCCTTCGGGCTCGGCCGTATCGATCGGATCAATCGAGTCTGACCCCATCGATCGACGACTACCCAGCCGAAGCGCGACGAGGGTGATCGAGAAAGCGACGCGCCCTTGCGATCCAGCGATCGTTCCTGAGCTGGCACTCCCATACGATCATCGAGCGCCAGCCCATGCTTCTCAGTTCCCGCGATTTTCTGCGATCCCTGGCGCGATTCGCGACGGACTTCGCGTTCCAGTAGGCGACATTCGTGGACGGGCGTTGCCTGCCGTGCTTGCAGGAATGCGTGTGCCAGAAGCATCCGTGCACGAATATCGCCGCCTTGCGCCGGGGAAACGCGAGGTCTGGCCGCCCCGGAAGGTTCCCCGGATGGAGCGTGTAACGGTATCCCAAGGCGTGAAGCGCCCGACGGACGGCCGTTTCCGGCGCCGTATCCTTCTGGCGTATCCTCCGCATCAGCGCGCTGCGCTTCTGTCGTTCCGACTCGTGCTTCGACGTCGACATTGGAAAGCCGGGAGATGAACCGCGGTCTGGGTATTCTCGTTAGATCGATGTCCGTACCCACGTCCGGGTTCGCCTACGGGAACGTCTGGCAGTATCACCCGCGCTCGGACAGGCACTCCAAGATCCTCTGCTGGGCCATCCTGTTCGACCTGCTTCGACGGGACAGTCCTATCGCCAGGCACATACGCGCAGGCAAGGCATCGTTCGGGATCAATCATACGATGCGAGATTTCCAGCACGATCGGAAGAAGGATCTCGATCTCGTGGTCTGCCGGCGAGGCCCGGACCGCACCTACCTGACGAGTCGGCGCAATCCGATCACCGGGTTCAGCGACATGGTCGGAGCATACGACATCCATCTGGATGACGACGATCGGTCCGACCTTCGCGCGCTGCCACGGATTCCGTTGACGGGCGTGCAATCCGCGCTCGTGGCTATGGAGGCCAAGGCCGCCATGACGGAGTTCGCCAAAGCGCGCCCGCGCCTGTACGACGAACTCAATTCATCGCACCTGACGATCCACGGCGACACCGATAGCGCCGTCGCGGCGGCGTTCGTCCTGGTCAACGCATCGACGACGTTCATATCTCCTCTGCGGGCGCCGTTCCACATCGACGCCGCGCGCCCCGCTCCCGTCACGAAGCACAAGCAGCCGCAGGCCGCTGTCAGTGTGATCGAGAAGATCGAGCAGCTACCGCGCCGCGCCCAGCCCGGAGTGCCGGGTTTCGACGCTGTCGGCCTTGCGACGATCGCATGCGCCAACGACGGGACGCCGGTACGGCTGATCTCGGGTGCGCCGTCGCCCCAGATCGGCGACGTCTTCCACTACGATTCGTTCATCGAACGAATCGAGACGATCTACGCTGCCAGATTCTCCGGCATCTGATCGAGCATGCGATCGCGGTGCGTTCGCACCGCGTCGAGGAATCCGGGCTCGAATCGCAAGCGCGTGCGCGAATCCGTCGCGCGGGCGTAGAAGCCTGCGGTCGCCTTCGCGCTGAGCGGCTTCGCGGGCCTCTCCAGAAACGTCGCCAGGCGAGGGCCACGAGTCCCGACCGGGTCGGAACTGATCTGCACCGACCATCGACCGATGCCCGGCCCGCCGAGGGCGGCGCGAGGCAGCTTTCCGGCCGCAGGGAAGTCACTCACGTCGACCGCCTCGAATTCGCCCGGCCCGCTCAGGCGGTGACCGATCCACTCGGCGACCGGCACGCTGACCGCGCTGCCGATCAGGCTCCACCGCGCGGAAGCGCGCTCGACCGCCTCCGCCGGCGCGGTCCACCCACGCTCGAAGCCCTGCATCGCCTCGGCGTCGCGAATGCTGGGCGTGACGACGCTGAGGTCCGGCAGGAGAACCGCCGGTGGCGACGCGATTCCGATCGTGCTTCCGTTTTTCAGCGTCGGCACCGCGTCCACTGCCCAGCCGAGGCCGCCGCGCCCTTCCGTCCAGTAAAACCCGTGGGCGAGCGACCCGATGGCCGAAGAAGGGCGGTCTAGCGGCGCGTCGTCGACAAGCAGCACGTCCTCCGGCCGCAGATCCAACGACGCAACGAGGAACACCCGCTCGCGACGCTGCGGCAGGCCGAACGAGAACGAATCGACTACGCGATATGCCCAGCTGTAGCCCAAGTCCTCCAGGTTGTCGACGATGGCGCGCATGGCTGCGCCGCCGTGCAACTGCAGCATGAAGGGTACGTTCTCGATGAGCAACGTCGGGCGGATCCTCCTGTTGCGGAGAACTACGAACACCGTGCGGATGAGTCCGGACTGTTCACCGCCGAGGCCGCTGGTTCTGCCAGCCTGACTCAAATCCTGGCAAGGAAAGCCGGCACAAATCAGATCGACGCCGCGCGGGATCGGGCCGAGCGCCCGAACGTCCGCATCGATTCGAATTCCCGGGAAAGACCGCTCGAGTACCGCCTGCGCACCCGGCCGGATCTCGCACAGGAGGCTCGTCCGATGGCCGGCCCGGTGCAGGCCGAGCTCGAACCCTCCTATGCCGGCGAATAATCCTGCCACTTCCATGTTCAACGCTTTCTGAATGCTCTATCGGATACGAGGGCGCATGGACTCACGCGGATTGCCCTCGATTTCAGCTGCCGAAAGAATACCTCGTTTGAGGGACGGCACCAGCTACTACTGCCACCCCCGGGCCGGTCGCGGCCATCGTCGATTCGATCGATTGGATAGTTCTAGTATATACTTTGTATATCCTATGCTGAGCGATGCCCAAATGACCAGAATCTCCGCTTGGGGCAACAGCCATGGCGTCCGCCTGCCGCGCGACGTGCTCGAGGAGGCCGGCATTCCCCCGAATGCCGACGTGACTATCCGCGCGGAATCGGGCCGGATCCTGATCGAGCCCGTCAAGCGCAAGCCGACGCTCGACGAGCTCCTCGCCCGTATCGAGCCGGGCGCAGCGACCCGGGAAGTCGACTTCGGTCCGCCGATCGGGCGCGAGGTGCTGTGAGCGGCAAGTCGCGCACTGGCAGGCCGCCGCAGCCGGGGAGGCGACCGCCTCGCTGGGCGCCGGAGCGCGGCGACATGATCTGGATCGACCATTCGCCGCATTCCGGCCGCGAAATGGCCGGCTCGCACCCGTTTCTCGTGCTCTCGCCGCGGGCCTTCAACGAGAAGACCGGCCTCGTCATCGGATGCGCGATGACCAGCAGGCAGGCGCACAACCCGTTCGCGGTGCCCAATCCCCGGGATCCGGAGCAGGCGAGCTACATCCTCGCGGATCAGCCGAAGTCGTTCGACTGGCGCCGGAGAAACGCGCGGAAGCATCCGTGGCGGAACGTCGCGCCCGAGCTGCTCACGGAGGTCTGCGACAGGCTGGAGGCGATCGTGCAACTCTGTCGGTAGCGCGGGGCTCTCGCCCAATGGCTCGCCAATGGGGTCAGACTCGAATGATCCAGATCGCCTTCGGGTCCGGCCGTATCGATCGGATCAATCGAGTCTGACCCCATTGATACGAGACTCGGGCTTTCGGCCACTGGCCCCGGGTTGATCGCTCGGCGCTACATGCTCCTCCGGTACTGCCCCCCCACCTCGAACAACGCACTCGTGATCTGACCCAGCGAACACACCCTCACGGCATTCATCAGCTCCGCGAAGACATTTCCGTTCTCGATCACGGTCTTCTTGAGCCGTGCGAGCGTCGCCGGCGCCTCGTTGGCGTGCCGGCGATGGAAGTCCGCCAGCCGCTTCAACTGGGACTCCTTCTCCTCGGTCGTCGAGCGTGCGAGCTCGAGCTTCTGCGGCGTCGGATCGCCGTGGGGATTGCGGAAGGTGTTGACGCCGATGATCGGGTAGGAGCCGTCGTGCTTGCGGTGCTCGTAGTAGAGCGACTCCTCCTGGATCTTGCCGCGCTGGTAGCCGGTCTCCATCGCGCCCAGAACCCCGCCGCGTTCGCTCAACGCCTCGAACTCCTTCAGCACCGCCTCCTCGACCAGGTCGGTCAGTTCGTCGACGACGAAGCTGCCCTGGTTCGGGTTCTCGTTCTTCGCGAGGCCCCACTCGCGGTTGATGACGAGCTGGATCGCCATCGCGCGGCGCACGCTCTCCTCGGTCGGCGTGGTGATCGCCTCGTCGTAGGCGTTGGTGTGCAGCGAATTGGCGTTGTCGTAGGTCGCGATCAGCGCCTGCAGCGTCGTGCGGATGTCGTTGAACGCGATCTCCTGCGCGTGCAGGCTGCGGCCGGAGGTCTGGCAGTGGTACTTCAGCTTCTGCGACCGCTCGTTCGCGCCGTACTTCTCGCGCATCGCCACCGACCAGATGCGACGCGCGACGCGGCCGAGCACCGTGTACTCGGGGTCCATCCCGTTGCTGAAGAAGAACGAGAGGTTCGGCGCGAAGTCGTCGATGTGCATGCCGCGCGCGAGGTAGGCCTCGACGAAGGTGAAGCCGTTCGACAGCGTGAACGCGAGCTGGCTGATCGGATTGGCGCCCGCCTCCGCGATGTGGTAGCCGGAGATCGACACCGAGTAGAAGTTGCGCACGTCGTGGTGGACGAAGTAGTCCTGGATGTCGCCCATCACCTTCAGGCTGAACTCGGTCGAGAAGATGCAGGTGTTCTGGCCCTGGTCCTCCTTCAGGATGTCGGCCTGCACCGTGCCCCGCACGGTCGAGAGCGTCCAGGCGCGGATCTTCGCGGCCTCGTCGTCGGTCGGCTCGCGCTCGTTGTCGTGGCGGAACTTGGTGATTTGCTGGTCGATCGCCGCATTCAGGAACATCGCGAGGATCGTCGGCGCCGGCCCGTTGATCGTCATCGAGACCGAGGTCGCCGGCGCGCAGAGATCGAAGCCCGAGTAGAGCACCTTGATGTCGTCGAGCGTGGCGATCGACACGCCCGAGTTGCCGACCTTGCCGTAGATGTCCGGGCGGCGGTCCGGGTCGTGGCCGTAGAGCGTCACCGAGTCGAACGCGGTCGACAGGCGCTTCGCGGGCATCCCGTCGGCGAGCAGGTGGAAGCGCTTGTTGGTACGCGCGGGATCGCCCTCGCCCGCGAACATGCGCGTCGGGTCCTCGTTCTCGCGCTTGAACGCGAACACGCCGGCGGTGAACGGGAAGCTCCCCGGCACGTTCTCCAGGAGCTGCCAGCGCAGGATCTCGCCTTCGTCCTCCCAGCGCGGCAGCGCGACCTTCGGGATCTTGGTGCCGGAGAGCGAAGTGTGGTTGAGCGCGGTCCGGATCTCGCGGTCGCGGATCTTCACGACGTACTCGTCGCCCGCGTAGCTCGCCTTCGTCCTCGGCCACATCTCGATGAGCTTCTTCGCGCGGCCGTCGAGGGCGCGCTCGCGCTCCTCGATCAGCGCGTCGATCGTGTGCTCGGCGTTGCGGACGAGGCTGTGGATCTGCTCCGCGGCCTCGGTGTCCGAGACGTGGCCGCTCTTCGTCAGCGGCTCCTTCCAGCGCTTGGTCTCCTCCAGCATCGCGCGCGACGCGGTGAGCTGCTGCCGTTCGCGGGCGAGTCTCGCCTGCGCCTCGGCCCAGGTCCGGTAGTCGCGGCAGGTCTCCGAGATCTCGGCGAGGTAGCGGGCGCGCGCGGGCGGCACGATCGTGTTCTGCCCGGACGACTGGCGCACGTCGACCGGCGGCAGCTTCGACGGGCCGAGCTTCAGGCCCTTCGCCGCGAGCGCGGGAGCGATCGCCTGCCACAGCGCGGTGACGCCGTCGTCGTTGAAGCGCGAGGCCATCGTGCCGAACACCGGCATCCTGTCCGGGGCCTCCTTGAATCGTTCGCGGTTGCGTTGGTACTGCTTGCGCACGTCGCGCAGCGCGTCGGCGGCGCCCTTGCGGTCGAACTTGTTGATCGCGACGAAGTCGGCGAAGTCGAGCATGTCGATCTTCTCCAACTGCGACGCGGCGCCGAATTCGGGCGTCATCACGTAGAGCGAGACGTCGGCGTGCGGCACGATCGCCGCGTCACCCTGGCCGATGCCCGAGGTCTCGACGATGACGAGGTCGAATGCGGCCGCGCGGCACGCGGCGATCACGTCGGGCAACGCCTTGCTGATCTCGCTCCCCGCCTCGCGCGTCGCGAGCGAGCGCATGTACACCGGCGCGCGGCCGGCGACGGTGCCGATCGCGTTCATCCGGATGCGGTCGCCCAGGAGCGCGCCGCCGGACTTGCGCCGCGACGGGTCGATCGAGATCACGGCGACCTGCAGCCGGTCATCCTGGTCGAGCCGCAGCCGGCGGATCAGCTCGTCGGTGAGCGAGCTCTTGCCCGCGCCGCCGGTGCCGGTGACGCCTAGCACCGGGGCGGTCGACTTCGCCGCCGCGGCGAGGATCGCGTCGCGCGTCTTCGCGGGCACCACGCCGGCTTCGAGTCCCGAAATGAGCCGTGCGAGCGTGCGCGTGCGCTCGAAACGGTCGGACGAGGCGAGCGCATCGAGGCTCGCCGGCAGGTCCTTCGCAAGGTCGACGTCGCAGGCTGCGACGATCTCGTTGATCATGCCCTGCAGGCCGAGCTTCTGCCCATCCTCGGGCGAGAAGATGCGCGCGACGCCGTACTCGTGCAGCTCGTGGATCTCCGAGGGGACGATCACGCCGCCGCCGCCGCCGAACACCTTGACATGGCCCGCTCCGCGCTCACGCAAGAGGTCGATCATGTACTTGAAGTACTCGACGTGCCCGCCCTGGTAGGAGGAGATCGCGATGCCGTGCGCGTCCTCCTGCAGCGCGGTGTCGACGATCTCCTCGACCGAGCGGTTGTGCCCGAGGTGGATCACCTCGCAGCCCGACGCCTGCAGGATGCGCCGCATGATGTTGATCGACGCGTCGTGGCCGTCGAAGAGCGACGCGGCGGTGACGAAGCGCACCTTGTGCGTCGGTCTCGTGACGAGCGGCTTCTGGGCGATCGACAGGTCGTTCATCGGCAACCTCGGCTTCGCTGCGCGCGGGGCGATCGGCCGCCGCGCCGGGACAGGGGAAAGCTTACCGGACGGGCCGGCGCGAGGCGCCGGGGGTCGTCCCGGGGCCGCGAGGGCGGACTTTGCGTTACGTTTACGTTAACGTCAAGCGGAGGGCGCCCCGGGCGCACGGTTCGCCCTCCGCAGGGTACGACGCGCACCCGGCGCCAGGGGGTTCGCAGCCCGCGCGGTAGAGTAGCGGCTGCCCGCCAGGAAACGCCATGTCCCCGCCTCCGCCCCCGACCTCGCACACGACAGCGGCACCCGCCGCGCCGCTCGGCAGCGTTTCCGCGGCCGCCGCAGGCGCGACCGCCCCTTCGTCGCCGCCCCACGCCGCCCACGCGAGCCATACCGGCGCGGTCGCGCTGCTGCTCAACGTCGCGCACGCGCTCGACCACCTGATGCTGCTGGTGTTCGCCACCGCGGTCGGCGCGATCGCGGTCGACTTCGGGATCTCGCGCTGGGAGGACCTGATGCCGTTCGCGACCGGCGCGTTCGTGCTGTTCGGCCTGGGCTCGCTGCCCGCCGGCCGGCTGGGCGACCACTGGGGCCGGCGCGCGATGATGCTGGTGTTCTTCTTCGGCCTCGGCGCGTCGTCGATACTCGTCGCGCTGACGCGTTCGCCGTGGCAGCTCGCGATCGCGCTCGCGCTCGTCGGCGCGTTCGCCGCGATCTATCACCCGGTCGGCATCCCGATGCTGGTCCAGAGCGCGGAGCGGCCCGGCCGCGTCATCGGCGTGAACGGTCTCGCCGGCAACCTCGGCATCGCGGCCGCGGCGCTCTCGACCGGCTTCCTCGTCAAGTACTTCGGCTGGCGCAGCGCGTTCGTCGTTCCGGGACTCGTGTCGATCGCCTGCGGCGTGGCGTTCGCGCGCATGGCGCCACGGGAGAGCGCCCCGCCGTCGAAGCGCGCGCCGCGGCAGGTCGACCTGCCCGCCGCGGTGCTCGCGCGCGTGTTCATCGTGCTGACGCTCACCTCGACCTTCGGCTCGCTCGTGTTCAACTTCACGACCAACGGCAACGGCGAACTGCTGCGCGAGCGGCTCGCCGCCGTCACCCGCGATCCGGCGACGCTCGGCATGCTGCTCGCGCTGGTCTACGCCATCGGCTCGATCGCGCAGGTCGTCGTCGGCCGGCTGATCGACCGCGTGCCGCTGAAGCCGCTGTTCCTCGCGATCGTCGCGGCCCAGATCCCGCTGTTCGCGCTCGCGGTGCGCGCCGAAGGCTGGGCGCTCTACGTCCTCGCGATCGCGTTCATGGTGTTCGTGTTCGGGGCGATCCCGTTCACCGACGCGCTGATCGTGCGCTACGTCGACGACCGGATGCGCTCGCGGGTCGCGGGCATGCGCCTCGCGATCGCGTTCGGCATCAGCGCACTCGCCGTGTGGCTGCTGGGCCCGGTCGTGAAGGCGAACGGCTTCGGCTTCCTGCTCGCGCTCCTCGCCGGCATCGCGCTCTGCTCGACGCTCGCCATTCTCGCGCTCCCGCGCAAGTTGCCCGACAAGGCCCGGGTCGGATAGCGACCTCGAGGGCGCGAACCCCGCGTCGTCCCTGCCCGGCCGCGCCGCGTGGACATCCTGCAGGCGTTCATCGAGCACTACGGCTATCTCGCCGTGTTCCTCGGTTGCCTCGCCGAAGGGGAAACGGTGCTCGTGCTGGCCGGCTTCGCCGCCCATCTCGGCTACCTGTCGCTGCCGGCGGTGATCGGCGTCGCGGCCGTCGCCGGATTCGCCGGCGACCAGGCGCTCTACGCGATCGGACGGCGTTGGGGCGACGCGTTCTTCCGCCGCTTCCCGCGCGTCGCCGCCGCGCGACCGTACGCGCAGCGCTTCCTCGACCGCTACGGCGCCTGGGCCGCGTTCGGTGTCCGCTTCCTCGTCGGCATGCGCATCGCCGGCGCGGTGTCGATCGGCGCGGCGCGGTTCCCGAGGGCGCGATTCGCGGCGGCCAACGCCGCCGGCGCGATCGTCTGGGCCGTCGCCGTCGCCTTTGCAGGCTACGTCTTCGGCAGCGCCTTCACGCTCGTCCTCGAGCGGGCGCGCCACGTCGAACTGGCGGCCTTCGTCGCACTCGCGCTGATCGGAGGCGTGATCGTCGTCCTGACCCGCCGCCGGCGCCGCCGGCGCTGGCTCTCGGCGCGCTAGGGTCCGGGCCCGGGGCCGGTCCATGCTGCGGTGGCCGCAACACCAGGGCCGACCCGACGCTCCGGGGCGGTTGGGGAGCGTTCGGTCGCCGCCGGCGGCATCCTGTCGGTCGGGCGAACGTTTCGCGCGCCGGCCCGGTCTATACTGCCGCCCCCTCACCGGATCCGCCCGCCATGCTCCGTTCGATCCTCGCCCGCCTTGCGTTCGTCGTCGCGTTCGCGCCCGCGCTCTCGTTCGCCCAGCTCCCGCCGGGCGTCACGCAAGGCGTCACGGTCGAGGGCGTCACCCAGTACAAGCTCGACAACGGCCTCGAGGTGCTGCTGTTCCCCGACGCCAGCAAACCCGTCACCACCGTCAACGTCACCTACAAGGTCGGCTCGCGCCACGAGAACTACGGCGAGACCGGCATGGCGCACCTGCTCGAGCACCTGACCTTCCTCGGCACGACGTCGATCGACAACATCTGGAAGGAGTTCGGCAAGCGCGGCATCGAGTTCAACGGCACCACGTTCTTCGACCGCACCAAC
>JAANMW010004068.1_pt1 | contig 10375 bp, 10 predicted proteins | sample 7279671 | NCBI WGS metagenome assembly JAANMW01 (sample SAMN14094541, study PRJNA606508) | bioreactor metagenome | isolation source: A lab-scale SPAN reactor treating ammonium-rich wastewater day 247 | place: Ireland: Galway | collected 2017-09-19
GTCGGGCTGAAGCCAAAGCCGTCGGGCTGAAGCCAAAGCCGTCGGGCTGAAGCCAAAGCCGTCGGGCTGAAGCCCGACCTACAGGAAGTTGTGGGTCGGCCTTCAGGCCGACAAGCGCATCGCTGTGGGTCGGCCTTCAGGCCGACAAACGCATCGCTGTGGGTCGGCCTTCAGGCCGACAAGCGCGTCCCTGTGGGTCGGCCTTCAGGCCGACACGCTCCCCCGCTCACCCACCCGCATACCACCCGAACGCCTCGCGCAGCCCCGCGCGCAGGTCGTACATCGGCGCGTAGCCCAGGAGACGCTGCGCCTTCGAGATGTCGGCCTGCGAGTGCCGCACGTCGCCCGGGCGGAAATCGGCGTGCACCGGCTCGGGCACGCGCAGCCCCGGCCGCCGCTCCTGCGCGAGTTCGCGCAGCAGCCGATACAACTCGAGCAGCGTCGTCCGCCCGCCGACCGCGACGTTGTAGACCTGGTTCTGCGCGTCGACGCGATCGACCGTCGCGGCGAGCAGGTTCGCCTGCACCACGTTCGCGACGTGGCAGAAATCGCGCGTCGTGCTGCCGTCGCCGTGGATCGTCACCTGCTCTCCGCGCAGCATCGCTGAAGCCCAGCGCGGAATCACCGCCGCGTAGGCGCCGTCGGGATCCTGCCGCGCGCCGAACACGTTGAAGTACCGCAGCCCGATCGCGAACGTCGCGTAGCAGCGCGCGAACACCTCGGCGTAGAGCTCGTCGACGAGCTTCGTCACGGCGTAGGGCGAGAGCGGCCGCCCGATCGTCTCCTCGACCTTCGGCAGTCCAGGATGATCGCCGTAGGTCGAACTCGACGCCGCGTACATGAACCGCCCGACGCTCGCGTCGCGCGCGGCGACCAGCATGTTGAGGAAGCCGGTCGCGTTGGCCGCGTGCGTCGCGAGCGGATCGGCGATCGACCGCGGCACCGAACCGAGCGCCGCCTGGTGCAGCACGACGTCCACGCCTTCGCACGCGCGCGCGCAGGCCCTCGGATCGCCGATGTCCGCCTCGATGAACGTGTGGCGCCGCCACGCCTCCTCGCCGACCGCCGCGCGCACGCTGTCGAGGTTGTTCCGGCTCCCGGTCGCGAAGTTGTCGAGCCCGACCACCTGCTGGCCGAGGTTGAGCAGCGTCTCGCACAGGTGCGAGCCGATGAACCCGGCGCTCCCGGTCACGAGCCAGCGCGCGCGCCAGCTCCGCAGGTGCGCGAAACGCTCGCCGAGCGTCTCCTGCATCGTCGCGCCGCCTGCGGTCACAGCCGCCACACCCGCACGCCGCGCGCTTCCAGCGCCTTCGCGTCCGCGGCGCTCTTCACGTCGACGTAGACGCCGCCGGGCGCGAGCTTGGCGACGATCTCGTCGACCGGCCGCGCGCGGAACGCCTTGTGCGCCACCGCCGCGACGATCGCCTGCGCGCGCGGCAGCGCGTCCCACGAGACGAGCCCGATCCCGTACTCGGTCAGCGCATGCGCGGGCTCGGCCACCGGGTCGTGCACGTGGACGCGCACGCCGTAGGTCTCGAGCTCGCGGATCACGTCGATCACGCGCGAGTTGCGCAGGTCGGCACAGTCCTCCTTGAACGTGAGCCCGAGCACCGCGACGTCGGCGCCGCGCACCTCGAACCCCGCCTGCGCGAGCTGCTTGACCGTCTGCTCGGCGACGAAGCGCCCCATGCCGTCGTTGATGCGCCGCCCCGCGAGGATCACCTGCGGGTGGTAGCCCAGCATGTCGGCCTTGTGCGTCAGGTAGTACGGATCGACGCCGATGCAGTGGCCGCCGACGAGCCCCGGCCGGAACGGCAGGAAGTTCCACTTGGTGCCGGCCGCCTCCAGCACTTCGCCGGTGTCGATGCCGATGCGGTGGAAGATCAGCGCGAGTTCGTTCATCAGCGCGATGTTGAGGTCGCGCTGCGTGTTCTCGATCACCTTGGCCGCCTCCGCGACCTTGATGCTGCTCGCGCGGTGGATGCCGGCCGGCACGATGCTGCCGTAGACGGCCGCGACGCGCTCGAGCGTCGCGGCCGAGTCGCCCGCGACGACCTTGGTGATCTTCGGCAGCGTGTGCTCGCGGTCGCCCGGGTTGATCCGCTCGGGCGAGTAGCCGACGAAGAAGCCCTCGCGCCACTTCATGCCCGAGTGCCTCTCGATGAGCGGCACGCAGATCTCCTCGGTCGCACCCGGGTAGACGGTCGACTCGAACACGACGGTCGCGCCGTGCGCGAGGTGGCGGCCGACCGTCTCGCACGCGCGCTCGAGCGGGCGGAAGTCGGGGCGTTTCGCGTCGTCGACCGGCGTGGGCACCGCGACGACGACGAAGCTCGCGTCGCGCAGGCGCGCGGGATCGGTCGTGAAGGCGAGTTTCGACGCCGTCGCGAAATCCTCGTCCGCCACCTCGCCCGTCGGGTCCCGGCCGGCGCGGTACGCGTCGACCTTCGTTTGCGAGAGGTCGTAGCCGATCGTCCGGGTGCGCTTGCCGAACTCGATCGCGAGCGGCAGGCCGACGTAGCCCAGTCCGACGACGGCGATCGTCGTGTCTTCGATCATTGGGGTGCTGTTGCCCGGCAAGCTTCCGTCGTGGGTCGGGCTTCAGCCCGACGCCTTTCGCGTCCTTGTGGGCCGGGCTTCAGCCCGACGCCTTTCCCTTCAGTGTGGCGAACCCCGTCGGCCTGAAGGCCGACCCACACATCCGCACTCCTGTGGGTCGGGCTTCAGCCCGACGCCCTTCCATCCCCAAGCAATCCCTCATGCAATGCTGCAACCCCGTCGGGCTCGAGCCCGACCCACGACCCGTCGGGCTTAAGCCCGACCCACGGGCGACGCGAACATCGGAAGCTTCCGTGGGTCCGGCTTCAGCCGGACGCCTTTGCCATCGATGATTCGGACCCATCATCCCTTGCCCTTGCCGCGGGCCTGCACGCGCGACAACGCCTCGCCGCGGATCGCCTTCCAGTCGGCCGGGGTCAGCTCGGTCTCCGGCGCGTTCAGCCCCTCCATCAACCGCGCCTCCAGCGCCTGCTCGGCCCGACGCTTCTCGTCGGCGCGGATGAGTTCGCGCACGAATTCACTTGCGCTGCTGTACCGTCCCGACGAAACCTGGCCATCGACGTAGCGCTTGAGCGGCTCGGGAAGCGAGATGTTCATGCTCTCCATGCGGCCTCCTCTCTCGGCGCGGCACCGTAGCACGCGTAGCAGGCACTGGCAAGAAATGGCACGATCGGCTATCCTCGATCGGGCCGTTCCGGCACGACCGCGCTTCGTCGGCGTCGCCTCGCGACGATCGGCATTCGCGCTCGCGATCCGCGCGTAGGATGCGGCCATCGAGCTTCGTGGACCCGGACGTCGAACCGTGCTGCACCGCCATCTCGACCATCAGCGTCTCACCCTCGCGGCCATCGACGACGTGATCGCACGCGGGCGCTGGCGCGACTGGGCCGAGTTGCGCGAAGCGGTCCTCGCCGACCGATCGGTGCGCGCGAAGGTGGAGCGCGTCTGTCTTCCGCGCGCGGCCGACCCTCATGCGCAGCGCCACCACTTCTGGTTGAGCTATGCCGAAGCCCACGGCTCCGCTCCCTGACTGGGAACTCGTGCTGTCCTCGGCTGCGCGCCTCCAACGCATCCTGCCCGATGCGGTGCTGGTCGGCGGCACCGCGTCCGCACTGCACGCCGCCCATCGATTCTCCCGCGATGCCGACCTCGCGCAGCGCTTCGACGCCGTACTGGCGCGTTCGAGTCGGTGGCAGGCTGGAAGACGGCCCGCGTGCAGCGCCCGGTGCAGATCCTGGGCAGTCTCGATGGCATCGAGACCGGGATCCGGCAGCTCATCCGCGACGAACCGCTGGCGACGACGGTGGTGGAGCACCGCGGCGGGCGCATCACCGTTCCGACCGAGGCTGAGATCCTGCGCATCAAGGGCGTGCTGATCCTGCGGCGCAACGCCACGCGCGACTACCTCGATTTCGTCGCCCTGGCCGATCACATGGGCGACGAGAACGTCGCGCTCGCCCTGCAGTACTTCGACCGGATCTACAGGCAGGACAACGGCGAATCGCCGCTCCAGCAGTTGCAGGTGCAGCTCGCGAGCGCGCAGCCCTACGACGTCGAGGGCATCGACCTCGACGAGTATCGGAACCTCGCCCCCCGCTGGCACGACTGGAACGTCGTCAAGGCGGCGTGTGCGTGCCTCGCCACGGTCATCTTCGATCGGGTGTGCGAACTGCATGCCGCGCGCGGCGTCGAACGTGGCAGCAGCCCGTGAGCCCGTCGGGCTTCAGCCGCATGCCTTTCCGTGTTCTTGTGGGTCAGGCCTGACGGTTTTCCCTCGATGAAGCGAACCCCGTCCGGCTGAACCCGGACCTACAAGCACAAGTCGAGTCTGACCCCGCTTTTCCGTCCGCACAGGGGAGAGTTCTGTGGGTCGGACTTCAGTCCGACGCCTTTGCCTTCAGCCCGACTTCGTCTTCCAATGCCGCAAACCCGTCGGCCTGAAGGCCGACCTACGGGAATGCGTTGTGGGTCGGGCTTCAGCCCGACAAGCGCATCGCCCCGTGGGTCGGGCTTCAGCCCGACGCCCCTCGCCTCAATCCGCCGCCTTTCCCTCCGATACGGCGAATCTCCAGAACCCGAAGACCACCCCACCGCACCTCGCGGCCGATCCACATCCCCCCGCCTGATTATAATGACCACGGCATAACGCAAACGCCGCCCGCACGAGGCGCCGCGCAGGCCAGGGATGGAAGGGGAGATGTACCCGGAGTGGTGGTTTGCCGCAGTGCCCGCACTCTTCGCCGTCGCCGTGATGCCGGCAGCGATCCGCGCGCGCTCGATCAGCCACGACCACGCGGACGGCGTGCAGGCGGTGCACGTCGTCCCGACCTCGCGCCTCGGTGGCGCGATCGTGTTCCTCGCGTTCCTGGCCGCGGCCCTCGCCGCGCGCGCGCTGGGCCAGCCCGACCTCGACCCCGCGCTCACCCTCGCGCTCGCCGCCGTTCCGGTGGTCGTCGTCGGCGTGTGGGAGGACCTGACCCGCAGCGTGCGGCCGCGCTATCGCCTCCTCGCCGCGCTCGTGTCCGCCGCGCTCGCGACCTACTACGCGGGCGGCATCGTGCCGCGCGTCGACCTCCCGCTCCTCGACTACCTGCTCGCGCACCTGTGGTTCGCGCTGCCGCTCACCTGGTTCATGGTCGTGGGCTCGTGCAACGCGTTCAACCTGATCGACGGCGCGCACGGCCTCGCGAGCGGCACCGCGGTCATCCTGTTCGCCGGCCTCGCGATCGCCGCGGGCTGGGCGCAGGACGGCGAAACGCTCGCGCAGGCGCTCGCGATGCTGGGCGCGCTCGCGGGATTCCTGATCTGGAACTACCCGGGCGGGCGCGTATTCCTCGGCGACGCGGGCGCGTACTTCCTCGGCTTCATGTACGCGCAGCTCTCGATGCAGCTCGTCGCGCGCAACGGCGAACTCTCCGCCTGGTACGTGATCGTGCTGGCCGGCTATCCGATCGTCGACACGCTGTTCGCGATGTACCGCCGCGGCGTCGTGCGCCGCCGGCCGCTGATGGAGCCCGACGCGCTGCACCTGCACTCGCTCGTCTACCGGCGGATCGCGATCCCGCGCGAACTGCAGCGGCTCGAGCGTCGCGTGCGCGACACGGGCCCGCCGGACGGCGTCGAGCGGCGGCGCATGCCCTGGCGCGCCGAGGATGCCAGCCAGCGCACCGGACACCTGCACCGCGCCAACCTGCGCGTCGCCCCGGGCCTGTGGGTGCACAGCCTCGCCTGCCTCGCGATGGCGATCGTCTTCTACGACAATACCTGGGCGCTGCTCGCCTGCCTCGCCGTCTACGCGATGTTCTACACGGTGCGCTACCGCGCGCTGGTGCGGTTCGGGCGCAGGCAGGTGCGGCGCGCGCTCCCCGCCCAGGACGATCGCCGGACACGATGAGCGACCGGCGGCGGATTCGCCCACGGGCGTAGCGCCCTCGTTGCAGCCGCGTGTGCCTCGGCAAGCGGCGACCGTGAAGTCGCTGCCCGGGCTTCGCTCGCAAGTCTCGTTCGGCGACGGAACCGAGGGTGAAGCACACGGGGTGGACCTCGTCCAGTCGCGGGATGCAGGCGTGTTCGCGGCCCTGGCGGATCCGGCCGTCGTTGCGCAGGCGTTCGTCGAACACGGTGCTGTGTCGTGGCCCGGAGAACCTGATCTCGCGCCCGATGCGATGTACGAGTGTACGAGGAGATCAAGAAGGCGGGGGTGTGGGTGTCGCGATGGCGTACGCCCCTGTGGCGTGGGTTGGTGCTCACCGTCGTTCCCGTCACGCCGGCCACCGCCACGCCCCGGCGAACTCCTGCGCGCCGAACCAGCGGCGCCTTCGCCGCACGGCGATCGCAGGATGCGCGTTGCCGGGGTTGGAGACCGCGCGTGCGGCGGTGTCACCCGGGGCTATGCACCGGATGACCTGGGGCCGGAGTCGCTGCGAGCAGCGGCGCGCCTGGCCACGACTCGCTCCATGATCTCCTCGACACCGAAGCGGACCTTGGCGGGAATGCGTTCAGGTGGATAGAACGCCTCCACGAGCGCGAGCGCGTCTTTCGCGTTCTCGATGTGCGCGACATCGGCAAGCGCTTCGATGTCGCTCACGTCGTGCGATCCTTCGAGCCCTTCCTGACGCATCGCCATGCACTTCATCGCAAAGAGATACTCGGGCGTCGGCGTATAGATGCGCAGCCCGCCCTCGGCCGTGTTGTCGAAATCCGCCATGAGCTCCATCTGTTCCTGCCTGGACGTGAAGGCTTTCACGCCGTCGTTCAGCCAGTCTTCCGGCCAGCCTTCCACGGCGGCGACATCGCGCGCCGCCTGGCGCAGGAAATCGGGCGAGCCGTTGACCACGGCAGCGACGTCTTTGGTGGCGCGGCGCAAGTCGAACACCAGCGCCAGCGCAGCGCCGCCGTAAATCGACAGATCCACCACGACGCCGGCGGCCCGCGCCATGTCGTCGATGGCGCGCAAGCCGCGCAGGATGTCCTGCCGACCCGGCATCGTCATGGCGCAGCTCCGATCGCTGCGCCGGCGGTGTTGCGCCGTGGCCGATGGAGCGGGTCCGCATCGACGAAGATGAGCCGACGGCGAAAGGCGACCGGGCTTTCCTTGAGCAGCGTCGCCTTGAGCGATTCGAGGCCGCCGGGAAAGAACGGCCGGCGCAGGAAGCGCTGCGCGCCGGCGGTCCACTCGGGCACGGGCAACCGATTGCGCAGCGCCAGATGCTCGGCTACCGCGGCCAGGTACGCGTTGGCGCGTGCGTCATCGCCGAGCGGCGGCTCTTCGCTCAGCATGCGCGCGCGCGCCACGGCGTCCGTCGCAACATAGAACTCGTCGAGGAACTCGCGCAGCGACGCGTCGAGGTGGCCGTGTGCACGGCCCTGCAGCGCGGCTTCGCGCAATGACTGCGGGCGCTGGCGCTGCGGCCGTGGTGATCGAGCTTCGGCCTTCGCCGCCGTCGCGAGCAAGGGCTTGGCGACCGGCGCCTTGCGCCGCGCGCTGCGCTCGCGAAATTCGGCCAGCGCACGATGGATGAGCTGGGTCTCGCTGACGCCTTCGGCCACGGCGAGCGCGCGTACCGTCTCGCGGCTCACCGTGCTGCGGGTGTCCGCCTTGAACTTGAGCAGCAGCTCTTGCCGTGGCGCGGTAGCCGGATCGAGGTGTCGAGGACGCATGGGCGGTTCTTGCGGTGCGGAAGGCGCCGGTCTGGATTATATATGAAATATATATTCATGTCATCGTGCGCAAGGCGGCAGGCCCGCCGACCGCCGGGGTAAGCCTGTCCGCAGGCGTTACCCTCGGGTCGCCAGCACCGGCGAGCGACAGGGACCCTGTCAGCGATCGGCATATTGGAGCCGCGCCGACGCGCAATCGCCCTTCCTCCCGCAGCCGTGGCGGCGTGATGCCGCCCTGCACCCGGGAACCGACGTCGGGCGTGATGCAACTCGTCGCACGCAACGGCGAACTCTCCGCCCGGTACGTGATCGTGCTGGCCGGCTACCCGATCGTCGACACGCTGTTCGCGATGTACCGCCGCGGCGTCGTGCGCCTCCGCCCGCTGATGGAGCCCGACGCGCTGCACCTGCACTCGCTCGTCTACCGCCGAATCGCGATCCCGTACCAGCGCGCGCGGAGCGGCGCCGACCCGACACCGGCCATCACCCCCGGCACCTGCGCCGCGCCAACGCCAGCGTCACCCCGGCTTTGGCCGTGCGGCGCCGCCTGCCTGGTCATGGCGATCGTCCTCTCCGACGATACCCGGGCCTTGCTCGCCTGCCTCGCCGTCCATGCGCTGTACTACACGCACCGCTACCGCGCGCTGGTACGATTCGGGCGGCGCCAGGTGCGGCAGGTGGTGCGGCGGTGAGCGGTGGGCAATCCGGGGGTCGAGGTCGGGCGGGTGCGCAACTACGAAGCGACAAAGCGTGTGCTGGTCACCGGGGGCGCGGGCTTCCTCGGCTCGCACCTGATCGACCGCCTGCTCGCGCAGGGCCACGACGTCGTCTGCGTCGACAACCTCTTCACCGGAACGAAGCGCAACATCGAGCACCTGTTCGGCAACCCGCGCTTCGAGTTCATCCGCCACGACGTCACGTTCCCGCTCTACCTCGAGGTGGACGAGATCTACAACCTCGCCTGCCCGGCCTCGCCGATCCACTACCAGCACGACCCGGTCCAGACCACCAAGACGTCGGTCCACGGCGCGATCAACATGCTGGGCCTCGCCAAGCGCCTGCGCTGCCCGATCCTGCAGGCCTCGACCTCCGAGGTCTACGGCGACCCGACGGTCCACCCGCAGGTCGAGAGCTACTGGGGCAACGTCAACCCGATCGGCCCGCGCTCGTGTTACGACGAGGGCAAGCGCTGCGCCGAGACGCTCTTCTTCGACTACCACCGCCAGCACGGCCTTTCGATCAAGGTCGCGCGCATCTTCAACACCTATGGCCCGCGGATGCACCCGAACGACGGGCGCGTCGTGTCGAACTTCATCGTGCAGGCGCTGAAGGGCGAGCCGATCACCATTTACGGCGACGGCAGCCAGACGCGCTCGTTCTGCTACGTCGACGACATGATCGACGCGTTCGTCGCGCTGATGGCCACGCCGCCCGAGTTCACCGGGCCGGTGAACCTGGGCAACCCCGACGAGTTCACCATCCGCGACCTGGCGGAGAAGGTGATCGCGATTACCGGGTCGAAGTCGAAGATCGAATACAGGCCGCTGCCGGGGGACGATCCGCGGCAGAGGCAGCCGGATATCGCGATGGCGAGGGAGAGGTTGGGGTGGGGGCCGAGGGTGGGGCTGGAGGCGGGGCTCGGGCGGACGGTAGGCTATTTCGACTCGCTCTTCTCGAGGACCGTGTGACTGCGATCCGAGGATTGAAGCCCGCATCGCGCCGCGACGTGCGGGACCGGGGTGGCATGCCGGCTCGCGCCCGTCGCGACAAGGAGGTCAGGCGTGTTTGACGACGGTGTCCTGCTCATCACGGGCGGCACGGGCTCGTTCGGCAACGCCGTGCTCCGCCGCTTCCTGAAGACGGGCGTACGCGAAATCCGCATCTTCAGCCGCGACGAGAAGAAGCAGGACGACCAGCGCAAGGCCTACGCCAGGGACAAGCTCAAGTTCCACGTCGGCGACGTGCGCGATCCAGGCGCCGTGACGAACGTGATGCGCGGCGTCGACTTCGTGTTTCACGCGGCGGCGCTCAAGCAGGTGCCCTCCTGCGAGTTCCACCCGATGGAGGCCGTGAAGACCAACGTGCTCGGCGCCGAGAACGTCATCGAGGCGGCGATCCAGTGCGGCGCGAGGAAGGTGATCTGCCTGTCCACCGACAAGGCGGTCTATCCGATCAACGCGATGGGCATCTCGAAGGCGATGATGGAGAAGGTGTTCGTCGCCAAGGCGCGCAGCGCCGATCCGGCCCGCACGACGATCCTCGGGACGCGGTACGGGAACGTCATGGCCTCGCGCGGCTCGGTGATTCCGCTGTTCGTCGACCAAGTCCTGGCCGGCAGGCCGATCACGATCACCGACCCTTCGATGACCCGTTTCATGATGACGCTCGACGAGGCGGTCGATCTCGTGCTGTATGCGTTCGTCAACGGGCGCAGCGGCGACATCTTCGTCAAGAAGGCGCCGGCGGCCACGCTCGACGTGCTCGCGCGCGCGTTGCTCGAGGTGCTTGGCAAACCCGGGCACCCGGTCGAGGTGATCGGCACGCGCCACGGCGAGAAGGTCCACGAGACGCTGCTGAGCCGCGAGGAGCGCGCGCACGCGCAGGACCGCGACGGCTACTTCCGCATTCCGGCCGACCTGCGCGATCTCAACTACGG
>JAANMW010004070.1_pt1 | contig 10372 bp, 10 predicted proteins | sample 7279671 | NCBI WGS metagenome assembly JAANMW01 (sample SAMN14094541, study PRJNA606508) | bioreactor metagenome | isolation source: A lab-scale SPAN reactor treating ammonium-rich wastewater day 247 | place: Ireland: Galway | collected 2017-09-19
GCCGGCAGGCTCCACTCCACCCCGGCGAAGACCGCGGCGCTCTCGCCGCGGAAGAAGCCGGGGGTGCGCACCGTGCCGCCCTGGCCGACGCTGCGCGGCCGATCGGCGAAGCTCCGGCTCAGCCCGATGAGGGGGTTGTCGAAATCCGCCCCGGTGCCGAGCCGCCCCCAGCCGATGCCGAGGGTGAAATCCAGGTCCCACCACCGCTTCGACGCGACCAGGTACTCGCCGGCATAGAGGCCGGTGCCGATCATGTCCTGGAAGCCGAGCGCCACCGCCGGCGCCCAGTCGGTCTCCGGCAGCAGCCGGATCTTGAGGTCGAGCGCCCGGTCCGAGGTGGTGCCCGAGCCCTGCGTCGCGTCGAGCCGCTCGGCGACGCGGAACGTCGTCTCCAGCCAGGGCAGCGCCTGGAAGCTGGCGAACCAGAAGCGCCGCTGCCGCCGCAGCGGGATTACTATAAAATAAATAGCTATAAGCGCTTATCCATCAAGCGCTAGAGCCCATTTTTACTTAGAATTTTGAACACTCCCGACCATCCGACCGCGCCCTTCTTCACCGCCACCGTGCTGCCCGACCGTGCGGCGTGCGATGCCTGGCCCGAGCAGACGCTGCTCCTGTCCATGGAGCAGGCCGGCCTGGATTGGCCGAGCTCCTGCCGCAGCGGCACCTGCCGCACCTGCATCGGCCACCTGCACAGCGGCGAGGTGCGCTACGCCATCGAGTGGCCGGGTCTGACCACCGAGGAACTGCAGGCCGGCTGCGTACTGCCCTGCGTGGCCTACCCGGTATCGGACGTGGAACTGCAGCCGGGCGACCCCTTCCCGTAAAATCACGGGTTTTCCCGGTCGCATGGTGCGACCCGTTGGCGGCTTTGCCGCAACGCACGTTCTTTGGATGGCGGGCGGGCCGTGCCCGGCGTGCCGGGAGCGTGCAGCGCACCCGCCGCCCGCACGCCGAAAGCATCCCATGAACGCTCCCCTTCCCCCCGCCACCAGCGCGGCCATCTCCCCGGTCGAAGACATCGTGGCGGAAATGCGCGCCGGGCGCATGGTCATCCTCGTGGACGAGGAGGACCGCGAAAACGAAGGCGACCTGGTGCTCGCCGCCGACCATGTCACGCCCGAGGCCATCAACTTCATGGCGCGCTTCGGCCGTGGCCTGATCTGCCTGACGCTGACCCGCGCGCGCTGCGAGTTCCTGCGCCTGCCGCCCATGGCAGCGCACAACGGCACCGTCTACAGCACGGCGTTCACCGTCTCCATCGAAGCGGCCGAGGGCGTGACCACCGGCATCTCGGCCGCCGACCGCGCGCGCACCGTGCAGGTCGCCGTGGCCAGGGACAGCCAGGCGAGCGACCTGGTGCAGCCCGGCCACATCTTCCCGCTGCAGGCCGTGGACGGCGGCGTGCTCATGCGCGCCGGCCACACCGAGGCCGGTTGCGACCTGGCCGCCCTGGCCGGATGCAGCCCGTCCGCCGTGATCTGCGAGGTCATGAAGGACGACGGCACCATGGCCCGCCTGCCCGACCTGCAGGTGTTCGCCGCCCAGCACGGCATCAAGATCGGCACCATCGCCGACCTCATCGAATACAGGAGCCGCACCGAATCGCTGGTGCAGAAGGTCGGTACGCGCCCCCTGCAAACGGCGGCGGGTGAATTCACCGCCCACGCCTTCCGGGACCTGCCCAGCCAGTCGCTGCACATCGCCCTGGTGCGCGGCGCATGGGCCAGCGACGCCTCGGTGCCGGTGCGCGTGCACGAGCCGCTTTCGGTGCTGGACGCGCTGGAGGTCAACCGCGCCATGCACACCTGGGGGCTGGACACGAGCCTGGCCTACATCGCGCGCCACGGCTGTGGCGTCGCCGTGCTGCTCAACTGTGGGGAAAGCGCGGCGCAACTGCTGGCGCAGTTCGACGGCACGGCGCGCGCCGCCCACGCCCCGGAACGCGGCCGCATGGACCTGCGCACCTACGGCATCGGCGCGCAAATCCTGCGCGAGGTCGGCGTCTCGCGCATGCAGCTCATGGGCCAGCCGCGCCGCATGCCCAGCATGGCCGGCTACGGGCTCGAAATCACCGGGTACATCCCGAAAGAACAGGAACAGGAATAAACATGTTTGGCGCAGACAAAGGAAACGCCGACCTGCAGGACGGCAGCAAACTGCACATCGCCATGGTGCAGGCGCGCTTCAACGAGGGCATCACCAACGCCCTGGCCGAGGCCTGCCGCGCCGAGCTGCTGGCCCTGGGGGTGCAGGAGCGGCACATCCGCCACATCACCGTGCCCGGCGCGCTGGAAGTGCCGGCCGCCCTGCAGGCCCTGGCCGAGCAGGACGAGTACGACGCGCTCATTGCCCTGGGCTGCGTCATCCGCGGCGAAACCTACCATTTCGAGCTGGTGGCCAACGAATCGAGCGCCGGCGTCTCGCGCATCGCGCTCGACTACCACCTGCCCGTGGCCAACGCCATCCTGACCACCGAGAACCTGGAGCAGGCCATTGCCCGCCAGCAGGAAAAAGGGCGCGACGCCGCCCGCGTGGCCGTGGAAATGGCCAACCTGCTGGAGTCCCTCGAATGAGCACCGACCTGCCCGAAGGCAGCGCCGCCACGCCCCGCAGCAGCGGCGCCGGTGGCCGGCGCGCCTCGACCAAATCGGGGCGCAGCCGCGCGCGCGAATTCGCCCTGCAGGCGCTCTACCAGCACCTGGTGGGCGGCAACGACGCCGCCGCCATCGACGCCTTCACGCGCGACCTGACCGGCTTTCACAAATGCGATTCGGTGCACTACGACGCGCTCTTGCACGGCTGCGTGGCGGACGCTGCGCAGCTCGACGCCCTGATCGTGCCCCTGCTCGACCGCAAGCTGGCCGAAATCTCGCCCATCGAGCGTGCGGTGATGTGGATGGGCGCCTACGAATTCCAGCATTGCCTGGACGTACCCTGGCGCGTCGTGCTGAACGAATACATCGAGCTCGCCAAGGACTTCGGCGGCACCGACGGCTACAAGTACGTCAACGGCGTGCTCGGCGGCCTGGCGCCCACGCTGCGTGCCACCGAAGTGGCCGGCGACCGCGCCAGCGTGCGCACCTCCAAGGGCACGGCATGAGGATCGCCGCACGCGCGCAGCGCATCGAACCCTTCTACGTGATGGAAGTGGCCAAGGCCGCGCAGGCGCTGGCCCACGCGGTGCAGGACGGCCCCGAGCCGATGATCTTCCTGAACATCGGCGAGCCCGATTTCACGGCGCCGCCATTGGTGCAGGAGGCTGCTGCCCGCACCATCGCCAGCGGCGGCACGCAGTACACGCAAGCGCTCGGCCTGCCGGCCCTGCGCGAACGCATCAGCGGCTGGTACTCTGAGCGCTTCGGGGTCGACGTGCCGGCGCGGCGCATCGTCGTCACGGCCGGGGCTTCGGCCGCGCTGCAGCTGGCTTGCCTGGCCCTCATCGAAGCCGGCGACGAAGTGCTCATGCCGGACCCCAGCTACCCCTGCAACCGCCATTTCGTGAGCGCGGCCGAAGGCACGGCGGTACTCATCCCCACCACGCCCGAAGAGCGCTACCAGCTGAGCAGCGAGAAAGTGCGCGCCGCCTGGACGGCCAAGACACGCGGGGTGCTGCTGGCTTCGCCCTCCAACCCCACGGGGACGTCCATCGCGCCGGACGAGTTGCGCCGCATCCATGGCGTGGTGCAGGAGCGCGGCGGCATCACGCTGATCGACGAGATCTACCTCGGCCTGTCGTACGAAGCGCAGTTCGGCCAGACGGCGCTGGCGATTGCCGACGACATCGTCAGCATCAACAGCTTCAGCAAGTACTTCAACATGACCGGCTGGCGCCTGGGCTGGATGGTGGTGCCCGAGCAGCTCGTGCCGGTGGTCGAGCGCCTGGCGCAAAACCTGTTCATCTGCGCCAGCACGGTGGCGCAGCACGCGGCGCTGGCCTGCTTCGAGCCGGACAGCATCGCCGAATACGAACGCCGGCGCGCCGAGTTCAAGGCGCGGCGCGACTACTTCATCCCCGAGCTGCAGCGCCTGGGCCTGGCGGTGCCGGTGCTGCCGGACGGCGCCTTCTACGCCTGGGCCGATGGCACGCAGGCGGCCGCACGCCTGGGGGTGCAGGGCAGCTGGGACCTGGCCTACGCCCTGATGGACCGCGCCCACCTGGCCGTGACACCGGGGCGCGACTTCGGCACGCACGAGCCCGAGCGGTTCCTGCGTTTTTCCACCGCCAGTTCCATGGAGCACCTGCAGGAAGCGGTGCGCCGCCTGCGCGGCCTGCTTGGCTGATGCACATGGCGTTCGAGCACCCGGTCCGCGTCTATTGGGAAGACACCGATGCCGGCGGCATCGTCTTCTACGCCAACTACCTGAAGTTCTTCGAGCGCGCGCGCACCGAGTGGTTGCGCGCGCTCGGCATTGGCCAGCACCTGCTGCGGGAACAAAGCGGCGGCATGTTCGTCGTAAGCGAAGCGCGCTTGCAATACCACGCGCCGGCACGCCTGGACGACGCACTCATTGTTACCGCTGAACTGATGGAAAAGGGCCGGGCATCCTTGACAATCCAACATCGGGCGCTATTGAATAATGAGCGTTCTGGCAGCCCCGCGCAGCTGCTGTGCGCCGGCGAGGTGCGTATCGGCTGGGTGGATGCCGCCAGCCTGCGCCCCGCGCGCATCCCCGCCGCCCTTCTGGAAACGATTTCATGAATTCGCAAGACATGTCCATTCTCACCCTCGTGCTGCATGCCAGCTGGGTGGTGCAACTCGTCATGCTGCTGCTGCTCGCGGTCTCGGTGGCGAGCTGGGCGGCGATCTTCCGCAAGCTTTTCGGGCTCAAGCGCGTCAAGGCGCTGAACGAGAACTTCGAGCGCGAATTCTGGTCCGGCACCAGCCTGAACGACCTGTACGCCAGCGCGGCCAGCGGCCAGCAGGAAATCGGCCCGATGGAGCGCATCTTCGCCAGCGGCATGCGCGAGTTCCAGAAGCTGCGCGAGCGCCACATCCACGACGCCGGCACCCTGCTCGACGGCGCGCGCCGCGCCATGCGGGCGAGCTTCCAGCGCGAGATGGACGTCATTGAATCGAGCCTGTCGTTCCTGGCATCGGTGGGTTCGGTCTCGCCGTACGTCGGGTTGTTCGGCACGGTCTGGGGCATCATGCACGCCTTCACGGGCTTTGCCGGCATGGAGCAGGTGACGCTCGCGACCGTCGCCCCCGGCATCGCCGAGGCGCTGGTGGCCACCGCCATCGGCCTGTTCGCTGCCATTCCCGCTGTGGTGGCCTACAACCGCTTCGCACGCGACATTGACCGCGTCGCCAACCACCAGGAAACCTTCATCGAAGAGTTCTCCAACATCCTGCAACGCAACCTGGGCGCGCACCCGGTGGCGCCGGCCGGGCACTGAGAGGACGCCCATGCCCGCCCTTGCCTCGCGCGGCCGCGGCCGCCGCACCATCAACGAAATCAACATGGTGCCCTTCATCGACGTGATGCTGGTGCTGCTCATCATCTTCATGGTGACGGCGCCGATGCTCACGCCGGGCGTCATCGACGTGCCGAGCGTGGGCAAGGGCAAGAACATGCCCAAGGTGGTGGCGCAGGTGATCGTCAATAAGGACAGTACCCTGCAGTTCAAGACGCCCGAGGCCACGCGCAGCATGAACGCGCGCGAGATCGGCCAGGCCGCCCTGGCCTGGCAGAAGACCCAGGGCAAGGACACCGCCGTGGTCATCACCGCCGACAAGGGTGTGCAGTACGAAACCGTCGTCAAGGCCATGGACGCGCTGCAGAAGGCCGGTGTGCAGCGCGTCGGACTGTCCGTCAAACAGGGCGGATAACGCCCCAAACCACGCATGCACGCCCACGACGACCGCGACCAGTTCAGCCCCCCGGATACGCCGGGGCGCACCCGCGCGGTGACGCTGGCGGTGCTGGCGCACGTCGTCCTGCTGGCGGCGCTGACCTGGGGCGTGGCCTGGAAAGGCGGCAGCGACCAGCCGGCGGTGGTCGCCGAACTGTGGTCGGCCGTGCCGCAGCAGGCCGCGCCGCGCGCGGCCGAGCCGCCCACGCCACCGACACCGCTCCGCCCGCCCGAACCCGAGCCCCCCCCTCCCCCGCCTCAGCCGGCGCCGCCCCCGCCGGCACCGCCGCCGCCGCAGCGCGCGCAGCCCGAGCCACAGGAAGCCGACATCGCCATCGAGCGCGAGAAGCAGCGCCTGGAAAAGGAAAAGCGCGAACGCGAAGACCGGCTTGAACGCGAGAAGAAGCTCAAGGAGCAGCAGCGCGCCGAGCAGGAGAAGAAAGAGCGCCTGGCCAAGGAAAAGGCCGAGCGCGAGAAAGCCGAACGCGACAAGGCCGAGCGTGAGAAGGAACAAAAGCGTCTGGCCGAAGAAAAGCGCAAGAAGGACGAGGCCATCGAAAAAGCCAACGCCAAGGCCGCCGAAGCGCGCCGCCAGGAGAACATCCGCCGCATGCAGGGCCTGGCCGGCGCCACCGGCGCGCCCAGCGCCACGGGCACGGCCGAGCGCGATTCCGGCCCTTCGGGAGGCTATGGCGGACGCGTGGCCGCCAAGGTGCGGCCGAACATCGTCTACCCCGACGCCGTCGCAGGCAACCCACGCGCCGAGGTCGAGGTGCGCACTTCGCCGGACGGCACCATCATCGCCACGCGCCTGACCAAATCCAGCGGCAACCCGGCCTGGGACGGCGCGGTGCTGCGCGCGCTGGAAAAAACGGCCACCCTGCCGCGCGACGTGGACGGGCGGGTTCCCCCGTCCCTCGTCATCGGCTTCCGGCCGCAGGACTGACCAAGCCCCTACCGGTGCGCGGCCTTTGGCGCACCCTTATGTTTTCGCAGAGGATCTGCCACCATGACCCGCCCCGCCCCCGAACTGCTCCTGCCCGCCGGCTCGCTCGATCGCATGCGCGCCGCCTACGACTACGGCGCCGACGCGGTGTACGCCGGCCAGCCGCGCTACTCGCTGCGCGCGCGCAACAACGAATTCCGCATCGAGCAGATCGAAATCGGCATCCGCGAAGCGCACGCACGCGGCAAGAAATTCTTCCTGACGAGCAACCTGCTGCCGCACAACGACAAGGTGCGCACCTACCTGCGCGATATCGAGCCCATCATCGCCATGCGCCCGGACGCGCTCATCATGGCCGACCCCGGCCTCATCATGATGGTGCGCGAGAAGTGGCCCGAGGTCGCCATCCACCTCTCGGTGCAGGCCAACACCACCAACTTCATGGCGGTGAAGTTCTGGCAGAAGGTGGGCGTGGCACGCATCATCCTTTCGCGCGAGCTGAGCCTGGACGAGATCGAGAAGATCCGCCAGGAATGCCCCGACATGGAGCTCGAAGTCTTCGTGCACGGCGCACTGTGCATCGCCTACTCGGGCCGCTGCCTGCTGTCGGGCTACTTCAACCGGCGCGACCCGAACCAGGGCACCTGCACCAACGCCTGCCGCTGGAACTACGCCACGCAGGAGGCCGCCGTGGACCCGAACACCGGCGAAGCCATGGCCCAGCGCATGGAAGGCGACTTCAACTTCGACCAGGCGCAGCAGGACGACCACTCCGCCTTCGCCGCCTGCGGGGGCGGCGCGCGCCATCCCAAGGCCGACCAGGTCTACCTGCTCGAAGAAAAGGAGCGCCCCGGCCAGCTTATGCCCATCATGGAGGACGAGCACGGCACCTACATCATGAACAGCAAGGACCTGCGCGCCGTCGAGCACGTGCAGCGCCTGGTGGAGATCGGCGTCGATTCGCTCAAGATCGAAGGCCGCACCAAGAGCCAGTACTACGTCTCGCGCACGGCCCAGGTGTACCGCCGCGCCATCGACGACGCCGTCGCCGGCCGGCCCTTCAATCCGGCCTTGATCACCGAGCTCGAAGGTTTGTCCAACCGGGGCTACACCCCCGGCTTCCTGGAGCGCCGCCCGGCCAACGACTACCAGAACTACGAAACCGGCAGCTCCGAATCGCAGCGCAGCCAGTTCGTCGGCGAGGTCAAGGCGGTGCAGGACGGCTGGGCCGAGGTGGAGACCAAGAACCGCTTCGCCGTCGGCGACCTGATCGAGGTCATCCACCCCAGCGGCAACCGCACCGTGCGCCTGGCGCAGATGCAGGACGCCGCGGGCCAGCCGATCAGCGTGGCCTCGGGCAGCCCGCTGCGCGTGCGCATACCGCTCGCGGACGCGGCGCAAGGCGCACTGCTGGCGCGGGTCTTCGAGGCGGAAAAAATATAGCAAAAATAGCCTCTAGCGCTTGCTGTATATAGGTTAGCAGCTACGCTATTTATAGCTGACAATAAAAAAACCCGGCGCCTGGTGGGCGCCGGGTTTTTTTGTGGGAGCAGGCCGCTTAGTGGCCCACGCCTTCGGCCACTTCGCGGTACTCGGCGATCTGGTCGAAGTTCAGGTACTGGTAGATCTTGTCGCCGTTCTGGTTGATGACACCGATGTCGGCCAGGTACTCCTCCTTGCTCGGGATGCGGCCAAGCTTGGAGCAGATGGCCGAGAGTTCGGCCGAGCCCAGGTAGACGTTGGTGTTCTTGCCCAGGCGGTTGGGGAAGTTGCGCGTGCTGGTGGACATCACCGTCGCGCCTTCCTTGACCTGCGCCTGGTTGCCCATGCACAGCGAGCAGCCGGGCATTTCCATGCGCGCGCCGGCCGAGCCGAAGACACCGTAGTGGCCTTCCTCGGTGAGCTGCTGCGCATCCATCTTGGTGGGCGGCGCCATCCACAGCTTCACGGGGATGTCCTTCTTGCCCTCCAGCAGCTTGGAGGCCGCGCGGAAGTGGCCGATGTTGGTCATGCACGAGCCGATGAACACTTCGTCAATGGTCGCGCCGGCCACGTCGGACAGCGTCTTGGCGTCGTCCGGGTCGTTCGGGCAGCAGACGATGGGCTCGGTGATCTCGGCCAGGTCGATCTCGATCACCGCCGCGTAGTCGGCGTCTTCGTCGGGCGCCAGCAGTTGGGGGTTGGCCAGCCAGGCCTCCATGGCCTTGATGCGCCGCCCGATGGTGCGCGCGTCCTGGTAGCCGTCGGCGATCATGTTCTTGAGCAGCACGATGTTCGAGTTGATGTACTCGATGATCGGCTCCTTGTTCAAGCGCACGGTGCAACCGGCGGCCGAGCGCTCGGCCGAGGCGTCGGACAGCTCGAAGGCTTGCTCGACCTTGAGATCGGGCAGACCCTCGATTTCCAGGATGCGGCCGGAGAAGACGTTCTTCTTGCCCTGCTTGGCCACGGTCAGCAGCCCCGCCTTGATGGCGTACAGCGGAATGGCATGCACCAGGTCGCGCAACGTGACACCGGGCTGCATCTTGCCCTTGAAGCGCACCAGCACCGATTCGGGCATGTCGAGCGGCATCACGCCCGTGGCGGCGGCGAACGCCACCAGGCCGGAGCCGGCAGGGAAGCTGATGCCGATGGGAAAGCGCGTGTGGGAATCACCGCCGGTGCCGACGGTGTCGGGCAGCAGCATGCGGTTGAGCCAGCTGTGGATGATGCCGTCGCCGGGCTTGAGGGAGATGCCGCCGCGCGTGCTGATGAAATCGGGCAGCTCGTGGTGCATCTTCACGTCCACGGGCTTGGGATAGGCGGCCGTGTGGCAGAAGGACTGCATCACCAGGTCGGCCGAGAAGCCCAGGCAGGCCAGGTCTTTCAGCTCGTCGCGCGTCATGGGGCCGGTGGTGTCCTGCGAGCCGACCGAGGTCATGCGCGGTTCGCAATAGGTACCGGGCACCACGCCCTGCTGGACGCCGTCCTTCTCGGGCAGGCCGCAGGCGCGGCCGACCATCTTCTGCGCCAGCGTGAAACCTTTGCCGGTGGCTGCGGGCACCTGGGGCAGGCGGAACAAGGTGGAAGGCGCCAGGCCCAGCGCCTCGCGCGCCTTGGCCGTGAGGCTGCGGCCGATGATCAGCGGAATGCGGCCGCCGGCGCGCACTTCGTCAAACAGCACGTCGCTCTTGACGGTGAACTCGGCAATGACGTTGCCGTCCTTGAGCGCCTTGCCGGCGTAGGGCAGCAGCTCGATCTCGTCGCCCATGTTCATCTGGCTCACGTCCAGCTCGATCGGCAGCGCGCCCGCGTCTTCCATGGTGTTGTAGAAGATGGGAGCGATCTTGCCACCCAGGCAGACGCCGCCGAAGCGCTTGTTCGGCACGAAGGGGATGTCTTCACCGGTGAACCACAGCACGCTGTTGGTGGCCGACTTGCGGCTGGAACCGGTGCCGACCACGTCGCCCACGTAGGCCACGAGGTTGCCCTTGGCGCGCAGGTCTTCGATGAACTTCACCGGGCCGCGCTTGCCGTCTTCCTCGGGCGTGATGCCGTCGCGCTTGTTCTTGAGCATGGCGAGCGCATGC